>Ga0209683_10000783_pt1 | contig 12136 bp, 9 predicted proteins | sample DOMMetBare2Fresh_FD_187474 | JGI IMG/M metagenome (GOLD analysis project Ga0209683, IMG submission 187474) | Wetland sediment microbial communities from St. Louis River estuary, USA, under dissolved organic matter induced mercury methylation -... | ecosystem: Environmental > Aquatic > Freshwater... | reverse complement strand
TTGACGGTCGGGCCGCCCCCGGCCGCACACGAAGACCCGGACAGCGGTCCGCGTTCGCGCCGGTGCAGCCGGGCCACGCGACGGATCGATCAGTCCCGCAACAGCCGCCAATTGCCGTCCTTGACGGTGATCAGCACACGGCCCCGCTCGTCGAACCCGGAATGATCCGCCGGCGACATGTTGTAGACGCCCTGCGTTCCGACCAGCTCCCGCGTGCCCTCCAGCGCATCGCGCAGCGCCGTGCGGAACTCCGGCGTGCCCGGCTTCCCGCGCTTCGCCGCTTCCGGTATCGCACGCGCGAGGAGCAGGCCCGCATCGTACACATTGGCACCGAACGTCGCCGGCTTGCTGCCGTACATTTTTTCGTACGCGGCGACGTACTCCTGCGCGACCGGCTTCGAGGCCGTGTTGTCGGGGACTTCACTCAGCACGAGCATGAGGCTCGCCGCGAGCACCGTGCCCTCGACCTTGGCGCCGCCCATGCGCAGGAAATCGGGCGCGGCTGCGCCGTGGGTCTGGTAGATGCGGCCCTTGTACCCGGCATCCACCAGTGTTGTGTGCGGCAGCACGGTCGGCCCGCCGGCGGCGGCGACGAGCACGGCGTCCGGTTTTGCCGCCATCAGCTTCGCCACCTGGCCGGTGACCGAGGCGTCCGAGCGCAGGAAGCGCTCGCTGGCGACGACCTTGATGCCCGCCTTTTGCGCCTGCGCGCTGAACACCGCATACCAGTTCTCGCCGTAAGGATCGTTGAAGCCGATGAAACCGACGGTCTTCACCCCGGTCTTCACCATGTGCCCGACGAGCGCGTCCGATATCAGCTGGTCATTTTGCGTCGTCTTGAACACCCACCGTTTCTTGTCGTCCATCGGCAGCACGACGGCCGTCGTGCCGACCGGGGCGAGCATCGGCGTGCCGCTCTCGGCCATGAACTGCACGACGCCGACGGCGTTAGGCGAGCCTGAAGGTCCGATCAAGGCGTCGATCTGGTACTCCGACAGCAGCTTCTTGACGTTCATCACGCTTTGCGTCGAGTCGCTCGCGTCGTCCAGCACGATGTACTCGACGGTGAGATCGCCGATCTTCTTCGGCAGCAGCGCCGCCGTGTTCTTCTGCGGGATGCCGACTACCGCGGTCGGCCCCGTCGTCGATGCGATCAGGCCGATCTTCACCTGCGCGGTCGCGGCGGTCGAGGCCAGCGCCAGTGCCAGCGCGGCGTTAATCAAGGTCGATGCCTTCATGGTCGAACTCCTCGTCGGTTAACCCTCGTTGCCTCGTCCGGCGGCCACGCGAGCCGCCGCTAAATCCCCGCCACCACGCCTTCTCGCGCCAGCGTGGCAATCTCGTCGTCGCCGTACCCGGCCTCCGCCAGCACCGGCCGTGTGTGCGCGGCGTACTTCGGCGGGAAGGGGTACTCGCTTCGCATGCCCGGCAGGCTCACTCCGGCCGGCTGCATCCGGATCGTCTGTCCGTGCGGCGTGCGGGTGGTCGTGAATGAGGCGGCGAGCGCCGGCAACTCGCGCACCTGCCGGATGTCGTTGATCGCGGCCCACGGAATCGTCGCCGCGGACAGCGCCGCGGCGACCGCCTTCGTGGGATGCGCCTGGGTGACCGCCGCCATCTCGCGCCGCAACTCGCTCCGGTCCTGCTGCCGGCCGGCATTGGTCGCGCGCTCCGGGCGCGCCACCGGTGCGAACATCGCCGTTTCGGTGAGCCGCTTCCACTGGGCGTCGGAGCCCACCGCGAGGTAGACGAAACCGTCGCGCGTCGGGTAGACATTGGTCGGGATGAATTTGCGGTGCTCGTTGCCGGCGCGCGTGATCTCTGCCGGATCGCAGTCGAAATCGACGAGCGGCAGCGTGGTGATGAGCCACGAGGCCGCCGCCTGGAGCATCGACACGTCGATGCGCTTGCCGCGGCCGGTCTCCGCGCGCTCCGCCAGCGCCAGCAGCACGTTGGCGTAGACCTCGTCGCCCGATTTCAGGTCGACGATGGGGACGCCGGTCACCGTCGGCGGTCCCGCCGGGTCGCCGGTGATCTCCATGAACCCCGCCATCGCCTGCAGCACGGGGTCGTATCCCGGAACGTCCGGATATGCGGGCCCGAGCGCGGAAATGCCCGCCCAGATCAGGCCCGGCTTCGCCGCGGACAGCGTGTCGTAGTCGACGCCGAGGGGCCCGTAGTGGCGCGGCAGCACGTTGCAGCAGAACACGTCGACATCGAGCGCGCCCAGCAGGCGCTGCAGGGTCGCGCGTCCGCGCGGATCCTTGAGGTTCAACGCGATCGCTTCCTTGCCGACGTTCGGCGCGATGAAGTACGTGCGGCGGTCGGCATCGACGGCGTTGCGACCGATATAGCGGTTCGGGTCGCCGGGCAGCCCCTCGCCCGACGGTGTGGACTCGATGCGGATCACCCGCCACCCGAGCTGGACGAAGCGCAGCGTTGCATAGGGCAGCGACAGCGCCTGTTCGAGCGATAGCACCGTGCGTCGGCGCATCAGGTCGTCCCGGCCGGCACGCTCGCGCGGTGCAGTGCCCGGTAGACCTTCTCGGGCGTGAACGGCAGCTCGCGGATGCGCACGCCGGTCGCGTTGCAGATCGCGTTGGCGATGGCCGCGGCGATGCAGATCGCCGGCGCTTCGCCCACGCCCTTCGCGCCCTGCGGGCCCTCGCCGTCCATCGTCTCGATGAAATGGATGTCCATCTCCGGGATCTCCGGTGCCGTGACGAGCTTGTAGTCGCGAAAGCCCGGATTGCGCACGACGCCGTCCTCGACGATCAGCTCCTCGGTGATCGCGTAGCCCTGGCCCATCACGATGCCGCCTTCGATCTGGCCTTCGATCCCCAGACGGTTCAGCACGCGCCCGACGTCGTGTGCCCCGGTCACCTTGACCAGGCGCACGAGCCCGGTCTCGGTGTCGACCTCGACCTCGACGACCTGCGTGGCCCACGCGTACGCGGCCGATACGTCGCCCTTGAACGCCTTGTCCTGGTGCTGCGACGGCGGTTCGTAGTAGTGCGTCGTCATCACCAGCTCGGCCTTGTCCGAGAAGTGCAGCGACCGCAGCAGCTTCGCCAGGTTCATGATCGCCTCGCCGCTCCCGGTGCGGACGATGTGCCCGGCGCGCAGCTCGAGCTCGGCCTCCGGCAGTCCGGTCACCCTGGCAGCCGCGGCGAGGATCTTCGCTTTCGCCTTGCGCGCGGCGCCGATCGCCGAGTTGCCGCCGATGAACGTCGTGCGGCTCGCGTGCACGCCGACGTCCCACGGCGTGATGTCGGTGTCGTTGTTGACGACGGTGACGGCGTCGAGCGGGATGCCCAGCTCCTCGCAGACGAGCTGCGCCAGGACCGTTTCCGAGCCCTGACCGATCTCGGAGGCCCCGGTCATCAGCGTGAGATGCGCGAAGTCGTCGATCTTGAGGATCGTGCCGCATCCGTCCGACGGGTAGATCTTCGCGCCGCCGCCGACGTGCAGCATCGATGCCATCCCGACGCCCCGCTTGTAGCGTCCCGGCGCCTGCTGCGCGGCGCGCGCCGCGCGGTGCTTGTCGCGCCAGTGCGACGCGGCGGCGGCCGTGGTGAGGCACTCCTTGAGGCCGCAGGTCTTGAAGTGCATCCCCTGCGGCGTGGTCTCGCCCGGGTCCTGCGCGTTGCGCAGGCGCATCTCGAGCGGGTCCAGCCCCAATGCCTCCGCCAGCTGATCCATGTGCTGCTCGACGGCGAACGTCGCCTGCAGGTTGCCGTAGCCGCGAAACGAGCCGGCATAGGGATTGTTGGTGTAGACGGCCGTCGTGTGGTACTTGCAGTGCGGCACGCGGTACAGCGACGAGATCGTCTGCATCATCACGAACGGCGTTGTCGCCCCCCAGGACGTGTACGCGCCGTTGTCGTGCAGCGTCTCGCAGACGCGGAACGTCAGCGTGCCGTCCTTCTTCGCGCCGCTGCGCAGCCGCAGCAGCACCGGCTGGCGCGTCGGTGAGGCGACGAACTCCTCCTCGCGCGAGAACACGAGCTTCACCGGGCGGTCGGTCGCCTTCGCCAGGAACACGCAGATCGGCTCGAACGGGTAGATGTCGAGCTTCGAGCCGAAGCCGCCGCCGATCGGCGGCTGGATGATGCGGATGCGCCCCGGATCCATGCCCAGGATCTCGGCGAACTCCCGCTTGTGCAGGAACGGCACCTGCGTGTTCGAGTGCAGCGTCAGGTTGCCCGAGGGGTCGAACTCGGCGATCACGCCGGAGACGCCCATGCAGCAGTGGGTCACGTAGTGCAGGCGGAACCAGTCGTCGACAACCACGTCGGATTCGGCTTCGCCGACCGCGACGTCGCCCTGCGCGTAGTCGAACGTCATCGCCACGTTGTGCCGGTGCGCCTCGGCGTCGCCGGGCGTGCCCGGCTTGAGCGCATCGTGCGGCGGCGAAGGCTGCACCTTCTCGTCATGGATCACCGGCGCGCCGGGCTTCAGCGCCTCGGACGGATCCGTGACCGGCGGCAAGTCCTCGTACTCGACCTCGATCAGCGCCAGCGCCGCGGCGGCGATCTCCTCGGAGTCGGCCGCGACCGCGGCGATCTCGTCGCGCCGGCTGCGGACCTTGTCGCCCTTGAGCGGAAGCTGGTCCTTGCCCACACCCAGCGGACGCTGGTACGGCACGTCGGCCGCGGTGAGCACCGCGTGGACGCCGGGCAGCGCGCGCGCCTTGCTCACGTCGATGTGCTTGATGCGCGCATGCACGCGGGTCGAACGCAGGATCCGCGCGTAGAGCTGCCCCGGCAGGTCGAGGTCGTGGACGTAGCGCGTCTTGCCGCTCGCCTTCTCGGGTGCGTCGAGCTTCGCGATGCGCTTGCCGATCAGCGATTCCTTCTCGAAGATCTTCATCGCGGCCTCCTCAGGCGTCTTCCCGCGCCACCTTGGCGATGGCGTCGACGATCTTCACGTAGCCCGTGCAGCGGCACAGGTTGCCTTCGATCGCGCGCCGGATCTCGTCGCGCGACGGGTGCGGGTGCGCTTCGAGCCACTGCCGGGCCTGGACGACCATCCCGGGCGTGCAAAAACCGCACTGGACCGCCCCGAATTCGACGAACGCCTGCTCGAGCTTTACGCCGAGCGGGTCGCGGGCCAGCCCCTCGATCGTCGTCAGCGTGCGGTCCTCGCAGTCGACGGCGAACATCAGGCAGGCGCACGTCGACAGGCCGTCGACGATGATCGTGCAGGCGCCGCACTCGCCTTCGCCGCACGCGTACTTGGTGCCCGTCAGGCCGACGACCTCGCGCAGCATCGCGAGCGTGCTCATCTCCACCGGCACCGTTGCACGGGTCCGGACGCCGTTCAGCACGAAGCCGATTTCACGCTTGAGCGACATCGTCGAGCATCCTCTTCGTCATGTTGAACACCAGTTCGCGCCGGTACCACGCCGACGCGCGCACGTCGTCGATCGGCCGGACCTCGTCGCGGGCGATCGCGGCGATGCGGGCAATCGCAGCCGCGTCGAGCGCCGCGCCCTCGACCGCCGCCTCGGTGCGTGGCGCGCGCATCGGCACCGGCGCGACGGCGCCGAACGCGACGCGGGCGCCGGTGAGCGTATTGCCGCTGAGCACGCCGCCGAAGCCGATGGCGATCGCCGCGATGTCAAGCGCGGGCCGGGTGCCGAACTTGAAGAACCGTCCGACGAAGCCGGCAGGCGGCAGCGGCAGCCGGATGGCGCACAGCAGCTCGTTCGGCGCCCGCACCGTCTTGCCGGGACCGACGAAGAACTCGGCCAGCGGCACGCCGCGGGTCTCGACGCTCCCGTTCGGCTTCGACGCGAGCTCGGCCTCGGCGTCGAGCACGAGCAGCGGCACCAGCGTGTCTCCCGCCGGCGACGCGTTGCAGACGTTGCCGCCGATCGTCGCCGCGTTGCGGAGCTGGTCGCTCGCGAAATGATCGCAGGCCTCGGCGAGAATACCGAAGTGCTCCTGCACCAGCGGATCGCGCAGGAGCTCGCCAATCGTGCAAAGCGCGCCGATGCGGACTCCGTCGCCGTCCCGCTCGATCGTGTGCAGCCCGGGCACGCGCCGGATGTTCATGAGACCGCGCTTGAACGTCACGCGTCCCGCATGGCTTTGCGGCATCAGGTCGGTGCCCCCCGCGAGAATCGTGACGTCGCCGCCGCGCAGGTGTTCCAGCGCGGCAGGCAGCGAAACGGGGGCCCAGTATTCCTCGACGGCCATGGCAAAGCTCCTAGAAACGCACCGGCTCGCGGTAGCGGCCGTAGACGGCGACCAGCGCGGCGGTGATCTCGCCCACGCTCGCGTACGCCTTCACCGCATCGACGATCGCCGGCATCGTGTTGGCACCGGCCGCGGCGTCCCGGCGTACGTCGTCGAGCGCGCGCGCCACGGCGGCGGCATCGCGCGTGCGCCGCATGTCGGCGAGCCGCGCGACCTGCGCCCCGGCATCCGCCTCGTCGTACGGGTGGAAGTCGACCTGCGGTTCGCCTTCGTCGGTCCGGTAGCAGTTGACGCCGACCTTGCGCAACCGGCCGGCCTCCAGGTCGAGCTGGCGCTGGTAGGCCTGCGCGGACACCTGTGCCTGGATGCTGCCGCTCGCGATCAGCTCGACGACGCCGCCGCGCGCGTCGACGTCGGCGATGATCCGCTCCATCTCGGCGCGCATCTGGTTGGTCAGCGTCTCGACGTAGTAGGACCCGCCGAGCGGGTCGACGGTATCGCACAGTCCCATTTCCTCGATCAGCAGCTGCATCGTCCGCAGCGAGATGCGCTGCGCGTGCTCGCTCGGGATCGTGTACGCCTCGTCGTAGCAGCACAGCGCCATCGTCTGCGCGCCGGACAGCGCGCTGATCAGTGCGTAGTAGGCGCCGCGCACGATGTTGAGCTCGGGCTGCTCGAACGTGAGTCCGCCGCCGCCGCCGCCGGCGATCATCCGCATCCACATCGAGCCGGGCTTCTGCGCGCCATACTGCTCGCGGACGATATTCGCCCACAGCGCGCGCGCGGCGCGGAACTTCGCCACCTGCTCGAAGAGGTTTCCGAAAATGTTGAAATTGAACGACAGGCGGCCGGCGAACTCGTCAATCGGCAGGCCGCGCCGCAGCACCTCGTCGGCGTACGCACGGGCGATGCAGAACGCGAACGCCATCTCCTGCGCCGGGTTCGCGCCGGACTCGCGGATGTGGTAGCCGCACACCGATACCGGGCTGTACTTCGGCGCGTGCGTCGCGCAGTACTCGATGGTGTCTCCGACGAGCTTCAGCGACGGCTCGACGGGGAAGATCCACGTGCCGCGGCCGATGAACTCCTTCAGGATGTCGTTCTGCGCGGTGCCGCGCAGCGCCTTCACGTCGAAGCCGCGCCGCTCGGCCATCGCCAGGTACATGGCGATCAGGATCGCCGCGGCGCCGTTGATCGTCAGCGAGACCGTGATCCGGTCGAGGTCGATCCCCTCGAAGGCGATCTCGAAGTCGCGCAGCGTGTCGATCGCCATCCCGACGCGACCGACCTCGCCGTCGGCGAGCGGGTCGTCGGAATCGAGGCCGCATTGCGTCGGCAGGTCGAACGCGACGTTGAGGCCGGTCTGCCCGTTGGCGATCAGGTACTTGAAGCGCGCGTTCGTGTCGGCGGCGTTGCCGAAGCCCGTGTACTGCCGCATCGTCCACGGCTGCTTGCGGTACATGAGCGGATGGATGCCGCGCGTGAACGGGTATTCGCCGGGCCGCCCCAGCATCGCGGCGCCGCCGCTCGCGGCGACGTCGGCCTCCGTGTACAGCGGCTGGATCGGGATCCCGGATTCGTTGACGACCGGGGCGGCATCCGGGCGCAGGCGATCGTTCATTGGTGTACCCCCACGCTTGCGGCTGACGCCGCTATGCTGCCCCGGGAGGGACGCCCGCGCGAGCGGGGCGAAGCCCAGGAGCGAAGCTCCCGTCCGCGAGCGCCGGCGGCGGCCGACCCCACGGCGCACAGGGTCCGGCACGACATTGCGGACGCCGCGCAATTCGCGGCTTGGGACGGCCCGGCGCCGCTCATGGCACGCTTTCCTCGATGAAGCCGGTGATGTCGTCGAGCTTCGCGCCGGTGGCGAAGATCCCCTTCAAGCCGAGCGCCCGCAACGCGTCGTGGTCCCGCCGAGGAATGTTGCCGCCGATGATCCACAGCTTGTCGTCGAGCCCGGCCGCGTCGAGCAGCGGCTTCAGCTTGCGGCAGAACGCGAGGTGCGACCCGGCCATGCTGGACAGGGCGATCACGTCGACGTCCTCTTGCAGCGCGATCTCCGCGACGGCCGCGGGCGTCTGCCGCAGCCCCGTGTAGATCACCTCGAATCCGGCCGCCATCAGCGCGCGGACGACGACCTTGGCGCCCTGGTCGTGGCCGTCCAGCCCGGGCTTCGCCAGCACGACCTTGATCGGTCTCGCGCGTGCGGCCGTCGTCACGGGATCACCTCGTCATTTCCTTGGCGATGACCAGTTGCAGGATCTCGCTCGTGCCGCCGCCGATCAGCGTGAAGCGGACATCGCGCAGGAAGCGCTGCACCGGGTATTCCATCGCGTAGCCATAGGAGGCCAGCACCCGTGCCGCGTGGTCGCAGATGCGGGTCGCGGCCTCCGATGCGAAGAGCTTCGCCATCGCGGCCTCCTGGTGGTGCGTCGCGCCGCTGTCCTTCCGCCACGCGGCGTAGCGGACGAGTTGGGTGGCGGCCTCGAGGTCGGTCGCCATGTCGGCGAGCCGGGCCTGGATCGCCTGGAAGCGGTTGATCGGCTTGCCGAACTGCTGCCGCTCGCCGGCGTAGCGTACCGCTTCGTCGAGCGCCGCGCGCGCGACCCCCAGCGCCATCGCGCCGGTGATGATCCGGATCTCCGCCAGCAACTTCCGCAGGTGCTCCTCGCCGTCGCCTTCCGCCCGGCTCAGCCGATGGCTGTCGGGCACGAAGCAGTCGTCGAGCGCGAGTTCGGAGGTCGGCAGTGCCCACACGCCCATCTTCTCGATCGCGCGGCCCACCATGAGCCCCTTGAATCCGCGCTCGACGAGAAAGATCGTGAGCTTGCGCGCGTCGCCCGCCCGCGCGAAGACGGTGAAGAAATCGGCGACTGGTGCGGCCGTCACCCACGTCTTGCGCCCGTTGAGAACGTAACCGCCCGCCACCTGCTTCGCCGTCGTCGCGATCGCGTCGAGATCGGAGCCGGCGTCGGGCTCGGTCATGCAGATCGCGCCGATCTTCTCGCCCGCGAGCGCCGGCTTGAACAGCCGCGCGACGATGTCGGGATCGCCCAGCATGTGCAGGAACTTCGTTCCCATCAGCGCCTGCATCGCGGCGCAGCCGGCGAGCGACATCGAGCCGCGGGCGATCTCGGTCAGCGCGAGGCAGAAGGTGCCGAGGTCGAGGTCGAGCCCGCCGCCGTCCGCCGGATAGCGCATCGCGAAGAACCCGAGGTCGGCGAGTTTGCGCACCAGGGCGTGCGGGTACGCGTGCGCAGCGTCGATCGCCGCGGCCTGCGGCGTCACCTCCGCGTCGACGAAACGCGCGAACACGTCGCGTATCTGCCGTTGCTCGGGGGTGAGGGCGAAATCCATGACGGGTCGAGCCTGCCTATTCCGCCAGTCCGTAGACGTCGCGGGCGGCTCGCGGCGAAACGATGCCGTTGCGCACCTCGTCGCGCAGCAGCGCGCGGTCGCGCTGTTTCGGGTCGCCGTAGCCGCCGCCGCCGCCCGCCTGCTGGTGGTAGATCGTCCCCTTCGGCACGCCGGTGATCAGGTCCTTGTTCTTCGGCACGACCGTGCGGCCGTCCGGGTACGTCAGTCGGATGAAGTTGAGCGTGCCCTCGCCACCGCCGAACAGGCCGAACGCCGGCTCGAAATCGCCGTCGCCGAACGTGACGAGCTGCGTGTCGTCGGAGCCGATGCGGAACACGGTTTCCACGCCGAGGCCACCGCGCCACTGGCCGGCGCCCGCGGAATCGGGCAGGAGCTCGTGCTTGAGCAGCAGGTGCGGCGTCTGCTGCTCGAACATCTCGTAGTCCTGGTCGAGCAGCCCGCCCGACGCATCGATCATCCCGATGTGGTCGTAGCCGTCCACACCCCGCATGGCGCCGGAGCCGCCTTTCAATCCCATGAAGCCGATGTCGACGTACTTGTCCTTCTTCTCCGGGTCGATGCCGGTGGTGAGCGAGCAGAGCAGGTTGTTCCAGCCCGCCGTCACGCGGTCGGGCAGCACCGGGGCCAGCGCGCGCTGGATCGCGTCGGCGTTCGGCGGACACAGATGGTTGCCGAACGTCGTCGCTTTCGGGTACGCCGCGTTGAGGATCGTGCCCTCGGGGATGACGATATCGATCGCCCCGACCATCCCCTCGTTGTGCGGGATGTCCGGGTTGATCATCTGCAGCAGCGTCAGGATCGTCGCCGATGCGCTCGACGTGAACGTGCCGTTGACGAAGCCGTTGGTCTGCGCGTCCGTGCGCGAGTAGTCGAACTTGATCCTGCGCTCGCCGACGTCGATGTCGACGCGGATCGTGAACTTCGATCCTTCGTGGCGGCCGTCGTAGTAGACGTAGCCCTCGCCCGAGTAGCGGCCGGTCGGGATCTTGCCGATCTCCGCCTCCATCATCCGGCGCGTCGCCTCGAACAGCGCCAGCTTGTGCGCGTCGAAATGCGCGACGCCGTATTTCTCCAGCAGCGCGACCATGCGCCGCTCGCCGATCGTGCAGGCGCCGATCTCGGCCTGCATGTCGTGGCGGACGATGTCGAACCGGACGTTGGCGAAGATCAGCTCCCAGACGTCCTTGCGCAGCTTGCCCTTCTCGATCACCTTGACCGGCGGGATGCGCAGGCCTTCCTGCCAGACTTCGGTCGCGTTCGGGTTGTAGCCGCCGGCGACGGCGCCACCGATGTCGGCCTGGTGCCCCTTCACCGCGGTCCAGCCGACGAGCCGGCCCTCGAAGAACACCGGCTTGAAGGCGGCGACGTCGTTGTTCTGGTTGCCCAGGCTGAACACGTCGTTGTGGAAGATGACGTCGCCCGGGTAGATCTCGTCGCCGAAGTACTGCCGGATGTACTTGCACACCGGCGCCAGCGAGAACGCGAGGATCGGCAGGTTCTCGGTCTGCTCGAGCATCCGGCCGTCGGCATCGTAGAGGCCGGTGACGAAGTCCTTCGCCTCGCAAAGGATCGGCGAGCGCGTCGTCTGCTCCATCGACAGGCTCATCTCGTCGGTGATCGACTTGAACGTGCGGGCGTACACGGACAGCAGGATCGGGTCGATCTTCATGTCGTCAACTCCTGTTTGCGTGCGGCGAGGACGCCTTCGATCAGGTCCTCGCGCCCCTTCCGGTGCAGCACGAACGAACCGAACTTGTCGACGATCGCGTCCCAGGATCCGGTGAGCACGACCGCGGTCGTCACTTCCTCGATGATCGCCGGCCCGACGACGCGCTGGCCGAAGTGCAGCCGGTGGCCGTCGTAGACCGGCACCGGGCGGAACGCATTGTCCTCCGGAACGTACGCGTCGCGCCGGCCTTTCTGCGCCAGCGCGGCGTCGGCGCCGGACCATTCCTCTTCGGGATGGCGCGGCTTGTCGGTGCCGCCCACGGCCTGTACGCGGACATTGATGATCTCGATCGGAGCCTTTTCGTGTTCTAGCGAATAGCCGTACAGACGGTTGTGCTCGCGATGCAGCCCCTGCGCGACGGCCGTGCCGTCCCGCGCGCGGATCGTCTCGCGCGGCACCTCGACGCTCACTTCGTGATACTGCTTGACGTAGCGGCAATCGAGCTTCACCGCGTATGTGCGGCGGTGGGCCGGGATCCGCTCGGCGGCGAGCTGCCGCTCACCTTCGCCGATCATGTCGTCGACCAGCGCGGCGAGCCGCGCCCAGTCGAGCGTCGCCAGGCCGGCCACGAAGGTGCGGACGAAATCGTGCTGGAGGTCGGACAGCAGCATACCCATCGCGCACAGCACCGAGGATTCCCGCGGCACGATCTGCAACGGGATCTCGAGCTCGTTGCAGATCTGGCACGAGTGGATCGGGCCGGCGCCGCCGGCGGCGATGAACGGGAACTCGCGTGGGTCGTAGCCGCGCTTGATCGTCACTTCGCGCACGCCCTGCGCCATGTTGTTGCACACCACGCGGAACATCCCCGCCGCCGCATCCTCGA
>Ga0209683_10000781_pt1 | contig 12140 bp, 12 predicted proteins | sample DOMMetBare2Fresh_FD_187474 | JGI IMG/M metagenome (GOLD analysis project Ga0209683, IMG submission 187474) | Wetland sediment microbial communities from St. Louis River estuary, USA, under dissolved organic matter induced mercury methylation -... | ecosystem: Environmental > Aquatic >... | reverse complement strand
CGGCGCCGGGGGGGCGCGCTTCGTCCTGCGCCTCCGCGGGCGGGCGGCCGGCGCGCCCGGGTTCGAGAAACCGGCCTCCTTCGTCTAGACTTCGCCCGTGTTCCGCTCCGCCCTGATCGTCGACGACGAGCCGTCGATGCGCCACCTCCTGTCCGTGATCCTCACCGATCGCGGCTGCGAGGCGCGGGCGGTGGCGAGCGCGGAGGACGCGCTGCGCGAGGTCGCGGCCCGCGAGTACGACCTCGTGCTCACCGACGTGCGCATGCCCGGCATGGACGGGCTCGCGCTGCTGCGCGAGCTGCACCGGCTCCAGCCCGACCTCACCGTCGTGGTGATGAGCGCCTACGGCGCGCAGGAGGCCGCCATCGAGGCGGTGAAGGCCGGCGCGTACGACTTCCTCTCCAAGCCGTTCCGGCCCGACGAGGTGCTGCTCCTCCTCGGCAAGGCGGAGGAGCGGGAGCGGCTCGCGCGCGAGAACCGGCGGCTCCGGACCGAGCTCGCCGCGGAGTACCGGCCCGAGAGCATCGTCGGCCCGTCGGCGGCGATGCAGGACGTGCTGCGCCAGCTCCGCAAGGTGGCGCCGCAGAAGTCCACCGTGCTGCTCGAGGGCGAGTCCGGCACCGGCAAGGAGCTCTTCGCGCGGGCGCTCCACGACCTCTCGCCACGCGCGGCGCTCCCCTTCGTGGCCGTGAACTGCGGGGCGATCCCCGGCGAGCTGATCGAGTCCGAGCTGTTCGGCCACGCCCGGGGCGCCTTCACCGACGCGGTGCGCGCGAAGAAGGGGCTCGCCCTCGAGGCGGACGGCGGCACGCTCTTCCTCGACGAGATCGGCGAGCTGCCGCTCGGACTTCAGGTGAAGCTGCTCCGCTTCCTCCAGGAGGAGGAGGTCCGCCCGGTGGGCGAGGCGCGGGCGCGTAAGGTGGACGTGCGGGTGGTGGCGGCCACGGGGCGCGACCTGCGCCGGGCGGTCGAGGAGGGCTCGTTCCGCGAGGACCTCTTCTACCGGCTGAACGTGATCGGCGTGCGCCTCCCGCCGCTCCGCGAGCGCGGCGACGACGTGCTCGAGCTCGCCGACCACTTCCTGGCGCGCCTCGGCGGGCTGCGCCCCGAGCTCGGGCGGCTCTCCTTCTCCCCCGAGGCGCGCGCGGCGCTGCGCGCCTACCGCTGGCCCGGCAACGTGCGCGAGCTCGAGCACGTCGTGGAGCGCGCGGTGGTGCTGGCGGAGGGTGCGCAGATCGGCGAGGACGACCTGCCCGGCGCGGTGCGCGCGCCCGGGCCGGGCGCGCGGGGCGGCGGGGCGGCGGAGAGCCCGGACGACCTGTCCATCAAGCGCGGGACACGCGCGCTCGAGGAGCGCCTCATCCGCGCCGCGCTGGAGCGCACCGGGGGGAACCGCACCCGCGCCGCCGAGCTGCTCGAGCTCTCGTACCGGGCGCTGCTCTACAAGATCAAGGAGTACGGCCTCTAGCCGCCGAGCGCCCCGCGACGGCTCGGGAAAGCGGCGCAGCCCCGAAAGTCCTCCCGCGCGCGGGGCGGGTCGGCCGCCTGCGGCGGCCGCCGGCCGGCCGGTACTTTGTACCGTCCGTCAACGACCTGACACGCGTACTCAGGGTTGATGACATAATGACGTATCACTTGATCTCCCTGATACGTCGGCGTCCTACACGTACCGATATCGAAGGGCCGGGCTTTCTTGATCGCCCGGAGGACGATCGCGTAGCGTGGCCACCGCATGCCTGCTCGACAGCGCAAGAACAGTGTCGAGATGCTCCCGACCCGAAACAACGTGCAGCGGCTCCGCGAGGAGCAGCTGCTCACGAAGGCCGAGCTCGCCCGCAAGGCCGGGATCTCCGCGCTCACCGTCTCGAGGATCGAGAACGGGCTCGAGTGCCGGATGGACACGCAGCGCAAGATCATCATCGCGCTCGGCCTCACGCCGCACGACCGGGGCAAGGTGTTCGGCTCGCGGGGCCGGGGAGGGCGCGTCTAGATGGCCACTCGCAAGCTCGCCGTCGGGCTGGACATCGGCTCCTCGAGCGTGAAGATCGTCCAGCTCAAGGAGAAGCGCGGCGGGCACCAGCTGCTCGCCTTCGGCTCCGTGCCGCTCCCGCCGGAGGCGATCGTCGACGGCGCGCTCATGAACTCCGCCGCGATCGTGCAGGCGATCCAGGAGCTCGTCGCGCAGCAGAAGGTGAAGGCGAAGGAGGTGGCCATCGGCGTCCGCGGCCACTCCGTCATCATCAAGAAGATCACCCTCCAGCGCATGACGCAGGAGGAGCTCGACGAGACGATCCAGTGGGAGGCGGAGCAGTACATCCCCTTCGACGTGAAGGACGTCAACATCGACACCCAGATCCTGACGCCCGAGGGCGACGCCGCCGGGCAGATGGACGTCCTCCTGGTCGCCGCCAAGAAGGACATGATCAACGACTACACCTCGGTCTGCGCCGAGGCGGGCCTCACCGCGACGGTCGTCGACGTGGACGCCTTCGCGGTGCAGAACGCCTACGAGGCCAACTACGACGTGGACGCCGGCCAGGCGGTGGTGCTCATCAACGTCGGCGCGGCGGTCTCCAACATCAACGTGATCTCGCGCGGGGTGACCACCTTCACGCGCGACATCACCATGGGCGGCAACGCCTTCACCGAGGAGATCCAGAAGCAGCTCAACATCTCCTACGACGAGGCGGAGGCGCTCAAGATCGGCGGCCAGGGCGAGTCGGACGCGGTGGTGCCGCAGGAGGTCGAGCGGGTCATCCAGGGCGTCGCCGACCAGATGGGCGGCGAGATCCAGCGCTCCCTCGACTTCTACTCCTCGACCGCCCCCGACGGCCGCATCGGCCGGGTCTACCTCTCGGGCGGCACCGCCCGCATCCCGGCCCTCTTCAAGGTCATCGAGGCGCGCGCGGGCGTGCCGGTGGAGATCCTGAACCCGTTCAAGAACGTCGAGGTCGACAACCGCAAGTTCGACCCGGCCCTCATCCTCGCCGCCGCGCCTTCCGCGGCGGTGGGCGTCGGGCTGGCACTCCGCCGCGCCGGGGACAAGTGACCATGGTCCGCATCAACCTGCTCCCGGTACGGGTCTCGAAGAAGAAGGAGAAGGGCAAGCAGGAGCTCTCTCTCTTCGTCGTCGTGATCCTCGCCGGGCTGGCCGGGAACTACCTCTGGAACACGGCCCGGGCGAACGAGCTCACCGCCCGCGAGCGCAAGCTCGCCGCCACCCGGAACGAGATCGCCCAGCTCGACCGCATCATCGGCGAGGTGCGCGACATCAAGGAGCAGCAGGCCCAGCTCCGCGAGAAGCTCGCCGTGCTCGCCCAGCTCAAGGCCGGCCGGTCGGGCCCGGTGAAGGTGCTGGACGAGCTGGCCACGCTCATCCCGAAGCGGCTCTGGCTGCACCGCCTCGAGGCGAAGGGCGAGTCCATCTACTTCACCGGGGCGGCGACCAGCATCGACGACGTCTCCGAGTTCATGATCGCGCTCAAGGGCTCGCGCCACTTCCGCGACGTCGAGCTCGGGAAGACGGTCGCGAAGGAGGAGAAGGAGAAGGGCCTCAGGCTGGTCGAGTTCACGCTCGGCACCAAGGTGGTCTACGACGACGCGCCGGCCGCTCCGGTCGCGGCGGCGGGGCCGACGCCCGCGGCGGCGGGGAGATAGGCGCCATGGACAAGCTCATCGAGCGGATCGCCAAGGCGCCGGTCGGAGCGAAGCTCGCGGTCATCGCGGCCGCGGTGGTGCTCCTCACCGTGCTGAACTACTTCGTGGTCGGCCCCACCTTCGGCGCGTCGATCTCGAAGATCGAGGACAAGATCCGCCGCGCCGAGCGCGAGCAGGTGCAGCTCGATCGCGACTTCGTCGAGAAGACCGCGATCGCCAACAACCTGAACCAGTTCCGGCGGGAGAAGGAGCTGCTCGAGCAGCAGCTGCGCGACGCGCTCGCCGAGCTGCCCGAGGACAAGAAGATCGACGAGCTGCTCCAGCTCTTCCAGGACCGCGCCGGCAAGGCGGGCCTGCTCATCGGCAGCATCGAGCCGGGCAAGGTCCTGAGCGAGAAGTTCTACGCGAAGATCCCCATCCCCATGACCGTCACCGGGAACTTCCACGAGATCACCACGTTCTTCGACGCCCTCGGGCGCATGCGCCGCATCGTGAACGTCACCGACATCGTGCTCGACAACCCGCGCGACGTGAACGGGAAGCTCCTCCTCAGCGCGAAGTTCCTCGCCACCACCTTCATGTTCGTCGAGGCGAGCAAGCCCGCGAGCAAGCCGGGGGGAAAGCCGTGAGGACCAGGCGAAACCTGCTCGCCGCCGGCCTCGCCGCGGCCGCCCTGGCCTGCGGAGGGTCGAAGCCGGCCCGGCCCGCGGCGCCGGCGCAGGCCGCGGCGCCCGCGGCCTCCCCCGCCGCGGACGCGGCCGCCCCGGCCGCACCCGCGGCGCCGGAGTGGTCGTACTCCTCGGTCGGCAAGCGGGACCCGTTCCGCAGCTTCGTGAACGACGTCGCCGCGAGCGCGTCCGCCCTCGCCACCCGCTGCGCCACCCCGCTCGGCCGGTACGAGCTCGAGCAGCTGAAGCTCGTCGCCGTGGTGACCGGCCTCGAGGACCCCGTCGCCATGGTCGAGGCCCCGGGCGGCGTCGGGTACGCGCTCCGCCGCGGCGCCTGCATCGGCAAGAACGGCGGGACCGTCTCCGCGGTGCGCTCCGGCGAGGTGGTCGTCGCCGAGTGGCAGGTCCGCGCCGACGGCACGCGCGACCGCACCCAGACCGTCATTCGCCTGCCCCGCGAGAAGGCGCTGAACCTCGAGGAGAACCCATGACCAGCCACGCCCAGCGCCTCGCCGTACTGCTCGGCAGCGCGCTCGCGCTCGCGCCGGCGCGCGGCGCCGAGCCGAACGCCATCCGCGCCGTCGAGGTGGCGGACCGCGGCGGCGCCGTCGAGCTCGCGATCCAGGGTTCCCGCGCGCCGTCGTACACGGTCTTCAAGCTCCAGGATCCGCCCCGGCTCGTCGTCGATCTCGCCGACGCGGACGTCACCGCGGTCGCCTCGCCGGTCCCGGTCGGCCGGGGCGGCGTGGTCTCCGTGACCACCGCCCAGTACCGCGACGAGCGGAGCGCGGTGGGGCGCGTGATCGTGGCGCTCGACGGGCCGCACGCGTACGACGTCGCGCCGCGAGGCCAGGGCATCGTCATCCGGGTGCTCCCCGAGGGCACCGCCGCGCAGGGTGCGGCCTCCGCCCCGCCGCCCGCCCCGGGCGTGGTCGCCGCCGCCCCTCCGCCGGCCCCCGCCGCGCCGACCCCCGCAGACCCCCACGTGGTCTCGCGGCGCGTCGACGAGGCCGCCGTCGAGACCGCCGCCTCCGCCGTCACGTCCGTGAAGGCGACGCCCGGGCGGATCCTGCTCGCGACCGACGGCGGGGTCGCCCGCCTCGAGGTGATCGAGCTGCGCGATCCGGCCCGGCTCGCCATCGACCTGCACGGCGTCACGCGCGCGCCGCGCGCGCCCTCGAAGGGCGCGGGCGGGTTCGAGCGGGTGCGCTTCGGGCAGGAGAGCGGGAAGGTCCGGGCGGTGCTCGACGCCGGCTCGGCGCTTCCCCCGTACCGGGTCGAGCGGGTCGCGGGTGGCGTGGCCGTCGTCCTCGAGGGCCCGGCCGCGGGCGCGGCCCACGCCCAGGCCTCCCCCGCGCCCGCCCGCGCGCGCCCGGCCGCTCCCGCCGCGCCGCCCCCCGCGGCGGAGCCCGCTCCCGCTCGCGCCCGCATCGCGGACGTGCGCTTCGCGCAGAGGGGCGACTCGGCCCGCATCGAGGTCGCCGGCCGGGCCCGCTACACCGTGACCCGGCCCGACGCGCGCACCGTGGTCCTCTCGCTCTCGGGCGCGGAGCTGCCGCGCAGGCTCGAGCGCTCCCTCGACACGAGCGCCTTCGCCGGTCCGGTGCTGATGGTCTCCTCCTTCAACCAGCCCTCCACGGGCGAGGTGAAGATCGTCGCGACGCTCCGCGGCCCGGCGGAGGATCGCGTCGAGGAGGGCGGCGCGGGCCTGTCCTGGTCCTTCACCGCGGCGAAGCAGGCCGGCGCCCCGGCCGCGCCGCTCGCCCAGGCCGCCGAGGCGATGGCGGCGGGCTTCGCCGCCGACGCGCCGGTGGTGGCCCTCTCCGGCGCGCCGCAGGCGCGCGGCTACACCGGCCGCCGCATCACCCTCGACTTCCACGACATCGAGATCCGCAACCTGCTCCGGCTCATCGCCGACGTCTCGAAGAAGAACATCGTCGTCGCCGACGACGTGCAGGGCAAGGTCACCGTCTCGCTGCGCAACGTGCCCTGGGACCAGGCCCTCGAGCTCATCCTCAAGTCGAAGGGGCTCGGCAAGGAGGAGATGGGCAACGTCGTCCGCATCGCCAAGCTGGACCAGATCGCGGCCGAGCAGGAGGCGCGCGTCAAGGCCGAGAAGGCGCGCGAGCCGCTCGTCCCGCTCAAGGTCCGGCTCATCCCGGTCAACTTCGCGCGCGCGGGCGACATCGCCACCCGGGTGAAGGACGTCCTCACCGACCGCGGTACGGTCTCCACCGACGAGCGCACCAACGTGCTCATCGTGAAGGACGTCGCCGAGGCGCTGGTGCGGGCGGAGGGCCTGGTGCGCAACCTCGACACCGAGACCCCCCAGGTGCTGATCGAGAGCCGCATCGTCGAGGCGAGCTCCAACTTCAACCGCGCCATCGGCGTGCAGTGGGGCGGCAACGCCGGCTTCACCCAGCTGAACGGCAACCCGACCGGCCTCGTCTTCCCCGCCAACACGACCGCGGCCGGCGCCGCGGGCGACACGCCCAACACCGGCACCGCCACCGCCCCGAACTACGCGGTGAACCTCCCCGCCGCCATCGGCCAGGGGAGCGGCGGCGGCATCGGCTTCACCTTCGGGTCCATCGGCGGCGCGTTCAACCTGAACCTCCGCCTCACCGCGCTCGAGAACCAGGGCGTGGTGAAGACCATCTCCGCGCCGCGCATCGCCACCATCGACAACAAGGAGGCGACGATCGGCCAGGGCATCTCGATCCCGTTCTCGCAGGTGTCCGCCTCGGGCGTGAACACCACCTTCATCGAGGCGAAGCTCGAGCTCAAGGTGACGCCGCACGTCACCGCGGACGGCTCGATCCTCCTCAAGATCAAGGCCACCAACAACCAGCCCAACCCGCAGCTCACCGGCGCGAACGGCCAGCCCTCCATCTCGAAGCGCGAGGCGGAGACCGAGGTGCTCGTGAAGGACGGCGAGACCACCGTCATCGGCGGCATCTACACCCGCCAGACCGCCACCCGGCGCAGCGAGGTGCCGTGGCTCGGTAAGATCCCCCTCCTCGGGTTCTTCTTCCGCACCACCGCGACCCAGGACGACCACACCGAGCTGCTCGTCTTCATCACGCCGCGAATCCTGAACCGCGCCGCCGCCACGACGGCCTCGGCCGCTCCGTAGGAGACCGCCCATGAAGACCCGAGCGCTCGCGGTCCTCGTCCCCCTCCTCGCCCTCGCCGGCTGCATGGCCGACGACAACGTCTCGATCCAGGTGTACGCGCTGTGCGCGCCGCCCGCGGACTCCTGCACCTTCTCGGCGGAGTGCGACGCCCAGTTCATCGGCGAGAACCAGCTGGACCTCGCGGTGACCAACACGTTCTGGAGCTTCGTCGAGGTCCACAACAACACCCAGCCGAACGACGACCCCTCGGCCGGCCGTCCCAACACGCGAGACGCCTACGTCGAGGAGTACTCGGTGGCCTACGACGTGACCGGCGGGACTGCCCCCGCCACCGTCACGCGCCGTGTGCCCTCCGGCCCGTCGGTGGTGCCGGCGGAAGGGACCGCGGTCATCAGCGTCCTCCCCGTCCCCCCCGACGTCGGGGCCCAGCTCGGCGCGGCGACGTCCGTCGTCGCGCGGGTGCGGCTGCGCGGGTTCCTCGCCGACCAGAGCCGCTGGGAGACGGCGGAGTATCCCATTCCGATCCTGATCTGCAGCGGGTGTCTGGGCGTGCCGCCCTGCGCGGGGACGCTCGCGGTGTGCCCTCAGCTCGGGCAGAGCCCGGCCTCCTTCTCGTGCAACTGACCGTGCTTGCCGCGGGCCCCTGACGCGCCGCATCCCCCCGAAACCTTGACCGGTCGCGCGCGGGCGGGCTAGAACGGGCCCGCCCCGCGCGTCTTCGTTCCGGAATCCGGAGCCCTCCCACCGGCCGCGGCCCCAGCGATCCATGAGCTTCCGTGAGCATCTCGAGCAGGTCTGCCGCGACGTGGACGGGGCGATCGCCTGTTCCCTCATGGGCGTGGACGGCATCGAGGTGGACACCCACCTCTCCGGGCGCGCCGGCGAGGACGAGGCGGTGGACCTCAAGTCGCTCCTCGTCGAGTACTCGGCCGTGTTCAGGAGCGCGCGCGAGGCGGCTGCGGCCCACGAGGCGGGGGGCGTCGCCGAGGTGGCCATCTCCACGGACAAGGTCACGGCCGTGGCCCGCCAGGTCTCCCCCGAGTACTTCATGATCGTCGCGCTCCGGCCCGACGGAAACCTCGGCAAGGCGCGCTTCCTGCTCCGCGTCACCGCGCCCAAGCTCGGGTCGGAGCTCTAGCGAGGCGCCGCGCGCCCGCCCGCCCGCGCCCCTCCGGCGTGGCCCGCGTAGACATCTTCAGCCAGGGAATCGCAGCACGGAGGAGAGAGAAGAGCGATGGCCGACACCCTCGACACCTCGGCGTTCCGCCGCGGGCTCAAGATCGAGATCGATCGCGAGCCGTGGGAGATCGTCGAGTTCCAGCACGTGAAGCCGGGCAAGGGCTCGGCGTTCGTGCGCACGCGCATCAAGAACCTCATCACCGGACGGACGATCGAGAAGACGTTCAAGTCCGGCGACGTGGTGGGCAAGCCCGACATCGACGAGCGGGAGATGCAGTACCTCTACCGCGAGGGCGACCACTACAACTTCATGGACAACAAGACGTACGAGCAGACGTTCCTCACCGAGGAGCAGATGGCGGACGCGAAGAACTTCATCAAGGACAACACCACCACGCACATCCTGTTCTTCAACGGGAAGGCGATCGGCGTCACGCTCCCGAACGCGATGGATCTGCGCGTGGTGAAGTGCGACCCGGGCGTCCGCGGCGACACGGTCTCGGGCGCGACCAAGCCGGCGACCCTCGAGACCGGCTTCGTCGTGTCGGTCCCGCTCTTCGTCAACGAGGGCGAGACGCTCCGCATCGACACCCGCACCGGCGAGTACCTCACCCGCGTCGCGGGGTGACGACCCCCGAAATCCGAGGAGACCACGATGGCGTCCCGACCCCTCAAGCCCCCGCAGGTGCAGCCCGATCGTTCCCCCGACGCCGGCCCGGGCGCCGGCTTCACCCTCGAGGACGTGAAGAAGCTGGTCGCGCTCGTGGAGCGGAGCGACGTGACGCACATCGCCTGGCGGCGGGGGCCGGAGAAGGTGGTCATCCGCCGCGGCGGGGTGGGCCCGGCGCCCCTCGCGCCGGTGGTCGCGGTCGCCCCGGTCGCCGCGGCGCACCACCCGGCCGTCGTGGCGCCGGCCGCGCCCGCCGCCGCAGCGAAGGTCGAGCCCAAGGCCGAGGCCAAGCCCGGCGTGATGGTCAGCTCGCCGTTCGTCGGGACGTTCTACCGCGCCCCATCCCCCGACGCGCCGCCGTTCGTGGACGTCGGGACCAAGGTGAAGAAGGGCCAGGCCCTCTGCATCGTCGAGGCGATGAAGCTCATGAACGAGATCGAGAGCGAGGTCGACGGGACCGTGGCGGAGATCCTCGTCCAGAACGCCGCGCCGGTGGAGTTCGGGGAGCAGCTCTTCCGCATCGTCCCCGGCTAGCGGCGGCGCCGTCCCCGCGGAGCGAGACCCGAGGCCCCATGTTCAAGAAGGTGCTCATCGCCAACCGGGGCGAGATCGCGCTCCGCGTGATCCGCGCGTGCCGCGAGCTCGGCCTCGCCACCGTCGCGGTCCACTCGACCGCCGACGCCGAGTCGCTCCACGTCCGCTTCGCCGACGAGGCGATCTGCATCGGGCCGCCGCCGTCGAAGGAGAGCTACCTCAACGTCCGCGCGCTGCTCTCCGCCGCGGACGTGACCGGCGCGGACGCCATCCACCCCGGGTATGGCTTCCTCTCCGAGAACGCGGACTTCGCGGAGATGGTGACCCGCATGAACCTCCGGTTCATCGGGCCGCGCCCGGAGATGATCCGGCTCATGGGGAACAAGGTCGCGGCGCGCGAGGCGATGGAGAAGGCCGGCCTCCCGCTCCTCCCCGGCGCCCGCGGCAAGCTCGAGGACGCGGCCGAGGCGGTGCGGATCGCCGAGGAGGTCGGCTTCCCCGTCATCCTCAAGGCGGCCGCCGGCGGCGGCGGGCGGGGCATGAAGATCTGCCGCGACCGGAGCCAGGTCGCCCAGATGTTCGACACGGCCTCGAACGAGGCCCTCTCCGCCTTCGGCGACGGGTCGATGTACCTCGAGCGCTACGTCGAGCAGCCGCGCCACATCGAGCTGCAGATCGTGGCCGACGAGCACGGCAGCATCATCCACCTCGGCGAGCGCGAGTGCTCCGTCCAGCGCCGCCACCAGAAGCTCATCGAGGAGGCGCCCAGCCCGGTCGTCACCACCGAGCTGCGCCGCGAGATGGGCGAGGTGGCGCTCGCCGCGATGCGGCGCATCTCGTACAACAACGTCGGGACGATCGAGTTCCTGATGGACGAGAAGGGCCGCTACTACTTCATGGAGATGAACACCCGCATCCAGGTCGAGCACCCGGTGACCGAGCAGGTGTACACGCTCGACCTCCTCCGGGAGCAGATCCGGCTCGCCGCGGGAGAGAAGCTCGACCGGACGCAGGAGTCGGTCCCGCTCCGCCCGTCGGTCCACGCCATGGAGTTCCGGGTGAACGCCGAGGACCCGGTGAGCTTCGCCCCGTCGCCCGGCCGCATCACCGGCTACCACCAGCCCGGCGGCTACGGCGTGCGCGTCGACACGATGGCCTACGAGCAGTACAAGGTGCAGCCCTACTACGACTCGCTCGTGGCGAAGCTCATCATCACCGGCGCCACCCGCGAGATCGCCATGAAGCGCGCGATGCGGGCGCTGAACGAGTACGTGATCGAGGGGATCAAGACCAACATCCCCTTCCACCGGCGCGTGCTCGCGCACCCCGCGTTCGTGGCGGGGAAGTACGACACGCGCCTCGTCGAGCAGATCCTGAACCCGCCGCCCGCGGCCCCCGAGGCGCCCGCCGTCGCGGCCGGGTCGTAGGGCCCGGAACCGGAAATTCCCGCGTCTGTTCGCGGGATTCGCGGCTTGACCCTGCCGCGGGCATCCACTACCCTCGGAGCACTCCGGGCTGCGTGCCTGCGCCCTTGGCGCCATCGCGTGCCCCGGGGCGAGCCCTCCTCGAGAGCACCCCCGGCCCGATGGCTGTCGACAAGAACAAGATCATCGCCGAGGCCACCAAGCTCGTCCAGAAGGGGGCGTACGACAAGGCGATCAAGCAGTACGAGCGGATCCTGGCCGAGGATCCGAAGGACGTCCGCGTCCTGCTCAAGGTCGGCGAGCTGCACCAGAAGAAGGGCGACGACCACGCCGCCGCGGGCGCCTTCCAGAAGGTCGCCGAGACCTACGCCGAGCAGGGCTTCTTCCTCAAGGCGGTCGCCGTCTACAAGCAGATCGTGAAGCTCGACCCGGAGGACGTCCGGGTGAACGAGCGGCTCGCCGGGCTCTACCAGCAGCTCGGCCTGATGAGCGACGCCATGGCCCAGCTCCAGTCCGTGGCCGCCGCGCACGAGCGGGCGGGCGACACGGCGAAGCTCACCGAGGCGCTCCGCCGGATGGTGGAGCTCGATCCGGACAACATCGCCTCCTCCATCAAGCTCGGCGAGCTGCAGGCGCGCGGAGGACAGGCGCAGCAGGCGCTCGACCACTTCCGCCGCGCCGCGAGCTACCTCAAGAAGCACAACCGGCCCGACGAGTACCTCAAGGTCGCGGAGCGGATCGCGCTCATCCAGCCCGACGACCTCGCCCTCACCCGCGAGCTCGCCCACATCTACCTCGCGAAGGGCGACACCAAGCGCGCGCTGGCGAAGCTCCAGCAGTCCTTCAAGGCCGACCCGAAGGACCTCGACAC
>Ga0209683_10000780_pt1 | contig 12175 bp, 9 predicted proteins | sample DOMMetBare2Fresh_FD_187474 | JGI IMG/M metagenome (GOLD analysis project Ga0209683, IMG submission 187474) | Wetland sediment microbial communities from St. Louis River estuary, USA, under dissolved organic matter induced mercury methylation -... | ecosystem: Environmental > Aquatic > Freshwater... | reverse complement strand
CGACGCCGGCTTGCTCACTAGGCTGCATATTAGCCCGCAGGCAGGGAGATGAAAATGAAGCTCGCGGCTCTGGTTGTCATGGTCGTTGTCTTGTCGCTCGCTGCCCAGCCGTGCGCCGGACAGCAAAACATTTCAGCGAAGCTCGATAGTTACGTGCAAGCCGAGATGTACCGGCAAAAGATTCCGGGCCTGTCGCTGGCCATTGTTCGTGACGGCCGGGTCGTCATTCTCAAGAGCTACGGCCTCGCGAACGTCGAGCATCGCGTGCCGGTCAAACCTGAAACAGTCTTTCAATCCGGCTCGATTGGCAAACAGTTTACTGCGGCGGCGGTGATGATCCTTGTCGAAGACGGGAAGATCTCGCTCGAGGACAGAATCACGAAATTCTTTCCTGACGCGCCCGCGACGTGGAGCAATGTCACGGTCCGGCATCTTTTAAATCATACGTCAGGGATGGGCGACTATCCTGCGGAAGTAGAACTGCGCCGCGACTACACTGAAGGGGAATACTTTGAGTACTTTAAGAAAGCTCCGCTGAGTTTCGAACCCGGCGCGCGTTGGGAATACAGCAACGTAGGCTATGCGATCTTAGGCATCCTGATTCGCAAAGTGACCGGTAAGTTTTACGGCGACTTCCTACAGGAAAAGATTTTTCAGCCATTGGGGATGACAACGGCCCGCGTTATCTCCGAAGCCGACATCATTCCGAACCGCGCCGCCGGATACCGGCTGGTCGCGGGCGCGCTAAAGAATCAGGAGTGGGTTTCACCCTCGACAAACACCACAGCCGACGGCTCACTCTATTTTTCCATTCTGGATTTGGCAAAATGGGATGCCGCACTTTACAAGGGCAAGCCACTGAAGCAGTCGAGTCTCGCACAGATGTGGGCGCCCACGATCCTGAACGACGGCCGGCAAAAGGGTTATGGCTTTGGTTGGCACGCTGAAACCATCCACAACCGTCGCGTCGTTTTTCATGGCGGCGCCTGGCAGGGTTTTAAATCGCATATTGTTCGCTTTCTCGATGACCGCCTGACGATTATTTTCTTTGCCAATTCGTGGGAAACCAATGACTTCAAACTGGCCAGGGGACTTGCGGCCATCTTCTACCCCGAGTTCACTTTGCCGGCCATTCAGCCGCTTGAAGACAAGGAACCGAAAGTATCTGCAATGATCCGGCGCACTCTGTTGCAACTTGCCAAAGGTTCTGCGAATCCGGAATCGTTCGCGCCCGAGTTCCGTCTTCGTGCCGAAGTGTTTTCTGAGCTCTCCAACAAAGCTGGCGAGACTCTAAATTCACTAAGCCTGCCAGTCGCGGTGATCCACCTCAGCGAACTGGTAGAACGCCGCGACGAAAACGGACTGCGCGTCTATCGCTTCCTGCTAAACGACATGGCGAGAAGTCTGTCGTGCACTGTAAAGCTCACGAAAGATGACAAAATCGCCCATCTAGAGCTAGTGCAGGAATGAATTGGCGGGAGAGCGATAATTTGGAGGTTTGCTGCGATCACCCTCCGGGCTCTGGCTTGGGCAACGGTAGTGACACTGGGCGAGAGGCGATAACCTTCCACTGGCCCTTTCGTTTCTGGTAGACATCGCAGAATCGCTCACGCGCGGTGAACGGCCGGCCCTTGAAGGCGCCTTTGAAAGTGCCGACGCCGGTGGCGATTGCCGTATCCCCATAGACGAACACCTTCACGTCTTCAGTCGAGATCGTCTCGAATTTGATGTCGCCGGCCCGGTTGGGGGCCAGCTCCTCGGTTTTGCTGCGCGTGCGCCCATCGTCGAGGATGTATTGAAAATCCTCTGCCAGTATCTGGTCCAGCGTCGCCACGTCGTTTCGCTTCAAGGCGTCCACCCACTGTTCGAGACGCTCCCGAATCTCCTGTTCGGTCCGGGAACTCTCACTCGCCTTCTTCTTTTGTGTCCGCCCCAATGTCGCCGCAGAAAAGGCAACCACGAGGATCACTGATAGGACGACAAGTTTCTTCATTTGAGATTCTCCTTCGAAACAGGTTTCAATAAGATGCAGACCTTGCAGAATACACCGATTCAGGAAACAGCAGAAAAGGGACTCATCTAAGCTCCCACAGCAAGTTTGGCCATTAACCCGCGGTTAAGCGCAAGGGAGGAACCGTCGTGCGATTCGCGAAGATCATTCTGCCTCTGCTTATCACACTGAACGCTTGCGTCATCTCGCATTCAATTTCCGCCCAGACTACTGCGCCTAAGCGCACTGTGATTGCGGCGAGCACCGTGCTCGATGGTCGGGGCCGCGTGCTGCACAACGTGCGCCTCATCATTGAAGGCTCAAAGATCCTAGCGATTGAAAAACAAGCTGGAGTGAGAGCCGGCCCGGTTGATTACGACCTGCGCCGCCTGACGGTCCTGCCGGGCTGGATTGATGCCCACGTTCACATCGCCTGGAGCTTTGGCAAGGATGGCAAAAGCGGAAGCGGCGGCTGGACCGCGGAAGAGGCTGCTTATCAAACCGCTGCCAACGCCTGGGTGACGCTGCTGGCAGGTTTCACCACCGTGCAAAGCGTGGGCTCGCCCGCCGATGTTCCCCTCCGGGACGCCATTGCCAAAGGACTGTTGCCCGGGCCGCGCATCCTCACGGCGGTCGAACCGCTGATGGGAAGAGGAGAGCTGACGGGCACGCCGGAAGAAATTCGCGCGTTCGTGCGCCGGCAAAAAGAGGCCGGGGCTGACCTGATCAAGATTTTTGCGGCCGGGGGTCCGAGCCGGCCGGCAATGACTCTCTCGCAGCAGCAACTGAATGCGGCTTGTGATGAGGCGAAGAAATTGGGCCTGCGCACTCTTATGCACGCTTACAAGGATGCAGTGCGGGCAGCGACTCAGGCCGGGTGCACACAGATCGAGCATGGCGTGCTGGCCAGCGACGAAGATCTAAAATTGATGGCCGCTAAGGGCACCTACCTTGATCCGCAGGCAGGCCTGGTATGGGAGAACTATCTGCTGAACAAGGAAAAATTTGTCAGTACGCCAGGCTATCCAACTTCTTTGGCCGGGTTCAACACGATGGAGAAATTGCTGCCGCTGTATCACGAGTTTCTGCAAAGGGCACGTAGAGTTCCTGGTCTCAAGATCGTTTTCGGGACGGACGCTTTGGCGGGCTCGCACGGGCGCAATGCCGAAGAATTCATCGATCGCGTACGCGACTGCGGAGTCGATCCGATGGCGGCGATGATCTCCGCCAACTGGCTGGGTGCGGAAGCGCTGGGTCTGGCCAAGCAGATTGGAACGATCGCCCCGGGATTGGAAGCGGACATTATCGCGCTCGACGGCGATCCCTTGAAAGACATTACAGCGGTGCGACGGGTCATGTTCGTAATGAAAGGCGGCGTTGTTTATAAGAACGCCGCACGCCCTTAGTTGATTAGCCGCCAGATTTTATTCGTAGCAGCGAGGTGCCATCGTCAGCTCACTCGGTAGTGCTAAATTTACAGCACTACCCCGCACCCGGAGCCCTTGCCACCAGGCAAGTGGCAGTGATAGGCTGCGCCCGTTTTTCCCTTTTTGCCAACAAAACAACCTTTTCCTGTAAGGAGAAAGCCATGAAGAATGCACTCCGAATCTCGGCAGGTCTAACTACCGCTCTCTTGCTTTCACTTAGTTTCCTTTTCCCCTTGTCGACTTCGGGGCGGGCACAGATTGGCCCACTGGATCTTTCCGGGAGCCTAAACGGCGCGCCCTACCGAATTCGTGTGCCCGCTAACTGGAACGGCACGCTCCTGGTTTTTGCGCATGGCTACCGGGATAAGGCCGACCATCCGGGCGAAGTAGACAACCGGAACGCCGACATAGCGCCCAGCCCTGCACTCGAAGCGCCGCTATTGGCGCAAGGCTTTGCCCTGGCCGGCTCTGCCTATCGCGACAACGGCTGGGCTATCGGAGACGCGATTCTCGACACGAAAGATCTTGCTGTCTTATTCCGTGAAACAGTGGCCCAACCAGATAGAACAATCCTCTGGGCAGTGTCACTCGGGACCATCATCAGCTTTAAGAGCATGGAGCAATTTGGCGGCATTTACGACGGCGCACTCTGCACCTGTGCCGCGGGTGCCGGGGCGACCCGCATCTGGGACAACGGAGTTCCGGCCTATCTGGCTTACGACATTATTTTTGGAGTTCCCAGTGCCTGGGGAACAGTTGGTGAGGTCAGAAACGACCTGGACTTTGAAACTGAAGTCGCACCAAAACTCGTGGCGGAAGTCAGCAACCCTGCGAACTTTCCTAAATTTGAGTTCATACGCCTCGTTGCCGGGACGCCAGGTCGTGGCATCAACCCGCCGCCGCCACCGGCTTTTTATCCCGGCTACTTGTTCACGGATTTCTTCTTCCTCACCGAAGCGCGTGCCGAACTACAGCGTCGGGCAGGGGGACCGTTCGTTGAGAATGTGGATCATCTCTATAGCCTTACACCTGCTGAAAAGGGTTACCTGGCGGCATTAGGTATCCCCACAGTCGTTGTCGACGGCTGGCTCAATCAGATGAATGTGCGGAGAAACATTAGCGCTTCGCCGGCGGCGCGGAACTACGTGAGACTCAACACCGACTATAACGGCAAGATCAAACACCCGGTCCTGACAATGCACACCATACTTGATCCGCTGGTCGTGGTGGCAAACGAATCGGCGTATGCGGAGGTGAACGCGGCCGCGGGCCGAGAAGACAATCTTTTTCAAACCTATACCATCGGAAACGGCCACTGTGCTTTCACTGGCCCACAATTTCTCATCGCGGTAGGAGCAATAGACAGTTGGGTACGAACCGGCGTGCGGCCGACAAATGCTGCGTTTCCGGCAGTGCTCGGTTTCAACCAGGCCTTCGTGCCGCCACCGATGTTGCAGCCTTGAAGTCTTTCGCGGGCTAACCCGATAGCGGCAAACATTATTAGATTGGCAATTGCCCAGGCTTGAGGTCCGTGAGCGGGACACATGTGTGAGTTGCGGCAATCATTAGGCCAGTGCGCCGGTAGTTCTGGATTGCATTTCATCGACTCCTGGGATAAACAAAACTACACTAATCACCCGAACGCGAGGGGAGGTGACTTCATGGCATTCAAAATAACTGTTAACGGCCGGCCCAGGACTGTCGACGTACCTGCCGACATGCCTTTGTTATGGGTGATCAGAGAGGTCCTGAATATGCCCGGCACAAAGTTCGGTTGCGGGATGTCTCTATGTGGCGCCTGCACCGTCCATGTCAATGGTGAGGCCACGCGTTCCTGCGTCACCTCGATCGCGGAAGTTGCCGGTAAACAAATCGCCACCATTGAAGGGCTCTCAGCCAACGGCAACCACCCCCTGCAAAAGGCCTGGATGGATATCGACGTGGCCCAGTGTGGCTATTGCCAGGCCGGGCAGATAATGTCCGCGGCCGCTTTGCTAAAAAAGCATCCCCATCCGACCGACCAGCAGATTGATAGCGCGATGGAGGGCAACTTGTGCCGCTGTGGAACCTACCTGCGCATCCGCGAGGCGATTCATAAGGCGGCGTCGGAATAAGGATGGAGGTGCGCATCGTTCCTCAAAACCAGGACAATAGAATTCATCGTGACTGCGGCAGGAGGTCCCCGTGAAGAACAGTTCGCTTAGTCGTCGGGCATTCCTACAAGTGACAGCGGTCGGTGGTGGCGCAATGCTGCTGGGTTTGTATTTCAAACCCACCGCCTTCGCGCAAAACCAACCCCCTCCGGTTATTCCGGTTCCCAGCTCTTTCATACGCATCGCGGCCGACGGAAGCGTGACGATCATCGCCAAGAATCCGGAGATCGGGCAGGGCGTGAAGACTTCTCTGCCTATGATGATCGCCGAAGAACTGGATGTCGATTGGAAAGATGTGCGAATCGAACAGGCCGATCTCGATGGCACGAAGTATTCAGGTCAGTTCGCCGGCGGCAGCACTTCCACGCCCAACAGCTGGAATCCGATGCGGCAAGTGGGCGCAGCCGCGCGAGCAATGCTCGTCACCGCGGCGGCGCAAACATGGGGTGTGCCAGAATCAGAATGCGCCACCTCGTCCGGCAAAGTCATGCATCAGGCGAGCAAACGTTCCCTTGGATACGGCAAGCTGGCCGCGAAAGCCGCCGTCCTGACGCCGCCGGATCTGGAAAAGGTGAAGCTGAAAGATCCCAGGGACTACAAGATCATTGGGACACCGCAACGCGGAGTGGACAACCTGGCCATCGTAACCGGCAAGCCGTTGTACGGAATCGACTTTACCCTGCCAGGAATGCTGTGGGCGGTGTTTGCCAAGTGTCCGGTCTTTGGCGGCAAAGTCGTTTCCGCGAACCTCGACACGGTAAAGGCAATGCCCGGCGTTCGTCATGCCTTTGTTGTCGAAGGCGGCACTGAACTGAGCGGGCTATTGAGCGGGGTGGCAATTGTCGCCGATCGCTGGTGGCAGGCAAAAACAGCCCGAGAGAAATTGGCAGTAAAGTGGGACGAAGGAGCAACAGCCTCGCAGAGCAGCGAAGGTTTTGCGCGCCAGGCTGAAGCGCTTGCCAAGGAGAAACCAGCCAGATCTCTTCGCGCGGACGGTGATATCGACGCCGGTTTCAAGAGTGCTGCAAAAACCATCGAAGCTGCCTACTCATATCCCTTTATCGCGCATGCTCCCATGGAGCCGCAGAACTGCACTGCACAGTTCAAGGATGGGAAGCTGGAGATCTGGGCTCCCAGCCAGACACCGCAGGCCGGCCTTAACCTCGTCGCGCGGACGACTGGTTTGGCTCCGACCGATATCAAGCTTCATCTCACGCGCATCGGCGGCGGCTTTGGCCGGCGGCTGAGCAACGACTACGTGGCCGAGGCGGCGTGGATTGCCAAGACAATTGGCGTTCCGGTCAAATTGTTGTGGACGCGCGAAGACGATATGGCGCACGATTTTTATAGACCGGCCGGATTTCACTTCCTCAAAGGCGGCCTCGATGCCTCTGGCCGGCTGATCGCCTGGCGCAATCACTTTGTGACCTTTGGCTCGGGAGAGAGATTTGGCAGCAGCGCCGGAATCAATGCGACGGAGTTTCCTGCGCGCTTTGTTCCGAACTTCGCTCTCGATACATCGGTGATGGCCTCGGGTGTACCGACCGGAGCCCTGCGTGCTCCCGGAAGTAACGCCATTGCCTTCGTAATGCAATCGTTCATAGACGAACTCGCACAAGCCGCCGGCAAAGATCCAATTCAATTTCGCTATGCGCTGCTCGATACCCCACCGCTGCCGTTGCCGGCAACTGGTGGACCCGGCGTTGGATTCAACGCCAAGCGCATGCGCGGCGTGCTTGAGTTCGTGGCGGCGAAATCACGTTGGGGAATGCGACGGCTACCGCAGGGAACCGGAGAAGGCGTAGCCTTTCACTTCAGTCACGCGGGATATTTTGCCGAAGTGGCGGAGGTCAGCATCGACAGCGCGAATAAGGTGCGAGTCAACAAGGTTTGGGTAGCGGGAGATATCGGTAGCCAGATCGTCAACCCGCTGAACGCCGTCAACCAGGTGCAGGGCTCGATCATTGAGGGACTCAGCCATTTAATGGGATATCAAATTACCATCAGGAACGGCCGCGCAGTCGAAAAGAATTTTGATGAATACACACCAATGCGCATTTCCGAAGCGCCTCCTGAGATCGAAGCGCACTTCCTGAAAACTGAATTCCCTCCCACGGGACTAGGCGAGCCGGCGTTGCCTCCAATCCTTCCCGCAGTTTGCAACGCGATCTTTGTGGTGACCGGGAAACGCATTCGCTCCCTGCCGCTTTCAAAGCACGGTTTCAGTTGGGCGTAGTGCGGGTTGGGTCTTTGGTCTTGGGTCTTTGGCCTTGGGTCTTTGGCCTTTGGTCTGTGGTCTTCGCTCCTCGGACCGCACGCTTCCAGCGTGCCGAGTTGACCCTGGTTCTCTTTGCCCTTTGCCCTTTGCCCCTTGCTTCTGGGACCGCACGCTTCCAGCGTGCTGACTTGCCCTTTACCCCTTGCCCCTCTCCCGCGTTTCGCAATCCGCAATTCTTCCCCGTCTGGGCTATAATCTGACCTGTTTCCCGCTCGGCCGCTGCACTGTGGATTTCCACGTTGTGCCTGGCTGCATATTTGCGCAATTCTTGGCCTCGAGGAAGGTCCGTTTTTATGGCTACAAAATATCCTGGTTCGAAACTAAAGGCTTATTCCCCCAGGGCAATCGTCAGCGCGACTCCGTCAGAACGGCGCCACCGGCTGCGCCGCCTTTGGCTGCCCGGAGTGTTGATTCTCGGTCTGGCCGCGGGTGGCCTGACCGGCATCCTCGCCGCCTACGAGTTGAATTACTCACGCGCGGCCGGTGAAGTTGCCGCCCTGGCGACATATCGCCCCAGCGTGATCACGCGCGTCTACGCCGACGACGAAAAGACGGTCATAGGAGAGTTTGCACTCGAAAAAAGAATACCGCTCAAATACGAAGAGATCCCGCCGGTGATGAAGAACGCAATCCTCGCGGTCGAGGATGCACGTTTCTACGATCATATTGGGATTGATCCCATTCGCATTGTTGGCGCCACCTGGAAAAATCTAACCACGGAAAAGGTTGAAGGTGGATCCACGCTCACTCAGCAGCTCGCCAAGAACCTTTTTCTTTCCAAGGAGCAGACCCTTAAACGCAAGTTCAACGAATGGGCCCTGGCACTCCAGATCGAGCGTTACTACACCAAGAGCCAGATTATGGAGCTGTACGCCAACCACATTTTTCTCGGCGCCAACGCCTATGGCGTCGAAGCCGGTGCGGAAACTTATTTCGGCAAACAGGCCAAAGACTTAACCATCGGCGAGGCCGCGCTTCTGGCCGGCGTACCTAAGGCTCCCACAGATTATTCACCGCTGAACAACCCGGCACGCGCCAAGGAAAGGCGAGATCTGGTTCTCGACTTGATGGCCAAGAACGGTTTTGCAACGCAGTCCGAGGTTGACGCGGCCAAGGCAAAACCCATTCAACTGGCGGACACCGCTTACTACCAATCCGCGTCCAAGTCATCACCATTTGATTATCCGGTCGAACATATCCGGCAGGATCTGGAGGACAAATACACGACCCGCGTCGCTCAGGGCGGTTTGGCCGTTTACACGACCATCAATGTGGAGGCGCAGAAGAAGGCTTATGAAGTCGTGCGCGCCGGGCTGCGCTGGTACGATCGCACTCATAGCGGCTGGCGCTCCAGCTATACACGCATCCCGACTGCGGCTGGCGGCGACGCCACTCCCACCGCGCAGGAATTAGCGAACTATAAGCACCCTGATTGGTATGGCAATGATTATCAAACCGGGCGCTATTTGATTGGCATGGTGATGAAGGTTGATTCGGGACGCAACGAAGCCACAGTGCGTTTTGGCAAGTACACAGCCACGGTCACTGCCGCTGACATGGGATGGTCACATCGACAACCACGCGATGAGTTCAAGGCCGGATACCTGGCGGAATTTGGCATTAAGGAAGTCAATCAAAAAGATCGTCGTTTGAAGGTCGAATTGTCGCAGGTACCGGCGGTGCAGGGCGCGATGATGACGCTCAATGCCAAGACGGGCGAGATTGTCACCATGGTCGGCGGCTACGACTTTTACACCAACAAATTTAACAACGCGACTCAGGCTTACCGGCAAACGGGATCCTGCTTTAAACCGTTCGTCTACACGGCTGCAGTGGAGTGGGGTATGACTCCCGACACAACTGTGAGCGGCGCGCCGATCTCCATCGGCTCCTGGCAACCACACAACTACGATGGCTCGCTGGGCTGTGGCGATATGCCTTTAAAGATGGCGCTCGCCAAGTCGATGAACATTCCTGCGGTCCACCTGCTGCAAACCGTGGGCATTCAGACAGGGGCCCAAATGGTACGGCGCTTCGGCATCAAGGTTCCGATGGCTCCGTATCTGCCATCGGCGCTGGGCGCGACAGAGGTGCCGCTGGATCAGATGGTCTCTGCCTATTCGGCATTCCCAAATAAGGGAGTGCGCGTCGATCCACACATCATTCGACGTGTGCTGGATCGCGACGGAGCCGTGCTCGAGGAATGGGAACGGACTACCTACAAGGTGGTGAACGAGTACGTGGCCTTGACGATGGTTTCCATGATGCGCGGCGTGGTCCAGTTTGGCACCGCCACGGCGGCCAGCGCAGTGGGCGTCCCTTTGGCTGGCAAGACCGGCACCGTCAACGATCACACTGACGTGTGGTTCATCGGCTACACGCCAACCTATGTCACCGGCACCTGGATGGGCTATCCGGGCCGTAAGAAGCCACTGGGAAATGACATGACCGGCGGACACGGCGCTCTGCCGATGTTTGTCGATTTCATGAAAGCGTTTCTCAAGGACAAGCCAAAGGAAGATTTTCCGAAGGCGCCGATCATGCCCGAGGACATGAAGGAGTTGTTTCGTCAGCGGCAGCGTGAGTTGGCTGCTGAACGGGCCGAGTTTGCCTCTTCATCGAAGAGTAGTGATCAGACTGATACCAACCTGCCCGCCACTTCGACCGAACCAAAGATGGAGCAAGTAACGATGCCGCCGCCGCCCAAAGCGGAGACCACTGAACACCCGGCAGCAAAGCCCGAAAACGCGACCCCTCGGACCGAAGCGCCACCGCCCCCGGCCACCCGTCCCCGCGAAGTCGAACCCCCGAAGAAGAAGGGGAAAAAGGGAGATGGGGAGCCGTAGAAAGGCTGAAGGCTGAGACGCGGGGAGGGGGACGCGGAGACAGGGGACCTGTTAACAGAAACGTCTGGATTCTTACTGATGACTTTCTATCTGAGGAAACTGATTCCTGCTTGGCGCGTCAACTAACTTGTCAACGAATGATCCACTGTTCGTGCCCGGTGATCATCTTAACCAATTGAGCCAGAATTCTGTCGTAGGTTTCGTCCAGTTCCGTGGATTCTAACAATGTGAGGTATTTGCACCGAAAAGCAATTTCAATCCAAACCCGGGTTTCTTCGGCCTCTGCCTCCGAATCACTGAGCTTACTCACAAAATGCGCAGGATAACGGCGCTTGCGCCAAGCCTCTCCAATATTTGCGCATACCGATCTAGAACATCTTCTTACCTGATCCGTAAGTGAGTACCTCTCCTCTGCTGGAAATTGCTTAGACAGTTCAAAAATTCTCATGGCTGCGTCCATCGCAGCTTGGTACACGCGCAGTTCCTTGTAACTTCTGACGCTGCCCATTCTCGAAGCCTCCTTCTCTTTTCTCCAGTCTTTTGTTTCGGTGGCTTCGCATTATTTCTAATTCGTTTTCCGGGTCTCTCCGGATCCCCAATCGTCCCCGCGTCCCCCTGTCCCCGCGTCTCCGCGTCTCCCCTCCCCGCGTCTCACTGGTCTTTACACCAATCTCCCCAAAGTATGCGGGAGCATTTTTCGCCACCAGGGCCAATCGTGGTTTACGTCCTTGCCCCAGAGCTCAAGCGCATGCGGAATGCCTTTGGAGTTTAGAACGTTCGAGAGCTCGCGGCTGCGCTCTGGCGCTTCGTAAGAACCCTGTCCGGAGAGGATCACAATCGCGTCCGCCTTTTGCAGCAGCGGCAGAAAATAATCGTCGTTCAGGGCCGGCAGGTAATCGAGCGGATTATTGAAATAGACATTCTCGTCAAAGTAGCCGTGCAAATATGATTTGATGTCATAGCTGCCGCTCATGGCGATCGTGCCACGAATAACGTCCGGATGTTTGAAGTATGTATTCGCCGCGAGAAATGCACCCAAACTGGCGCCGGTGGTCAGCGGCCGGCCGTCGTCGCCGCCGCATTCGTTGCGAATCAGCGGTAACACCTCATCGGTGATGTAGCGATCAAACTGTGTCAGCAGCTGCGCCTTCATATGCGGCGGCATATGCTCGTTCAGGAGACTGTATTTGTTGACGCTATTAATTGAGTAAGCGCGGATCTTGCCGCTGTCGATGAATGGCCTGATGGCATCGACCAGATGAAAGCGTTCATATTCGAGATAATCTGCTGCCGCGGTGGGAAACATCAACAGCGGATACCCCGCGTGACCATAAGCCACCAGCGGCATCTCGATATTCAAGTTAGGACTGAACCATCCAGTTATTCTGCGTTCCATACTCTCTTCCCCTCAATTGACCGGCGTGGCGCACGGGCGTCCGTCCCTGGCTCCAGTCCCGGTAAAATCCGAATTTAGACTTTCT
>Ga0209683_10000771_pt1 | contig 12219 bp, 8 predicted proteins | sample DOMMetBare2Fresh_FD_187474 | JGI IMG/M metagenome (GOLD analysis project Ga0209683, IMG submission 187474) | Wetland sediment microbial communities from St. Louis River estuary, USA, under dissolved organic matter induced mercury methylation -... | ecosystem: Environmental > Aquatic > Freshwater... | reverse complement strand
AAATGCGCATGGAAGCGGACAAGGAGAAATACGCTGAGCGCACCTACGATCAGTACGCGAGCACTTATTTCGATCGCGTGCCGTACCCGTCCGTGAGCGGCATCCGCACCATCCTCGATTCCATCGCCAAGGAATTTCCCAAAGCCAAAGGCGCCGACCCGGCATCGTTCAGCGATCCGAGCATCTTGAAGTCGCTGGAGGAAAGCGGCTTCATCAAAAGTTTGTACGAGTAGGGATTGACCGAAGAATCGGAAACTAACCGCAAAAAGCACAAAATTCGGAAGGACAATTAATCAAATGAATTTGCTGGATCAGCTTAAGCAGGCGCGAGAGCGCGAGTTTGTCGCGCTGATTCTCGACAACGAAGTGACCGTCGGCGAGTTTGTCGCCGAGCCACCGCTGCCCTGGGCGCGCATTGTTCAAATCGACGGCGTGTTTCAGATCGCCGAAGGCTATCCCAAGCCGTTGGACGCGGCCCTTGGCAAAGCCGAAATGAGAAATTGGGACGATGTGTCGTTGCCGGGAATGATCAGAACGTTGGCCCAGATGGCCGATGCGGTGGACTACGTCATCATCGGCAACAACGCTGGACAAGGGTTGCCGTTGGCGCAAGCCGTGCCCCAAGAGCTGCGCGCTACTCGCTCTGGCGTTATTTACGCCAGCGGGCTACCGGAACAGAGCGCTTACCAAAGATTGGGCTATCAGAACTTCTTCCGCCGTTACGAGACGTCGCCGCGCTTGCTTGCCGCCGCCGAGGCGAAGAATCGTCCGTTGGCGCTGTATTTCATGAACACGATTCAGCACAACACGATGAATTATCACGATCCATAGAAATTTATGAGCAGGTTCAAAAGGTTCCAATCGTCCAAGCCGTTCAAAAGGTTTCGCGGAGAGGGAAACCGGCGACGGGAAAGAAACGTGCCAAGTTGAAAGTGGCTTTCTGGCGCCAAGCGCTTCTGAACTTCCTCTTTGTTTTCTTCGGCTTGTCCCCGCTCCGAAGCCAGGAGCTGAACAAATTAATCGTGCCGTTCTCGCCCATCGGCGGCAGCACGGTGCCGTTTTGGATCGCGACAGATGAACGGCTGTTTCAGAAATACGGTTTGGAAGTCACGCCGCTATTTGTCGGCGGATCGAGCGCCATCGTGCAGTCCATGGCGGCCAAGCAGTACGACATCGGTCTCATCGGCGGCGGCGGTGTGGTGCTCAATCGTTTTGCCGGCGGTGATCTGATTACCATCGGCGCCAATGGCAACGTTCTGAGCAGCGATTGTTTCGCCAAGCCGGAAATCAAGACCATCGCTGACTTGAAAGGGAAAACTGTTGCGGTGACACGCTTCGGCACGACCACGCATTTTTCCGCATTGGCGATGCTGCGATTGGCCAACCTGCGCCCCAACGATGTTGTCTTCGTGCAAGCCGGCGGCGTCGCCGAGTCGCTGGCCGCTCTGGTGAGCAAGCGGGTCGAGTGCGCGATTCTCGGTTATCCAAGCAGTCAGTATGCACTCCAAGCCGGATTCAAGCAGCTCACCACACTGGGCAAAACCGAATACGGACTCTTTCCCAATGTCGCCATCGGCACGCGCGAGTCCTGGTTGAAGACGCCGCGCAACCGCGAGCTGGCGGTGAGCTTTCTACGCGCCTTTAGCGAGGGTTTGGCGTTGGCCAAGAAGGATGCCGGGTTGAACAAAAAAGTCATGCGCAAGTACGCCCGTCTCAACGACGACGCGGTGTTGCAAGCGTCCTTCGATTTCTTCAAAGAGCAGTTCCCGCAAACCGTTCGCGTCGATGAACGGGGTTACGCCAATCTATTGCGCTATCTCGATCACCCGAAGGCGGCCACGGCGGACCCGAAGGAATTCTTCGACAACAGTTTGATCAACGAAATCCTGCGCTGAGGGCGCGGAAGGCCCGAGTTTATCCCGCCGGCGGATTAAGGTAGTATTCTGAAATGAGTGGGGACGAACCGCATGGCGCTCAAAGAACTAATCTCTAAGCTACTGCCATTAGTATCCGGTGGCGCATCGGCGGTGGGTGCGCTGCGAAAGCGGTTGATCGATATGCGCGCAGATGATCATGGCGCCGATCGCTTGACCGCATTGGAAAAAACCTTCGAACTCCAAGCGCAGTTGAACGAGACCATGGATGTACAGCTAACCGTCTTGCAAGTGCAGCTGGCCAAATTGCGCAAGACCGTGCAGTTCCTGCTCATCGCTCTGATCGCCACCGCGACCCTTGCGGCGATCGCCTTGGCGGCGGCGTTTATGCGCTGACGTTTGCCAGCTAGTTTCGTCATTCATAAAATCTCCGGTTTAGAGGATACTAAATTCAAGCATGGCTCTGCTTCGTCTCGATAATATCTCCCACGCCTACGGTCATATTCCGCTCTTGTCCCAAGTTGGCTTTCAGATCGACGCCGGGGAGCGGGTCTGTTTAGTCGGACGCAACGGCACCGGCAAGACCACGCTGTTTCGCGTGATCACCGGCCAGCTGTCTCCGGATGACGGGGAGATCTGGCGCAGCGAATCGTTGCGCGTCGCTCATCTCGAACAAGAAGTGCCGCCCGATACCGACCAGACGGTTTTCCAAGTGGTCGCCGGCGGCACCGGCGAGCTGGGCGCGCTACTGGCGGAATATCATAGCCTCACCCATGGCGATCACTTGGCCAATCGCGACTCGTTGCTGCAGCTGGCACGGCTGCAAGCGCGCATCGAGACCCTCGGTGGCTGGAATATCAATCAAAGAGTTGAAACCGTGCTCACCAAGTTGAATCTGCCGCCGGACAAGCGGCTTGCCGATTGCTCCGGCGGCATCCGGCGCCAGGTGATGCTGGCCCGGGCGCTGGCCAGCGAACCCGATCTGTTGCTGCTCGATGAACCGACCAACCATCTCGATATCAACGCGATCCAGTGGTTGGAGAAATATTTGCTCAACTACCAGGGCGCGGTCATGTTCATCACCCATGACCGAACTTTCGTCCGCCACCTGGCCACCCGCATCATCGAGCTCGACCGCGGCAAACTCACTTCGTTTCCCGGCGACTTCGACCGCTATTTACAGAAAAAAGATGAGCTGTTGGAAATCGAAGAGCGCGCCGCCGCCAAGTTCGATAAGAAGTTGGCCGAGGAAGAGGTGTGGATTCGCCGGGGCGTGAAAGCCCGGCGCACGCGCAACGAAGGCCGGGTGCGCGAGCTGCAAGTTTTACGCAAAGAGAAAGCCGAACGTCTGGATGCCCAGGGTAAAGCCCGTTTCACCCTCGACGCCGGCGGGGCTTCGGGAAAGTTAGTCGTCGACATGCGCCGGGTTAGTTTTCGCTATGGCGATAATATTATCATTCGCGATCTGTCGACGCGCATCCTGCGCGGTGACCGTGTCGGCATCATCGGCCCTAATGGTTCCGGCAAGAGCACCTTGCTCAAACTGATCTTGGGCGAGCTGGAGCCGACCAGCGGCGAGGTGCTGTTGGGCACGCGGCTGCAAGTGGCTTACTTTGACCAACACCGCCGCACCCTCGATCCGGAAAAGACTGTGCGTGAAAATTTGAGCGACTCGGATATTGTCACCGTGCGCGGCCGCTCGCGCCATGTGATCGGCTATTTGAAAGATTTTCTCTTCCCGCCCCAGCGCATCGACTCACCGGTCAACGCCCTCTCCGGCGGTGAGCGCAACCGTTTGCTGTTGGCGAAGCTGTTTACCCAATCGGCCAATCTAATGGTGCTCGATGAGCCGACCAACGACCTCGACGTCGATACCTTGGAATTGCTCGAAGAGTTATTGTCGGAATATGAAGGCACGCTTTTGCTGGTCAGCCATGATCGAACCTTTCTCGATAACGTCGTCACCAGCACGTTAGTCTTCGAGGGCGACGGCAAGTTCAACGAATACGCCGGCGGCTACGAAGACTGGGCGCGCTACCAACGGCAGATCCCTGACGTTCCTAGTGAAACGAAAAAGCCGAACAACCTACGGACGGTTCAAGAGCGAGCTGAGAAAATTCGTAGCGATAAACCGCGCAAGCTTACTTACAAAGAACAACGCGAGCTGGCGAGCTTACCGGAGAAGATCGAAGCCCTGGAAGCCGAGCAAACTGAGCTTAACGCGCGCATGGCCGATCCGGAGTTTTACCGTCAGGGTAACGAAAAGATTACCGCCACCATGGCCCGGATCGAAGCGGTGAAAAGCGAACTCGATGCCTGTTATGCGCGCTGGCAGGACTTGGAACTCGTGGCGGTCGCGGCCAACAATTGATTCACTCTTCGTGGCGATGGCGGACTGCAAACATTCGACTCTAGAATTGCTCGCTGAACGCAAGATCACCATGCGTTGCCGCCGTTGTCATCTGACGATGGCCGCTGAAGAATTAGGCGACGGTCATTGTCCAGAGTGTTTTGACAGCAGTGGCACTAAACATTTCGATTTTGAAGAGCTCGTCCATAGTGGCGGCAAAGGCGTGCGTTATCGCTGCGAAGGGTGTGGGATCGTGATCAGCAGCAGTTAAGTTCCGTCATACCGGCGCAGGCCGGTATGTAGCATATTAAACTGAGGCTACAGGAAAGATGGATGCCGGCCCCGGATCAAGTCCGGGGCAAGCTCTATGCCGGCATGACGGCTCAGAAGTTGACCACGCGGAGGGTTACACTTCTCTAGTTCACCTAACGGAACGAGAATTGCCGGCTTGTCTTTACGCCGCCGGCTTGAACTTCGGCAGCCAGATTTTCTCCGATGCCTTCTCGAACTGCACGCTGACCTTCATTCCAAGTTTCACACTCTCCACAGGGCAGCCGACGATGTTGGTGATCAGGCGAGGCCCTTCTTCTAGGTCAACCCAGGCGATTACGTAGGGGATGTCTGGCTCGAAGGATTTCGAGGCGGCGCGGCCGACCACCTGGCGAATCACCGTGAAGGAATAAACTTCGCCCTTGCCGCTCATGGGCGTCCAAACAACTTTATCGCTGCCGCATTCGTTGCATAAGGGCTTGGGCGTCCAGACCCAGGCGCGGCAATCTTGGCAACGTTGAATGGTCAGTTTCTGTTGCGCCGCGTTGTCCCAAAAGGTTTTCGCTTCGGCGGTTATCGCCGGCAGGGGTTTTCTTACGTCGAGTTCAGCCATGATAGGTTCTTTTCGTAATATGTTCGCGCTTCGACAGGCTCAGCACGAACGGTTTTTATGTCTCTATAGTTCGTTGCCCAAAATCGCTACCGCGCAGCAGCCAAGGTTTTTGCCGTAGGGGAGCACGCCCAAGCCGGAGATCAAGCCGATCTTGGCATTGGGCACTTGGCGCTCGCCGCCTTCGCCGCGCAACTGGCGCACGCCTTCTAAGATGTGATGCACGCCGCCGGCGGTGGAGGGTTGGCCGCAGTTGATGATGCCGCCGCCGGTTTGGATCGGCAGTTGCCCTTTGAAAGTAAAATCGGTGTCCTCGAAGAACTTCAGATCGCCTTTCTTGCAGAAACCCAAATCTTCGATCTGCAAGTAGACGACGATCACGTAGTCGTCGTAGAGTTGGAGAAAGTTAATATCCTTGTGCTTTACGCCAGCCATCTCCATGGCGACCCGGCCGGCGTCTTTGACCCCCATCACGAGTGCGTCAGAACCGGCGCGCGGCCCATAGGAGGGATTGCTCCGTTCACCGAAGCCTTTGACCCACACCGGCTTCTTGCGCAAAGTCTTGGCGCGCTCGGGGGATGCCAAGATATAGGCCTTGCCGCCGTTGGCTGGCATGACGCAGTCGAACAAGCGCACCGGGTCGGCGACCAAGCGGGAATTTTTGTAATCGTCGATGGTCATCGGCGTGCGCAGATAACCGAGCGGGTTCAAGCTGGCATGATAGCGCGCGGTGACGGCGATCTTGCCGAGATGATCGAGGGTTGTGCCGTATTCATGCATGTGGCGGCGCATGACCATGGCGATCTTGCTGTTGGGGCCCATGGTGCCATAGGGGATTTCCCAGTCGCGCATGTCACCCGGCTGAATGCCGCCACCCCAATGTTCGGAGAAAGGCGCTGCCGCGCCGACCACCAGCGCCAGATCGATCAGTCCAGAGTTGATCGCCGCGCTCATGCCGCCGATCAGTGATACCGCGCCAGCGCCGCCGGTGGCGCCGCCCAACAAGAAGCCTGGCGTAATACCAAGGATCTCGCTCACTTCTTCAGGCCAGAACGGCTGCGGATACGCGGTCGGAATGGTGACGCCGAGTCCCTGGCCCTGAAAATCTTTGAGGCTCAGGCCCGCGTCTTCGAGCGCGAGTTTCATGGCCCAAGCGATATATTCGGCGCTCGACTTGCGAGGCTCGCCGGGCTTGGAGCCCAAACGATCCGTCGGCGTGTCACCGATGCCTACGATAGCTGCTTTGTTTGTTATGCTCATAGACCGTCCAGTTAGTTTCAGCCGGACCATAGGGCAGCTAGATCTTCCTTGCAAGGGGGAATTTCATGGCTTGACAGCAACCGAGGCTGCCGGTACCACTGCTAGCTTAGGAATCGGACAGATAGGACGGATATGACTAGTCGAACAGTACAGACCTTACTCACACTCTCGCTGCTGTTTTTAGCGAGCTCGGTTCAGGCGCAAAAGTTTGTTCAGGCATACTCATCGATCAGCGCGCTCAACGCGACCTTTTGGATTATCCAGGATGCCGGCTTCGCCAAGCAGGAAGGACTCGACACCGAGCTCGTCTACATTCCCAGTTCATCGACGGTGGCGCAGGCGACGCTCGCCGGTGAAGTGATGATCTCTCCCGCCAACGGCCAGGTGATCGCCGATGTCGGATTGCAAGGCGGCGACTTAGTCGCCATGGGCGGCATCACCAATGTGGTGGCGTTCTACATCATGGCGACGCCGGAGATCAAAACCACCGCCGATCTAAAAGGCAAGACCGTCGGCGTGACGCGCTTCGGCTCATCGGGCGATGTCGGCATGCGCATGTTTTTGACCAAGTACGGTTTGGATCCGGTTAAAGATGTGCCAATGATTCAATTGGGCGGTCTGCCGGAGATCGCTGCGGCCATGGGCAAACGCACCGTCCATGCGGCGGCGTTTTCCCAGCCCATGGCTTATGTCGCGCAGCAGGGCGGAGCGCATCTGTTAGCGAACCTAGCGAAAGAAAACATTCCGTTTCTCCATGTCGGCGTCACCACCACGCGCAAATTCATCCGTGAACGGCGCGCTCAAGCTAAGGCCTACCTGCGCGCCTATGGCCGCGCCGTGCACTTCATGCATACCAAGAAGGAAGATAGTAAAGCGATCATCACCAAATATACCAAGATCAAAGATCAAGGTATGCTCGACGGCAGTTTAACTTACGCCTATGACTTTATCGAAAAGGTGCCGCTGGTAAAACCGGCGGCGTTCCAAGTCACCCTTGACGACATCGCGAAAAAGAATCCCAAAGCCAAAAGCGCAAAACCGGAACAGTTCTACGATAACAGTTTGGTGCAAGAATTAATCGATGAAGGTTTCTTCGTGAAACTCTGGGGCAGGAATCCGTAGTAGGTTGCCGGAATAACCCTCGGCGTCCTTCGACTGGGCTCAGGACGAGCGGATCTGAAATTTAAATCCCCGAGGAAAATCCGTTCATAGTGAGCTTGTCGAAGTATGGTCCACCTTATTTCCGTATCCTGCTTGAGACTTACGGTTTCATTATGCGCGATTCGCACCGCCCACGTTACCGTATTGGCGCTGAGCCCGGTATGGCGACACCGCTGAGCGCTACGGTCTCGCGACTTCCGGCGGCGTCATAGGTCAACACCAAGTTCGCGTGGCGATCGCTGGGTAGATGCGCCGTCTGCCCAGCTTTGGGCGCAAATTCGATCGTGATCTCGCATCGTCCTCCCGAAGCGATCTCCCGTTGGCTGCAATTGTCGGTGACCTTTTTGAAGTCGCTGGCGTTGGCGCCTTGGATCCTGATGGCGCGGATATTGAGGCTGACCGTTCCGGTATTCGCGATCGCGAGCTGTTGCGCCCGGCTGGTGGTGCCATAAATTTGCTCGACAAAGTTGAGGCTAATGGGACTTACCGAAATCGCCGTAATCGCGGGGCGCTCCCGGGCCGCACCGTCGATGGGCACGCGCAGCGGACTATCGACGGCGTTGTGCGCAATCGACAACTCGGCGTCATGACTACCGCTGGTTTGCGGCGTAAAGCGAATCCGCAGGGTGCAAGGCGGGCCGCCAGGCTTGATCGGCTCTCGGCATTGGTTAAGCAAAGCGAAGCTCGCGGCGCCGCGAATCTCGGCGCGGGTGATCACCAGCTCTGTGGTGCCAGGGTTATTAATTTTGACTTCCTGAATGCGGCTACGGCCAAGGGGCACTTCGGTGAAGCTCAGACGAGTCGGCGTCACCGCGGCCAGCGGTTTCTGGATGACCACGGCGGCGCCTCTGAGAGTAACTTCTCGTGTTATAGTACCCAGGGGCTCGATGCGCAGAACCGCGCGATGATTGCCGACGGATTTTGGCGCGTAGCGCAGGGTAAGACTGCAACGGCTCTGCGCAGCGAGACTGTCACCGCAGCTGTTGCCGGTAATTGCGAACTGGCGCGCGTCGGGACCGACGATCTCGGCGCGGCCGACCCGCACCTGAGCGCTGCCGCTATTACTGATCGCCACCCGTCGCGACACCGGTTGGGAATCGACCGCTTGTTCGCTGAATTCTAAAGGCTCGGGGAAAAGTGCGATGCCACCGCCGACCGGAATACCGGAACCATCGAGCGACACTCTGAGTTCCCCCGCGCCACCGCTATGGGTGATCACTATAACCGCTTCTCGGCCGCCGGCAGCAGCGGGCGCAAAAGTTATTTCCAATTGGCAACTTCGGCCGTCGGCCAAATTACCCATCGGGCAATCGTTTTGAGAGATGACAAATTCGCGCCGGGTGCCGCCTTCGATGGCGATGGATGCTATCTCCACTCCTTTGCCTTGGTTCTGGATGAGTAAATTCCTAGTGAGCCGCTGGCCAATCGCCACAGCGCCAAAACTGAGATTGGGCGGCCTTGCGCTCACAGATGACGGCGCCGCTTCAACGCCGGTGCCACGCAGCATTAGTTCTTCTTTAGCGCCCTCTGCGCTGACCACGGTTAAGGTCGCGCTGCGCGCACCCGCAGCGCTCGGTTTGAATGTAATCGGGATCGTGCAACTCATGCGCTGAGGGATTTCTTTCTGCCGGCACTCGCTTTCGGCATCGATAAAGTCTTGCCGGTGCGATCCGCCGATGATGATGTCCGCCACGCGCAGCGGTGCGTCGCCGGAATTGGTCAAGGTTAGCGAAGCGGTAATGCCCGCGCCAACCTCCCGTGCGCCCAGATCGAAAGGCGCCGGTGCGAAAGTGATTTGACCAGGCGCCGTATCCCTTGGCAAACCGCTTTGCCCGCGCACTGGAATCTGCGCCAGGGGCTCGCGCCGTTGGTCGGTCAGACTTAAGGCGGCGACGCGCGGGCCGTCCACCGTGGGAGTAAACATCACACGGATGCGGCAGTCGCCGCCAGCGGCTAGCGTCTGCTCAGCGCAGCTGTTGTCGCTAATGAAATAATCCTCGTGCCCGGCGCCGATGAGCGAAACTGGTCCGAGCGCTACCGGTGCATTGCCCGAATTGGTGATCGTCACCGATTGCGCAAGGGCGGGAACATGCAGCGCGCTGCTGCGAAACTCCAACAGGTTGGGCGAGAAGCTTAGGAGCGCCGGAGCTGGCAACGGCTTGGAATCAAACTGGCTTACCACCAAGGCGATGATCAGGCAGAACATCGCGAAGATCGAGCCGGTGATGGCGAGGGGAAGTTGGCGCAAGCGCGACCACCAGGACTGCGGTGGCTCTTCTATATTGGTGTCTCTAGTTACAGTGCTTTCGCTTGGCGCAACCGTCAGATTCAGTAGATCCAAATTATGCCGAGTCACGGCGGCGCCCCAATGATCGCCGCGCGCGATGCGGCTTTCCAATACTCGGGTCAGCATGCGGCGCGCCATTGATTGATCGCCGAGGCAGAGCCCGCGGGTGCCCAATTGATGACTAGCCCAATCCGCCGTCGCGCCATCGCCGCTGTTTTCAGCGGCTTGCTGGATGCGTTCTAAACTGCGCTGCCAAGCGCCCCAGTGCTTGCTCATGCGCCAAAGCGGCTCTATAACACGGGTCAGCCGTAGCACTTCCGGCCAACGCTCTTGCTCCACGGCCCAGTCGAGAATTTTATCGATCGCTTCAGCCTGATCGATTAACGAGGGTTGATTATCAACCAACTGTTCCGCTGCATTGATGAAATGTTCGAGTAGGCGCTGTTTCACTGCGATCTGTTCCGCAGGTGGCGCGAAGTCTTCGCCCAGATTGGCCAATAGTGTGAAGTTAGATCCATGGCTTTCGATTAACTGTGCCGCTTCCAACGACGCCAGAATGGACTCCAACTGGGGTAGGTCAGCGGCAGCTGCGAGCGCCGCCTTAGATAGGGGGGCGGCGGCAGCCACCAATGCCGCCAGGAGTTTGCGCTCGGGGGCGCTACGTGTTTCGACGAGTTGGCCAGCGACGATTTCTTCGGAGGGCAATTGCGCGACATAGTCAACCAGCGCAATCTGCCGCTCGCGCATTTGCGCGACCACTTGGATGATATGTCCTGGGCTGCGTCCAAGCCGCAAGGCCAAGTGTTTGGCCGCCACACGATCGTTATCGTTTAATGGCGCGCCGTATTCGCGCTCGATGAGCGCCACCGCATCGTCAACCGGTAGGCCGCGGACGTACACCGCCTTGGCATCCATGGCCATGCGATTGGTGGTTGCGATGGCGATGGCGCATTCGGTCAGGGCGTTGAATACCGGCGTCAGATCGTGACCGGACAATTCGACATCGTCGAACAAGACCAATGCTTTTTGACTGCGCAAAAGTTGTAACAAGGCCGGGTTACCGGGATGGCACACTTGCCGACTGTCATAGAAGGCATCGAAACAAAATTGTAGCAAATCGCCCGGCGTCTGGCGGCCGACTCGATCGCAGTAGATTACCCCGCCGGGGAGCTTGGCCAGTTGGGGATGATAGGCGAGGTGGCGCAGTAAGGCGGTCTTACCGGTTCCGGCGGCGCCAGTGAACTCCAATATCAGTAAACTTGTCAGAGCAGTGACAGCCTCGGCGATCTCGCTTTCACGATCGACCAGTCCGGGCATGGGGCGCAAGCTCGGCTGCAACGGCAATTGACGCGGCTTCGGCGCCGCCATGGCAATGGTGTCGGCCACCGCGCCATGATCACTGGCGCCACGCAGACGGAAGCCGTTGTGGCCATTGGCCAACGGCGCACCGGTGAAAGGAACCAAGATCTCGTCGGCAGATTCTTCTGCGGCCGCTTGGCGCAGAAACTTGTCGAACAGCCAGCGATGAATATCGGCGGTGACTTTTGCCGCCAGATCGTTGGCATCCTTAAATTCGGACACGGTATGGTTGCGGCGTAGCTCGTCTTTCAAGGCGAGGAGTTTTTTCAGCTGTCCCGCTTCACTTTCGCCGAGCTGAAGCGCGCGCTCATCTTTGAAATAGATCAGACAGTCCAGGCCTCGCTGGCGGGCACGGCGATACTCCGCTTCGGTGATCCCGGAACCGTAGCGGCCGGCGAAAATCCCGACATAGAGCTGGGAGTGGTCGACCTCTTCGATGGAAGCGGTTTGAGTGGTATCGTCGCGGCTGCCGAAATACTCCATGCCGATGAATTTGGCTTCGCGGAAGCGGTGCAGAGCGTCGGCAACCGCCTTGCGTTCGGCTTGCAGGTCGAACCAAGTGGAGCTGACGAAAATCGCGGCGATGGGCGGTGGCATGGCTAGAATTTCACAGTTGCAACTTAATCTGTCAAAGTATCGCCAAGTGAATTCTCAATGTCCAGCAGAATTTGCCGCTCCGAGTGCTCCTCGAACGAGAAAATTTTTTGTCCGATTGGTGCTGACCTTGGTTGACCGCTCTTGTCATGCGGTGATAGTTTCTTGCGGTCATCGCAACCGATTCGCCGCCGCATAATTAGCTCTAAGGGGATCGATAAATGAACCATCGTCGAAAGCTTATCAAAGTATCGATGCTCATGCTCGTTTTGTGCTTCGCACATTTCAGCGCGACTGTTGCCGGCGCGCAAAAGTTGGTGATCGCCTGGACTTCGGTGAGTGCGTTCAATTCGCCGTTCTGGATCATGCCTGAGGCCGGTTTTTATAAACAAGAAGGCTTGGATGTCGACACGATTTTTATTTTGAGCTCGCCGACGGCGGCAAAAGCGACCTT
>Ga0209683_10000770_pt1 | contig 12221 bp, 8 predicted proteins | sample DOMMetBare2Fresh_FD_187474 | JGI IMG/M metagenome (GOLD analysis project Ga0209683, IMG submission 187474) | Wetland sediment microbial communities from St. Louis River estuary, USA, under dissolved organic matter induced mercury methylation -... | ecosystem: Environmental > Aquatic > Freshwater... | reverse complement strand
AACACTCTGTTGAACCCGGTGGCGGTAACGTCGGACGGCGTGCGGCTGTTCGTCTCGGACCTCGGGCATAACCGAGCACTCATTTGGAACTCGATTCCCACGCAGAACCAGCAGGCCGCGGACGTTGTGATAGGCCAGCCGAATTTCACGAGCGCCATAGCCAACTACACGGGTTCGGGCGGCGTTTGCCCCACGATCAAGGACTCCGAGGGGAACACGGTGAAGGATGCGGATGGGAACGACACGTACCCGGCGCGCTGCGGCGCCACGCTGGATTTCCCGCGCTTCGCCTTGTCGGACGGCGTGCGTTTGTTTGTCGCGGACGGCGGCAACGACCGCGTGCTGATCTTCAACAGGATCCCCACGGAGAACGGCGCGACCGCCGACATCGTGCTCGGCCAGATTAACGACCAGCTTGTGCAAACCTCCGACATTATCGACAGCCCCGACTACCTCCGGCGCGCGGCCTCCGATACGGTGCGCACGCCCATGTCGCTCGCCTGGGATGGAACAAACCTGTACGTCAGCGAGCCGTTCAGCCGCCGGATCATGGTGTTCACGCCGGGTTCGCCGATCCTGCCGCTGACCGCGGTACGGAACGCCGCCAGCCTGGAGGTGTTTGCGATCGGAACGGTCACCATAGGCGGAGTGCCAAAGGAAAACGACGAAATCACCGTCACCATCCAGGGAACGGGCTATAAGTACAAAATCAAGGCGAACGACACGCTGACCGAGGTCGTGAACGGTGTAACCGCAGCGATCAACGCAGACAGCGGCGACCCGTGGGTAGTCGCCATCGCCGACCCGACGATCAGCGCGGTGGTGCTCACGTCGCGCCTCGGCGGCGAGATCGGCAACAACACGACGCTGGAGACCTCGGTATCCGACGCTGCGACTGCGACCACCACGGCCGCCGCGAGCGGCGCTACGCTGACTGGAGCGAGCAACGCGGCACAGATCGCGCCTGGCACGTTGGTCACGGTCTTTGGAGACAACCTGACCGACGTCACGGCGTCGGCGCCCGAAGGCGCCAACCCCCTACCGACCGAGGTGGGCGGCGTGCAGGTTTATGTAGACGGGCGGCTCGCGCCAATCCTCTCCGTGTCGCCGACGCAGGTGAATGTGCAGCTTCCGTTTGAAGTCCTCGACGCCACCAGCTCGAGCGTCTACGTCCGCGCCCGGCGCTCCAGCGGGACTGTAACCACCACGACAGCGATCGGCGTTCCGGTCATCCCGGCGAACCCGGGCATCTTCACGTATGGAGGCGCCGATCCCAGACCTGCGGTCGCAGTACATGCCAGTTCCCAGGCCGGCGGCACCGTCATCATCGAAGGAACGATCAATGCCGGCGACGTCGTCAAGGTGACCATCGAGGATCGGAGTTACAGCTACACGGTTACCGGCAGCGACACGCTGTATTCGATCCGCGACCAGTTGGTCAGCCTCATCAATGCGAGCGATCCGCAGGTCTACGCGATTCCGACCGGTCAGTGGTGGTACCTCCGGCTGCGAGCGCGCGTGGAAGGACCGGCCGGCGAGGGTATCGCCTATTCTGCTTCGGCGACCGAGGGCGGCGGTCTCACGATGGCCACAACAAGCGGCCAGTTGTGCTGCTCGAATATTGCAGGGGCGCCGGTGACGCCGGATAACCCCGCCATCCCCGGAGAAACCATCAGTGTGTACGCTGCCGGGTTGGGAATGGTGGATGGGAACGGTTCGGCGGATCCCGACGCCGTCAAGGCCAACGTGTGGACGGGCTGGAGCTACCAGGGGCCCGATGTCAATCGCGCAACCGAGTCGGTGAACGCCCTATGCAGCGCCAAGACGGCCGGGGTCTACTACGCGGGCCTGAAGAGCGGGGACGCATGGCATCTACCGGTCGACCTGGAGTTGAACTCCGACATTCCGACCGACCCGCAATCGCAGTGCTGGATTGCGCAGAAGTTCTACCGAAGCAACATCGTCACCATCCCGGTGAAGAACCCGAACCAATAGAGCGTGCGAGACGGCGGGAGCGAAGCGCCGCTCAACGCGCTTCCTCCAACGGCCGGTGGGGACGAAAACCGCGTTCCAGCAGCAGTTGCCGCGCAGTCTGCTCCGCGTCGGGCAGGACGTAGAAGAAAGCCCCGACCCGCTCGGTTCTGAAGACGACGCCGCCCGTATAACGATCGGGCTCCACCAGGTAGTCCAGTGCGGCTTCGGTGAGGAATCCTTCCAGCTTCAACGCTTCCCGCAACCGCTTGGCGATGTAAATCAGGACGAGCTCGCGATCGCCAAAGAAATCCGGTTCCCGTCGCATAAGCATCCATGATAGACGCTTGGCGCCGGACGCTGCGAGCGGCGCCGCCGGAGGCGGTTCCAGAGAATCCGCGCCCTGGAGACGAGATGGGGGAATAACAAAACGGTTCCTGGCCCGTCTAACCGGATATGAGTGGTTCGAAACAGAGAGGCTGGCGGACGTACTGGGGAATCCTGCTGCTGTGCGGAGCGCTCACGGCGGGGCTTGGAACCACCGCCCCCACACGCCGCGCACTCACTACGGCCAACCATTTCCTGACCTACTACCGCGCCCTAGACAGAACCAGCGTGCGGCCCAACTTTTGGAACCGGGTGGCGCTCAGTCTGGCGCTTGCCAGGACCGAGCGCCTCGATTCCTGCCGGGGTGCTCCTACTTCTTAGGAGCAGCCTTCTTGAGCGGCGCTTTCTTGGCCGGGGGCGGCGGCGCCGGCCAGCCAGTGACGTTCTTCTTCTCGACGTCAAAGGTCAGCATGAACGGATTCGCGGTAAACCCGGACGCAACGCCGCGGAACTTGATCACTGTGCCGACCGGGGCGGCGACTGCCATCGGCGTGTCCAGTTTCAGCGTGACCTCGGGAGCGGCGGGATCCGCAATGCCGAGCACGACGATCTTGGGTTTGAGCGCCGGCTCCTGCCGGATCACCGCACCCTGGAGGAGCGGCTGATCCGGGGGCGGAATCTCGAAGCCCTTCACGCTGTTCTCATAGAATGTGGCGCCGTCGGCCGCCCCCAGCGGCTCTTTGAGCGCTGTGACCCAGAAACGCAACGATGGATCCGCGTTCTTGAGTCTCTCTTCCTTGATCTCCTCCTGGCTCAGGATCTTGAAGTCGGCAGGCGCGAACGGATTCGTCTTGGCCACTTCCAGCAGATGCGCCAGCCCTTGCGGATCTTCACCGTGGTATCGATTGTAGAAGTCCGTGAGGTAATTCTGAGCGAGCTTCTTGTTGGCGGCCGGCAGCGCTCCCGGCCCCTCGTAGGCAACCGCGCGGGCAAATTGGTAGAGGGCGTCCGGCTGCCGGGCCGGATTCGTCGGAGCCTGGTTTCGAACGGCGGAGCCGAGCCAATACGCCGCTTCGGCGTCGTTCGGATTCAGCTTCAGGGAGGCGGTGAGCTGCTTCTCGGCTTCGGGATAGTTCTTGCGCTGCAGGTTCACGAAGCCCAAGGTGCGATGCGCCGCGACCTCCGTGTCCGTCCTGTACTGCTTCCAGACGTTCTCCTGCATGGCGGGCGGTCTCTTGTCGGCGGCAAACAAGGCGTCCACGTTGTTAAGCACTGTGTTCGCGACTTGCTCCCCCAAATCCAACTTCACCGGATCCGGCTGCCTGGGATTGAAGCTGCTGACCACCAGAAGGTTCGTCCAGTACAGGGCGGTGATATTCTTGGGATCCTCTTTCAGGAGCTCCTGCGCCGTTTCCAGCATCTTGCCAGGATCGCCGAGCTGCCGGTACGTATCCAGGTAGATCTCAAGCCGAAGGACCTTGAAATCCGAACTGGCGTACTTCTCCTTCCACTGATTGAGCAGGTCGAGTTTCTTCTTGTTGTCTTTCTCGCCGGCGATGGAAGTATACAGGTCGTATTCGGCCCGATCCTTCCACTCCGGTTTCTTCGGCTCGGCCGGCTGCGCCTGTTTCTGCTCCTGCGGCTGCGCCGGCTGCGCCTGATCCTGTGTCTGCGCCCAGGCCGCCCCTAGGCCCAAAACGGAAGAGATCGCAACGAGAACGATTTTTTCGGTTAGTTGATTGCGCACTGACGCCTCCTGATCCTTTGCCCTAACGTGTATTGCGCCTGTACTGCTGACCGAGCTTCACCCCTCGTCCCCTTGGGCGAAGGCGGTGGCTGCTGCGGACTTGCAATTGCGGAGTATAGCGGAATCAAACTATGTGGCGCAACAAGAAGGTGCACGATCTGTCCACTTGTTAGACGCCGGGGTCCGAATCTTTGTTTCCGCGGTCTGCTGGAAGCCCTCTGAAAGGCCGGTGTGCTAGTGTAGTGCCTTGCGCTACCCGGACTTGGCGGTCATTTTCCTGTACCTGGCCGGCATTACCTGGTTTGGGGCCCGGTTTCGGCGGTCGCAGAAGAGCCTCCGGGACTACTTCCTGGGCGGCCGCACGGCTCCCTGGTGGGCCATCGCTCTGTCAATCGTCTCGGCCGAGACCAGCACGCTCACCATCATCGGGACTCCGGCACTGGCCTTCGCGGGCGACCTCGGGTTTCTCCAGGTGGTGTTCGGATACCTGCTGGCCCGGATCATCATCTCCGTTCTGTTCCTGCCGCACTACTTTCGCGGCGAGCTGTTCACGGCGTACGAGTTGATCGACCGCCGCTTCGGCCCGCGCTTGCGGCGGCTGACGGCCGCGACGTTCCTGGCGATTCGCTGCCTGGCCGAGGGCGTTCGGGTGTTCGCGATTTCGATCGTGATCTCGATCGTTCTGGACTTGAACGAGCCGGTTTCGATCGCGGTGATCCTTTGTCTCACCCTCTTCTACACCTTCGAAGGAGGGATGACGGCCGTCATCTGGACCGACGTCGTGCAGATGTTCCTGTATTTGTCCGGCGCGGTGGTCAGCTTTTTCACGATCCTCCATCACATCCCGGGCGGCTGGGAACACGTGGTGGCGGTCGCCGCGCCGGCCGGAAAGTTCCGCATCTTCGATTTTTCCATTTCGCTGACGGCCGATTTCTTCGCGCGCCGGTACACGTTCTGGGCGGGATTGGTGGGCGGCTGTTTCCTGGCTACGGCCAGCCACGGAACCGAGCAACTGATGGTGCAGCGTCTGCTGGCGGCTCGCAGTCAGCGGGAGAGCCGTGTGGCGCTGCTTTCCAGTTGGGCCGTGGTTTTCTTGCAGTTCACGCTTTTCCTGCTGATTGGCGTGGCCCTCTCGGTCTTCTACCACGACACGGGAATGGCGCCGCCCCGTCCCGCCGACCGCATTTATCCCGCCTTCGTCTGGAACTACCTGCCGGCGGGAGTGGCCGGGCTGGTGGTGGCTGCGGTGCTGGCGGCCGCGATGTCGAACTTGAGCGCGGCGCTGAACTCCCTTGCATCCACTACGGTGATGGACTTTCTCCGCCCGCTGTCCGCCAAGAAGGACGTCTCCGACCGCAGGTGGCTGCAAGTGGCGCGAGCGGCGACGGTGGTCTGGGGCGTGGCGCTGTTTGCGGTGGCGGCGCTGGCAACCCAGTGGGGGCCGGTGCTCGAGGTGGGCCTCACGCTCGCCTCCATCCCTTACGGCGGCCTGCTCGGCGTTTTCCTGCTGGGAACACTGACGCGGCGCGTGGGTGAGAACGCCGCTACGGTCGGTATGGCCGCCGGTCTGGCGACCGTCATGTACGTCTGGCTCGGGACGCGCATCGCGTTCACCTGGTACGTCGCCATTGGCGCCAGCATCACGTTCTTCACGGCCTGGGTGGTTTCGCTGGTGTGGAAGGAGCGCGCGCATGGCTGAACTCCGGCGTGAGTTGGGCGTGTGGACGGCCGCCTCGATTGTGGTCGGAACCGTGATTGGCAGCGGCATTTTTCTCGTGCCGCACCAGATGATCCTGCATACCGGCTCGCCAGGCATGGTCTTCCTGGTGTGGATCGCCGGGGGCGCGCTGTCGCTGTTCGGCGCCCTCTCCTACGCCGAGCTGGCCGCCGCCATGCCGGAGGCCGGGGGCGAGTACGTATACCTGCGCGAAGCCTACGGGCCCGTGTGGGGATTCTTGTATGCCTGGACTCAGTTGCTTGTAGCCAAGAGCGGCTCCATCGCGACGATGGCCACTGGACTGTTTCTGTACGCAGGGAATTTCTGGCCCAGCCTGGAGCAGAAGGCCTTCGCACTGGGAACGTTCGAAATCCGTCGCGGCCAATTGGGAGCGGTGGCGTTGATCGTGGGGCTGGCCGCGGTGAATTACGCGGGCGTCAGGTTCGGAGGCGGGGTGCAGGTTGCGGTCACGACGGCGAAGGTCGGTTTGATTGCGGCGATTATCGTGATCGGCCTCGGAACGGGGCACGGCGCCACCGCCAACCTCTCCACCTCGGTGGCGGCGGGGGGCGGCGTGGCCGGTTTTTTCCTGGCGCTGGTGGGAGCGCTATGGGCCTACGACGGATGGAACAACGTCAGCATGGTTTCGTCGGAAATCCGCAATCCGCAGCGCAATCTGCCGCTGGCGCTGATCGCCGGCCTAGCGGGCGTCATTGCCGTGTACCTGCTCGCCAACCTCGCCTATTTCTACGTTCTGCCTGCCAGCGCCGTGGCAGCCGGCAATCGCGTCGCCGCCGAGATGATGCGGCGCATCCTGGGCGACTATGGCGCGGCGGCGGTGAGCGTCGCGGCGATGATCTCGATTTTCGCGGCGCTGAACGGCTCCATTCTCGCAGGGGCGCGTGTTCCCTACGCCGCGGCCCGCGACGGCTTGTTTCCGGGATTGGTGGCGCGCGTTCACCCGGTCTACCGCACTCCCGGCGTTTCGATATGGCTTCTCAGCGGGTGGGCGGCGGCGCTGGCGCTGAGCGGGCGCTTTGAGGACCTCTACACATCCGTGATGTTCGCGAGCTGGATTCTCTACGGGCTCACGGGAGCATCGGTGCTGACGCTACGCAGGAAGAAGCCGGGAATGGAGCGGCCGTACCGGGTCGTAGGGTATCCGTGGGCGCCGGTACTGTTCGTACTGGGGTCGGCCAGCGTCGTGATCGCCGCTCTGGTACAGCACCCAGTCGAATCCGTCCGGGGTCTGGGGCTTATTGCAGTGGGATTACCCTTTTATTTTCATTGGAAACGCCGATTTTCGTGGTAATCTGTAGCAAATGAGCCGGAGGGGCGCCAGGGTGGCGGAATCCGGGTCCGGAAGCCTCACCGGCAACTTTTTGTTCTGAAAACAGAACAAGCCTCTTGAAAACTCCCCGAAAGTGCGCTAAAACACATTTAGTATTCTATGCATGGCGAGTTGGTTGTTCTGATTTCGGAACGCACGATGGGAACTGGCCGAAACCTTTGCACCCGGACTCGCGGGAGCGAATCATGGATGTGACGAAAATCCTGGGCGAACTGCGCCAGGAGAGAGAACAGATTGAAGAGGCGATTATCAGTCTAGAGCGGCTGGCACGTGGGCGCGGCAGGCGCCGCGGCAGGCCGCCGGCCTGGCTGGCCATGGCCAAGAAGCGCGGCCGTCCGCCGGGGAGCAAGAACAAGAATAGCGGCCTTGTTAAGCCGGCCGTAGCGTAGGATCTTTCATCGGAGGTTCGCCGGGCCGCGCAAGCGGCCAGTTGGAGGGGCCGGGTTTCCCCCGGCCCCGGCGGCGAACTCGACGCCCCAGTAGTCTGAAGTGCCCCCGAGGTGGATTGTTGTGTGGCGACCTACCTGTAGAGCAGGTACTGCTCGCGCAGCTTCAAAAAAGCCTTGAGCGGCTCCTCGCCATCTTGTTGAACGGCAAGGGCCGAGGCGCCCCCCAGCAGCATCTCGACCGCGCGGTGCGAACCGATCAGACGCTGATTCTGCGCCAGCAACAGGCGTCCGGGATAGAGCGCATGCAGGGCGGAGGCGATCTCCAGACCGAGCCGGGCGCTGTCAAAGGCTTCACGATCGGTGATCACGAAGCGCACTCCCTGGGTCCACCGGCCAGCCAATCGGCCGGAAGCCGGCTGGAATCGAGTCGGATAAACGCGGACGCCGGGGATAAAGCGCGAGTTCAATAGCGCGGAGATCTCCGCACCCCGAATCCACTCTGCGCCAATCTGCTCAAACGGCGCGCCGGTTCCGCGGCCCACCGAGTAATCCTCCGACAACTCCAGCATGGCCACTCCCGGATAGAGTAGCGCCGCGGTCAGGCTGCGCATGTTGGGCGAAGGATCGGTCCACATCAGGCCGGTGGAATCAAACCAATCGCCGCGCTGCCAGTTCTTCAGGGGAATGACGTGCAGCTCGGCGCCGATCCGGCCTTGCGTATTGAACAACCGCGCCAATTCTCCGGTAGTCATGCCGTGCCGCAGGGGCAGGGCCGGAAAATACCCGACGAAGGACCGCAGTTCGGCGTCGAGTTGCGGGCCTTCCACGTGGACGCCGGTGATCGGGTTCGGCCGGTCGAGCGCAAAAAACGGTATCCGGCGTTCGGCGGCCGCCTCCATGGCGTACGCCATCGTGGTGAGGTAGGTGTAGAATCGCGCGCCGATGTCCTGAATGTCGTAGACCAGTGCGTCGATTTCGCGCAGCATTTCGGGCGTCGGCCGCCGGTTCTCCCCGTAAAGGCTCCAGACGGACAGGCCGGTCGCGGCGTCCTGAGCGTGACCGATGTTCTCGCGGTCTTCCCCGCCCTCCAGGCCGTGCTCGGGAGAGAAGAGCGCGACTACGCGCACGCCCGCCGCCCGCATGAGGTCCACATTGCGCTTACCGTCGCGGTCGAGGCCAGTCTGGTTCGTGATCAGTCCTACACGGCGTCCGGCCAGCGGAGCGAACCGCTGCCCGGCGAGAACGTCGAGGCCGGTGAGCGCAGCCGCGTTACGCGCGACGGCGCGATGGACGCCCGCTCCCGCCAGCGTCTCGTTGTAGCCGGTCAGAATGACGCCAGGCCGCTCGACGCCGAGCGCGGCCGCCGCCACCGTGGCGACGCGGGCGCGCAGTCCGGTAATGGCGGGCCGGCGGCGCGGGTGCACGCTGTTGGAGAGCAGCAGGACGAAGCTGTGGGAGTCCGGATCGATCCAGAGCGAGGTCCCGGTGAAGCCGGTGTGCCCGTAAGACCCCAGCGCGAACAACTCGCCGCGGTTCCCCGAGAGAGGCGAATCGATATCCCACCCGAGCCCGCGCAGGATCGGTTGATCGGGCGGCGATTGCGGGGTCGTGAACTTGCGCACGGTGAGCGGCTGGAACAGCTTGACTCCGCCGAGCGATCCCTCGTTCAGCATGAGCATGGCGAAGCGAGCCAGATCGGCGGCAGTTGAAAAGACGCCCGCGTGGCCCGCAACGCCACCCATGAATCGGGCTGTTTCGTCATGAACCACGCCGCGGAGGAATTGTTCCTTGACGGCCTCGGTGGGCGCAATGCGCGGGCGCAGCGCGGGGGACGGCAGGAACATCGTCTGCTCGAGGCCCAGGGGCGCAAAAACGTTGACCCGCGCGTACTCGGCGAGCGTTCGGCCGCTGAGGCGGCGCACGATCTCTCCGAGCAGGATAAAATTGATATCGCTGTAGATGAAGCGCGCTCCCGGGGGGGCGACGGCCGTTTCCTCGAGCGCTTTGCGGACGCCCGTCTCATAGCCGCTCCAGGCCGGGTCGAGATCCAGGTCGGGCCGCAGACCCGAGAAATGCGTGAGCAGATTCCGGACGCTTATTCCGTTTCTGCCGCCCGGAAACCCGGGCAGATACCGTGTCACCGGATCGTTCAGCCGCAGCTTGCCTTCTTCGAACAGCCGCATGAGCGCCGGCGTCGTGGCGACCACCTTGGTGAGCGAAGCGATATCGAAAACCGTGTCCAGCGTCATCGGCTCCTTGCGCGGGAGGAGCGCGCGGAATCCGTACGCCTGGCTATGCACGATTTCGCCGCGATGGCCGATGACCAGCGCCGCACCGGGGATCTGGTCGTCGCCGACGGCCTTTTCCAGGATGGCGTCCAGATCGGCGGAACCCGCAAAGGTTCGCGGGCCGAAGGATAGATCCGCGGCCTGCAGTACAGCCGGCCCGAGCCCCAGGCCGGCCATGACAGTGCGGCGGGAGACTTTCATTGGAGCTTTTGAGCGATTCCTTCGAGTTTCTGGGCGAGCTCCAGGTCTTTGGCGGTGACGCCGCCCGCGTCATGCGTCACCAGGTCCACGGTGACGCGGTTGTAGACGTTGGACCATTCCGGGTGGTGTCCCATCGCCTCGATCATCACGGCCGCCACGGCCATAAAACCGAAGGCGTGCGCGAAATCGGCAAAGCGGTACTCGCGATGAAGCTTGCCGTTCGCCAATCCCCAGCCAGACAGCCGCTCCAGGGCCGCCTGGACATCCGGCGTTGCCAGTTTTTGCGAAGCCATGACTCTATCTTACGCCGCACCGTAAATCGGGATGACTGCGCCGTTGATCTCCGAGGCGGCGGCGGAAGCGAGCCAGCGAATCAGGCGGGCGATCGCCTCCGGAGCGACCCATTGGGAGTAGTCCGCGCCCGGATTGGCGGCCCGATTCGCCGGCGTGTCGATCACGCTCGGCAGGACCGCGTTCGCGGTTGCGCCGGTTCCCTTCAGCTCCAGCGCCAGCGTCCGAATCAGCGCCACCAACGCGGCCTTGGACGCGCCGTAGGCGCTCAGGCCGGCCGCGGGATCGACGGCGGTGCGCGATCCGACGGCGACGATGCGCCCGCGCCCGGTAGCCAGCAGCGCCGGCATGGCGGCGCGAATGGTGTAGAAAGCTGCGTTGAGATTCAGATCGAGCATGCGTTTCCAGGTGGCGTCGTCGGTGGCGCTCACCGGCTGGCCGCCGGCGAACCCGCCCACCAGATGAATGAGCGTGTCCGGGCGGCATGCCTGCGCCAGCACGCTGCCAACGACGCGGCCCGCTTCGCCGGACTGCGTCAGATCCGCCTGGATCGGCATGAAGCGCGGGTGCTCCGCCGGCTCCGCACCCCCGCGGAACACGCCGACAACCGTAGCGCCCGCGTCGAGAAAGGTCTTTGTAACCGCCACGCCCAACCCCCCATTGGCGCCTGTAATCAGGACGACCCGATCCGAGCACTCCAGCGGCATGCCTCAATGCTAGCGCATCCACCCCTGCGTACAGCCCGCGCGGCGCGTGCGATGATGGGATCGAATGCCGCAACGACTGCCCCGCCTGCGTCTGGACCTGGATTTCATGCCCTCGCCGGTTGCGGAGCGGCCGGGCCTTCTATTGCGGGACCCGTATCACTACACCGACGCGACTCTGATCGTTCCTCCCGCGCTGATCGAGTGCCTGCAACTGTTCGACGGCCAGCATGACGATCTCGATTTGCGCGCGGCGCTGGTGCGACTGACGGGCGATCTGGACGCCGGCGCCCTCCAGGAACACTTGACGGGCGCGCTGAGCGAGGCGGGCTTCCTCGATAACGAGGCCTACGGCCAGCTCAAGCAACAGGCGCAGGCGAAGTTTGAGGCGGAGCCGGTTCGCCAGCCTTCTCATGCGGGAGGGGGCTATCCGGAGGTTCCGGCGGAGTTGCGCGCCACGCTGACGAACTGGCTCGGGGGCGCCGCACCCGTGGCGGCTGCCGGCTCACTCGTCGGCATCGCCGCGCCTCACGTCAGCCCGGACGGCGGCTGGCAATCGTACCGCGCCGCTTACTCCGCCCTCTCGGACCGCTATCGGGATCGCGTTTTCGTGGTGCTCGGCACCTCACACTACGGAGAACCGGAATGCTTCGGCCTCACCCGGAAAGCGTTTGCGACGCCGCTCGGTGAAACGGCGACCGAGCGCTCACTGTTGGACCGGCTGGCCGAAGAGGGCGGCGCCGCGGTGCGGATGGAAGACTACTGCCATGCGGTCGAGCACTCGATCGAGTTCCAGGTGGTATTCCTACAGCACATCTACGGACCGAACATCCGAATCCTGCCGATTCTGTGCGGGGCGTTCGCCCGCGGCCTGCTCGACGGCGGCCGTCCCGAGGCTCACGAAGACGTGCGGCGGTTTCTAGGCGCGCTGGGAGAACTGGCCGCGCGCGAGGGAGACCGTCTCTTCTGGGTATTGGGCGTGGACATGGCGCACATGGGCCGGCGCTACGGCGATCCCTTCTCCGCCCAGGCCAACCAAGGCGCGATGGAAGCGGTGGAGACAACCGACCGCAAGAGAATCGGCCACCTGGCCGCCGCCGACCCCGATGGTTTCTGGGACGCGATCAAGGAGAACCGCGACGCCCTGAAATGGTGCGGCGCCGCGCCTTTCTATACCTTCCTGCGCGCCGTCCCCCAAGCCAAAGGCGCGGCGCCGCACCATTTCAGGGCGTCGC
>Ga0209683_10000769_pt1 | contig 12222 bp, 10 predicted proteins | sample DOMMetBare2Fresh_FD_187474 | JGI IMG/M metagenome (GOLD analysis project Ga0209683, IMG submission 187474) | Wetland sediment microbial communities from St. Louis River estuary, USA, under dissolved organic matter induced mercury methylation -... | ecosystem: Environmental > Aquatic >... | reverse complement strand
CCCATGAAGATGGTCGCGGCTTCGCGGCGCGAATAGCGTTCGAGGGGAAGACCGCGAATCAGCAAGAAGCCGCGGCCGTGCAGCAACTCACGCAGCCAACTGTCCAGTTGGCTGCCGAGCGACGGCAGCGGAAAGTCGTTGCGGGCGAGTTGCGCGATGTCGAGGTTGCGCGCGCTGACCGTGCGCATCGCGGCCTCGAGTTCGGCGATCTGCTTCTTCGACAACTGAACGATCCAGTCATCCCGCGCGGCGATATCGGGTCCGCGCCACGCGGCCGGCCCCGACTGCAGTGGCGGCAACTCGACCTCATTCATGCGGCAACGGGGTTGATGCGAGACCAGCGGCGCGCGCGCCAAAGCAGCCAGCCCGCAATCGACAGGTTCAACAGATTCCAGCCGATACCGTTGAAGAACGCCGCGCGGTACGAGCCGGTGAAGTCGAACACTGCGCCCGACAGCCATCCGCCGAGCGCCATGCCGCCCAGCGTGGCCATCAGCACCGTGCCGACGCGCGCCCCCGCCTCTTGCGGCGCAAAGTACTCGCGCACGATGATGGCGTACGACGGCACGATTCCGCCCTGAAACAGTCCGAACAAGGCGGAAATCACATAAAGCGACGTAAGGCCGTCAAATGGCACGTACAGCAGCAGCGCGGTTCCCTGCAACGCCGAGCCGAGCAACAGCGTTGCCAGTCCGCCGATGCGATCGGCGATCCAGCCCGAGGCAAGCCGGCTCACGATGCCGAAACCCAGCATCAGCGACAGCATCTCGGCGCCGCGCGCGGCGCCATAGCCGAGGTCCGCGCAGTACGCGACGATATGGACCTGCGGCATTGACATCGCCACACAACAGGAGATGCCGGCAACGATCAACAGGCCTTGCAGCACGGCGGGACTCAGCCCGAGCGGGCGGGTCGGCGTAGCGCGGGCCGACGTGTTGACCGCATCGTCGTGCAACGGCGCCCGCCGCCGCAGCAGCAGCGCGAGCGGCAGCATCGTCACGAGACAGAACACGCCTACGCTGACGTGCGCAGTGCGCCATCCAAAGTGATCGATCAGGTACTGCACCACCGGCGGCCATAGCGTGCCGGCGAAATAGTTTCCGCTGGCCGCGATGGCGACCGCGAGTCCGCGTCGTCGTCGGAACCAGTGCGACGTGTCAGCGATCAGCGGACCGAAGGTGGCCGATGCGCCCAGCAGACCGATCAGCACGCCGTGCGCGAGCGTGAACTGAAGGTAACTGGTCGAAAGCCCGGCCGCCACGTAGCCGGCCGACAACGCGATCGTTGCCGCCAGCACCGGCGCCATCACGCCGGAGCGGTCGGCCCAGCGACCCATCAGCACGCCGCCAAGCGCGAATCCGATCATCAACGCAGAAAAGGGCGCCGATGCAGCCGAACGCGACAAGCCGAACTCGCTTGCTACCGACGGCAACGCGACGACGAACGACCACATTCCCACACCGCCCAGCGTGGAGAGCAGCACGGCCGCGGCGAGGCGGCGCAAGGCAGCGGACGAGTCGACGAGGTCGGTCGGGGTGTTCAAGGCGGACACGCGGGCAAGCGCGCAGCTTACCCGGCGCGTCGACCGGAGGCTGGCCGCGGCTCTTCCTCATGATGCAAGGCCGCGACGCCGCGCTCAGCGCGCGCGCTTGCCGAGCTGATGAATCGCGGCGTCCAGCCGTGGGTGGGTCGCGTACAGCGAGACGAACTCGCGTTCGCTGCGCCCGCCTTTGGCGCGGATGACGTCGACGAGTGACTGTCGTTCCGCCCCGGTCCACGTGTGCGGTTTCAGCATCACAACCAATGGCGCCCAGCGCTGCCAGGCGACTTTCTGATCAGGACTGAATCCTCGAAGTGAAACCAGGCCGCACTGCGCCATTGCCTCTTGCGCGCACTCGTGCAACGCGCGTTCGCGATCAGTTCCAGCCTGCTGTGACAGGAACTTGCCCACGCGCAGTCCAAGCGCCGCCAGCGGCGGAAGCGGGTGGGAGCGATCCGGATCGAGGTCGAAGAACACGTGCTGCCCGGCCAGCCGGCGCAGCGTCTCGGCGCTTGATCGATGCCGGGCGCTGCGGCGCATGTGCTCAAGCTCGGTGCGCACGAGCCTGAGCGCCGCCGGGTCGCGCGGACGGAAGCCAAGCTTGTAGTAGAACCACCATGCGCCGGAAGCAATGCCCTCCTCGTTGCCTTGCCCCAGCTGATACGGCTCGATGCTGAACGAGGTTGTGCCGAAGGCGAGCCGCAGCGCCGCCAGCAGGCGCGCGAACGTGAACGCCGCCTCGCCGCCGCGAAATGTGTCGAACGTGTTGAACGAAAGCGCCGCCGTGTCGCCGACGACATCGGCCTGCAGGTAGCCGATCGGCACGCCGTTGCGCAAGGTCAGACCGCCATAGAGCGCGGCGATGGTGTGACGCCGCTCGGCAATCACGCCGCTCAATGCATAGGCGAGTCCATCGCCGTCATCAACCAGCCACACGTCGCTCGCATTCGCGTACGAGAACGCTTCCAGCGCCCGCGCCCGCGTGACCATGGCGCTGCGCGCCAGGTCGACAATCTGCTGGCCGCGTCGCACCGGAAGCCGCCGGATGCCGCGCGGCGCGTGGCCGAGTTCGGCGCGCAGGTCGGGCCGCTCGCGGCGCAGCGGCGAACGTCGATAGGCAAATGGCGCGCGGGCAAACTTCGCGTGCGTTCGCGACGGCGTGTCTGTGCCCGGCCGTAGTTCGAAACTGGCATCGATGGCATCGGCGAATGCCTGGCGCGTAAAGCCATTGCCCGGCATCGCCGCAACGCGTCGGACGAGAAACGCCGCATCGGTTTCAGCGCGCCCGCGCAGGCGGTCGAGCGCCGCGTAGCCAGGCAGCTTCAGTTCACGCAATGCCTCGACCTCGAGCGACGTCAACAGCACTGGCAGCGCGCGCGCGATCAGGGTGCCGGCTTCTGTGTCATCGCGATCCAGCGTCAGAAGCGCCGGCCAATGCTGCGTCAGCCACTGCGCCTGCGCGTGGAAGAAGCGGTAATAGATCGTCGTGCCGGCGATTCCGCTGTCAGCGAGTTCCGCTCGATGCATGCGCAGGTCGGCGCGTTGCGCAAAACGCCTCAGCATGCTTTCCACCAGCGCCAAAACGCGCTCATCGTCCGGATACGCCCGTATGAAGATCAACGCTTCGTGCAGCCGCGTCACATTTCTGGAACTGCGCAGCCGAGCGCGCGCTAGCTGCTGGATAAGCGCCAGCTTGGTCGCCCCTGCGTCGCGGGTGAAGTCAAAGCGCACGCGTTCAAGCGCATTGAGGAGCGGGGCCGACGGCATCGATGATCTTCGCCAGGTTGAGTCGATGCGCCGGAGGCGGCGCACGGCGCGCGCATCGTATCAGCGGTTCTTCGGCCACAGTTGTGCGCGGAAGTTTTGCGCGCCCGGACGACGCCCGGTGCGCGGGGCACGCCAGTCGGCGCACAGCCTGAGTCAGAATAGCGGGCGTGAATGCCTCGACCGACGATCTCGAACGCGACCGTGCCGATTCAGTGACGGCGGACGCGCGCGTGCTCGTCGAGCAGATCGGGTACGTTCACAACCAGGGCGTGGCCGGTGCCAGCGCGATGCTCGCGATCGCGGTGCTGTACGTCGGCGTGCTGTGGTCGGTCACGGACCACCGGCACTTGCTGCTGTGGCTGACCGCGATGGCGTTGATCTGTGCTGCGCGCTTTGCCTTTGCGCTGCACTGGCGAAGGAGTGCGTCCACGCACGCAACCGTGTTCTGGTCGCGCGCGGCTCTGATCATCAATGCGCTGGCCGGAGCGGCGTGGGGCTATGCGGCCGTGGCGCTGTTCCCGCTTGAACATCCGGACAAGTACATCGTTTCGGCTTTCGTGCTGGTCGGCATGCCGGCGGCGGCGCTCACCAGTCTGGGTGCCTGGGCGCCGGCCTTTGCCGCCTACGCGCTGATGGCGATCGCGCCCTTCGTGCTGTGGATGTTTTCGCTCGCGCAATCGCAGTTCATGATCGTCGGCATTGCGGGCTCGATCTTCTGCGCCTACCTGTTGCGACAGGCGCAGCAGACGTCAGCGACGATCCGGCGCAACATCGCGCAGCGAATCGAGCTCGAGCAGATATCGCGCAGCCTGTCGCAGGCACGCGACGCGGCCGAATCAGCCAGCCGCGCCAAGTCGAACTTCCTCACCAACATGAGCCATGAACTGCGCACGCCGCTGAACGCGGTGGTGGGCCTGAGCGATCTGCTGGTCGAGCAGCCCGATGGCCGGCGCGGGCGCGACCTTGCACTGACGATGCGGCAGTCGGCGCTTTCGCTGCTCGGCGTCATCGATCACGTGCTGGACATGAGTCGCATCGAGGCGGGCAAGATCGAACTGCGGCCGCGTAACTTCGACGTGCGCGCACTGATGCGCGAGGTCCACGCCATGTTCAAGCCCGAGGCGCAGCGGCGCGGGATCGTATTCAGCGTCGACGTCGACGGCGGCGTGCCGCCGCAGGTCACGGGCGATCCGGATCGGATCCGCCAGGTGCTGGTCAACCTGATCGACAACGGACTGAAGTTCACCGTCGCCGGGTCGGTGGCGGTTGCGGTCACTGCGGGAACGCGAGGCGATGGCCGCTACCTGCTTCGGTTCGACGTGGCCGACACGGGATCCGGCATCGACGAGTCGGTCCGTCCACGCCTGTTCGCCGCGCTTGCGCGCAATGACGACTCCTTCACGCGCTCGCCCGGCGGCATTGGACTTGGGCTGAGTATTTCCGCTGCGGTGGTCAAATTGATGGGCGGCGAGATCGACCACCGCAGCGAGTCTGGTCGTGGCGCCGTGTTCTGGTTCACCAGCGCGGTCGGCCTTGCGCCGCCGACGATCACGAAGGAGATCGCGGCGAACTCGCCGCTGACAGCACCGCGCAGCGTGTCGCCGCGCATTCTGATCATCGATGACAATACGGTGAATCTGCTGCTTACCAAGGAGATGCTCCAGGCGTTCGGCTGCAATGTCTACTCCGCGAGCGACGGCAGCGACGGTTTGAATCGTATGAAGAGCGAGGCATTCGATCTCGTATTCATGGACATCAGCATGCCGGGCATGGATGGCATTGAAGCAACCCGGGCATGGCGCGCGCATGAGCAGAGCAGTGAGAACCGGCTGCCGATCGTCGCGTTGACCGCGAACGCAATGGTTGGCGACCGCCAGGCCTGCATCGCGGCCGGGATGGACGACTACATCGCGAAGCCCGTTACGCTGGATGCGCTGCGCCGCATGGTGGCGCGGCATGTGCAGGGCGTCGCGACCTGACGCGAGCGCACGCCGCCGCGATGGAGCACGCGCGCACGGTCACTCTGCGCGACGGCGTGATCGCCTACCGCGTGACGCCCTCAGTGCAGAAGGCGCCACGCCGCGCAGTGGTTCTCCTGCATGGGCTGGCGAGCAACCTCACGCGCTGGTCCGAGTTCGTTGAACACACGACGCTTGCGCAGCGCTGGGACGTGATCCGCGTCGACCTGCGTGGCCACGGCGATTCGCCGACACGCGGGCCCATCAACCTTGAACGCTGGTGCGACGATCTGACAGCCATCCTCGACCAGGAGCAACACGCGGACGCCGTGCTGATCGGCCACAGCCTCGGCGCGCAGATCGCGCTGCACTTTGCTGCGCGCTATCCGCGGCGCACGCGCGCCCTGGCGCTGATCGATCCGGTGTTTCGACAGGCGTTGCATGGACACTGGAAACTGCTCGCGCAACTCGGTCCCGCATTTCGTCTGGCCGCCACGATCGTGCGCGGCTTGAACGCGATTGGATTGAGGCGGCGCGCGATCCCGGCGCTCGATCTGCGCGCGCTCGATGAAAAGGCGCGTCAGGCACTGAAGTCGGAGCAGGACACCGAGGCTTTCGTGCGTCAATACAGTTCCACGCGCGCCGATCTGCGCACGTTTCGCACCGCGCACTACTTGCAGGAACTGGTCGAGATGTTTCGCCCGGTGCCGGAGCCTGAATCGATCAGTGTGCCGGTGCTGTTGCTGCTGTCGGCCGGCGGCACCTTCGCCGAGCCACAAGAGTCGCAGACAATCGCGCAGCGTTTTCCGCATTCGCACATCGTCGCGATCGACTGCCAGCACTGGCCGTTGACTGAGCGGCCGGATGAAGTGCGGCAGGCGATCGAAGCGTGGTGTGATTCGATCACTGCAGCAGAGTGAACGCTGGCACGTGTGCCGACTGCAATTTCGAACTCGATAGCTGATGCGACAAACGGATGACCACGAGCGACAGGAGTGTGTGTGATCCGAAAGTATTGCTTGCCAATCGCGATGGGGGGCCGGCAAACTCGCCTCCTCTCGAGATTCAGCGGCGCTGAATCTTCTTTGGTTCTCGGTCCCGGCCCGACTGACGTTTATGCCGCGACGCAGAGTTCATCAACACATCGCACAGCATCCAGGGAGGATACGCATGCGGGCAATGACACGATTGGGTTGGATTGGTGCTCTGACGCTCTGTGCCGGAACGTTGCAGGCGGCCTCGGTCAAGGTGGATGACGAGGCCGAGTATCGGCCGACTGGCAAGGGTTGGGGCGAGCTTGTTACGCAACCGCCCGGCATCACCGTGCGGAACCAGGCTGGCAAGCCCGGGGGAACCAATGGCATCAATTACAACGGCGGACCTGTCATGCTTGGGAACGTCAATATGTATTACATCTGGTACGGCAACTGGTACGGCAACTGGTCGGGCAATACGGCCACTACGATCCTTACCGATTTTGCGAACGGCATCGGGGGCTCTCCGTACTACGCAATTAACACGACGTATTACTCGGGCTCGGGCTCGACCAAGAGCTTCATCTCTAGCGCGGTTACATTCATCGGATCGACAACAGACAACTATTCCCAAGGCACCTCGCTTAGCGACGCCCAGATCCAGGCAGTGGTTGCCAGCGCAATTTCCACTGGCCGCTTGCCGAAGGATACGAATGGAGTCTATTTCGTGCTGACGTCTGCGGATGTGACAGCGTCGTCCGGTTTTTGCACCCAGTACTGCGGCTGGCACACATACGCGACGATCTTGGGCTCCAACATCAAGTATTCGTTTGTCGGCAATCCGGACCGCTGCCCGAGCTCCTGCGCTGCACAGTCCACGGGCCCGAACGGAAATGCGGGCGCCGATGGCATGGCAAGCATAATTGCGCATGAGTTAGAGGAGGCGGTGACCGATCCGAACTTGAATGCCTGGTACGACCGACGCGGCTATGAGAATGCTGACAAGTGCGCATGGACCTTTGGTACTACCTACACGGTCTCCAACGGATCGAAGGCGAACATGAAACTTGGCACCCGCGATTATCTGATCCAGCAGAACTGGGTCAACGCCAGCGGCGGTTTCTGCGCAGTCAAGTATCCCTGATCAGCAATTGAAGCTTGTGCACACGGCCGCCGACTGAACCTCGGCGGCCGTTTGCTATCAGAGGCCTCATGATTCCACTCAGAACTCTAACTGCCGCAATTGTGCTGGGCTGCGCAGCGTTTATTGCCCCCACCGCCCATGCGCAGGACGCAACCGGGCGCGTGCCCACGGTCACGCGGTTGGTCAAGATCTTTCTCGACCGCGAGGGCGAACTGCTCAATGCGATGCGAGGCAGGGACGCGCCGGCCATCGAGCGACAGTTGGCCGACGACTTCGAACTGCGCGTCGGTCACCGTCCTGGCGTGCCGATCCCTCGTGTTGATTTTTTGAAGCAGATCCAGTCCGAAGCAACCGCTGGCTACACGATCGAACAGATGGCCGTGCATGAAATCGGCACGACCGCGATTGTCAGCTTCATGCTGCGGCCGGAGGCGAGGCGCGCGCGAGACGGCTTGCGGCCGCTGTTCGTCGTCGATACGTGGCTCGGCGGCATCGACAACTACCGCCTGCGTGTGCGCTACGTGGCGCCAGCTACATCGGTGCGCGTTCCCGGCGCGGGCGCCGAGAGGCCGCAGATTCCGAAGAAATACTGATCGGTCGCGCGCGTCGTTGAATACGACGCAGATCAGCGCCCGTCCGGGCGGCGCGGACCACGGTTCAGACATGCGTCAGGCGCATGAATGGGCGTCCTGATTTTCGTTTGTCCATCGACACGATCGCAGGTCTAATGCTGCTCGATGTGCTGCTGTTGACGGCACATGGAGAGCGGTGTGACCGATAGCAAATCGCAGAGCTGGTGGCTGATCACGTTGATCGCGGCCGCGATGCTGATGGTGACGATGGGGGCGCGCCAGTCGCTTGGGCTATTCGTGTCGCCGCTGAATACCGGCACGGGGCTGGGCATCGTCACGATCAGCTTTGCGATGGCGGTCGGGCAGTTCATATGGGGCGCGGTGCAGCCGATCGCCGGCGCAGTGGCGGATCGCTACGGGCCGGGCCGCGTGCTTGCGGCTGGCCTCATCATTCTTGCGGCCGGAAGCGCGCTGACGCCGATGATGAGCACCGGCATCGGTCTCGTGTTCTCCATCGGATTCCTTTCGGCGGCGGGAGCGGGCGCGGGCAGCTTTTCGGTGCTGATCGGCGCGGCCGCGCAGCGGGTGCCGGCAGAACACCGCGGCACCGCCTCGGGCGTGATCAATGCCGGTGGATCGGTCGGGCAGTTCGTGTTCGCCCCGCTGCTGCAGAAGCTGATCACCACGCTTGGCTGGATGGGCGCGCTGTGGTCGCTCGCGGTGATCACGCTCGCTGCGCTGCCGATTGCGCGCGCGCTGCGCCGGCCGCCTGCCGCGCATGGTGCGGCGAAAGCCGAAGTCGGCGGCCTGCGCCGACAGTTGCGCGTAGCGTTTGCCGATCGCAGCTATTGGCTGGTGCACGCAGGCTTTTTCACCTGTGGCTTTCACATCGCATTTCTGGTCACGCACCTGCCGGGCGAGGTCAGCCTGTGCGGGCTGCCCGCTTCGGTGGCGAGCTGGTCGCTCGCGCTGATCGGGCTCGCCAACATTGCCGGGAGTCTCTTCGCGGGCTGGTGCGTGAACCGCTATCGCAGCAAATACATCCTGGCATGGATGTATGGCTCGCGCACGGTGCTTGTGCTCCTGTATCTGGCGGCGCCGAAGACCGAGTTGACGTTCTACGTGTTCGCGATCGGGCTCGGCTTCACGTGGCTGGCGACTGTGCCACCGACCGCGGGCGTGGTGGGCAAGCTGTTCGGCGTGCGATATCTCGCCACGTTGTTTGGTCTCACGCTGCTGTCGCACCAGATCGGCGGCTTCTTCGGCGCGTGGCTGGGAGGCATCGCGATCTCGCAGCAGGGCAGCTATCTGTGGATGTGGTACGCGGATGCGCTGCTCGCGGCGGGTGCGGCGTTGTGCAATCTGCCGATTCGCGAAGCCAAAATCCAGCGCTCGCCACAGCCAGCGTAGGGCAAGGCCAGGCCCGCGCCGCCCGGCGTCACACGATTGACAGCGGCGTGCGCTGACGCGGCGGAGGGAAGTGTCGATCGATTTCGGCCAGGTCCGCGGGACTAAGCGATATGTCTGCGGCGGCGATGTTCTGCCGCAGATGATCGAGCTTCACGGCCTTCGGAATCGCGATCACGTCGGGCCGCGAAAGCACCCAGGCGAGCGCGATCTGCGCAGCGGTCGCGCCGCGCTCCTTGCCGAGCTGCGCGAGCGCAGCGTTCTTCGCCAGCGTACCTTCATCGATCGGGCAGTAGGCCATCGTCGGGACGCCGCGCTCGTGCTGCCAAGGCAGCAGTTCGAACTCGATGCCGCGCCGTGACGCCGAGTAATAGACCTGATTGCCGGCGCAGTGTGCGCCGTTCTTGATCGACCACAGCTCGTCCATGTCGGCGACGTCGAAGTTGCTGACACCCCAGTGCCGGATCTTGCCGTCGCGCTGCAACTGCTCGAAGGCGGTGACCGTCTCTGCCAGCGGGATGCTGCCGCGCCAATGCAGCAGATACAGGTCGATGCGATCGGTGCGCAGGCGTTTCAGACTGCGCTCGCACGCGGCGACGGTGCCCTTGCGCGATGCATTGTGCGGATAGACCTTGGTGACGATGAACACCTCGTCGCGCCGGCCGGCAATCGCATCGCCGACAACTTCTTCGGTGCCGCCTTCGCCGTACATCTCCGCGGTGTCGATCAGCCGATAACCCAGCTTGAGCGCGTGGCGAATGGCGGTCACCTCATCGCCACGTGCGCGGGCACGCTCGCCCATGCGCCAGGTGCCGAGTCCGAGCGCGGGGACGGTCTCTCCTTCGGGAAGGCGAACGATTTTCATCGACGCAAAGATACTCCGCCGGAACTCCGCATGATCGATCTCGTGCGGCACGCCAGAACCTATCTCAGAATCCACGGTGGTCGCGGCGGGGCCGCATTGGGCACAGAGCTAGGCGCGGCGAGGGGACCATTGCTACTGCAAGGACCCGAGCCGCAACAACGCTATGCGCCCAATGTGGCCCCGCCCCGGAGGGTTGCGACGATAAGCCGGCGTCTGCGTTGTTGGCAGTCTCGGCCGTAGGCCAAGCTACTGTCCTTCGACTGCCGCCTAGAATCCGCCGGCTTCTCGTCGCAACGCGATCCATCGGGGATTCTGAGATAGGTTCTACGCACAATGGCGGCAGCACTCGAACTCGACGCGGTCGACAAGACTTTTGCCACGGGCGTGCAGGCGCTCGCCGGTGCATCGTTCGCGGTGCAGTCGCGCGAGTTCGTCGCGTTGCTGGGGCCGTCGGGTTGCGGCAAAAGCACTGTGCTGCGGCTGGTCGCCGGACTGGATGCGCCATCGCGCGGCGCAGTACGCGTGGCTGAGGCGTCGCTGTCGTACGTGTTCCAGGAGCCGACGCTGATGCCTTGGGCCGACGTGTTCGATAACGTGTGGCTTCCGCTGCGCATCGGCGGGTTGTCGCGGGCGGAAGCGCGGGCGCGCGTCGCAACGCGGCTCGACGCGGTGGGGCTGACGGGGTTTGAACATGCGTTTCCTGCCGAACTGTCCGGCGGCATGAAGATGCGTGCATCGATCGCGCGCGCGCTGGTCACGCAGCCTTCACTGCTGCTGATGGACGAGCCGTTCGGCGCGCTCGACGAGATCACGCGCGGCCGGCTCAACGACGATCTGCTGTCGTGGTGGCAGGCCAATCAACTGACCGTGCTGTTCGTCACCCACAGCGTGCTCGAGGCCGTGTATCTCTCACAGCGTGTGCTGGTGATGAGCGCACGCCCCGGGTGTGTGGCGGCGGAGATCGTGATCGACGCGCCGTATCCGCGTTCGCCCGCGTGGCGCACGTCGGTGCACTATGCACAGAATGCGCGAGCAGTGTCCGAGGCGCTCGAAGCAGCATCGGTCGATCAGGTGCGGTGATGTCGATCGCTGCCCGCCTGCGCGACTACGGTTTGCCACTGGCGGCATTCGTCGGCGTGATCGCGCTGTGGGAGGCCGTCGTGCGCGTCAACGGCATCGCGCAATACATCCTGCCGGCGCCGAGCCGCGTTCTTTCTACCCTGATCGAAAACTTCGGCTCGCTCGCCACGGCATGGTGGTTCACGATCAAGATCACCTTCGGCGCGCTGCTGCTGGCGGCGGTCGGCGGCGTGCTGCTGGCCGCGGCGTTCGCGCTGTCGCGCACGGTCGAGCGGGCGCTGTTTCCCTTTGCGATCGTGTTGCAGGTCACGCCCATCGTTGCGATTGCCCCGCTGATTCTCATCTATGTCGACAGCACGACGGCAGCGCTGTTGATTTGCGCCTGGATCGTCGCGTTCTTTCCGATCCTGTCGAATACGGTGATCGGACTGCGTGCAGCCGATCCCAATCTGCGCGATCTGTTCCACCTGTACCGCGCTACGCCGTGGCAGCGACTGCGGCTGCTGCTGGTGCCGTCGGCGTTGCCATATTTCATCGCGGGGCTGAAGATCTCGGGCGGACTGGCGCTGATCGGTGCGGTGGTGGCGGAGTTCACCGCCGGCGCGGCGGGGCGTGAAACGGGACTGGCCTCCCGTATTCTGGAAGCAAGCTTTCGCACCGAGATCCCGAAGATGTACGCGGCGCTGGTGCTGGTGTCGCTGACCGGTGTGGCGATCTTCCTGGTTTTCAATGTGCTGTCGCGCTGGCTGCTCGGCCGCTGGCATGCGACCGAGCGCCGCGATCTTGAGTGATGCTTCGGAGCCTCATATGAAAACGATCCGATGGTTGTCTGCGCTCATGTTGACCGCCGTCTGCTCGATGTCGGTCGCGCAGACGGCGCCGCTGCAGAAAGTCGTGTTCGCCACCAACTGGAAA
>Ga0209683_10000766_pt1 | contig 12244 bp, 11 predicted proteins | sample DOMMetBare2Fresh_FD_187474 | JGI IMG/M metagenome (GOLD analysis project Ga0209683, IMG submission 187474) | Wetland sediment microbial communities from St. Louis River estuary, USA, under dissolved organic matter induced mercury methylation -... | ecosystem: Environmental > Aquatic >... | reverse complement strand
GTGAGAGAGTTCCTTCCGTCCGCCATGCCGGCGCCCACAGGCAGACTGGGGTGCGGGCGTCCAGAGGAGGTCACGGGGTTCGCGCCGAGCGGCGACCGGAGCGACCAATACGGCGGATCCGGCCCATAAGGGATAGGACGAGCGCCAACGCGGGGCGCCCCGAAATCGGCGCAAGAGCGCCGCTTCGGAAGCCGCTCACTGCTTAACGGGAATGGCGGGGACGACGGGGCTCGAACCCGCGACCTCCGACGTGACAGGCCGGCGTTCTAACCAACTGAACTACGTCCCCGCTAAGGGGTTCAGCCCTTCCATCCTAGCATGGGCGCACGGTGGGTTGCTGAGAGACTTTCGAGGATCGAGTGCGGTGCGGGCGCTCTGGGCCAGCGGCGGTCTGCTCGTCCGCGTGCCCAAACACGGCGAGGGTAGAATGTTTTGGTACGCTCCTCGGCTCCCCTCTACCCCCAGGGTAACCCCGCCCCCCATCCTGTTGTACCCCATAAACCGTGTAAAATAGGGTCGCTAGCAAAGTACAATAATCGATTGCCGCGTTCGTATGGCTCCTGGTCTTCATCCCGCTCTTTGGCTCGCCGCTTCGACCTTTCAGCAAATGCGGCGCGCCTTTTTCGATAACACGTTCACCGGAATCCACGGGTTGGACTGGTTCGACTGGGCGATGCTGGGGCCGTACTTCGGGCTTCTGTTCATCCTTTCGCTCTACGGCGTGCACCGCTACGAGGTGCTCCGCACCTATTTCAAGCACCGCCACAAGCTGCCGAAGGAGTCGCAGCAGCGCTTTGAGCGGCTCCCGCGGGTCACCGTCCAGCTGCCGCTGTTCAATGAGCGCTACGTGGTGGAACGCCTGATCGAGGGGATCGCGGGCGTCGAATACCCGCGCGAACTGCTCCAGGTGCAGGTTCTCGACGACTCGACCGACGAGACCAGGGTCTTTGCGGAGGCGTTGGTCGCGCGCTACAAGGCCCAGGGTTTCCCTATCGAGTATCACCGCCGAACCGACCGCGAGGGCTTCAAAGCGGGCGCGCTCCAGGCGGGTATGCAAACCGCTACCGGCGAGTTGATCGCGATCTTCGATGCGGACTTCACGCCGCCTTCCGACTTCCTCCTGCGGACCGTGCATTTCTTCACGGATCCGAAAGTCGGCATGGTGCAGACCCGGTGGAGCTACCTGAACCGCGACTTCAACGTGCTCACAGAAGTCCAGGCCATCCTGCTCGATGGCCACTTCGTTCTGGAGCACGGGGCGCGGTGCGGCCGGGACCTGTTCTTCAACTTCAACGGCACGGGAGGCGTGCTGCGCCGCCAGATGATCGACGACGCTGGCGGTTGGCAGCACGACACCCTGACCGAGGACTCCGACCTCAGCTACCGCGCGCAGCTCAAAGGCTGGAAGTTCGTCTACCTGCCCGGGCTCGACTGCCCATCGGAGCTGCCGGTGGAGATGCACAGCTTCCAAGTGCAGCAATTCCGCTGGGCCAAAGGTCTGACCCAGTGCGCGAAGAAGCTGCTGCCCTCGATTCTCCGGGCGCCTCTGCCGTGGCGAGTCAAGCTGGAAGCGGTGGCGCACCTCACGCCGAACATCAGCTACCCGATGATGATGGTGGTCTCGGCGCTGCTGCTGCCGGTGATGATCTGCCGCTTCTACATGGGCTGGTTCCAGATGGTGTTCCTGGACCTGCCGCTGATCATCGCCTCGTTCTGGTCGATCTCGGCGTTCTATGTGCTAGCCCAGCGCGAACTCCACCCGCGCTCCTGGAAGCGGACGATCTTCCTGCTGCCGGCGCTGATGGCCACCGGGGTCGCGCTGACGGTGATTAACACGCGGGCGGTGATTGAGGCGCTGATTGGCATTCGCAGCGGCTTCGTGCGCACGGCCAAGTACGCCATCGAGAAGCGGCAGGCGGGCGCGGCCTCCGTGAGGTACCGGCGCAGAAGCGGCTGGCTGCCGTTCATCGAGATCGCGATCGGAACCTATTTTCTGCTGATCGTAGCCTATGCGATCGAAGTGAACAACTTCTTTTCGCTTCCGTTCCTGCTGCTGTTTGTGGGCGGCTACTACTGGGCCGGCTTCGCCACGCTGTTCCAGGAATACCGCGATCGCGCGCGCACCGCGCGAGCCCGCCGGCTGGCGCTCGGCGAAGTGCAGCCGTAGCCCGTTACACCTTGCGGAAGCAGCGAAGAGCGGTCGCCGCGAGGATCAGCCCGCCGCCCATCAAGCCGAACGAAGCCGGCTCGGGTATTTCCGCTCCGGTCGAGTCCACCACGCCCTGGTACAGCACTCCGAAAGGTCCGCCGCCGCGCTGATACCCGCCAATCGCCAGCGTGTGCCAGCCGCCGCTCAGGCCGTCGAGCGAGACCGTTTGCCCCCCTGCCGGAGTGCATCCGATCGGGCTGTCCGTGCATGCAGAGCCCTGCTGGCCGTTGGCCGGCCACAGGTTCGTCCCGTCAAGCCACACTCCGGCGGTGTCGTCGGCCCAAACGGTGACGCTCCCCGCGTTGTTCACTCGCGGCAGGAAGAACCGCTGGTAGAAGATGGCTGTTGGTGCGTAGAGCGTTAGGTCGACGTCCGGGTCATCCGGCTCAACGCTGACCAATGACACGCTCGGATCGCCCGCCCCAGCGTCCGGGTGGACCGAGATCCACACGCCCGCGCCGTTCGGCTGCCACAAATCATGAGGGACTATAGCGTAGTTCGGATAATGGTGCGCGGGATTTGGGTCGGCGATAGGGTCGTATTCACCCGTGCCCAAATCGACCAACTCCATAATGTTGTTCCATCCATTGCCGGGGGCGCTCACAATGTCGATCGGAACCGCCTGGGTCAGCGGAGCGATCAGCAGAGCGGCCAGCACTAAGAAAACCGAACGATGCATGGTTTTCCCCTCCCACTCCCAACATAACGGAGGACTTCGGATATGTCAGTGCCGGTACGCCGCTGCACGGTACCGTACCAGTGGTTCTAAGGTCCAGGCGCCAACGCGGGCATCTCGCTAGCTCCCGTCCTATAATCGAGGCGATTGACACTCGCCGCCACAGAAGCAGACGTGGGGAAGCGCCTGGATGTGTTTCTCCAGGAACGGCTCCCTGAATACAGCAGGGCCAGACTCCAGCAATGGGTGAAGGGCGGTCAGGTGCAGGTGAGCGGCGCCGCCGTCCGCGCCTCCTACCGGATGCGGGGCGGGGAAGCGGTCGAGGTGACGCCTGCCGAACCGCCGCCGCTCAACGCCACGCCCGAGAACATCCCGCTCCGGATCCTGTATGAAGATCAGGACGTGATCGCGGTGGACAAGCCGGCGGGCATGGTGGTCCACGCCGGCGCGGGAGTGCATTCGGGCACGGTCGTGAATGCGCTGCTACATCGCTTCGGGTCGCTCTCGGAGGTGGGAGGAGAGTCGCGGCCCGGGATCGTGCACCGGCTGGACCGTTTCACCAGTGGCGTGCTGCTGGTGGCGCGGAACGACGCCGCCCACCGCAACCTGGCCGCGCAATTCGCCGCACGCGAGGTCGAGAAAATCTATCTGGCGCTCGTGCACGGGACGATGAAGGACGATCGCGGGCGCATCGAGAAGCCGATCTCGCGCGATCCGGCGGCTCGCGTGCGCATGACCGCGCGCCGCGCCGGGGGCCGGGCCGCCCTTACGGAATACCGCGTTCTGACCCGCTACCAGGGGTTCACGCTGCTGGAAGTCCAGATCAAGACCGGCCGCACACACCAGATCCGGGCGCACTTCGCCAGCCTCGGCCGGCCAGTGGCCGGCGACCGCCTCTACGGAGCGCCGGCGCGCCCTCCGGGGGACCCGCCGGTCGAGCGGTTTTTCCTGCACGCGCACCGCGTCCGCTTCCTGCAACCTGCCACCGGGGCTCCGATTACGGTAGAATCCCCTTTGCCGCCGGAGCTGCAGACGTGGCTGAGCGGGTTGGAACGCCGTTGAGAGGCGGGCGGCGTCTGCCTATAATCTAGCAAGGGGTACGCACGATGAAATTGGTGAGAGCCGCCGTATTGCTCTGGACAGCGCTTGGGTTCGCGTTGTACGCGCAGCAGCCGCCCAAGCGGCCAACCAGCCCGCCCCGGGCCAGCCTCGAGGACGACGCGAACACGCAGATCAAGATCGACGTCACCCGCGTGAACATTCTGTTTACGGTGACGGACAAGCGGGGCCATTTTGTCACCGACCTGAACAGGGGCGATTTCGAGGTGATCGAGAATAAGCGGCCGCAGAAGATCATGGAGTTTACGGCCGAGACCGATCTTCCTCTGCGCATGGCAATCCTGGTGGATACCAGCAACAGCATCCGTGATCGGTTCCGGTTCATCCAGGAGGCGGCGATCGAGTTCATCAACAGCGTCGTGCGGGCCCAGGACAAGGCGGCGGTGCTCAGCTTCGACACGTCCACCGAGCTGGTTGCGGACCTGGGGAGCGACGTCGAGAAACTGGCTGCGGCTGTTCGCGACCTGCGGCCCGGAGGCGGCACTTCGCTCTACGACGCCATCTATCTCGCCAGTAAAGACAAGCTGGGAGCGGACCAGCCGCGGCACAAATTCCGCCGCGCGATGGTCATCCTGAGCGACGGCGACGACAACCAAAGCCGCTACACGCGCGATCAGGCGCTCGAGATGGCCCAGAAGGCCGACGTGGTGGTCTACACGATATCGACCAACATCACCCGCGTGGAGACCGACGGAGACAAGGTGCTGCGGTACCTCGCTGCGGAAACCGGAGGCCAGGCGTTCTTCCCGTTCAAGGTGGAGGATCTTTCGCAGTCCTTCGAGAACATCGCCAACGAGCTCCGCCACCAGTACAACATCTTCTACCGCCCCGAGCCGATGAAGACCGACGGCACGTACCAGACCGTCAGCGTCCGCGTGAAGGGACGCCGGGACTTGGTAGTGCGGGCCCGCAAGGGTTACTACGCGCCGCGGATGTAAACCCGCTTCGGCCAGCCGATCCGCTATAATCGTCCTTTCACTGGAGGATCCCCGACATGGACGAAAAGGAACGTGCGCGCGCGCTGGGTGCGACGCTCGGCCAGATCGAGAAGCAGTTTGGGAAGGGCTCGATCGTGCGGTTGGGCTCGAAAGAGGCCATCGTACCGGTGTCGGTGATCCCGAGCGGGTCGATTTCGATCGACTACGCTTTGGGCGTGGGCGGGTTCCCGCGCGGCCGCATCATCGAGATCTTCGGCCCGGAATCCTCGGGTAAGACCACCGTGGCGCTGCACGTCGTGGCGAGTGCGCAGCGGCTGGGCGGGATGGCGGTTTTCATCGACGTCGAACACGCGCTCGATCCGATCTATGCCCGCCAGCTGGGTGTGGATGTGGACAACCTCCTGGTTTCGCAGCCCGACTACGCCGAGCAGGCGCTCGAGATCGCGAGCGCTCTGATCGGTTCCGGCTCCATTGACGTGCTGGTGGTGGACTCTGTGGCGGCGCTGGTTCCGAAGACCGAGCTGGACGGTGAAATGGGCGAGGCGTCCGTGGGCGTGCAGGCGCGCCTCATGTCGCAGGCGCTCCGGAAGCTCACCGGCATCGTGTCGAAATCGAACACCTGCCTGATTTTCATCAACCAAATCCGCGAAAAGATCGGCGTCATGTTCGGCAATCCGGAGACCACCTCGGGCGGCCGCGCCCTCAAGTTCTACGCCACGATCCGCGCCGATATTCGCCGTATTGCCGCGATCAAGGAAGGCGAAGCGGTCACCGGCAACCGTACCAGAGTCAAGATTGTGAAGAACAAGGTGGCGGCCCCGTTCCGCGAGGCGGAGTTCGACATCATGTACGGGCAGGGAATCTCGCGCGAAGGCGACCTGATCGACCTGGGAGCAGCGCAGAACCTGGTGGAGAAGAGCGGTTCCTGGTACAGCTACAAAGGCGACCGCATCGGCCAGGGGCGCGAGAACGCCCGCCAGTTTCTGAAGGACAACCCGGATGTGACTGAAAAACTGGAGGCCGAGCTGCGGCAAACGCTGGGCCTGACGCGGCCCACCGGCGCCGCCCCCGCCGCCAATGGTGCGGCTGCGGCGGCGGAGTCTTCCCCGCGTCCCGCTCCCGCCCCCGCCCCCTCGCGCGGGCGCTGATTTTCTTTGAGAGTCCCCCCGCTGTTCCGCCACGAAGTCACGTAGGAGACTTCGATGGACGAAAAAGAACGCCAGCGGGCGATTGACCTCGCGCTCGCCAATCTGGAGAAGCAGTTCGGCCGGGGGTCCGTTCTCCGGCTCGGATCGCACAACGTCATTCCGGTCACCGTGATCCCCACCGGGTCCATTTCAGTGGACGCCGCGCTGGGGGTGGGCGGCTTTCCGCGGGGAAGAGTCGTGGAGGTGTTCGGCCCCGAATCTTCCGGCAAAACGACGCTGGCGCTTCAGGTGACCGCACAGGCGCAGAAGGCGGGCGGGACGGCGGCGTTCATCGACGCCGAGCATGCGCTCGACCCGGTCTATTCCCGGCGGCTCGGCGTGGATGTGGACAACCTGCTGGTCTCGCAGCCCGATTACGGCGAGCAGGCGCTCGAGATCACGGCCGCACTGGTCGCATCCGGGGCTGTCGACGTGATCGTAATAGACTCGGTCGCCGCGCTGGTGCCCAAGGCCGAACTCGAAGGGGAAATGGGCGACAGCCACGTGGGACTGCACGCCCGGCTCATGTCGCAGGCCCTGAGGAAGCTTGCCGGCGCGGTCGCGCGCGCCAACACCTGCCTCATCTTTATCAACCAGATCCGGGAGAAGATCGGAGTCATGTTCGGGAACCCGGAAACGACCACGGGCGGCCGGGCGCTGAAGTTCTACGCCTCGGTGCGCGCGGATGTCCGCCGCACGGGGTCGATCAAGGAAGGCGACGTCGTGGTGGGCAGCCGGACCAGGGTCCGCATTGTGAAGAACAAGGTGGCGGCCCCGTTCCGCGACGCGGAGTTCGATCTGCTTCACGGCGAAGGCATCTCGCGCGAGGGCGACCTGCTGGATGTGGGCGCAGCCCACGCCGTGGTAGACAAGAGCGGCTCCTGGTTCAGCTACCACGGCGAGCGTCTGGGCCAGGGACGCGAAGCCGCGCGGCAATTCCTGAAGGAACACACCGAAGTTCGCGAGCGCCTGGATGCGGAACTGCGTCAGTTGCTCGGCCTCACGCCGCCGCCCGCCATCTCGGATGGTCCAGAAGCGCGCAAGGCCGCGGCGGCGCGGTAGCCGGCGCCCCATAGCGCTCGGAGGCCCGGTTTTCGCGGTCGCCGAGGGGCAGAGGGCCTCCAAACGCCCGAATAATGGGATTCCCGTGCACATTTCTCTTTACATCCGCGCCGCGATTCCTTATCATCGACTTAACTCGCTCGTCTCTCGAGCGTCGGAAAGCCTGTGAATAGGCGCTTCTGCGATGAGCGACCCTGTTCCGAGTTCAATTTGGGAGGATTCAGAAGAGACGTCTATGGCCGACAAACGCATGACGCAAACGCAACTAGTGAAAGAGCTCGCCGGAACCTGCGGCGTGGCGAACAAAGTAGCGAAACAGTTCATCGAGAGCTTTGCGGACGTCGCCGTCCGTGAGACCAAAAAGAATGGCGTGTTCGTCATTCCGGGCATCGGCAGACTGGTTCGGGTGGATCGCAAGGCGCGCATCGGTCGCAATCCCGCGACCGGGGAAACGATCAAGATACCCGCCAAGAAAGTCGTGAAGTTCCGGGTAGCGAAAGCTGTGAAGGACGCCATCGTTCCGCCGAAGAAGAAGTAGTTCCGGCGCACGTCCTGAAAAACCAAAACCCCGCGAGCGGCCCTCGCGGGGTTTTTTCTTTTCTTGGCGCCGAGGCGGTTCCGCTCCACGTGCGAGCGGGATCAGGAAGCCTTCATGCTTGCTTCTTCTCTTCGGCCTTCTCCTCGCCCTTCAGGGCGGTCTTGAAGTTGCGAATACCTTCGCCTATGCCCTTCGCTACCTCGGGAATCTTCTTACCGCCGAACAAGAGGACGGCGACTCCCAAAATGACGAGCAGCTCAGGCAGCCCAATACTTCTCATGGCGGCCTCCTTACCTGCATTGTAGCAGACCGATCCGAAGACCCTGGCGCAACCCCAGGTCCCCTCGCGGCGCCCGCGCACTGAAACGCCGGATCGCAGACCGCTCCTGGTATTCTGGGTGATCTCGTGGCCGACTATCACAAAGCCGGACTGCTGGCCGTCCGCCGCGGGCGCATTCTGCTGTGCCGCAAGCGGACTGGAACGCAGCTCTTGATACTCCCGGGCGGCCGCTTTGAGGGCGGCGAATCGGCCCTCGAGTGCCTGGCGCGCGAGTTGCGCGAGGAGCTGGGCGATGTGGAAGCGATGCGCCTCGAACGCCTGGGCTGCTACACCGATCGCGCCGCCGGCGAGCCTTCGAAAACCGTACAGATCGAGCTGTTCCGTGGCGAGCTCGCCGGCGATCCGGAGCCCCGCTCCGAGATCGAGGAACTGGTTTGGTTCGGCGAAGACGACGATCGCGCCCTGCTAGCGCCGAGTCTCGCCAACCAGATCCTCCCGGATCTGCTGGCGCGCGGAATCCTGCGCTGGGGCGGTGTGGAGCTGCTCGCCCCGGCTCGCGACCTGGAGTGCGGTCTGGCGGCCATCGATTGCGGCGCGGACGCCGTGTACATTGGGGCGCCGCGGTTCGGCGCGCGCGAGGCGGCCGGCGCCAGTCTGGAGTCGATCGCGCGCCTGGCGGAATACGCGCACCGCTACTGGGCGCGCGTCTACGTCGCGCTCAACACGCTTCTGTTCGATCACGAAATTCCCGACGCCGTCCGGCTCGCCTGGGAGCTGCACGACATCCAGGTGGACGGCCTCATCATTCAGGATGTGGGATTGCTCGAGTGCGAGCTGCCTCCGTTGCCCTTGATCGCCAGCACCCAGATGCACAACCACACGCCGGCCCGGGTGGCGTTTCTGGAGCGCGTGGGGTTCCGCCGCGCGATTCTGGCGCGCGAACTCACGCTGGACCAGATTCGGGAGATCCGGCGCGCCGCGCCGCACATCGAGCTGGAGTGCTTCATTCACGGCGCGCTTTGCGTGTGCTACAGCGGGCAGTGCTACCTGAGCTATGCGTTGGGCGGACGGAGCGGGAATCGCGGCGAATGCGCACAGCCATGCCGCAAGCCCTATACCTTGGTGGATGCGACGGGACGCACCCTGGCAGCCAACATCCATCCTCTGTCGTTACGCGACTTGAATCTCTCCGGCCGGCTGCCCGATTTGCTCCAGGCCGGGGTGCGGTCCTTCAAAGTGGAAGGGCGGCTCAAAGACCAGAACTATGTCGCCAATGTCGTGGCGCATTATCGATCGCGGCTCGACGAAGCGATTCGCGCCGCCGGCCTCCGCAAGGTTGCGTCGGGCGCAAGCTCGCCCAGCTTCACTCCCGATATAGCGAAAACCTTCAACCGCGGATACACCGCCTACTTCTTGGACGGGCGGGGCGAGCCGGTTGGTTCTCTCGATACTCCGAAGATGATGGGAGAGCCCGTGGGCGTCGTGGCCGCCGTCGGCCCGCGCGACTTCACGAGTGAGAGGACCACGCCGCTGCACCCCGGCGATGGCATCTGCTTCTTCGACCGCGCAGGGGCCCTGCAGGGAACGACGATCAATGGAGTTCAAGGGCGGACGATTACGCCCGACAGAATGGAAGGCATAGAGCCGGGCGTGCAGCTCTACAGAAATCACGACCACGAATTCCTCACACGAGTCAGCCGGAGCCGTCCGGAACGCCTTGTTGCAGTCTCGCTCGCGTTCCGCCGCTGCGCCGGAGGGTTCGAGGTGGAGGCCGTCGATGAGGATGGGAACCGCGCGCGGGCTGAGCTGCGAAGAGAAGCGCCGCCCGCGGACAAACCTGAGCGGGCCCTCCAGACGATCCAGCGTCAGCTCAAGAAGACCGGCGGGACGGAATTCCACTGCATCGGCGCCACCGTCGAAGCCGATCCCGCGCCGTTCCTGTCGCCCGCTGCGCTCAACGAACTGCGCCGCCAAGCGCTCACAAGCTTGGCGGGTGCGCGCGCGCGCAACCGCCCCAGGCTCGAAAGGGGCGTCGCATCGGGTGATGCGCGATTTCCCGATACGGCGCTTTCCTACCTTGGCAACGTCCTGAACCGCCACGCGGAAGCCTTCTATCGCCGATGTGGCGTACTGCAGATCGAACCGGGCGCCGAATCCGGGATCGACCTTCGCGGGCGCACAGTCATGACCACGCGGTACTGCCTCAAAGACCAACTGGGAGCCTGTCCGCGCACCGGGGCGCCTGAGCAATGGGTGGAGCCGCTAACGCTCATTGACGCGGACGGCCGCCGCCTGGAACTGTGCTTCGATTGCGAACAGTGCCAAATGGAAGTGATTCTGGCCCCGTGACGCGACCTCAACCCTTGAGCGTCAACTCGAGCACGCGCTCACGCACCGTCTGCGTCAGTCGCTTGTGATCGTGGACCGTCAGACCTACGGTAGGGATCGGCTCGCCGATTCGCAGAGTCACCTCGCCGCCGCGCACCAGCAGGGTGTCCATCGGCAGTACTGCGCGTGTTCCCACGATGCCGACAGGCGTTATCGGCGCTCCCGCCTTGATCGCTATGTAGGCCGCACCTTCCTTGAATTCCTCCATCTCGCCCGGCACGCGCCCGCCTTCCGGAAAAACCAGAATGGACACTCCGCGCTCGCGCACGATGCGGGCCGCCTCCGTCATGGTCCTCAGCGAAGCGCGTGCATCGTCCCGGTGCACCGGGACATGGCCGGCGCGCTTGAGGTGATACCCGATGAACGGAACCACAAACAGGCTCTTCTTGGCCAGGAAACGGAACTGCACCGGAATGTGCGCCATGACCAGCGGCGTATCCATGTAGCTGAGGTGGTTGGCGGCGAAGACGTATCCGACGCCCGGCGAAATGCGCTCCAGGCCTTCCACGCGGACGCGCACTCCGGGGATGGCGAGCAGCATCCGCGCCCACAGACGCGCCACCCCATGCTGCGCCCGTCCACTCGAATCGAACAGCGACGTCGCCAGTGAGATCGTCCCCATCACGGCGGTCGCCAACGCGATCAGCGGATCGTTGAACAGTACCGAGCGCAGCTTTTGGAGCATTGAAGGAACATTGTAGCCTGCGAGTTGCGTTACTATCAGCGGGAGCGTTATGAAATGCCCTGAGTGTGGAGCCCCGCTGCGGCTGGAGGAAGACAAAGACTACCTCCTCTGCGACTACTGCACCACCATGCACTTCCCCGATCCGACCGCCGACGGAATCCGCGTGCTGGGCGAACCGGCGCCGGAAACCTGCCCGGTCTGTCAGATTCAGTTGGTCCACGCGGCGGCGGGCGGCATGCGGATTCAATACTGCGAGCGGTGCCGCGGCATGCTGGTTTCAATGCCAGTCTTCCTGGCGCTGCTTGACACCCTGCGAACCCCCACGCTTTACAACGACCACCCGCTCAACCTCCGGGACCTCAGGCGGAAGATCCGTTGCCCGCGCTGTCATAGGCCCATGAACACGCATCCGTACGCCGGTCCGGGCAGCATCGTCATCGATTCCTGCTCGGATTGCATGCTGGACTGGCTGGACTACGGCGAGCTACGGCGCATCCTCCGCGCCCCGGGCGAGTAGCAGCCGGCGCGCTTCCGCTACTACAAACAACGAGCCGCTCAAGAACACCGCGTCTTCGGGCCGGGCTTCGCGCCGGACGATCGCGAGCGCATCTTCAACCCGCGCCGCGACCCGCAGGCGCGGATGGTCCATCAGCTCGCGCAGGATCTCCGGACGCACGGCGCGGGGCTGTGCAGGCGCGGTCAGGATCGCTTCGTCAGCCAGCGGCAGCAGCACGCCAGCCATCTCCGCTACCGACTTGTCGCGCATCGCCCCGTAGACGAGCCAAACACGCCGCCCGCTGAAGAAACGCTCGATGTAGCGCGCCAGCGCCCGCGCTCCGGCTGGATTGTGCGCGCCGTCGAGAATAATGTCCGGCGCCTCCGCGACCCGCTCGAGCCGGCCCGGCCACTGCGTCCGCCGAACCCCCTCCCGGATCGCCTCATCCGGTACGCCGAGCGCATCGAGCGCCGCCAGCGCCGTCAGCGCGTTCTCCACCTGGTGCTCGCCCGCCAGCGGACACTCAATGCGGATCTCTCTCCGCCCGGAGGCCAGGAAGGAACTCCCATAGGCTGTCAACGCCAAGTCGCTCACCCGCCACTCCGAACTCCGGAGAGGCCGCACCCCAAGCTCGGCCGCTCGCGCCGCGAGCGTGCGCTCGGCCTC
>Ga0209683_10000764_pt1 | contig 12254 bp, 11 predicted proteins | sample DOMMetBare2Fresh_FD_187474 | JGI IMG/M metagenome (GOLD analysis project Ga0209683, IMG submission 187474) | Wetland sediment microbial communities from St. Louis River estuary, USA, under dissolved organic matter induced mercury methylation -... | ecosystem: Environmental > Aquatic >... | reverse complement strand
ATCCGGCAGCACGCCCCGGAGGCCAAGAGCTTCATTCAGGCGAAAGCGCATCGCCATCGGCCACTGAGTGAGGAGGAGCAAGTCCGCAACCGCACGAAGTCGAAGGTCCGAGCGAAGGTCGAACATGCGTTCTTGGTGATCAAGCGGATTTTCGAATGGGCCAAAGTCCGCTATCGCGGGCTGGCGAAAAACACCCACTGGCTCCAGATCAGCTGCGGGTTGGCCAATTTGTACGTGGCGCGGAGGCGGCCTGCCAACACGGGCTTACGGTGGCAGAGGTGGAGCACTCGCGGGAGAAGTTCCTCTTGGGTACGGACAATGCGTTACGAACGCGGCCAAAAGCTGAAGCGGCGCTCAACGATGAGCAGATCAAGAAGCTGAAACAGAAGAGTCGGGGATTTGGTGCTGGATACCGACATCCGTCGGGAGGCGTTGAAGCCCTACCCTTTGGATCGAAGGACAGCCGACGCGTGAGGGCTGCACGGTCGGGTGTCTCGGAACGACGCAGGTGCCACGTGCTCGGTGTGACTCGTGCGGGGCTGCATCGGACGGCTGCGACGGATCGATGGCGTCGATGCGTCGACCCACCGTGGACCGAGTGGCTGCACCAGCTGATTCAGCGCTCTCCCACGTTTGGGTATTGGCGCTTATTGGGGCTGGTGCGAGTCCAGGAGAGGCTTGTCCTCAATCGGAAGGCGGTCTCTCGGGCGCCGAAGCAGAAGGGGTGGTTCGTGCATCAACGCGTCTCCACCCCACGCCCTCGTGTGCGAGACTGGACAAGTCGGGCAAGTCGAATCAACAAACGGTGGGCGATGGATGTGCCGGTTAGTCCCGGTAGGCACGACGGCTGGGGGCATCTGGCGGCCGTGATCGATTGTCATGATCGGGAAGTGATCGGGTACGAAGTCGCGTTGCGGAATCGGGCGAAGGAGGCGGAACGGGCTGTCGAAGCCGCGTGTCTCCAGCTGTTCGGGACGCTCTGCGACCGGCGGGAGCCCCAGTCCTGGGCAGTGACAACGACCTGATCTTCCAACGCCGTCGGTTTCGCCAACCCTGTCGAGACTCTCGATTACAACAGGAATTCATCGCGCCTTACACGCCGGAGCAGAACGGCATGATCGAGCAGTTTTTCGCCGTCTCAAAGAAGAATGTCTCTGGCAACACACATTCCAGACGTTTGAGGAGGCGCGGCGGATCATTCGGGATGGGATGCAGTGGTACAACCAGAAACGGCTACATCAGCCACTGGGCTATCGGAGCCCGGTTCAATACCGGGCCCAACAATCAACTCAGGTGGCTTGATTGTAGGGGAGCACTACACCGGAACAGATCCATGCCTACTCGAAGTTCCGTGGCACCTTGCTCAAGCGCGAAACACCAATCCATCACTGACGAAACGCACTCACAGCATTCCCACCCTACCTGTGTAGGGTATCCCATGGCACAGTGACCTAGATAGAATCTGCCGCCTCACTCTAGACCGAAGGAAACCGAGCAAACATTTCAGAAGTTAACAACAAGCTCTTTTCCGATGTATCGCTACAGGCTTATTACTGTGAGTCCGGCGATATCAATTCGGTTAGGGAAACCGGGATTTTCTGTGGTGAGATTCCCAGCAAGGAATGTCTCAGGGATGTCAGATATCATCAATAAAGTGGTCATGAAGTTGAAAGGCTTGAGCCGCTCGTATCACGACGATCTTCACCACGAACTGAGCGAACCACACCCGGCGACGGTGGCCGTCCACCGTCGCCGTACCAAGAAGAACTGCTCCTCAAGCATGAGTTGGCTTCCATACTGGTCTGTTTGCCTCTGGTCTCATCAACTCACTCGTCATGTAAGTCCGTGCAACAAGGAGGACTCATCATGCGCACGTCAACCTGCTCAGTGCTCGCCCTCACGGTTTGTCTTGCCACACTCCCCACCTTGTCGGCCCTTGCCAAAGATAACCGTAGCAACTCTGCGATATCCCTCAAAGGCACGTTTCGGTTCAGCACAGTCAAAACCTGTACTGACAGCGCAACAGCCTCCACGGCTCACTTCTACGTCGATGGAACCATTGTCTACGATGGTCATGGCTCTGCCCAGCTCACCCAAGAAGGTACGCTTATTCTTCCTGGCCCAACGTCCACGTCATTTAGAGAGACTGCTGAACTCACCTATACCGTGAAGCCGAATGGAAGTTTCAGCCAAGAGGGCACGTTCCACGCAGTGGATAAATCCTATACCCTAACGGGTGCAAAAATGAGTGGGCACATCGATCCTCACGGTTCCGTCTTGATCTTGAGCGCCATCCCTTCAGCGAAAGAAATGGTCGTCATACCAGGAAGAGGGGTTTTTGAGTATCTCTGTGGTGCCTCTGGAACGGCGGTCCGGATACGCTAGTAACAGATGGATTCGGCTATCCTGGTGAACCCATTCCGGCAGGGACCGCGCTATCCTTGCCTGGCTCTCTTGAATTTCTGATGATGGGTGTGGAGAGATGCCATCCCTACTCTCTCTCCTATCTTTTCCACTATTTCCCTCTTGATATAGGACACCGCACGCACGGTCAGCCCAGTACAATCAGCGACATCAAGAAGAAAACATGGCTCACGCCGTCCATACACGCACCTACAAACGATTTCCTTTAAGCATTTCCTGATGGTTGCGCGTTATGTAGAGCGTGAGGCACTGCGGGCCAAGCTGATCAGACAGGCTGAAACTGGCACTGGTCCAGTTTGTGGTGACGTGCTCATGGCGATCTGAAACTCACGAGCTGGCTCAGTGACTGGCCGGTAGATCTCCAACACAATTTGGTCGTGTGGGCGAATCGTACTGAAATTGATAAAGCGTTGGAGGTTCTTCGGGTGAGTTGGCAATGGAAACGGTCCGTTTGCATGGAAAGTGGGTCAGATGGTTTGGGATAGCATCAGCCCTCCAACCACCCGGCAGATCGAACGGATTATGACGCGAGGCTTCCGAACCGCTTTTCTTCTTCGAACAAGACCACGAGCTGGAATTCAGCGAGCGCATCTCGCTCTCAGATCGCACCACTTCACAAGATGCGCTCGCGAGATATGACAGGGGGACTCTACCTGCACGATCACATTCCTTTCTTGTAAACCCATATGCCAGCGCCCGCAATTCCAAGCAACGCTACTGCTAATGTAAAGAGATTAACATCCATGGTGGCTCCTTTCATGTTATAGCCTTACATCAACCATAGGCGCTTCCAACCAGCATAGCGAGCTTTATAATGTCCCTCACGTGCACGGCGAGCATATCGATCCCTTCTTCATGATTTCGACCACTTGGCAGCACTGAACAAACAGCCCGAGACAGAAATCTAAGATAGGAGACCCACTATTCTTCATCTACCGATTGCAAATATCAGCATTTCCCACAACGAGCACGTGCGCGAATATTGCGAACCAGGTAAGAATATGGATTGATTGAAGTTCACGCGGCAATGCGCTAGGCATTTCGCAATGTCTGCCAGGCCTTGAACTCTGTGAGAGGCAAAGAGTCGGCATCAGAAAACGTTTCATGGGAATGGCAGGGTTTGGTAGACTTGCTGTACAATACCTTTGCGCCGAGTCACCCCTTCTCATGGAGGCTCGTATGGCACACACCAACCAAGAGCAGCTCTACCGCGCGCGGGCGCTGAAATTATTTCCCTGGGTCTGTGCCCACTGTGGACGCGAATTTGAGGGGAAGAAGCTGAACCAACTCACGGTCCATCACAAGGACCACAACCATCAGAACAATCCTCCTGACGGCAGCAACTGGGAGTTGCTCTGCCTCTACTGTCACGACAATGAGCATCAGCGTGATCAGGTCGGTAGCGGGTCGAACGAATCTCGGTCGAGCGGTGAGCCAGACCACCCCTTCACCCCATTTTCCCATCTTGCCAATCTGCTCAAGCGCAACACCCCAGCCTGATCGAAGCCGATCCGAAGAACTCACGGCCAGGGACGGACAAGCCGACAGTGAGCGGGCCAGGCCTGTGTTGATCACCCGCGCGCCCCCGCTCAGATCGTCGAATTCGTTCCGGCCATGCCTCCGCTCTCACGAAGCCCACTTGTAGAACTCAGCCGCAATCGGTACTCTGCATCCATTCAGGTCCAGTTTAGCTATGCACCACCCGCATGCCATGACCCATCCCAGCGATCCCTTGCACGGGATCACCTTGGAAACCATTGTCACGACTTTAGTCGCACGACACGGATGGGCAACATTGGGCGCCCGCGTGCCCATCCGCTGTTTCCGCCCTCATCCCACCCATCAGTCGAGCCTGACGTTCCTGCGCAAAACGCCATGGGCGCGCAAGCGAGTTGAACAGATGTTTGTGGCGGAGCTCCCCTAGCACCCACCCTGGCACTATGGCCTCCAACGCAACCATCTATAAAGTCCTGCTGCAAATCGCCGATATGGATCGCCAGCACTTCCAGGACCATGCGCTCACACTTGCGCGCCATCCATCTGAGACGGAGGAACGCATGATGGTACGAGTGCTCGCCTTCGCACTGCACGCAGACGAGGCCTTGTCATTCGGCAGAGGGGTGGGCGCCGAAGATGAGCCGGCTCTGTGGCGGCGGGACTTGACGGGAGCAATCGACTGCTGGATCGAGATCGGCCAGCCGGACGAGAAGACCTTGCGTCAGGCCTGTGGCCGCTCCAAACAGGTCATTGTCTATGCCTATGGAGCCCGCAGCGCCGAGGTCTGGTGGGCGACCCAGAGCCCGGCGCTCGGACGTCTGAAAAACCTTGCCGTGACGCTGCTCCCGATGGAAAGCGTTCGTGCCCTGGCGGTGATGGCAAAACCTGCCATGCAGATACAATGGACGATCCAAGACGGACATGTCTGGATTGCAGATGGTGCGCAGACCCTCCATCTTGAATTACAGCGATTGAAGGGCTGCCGCCATGAGTGATTGCGTAGGGAGACAAAACAGAGATGAGCAGATGTCTCGCAGGTTTTCACCCGAGAGATGAGGAGTGACTTGTGGCAACAGCCCAACGATGCATCAGGCCCCCTTGTCCAGGATGCGGTAAACATCATGGGGCTGTAGGCCGCCACCTCGCTTGACGGACCAGTTGCCTAACGCGTAGCATACACTTACGACGTTTCAACAGGCCGACTGTCTTATCCCTCACGCATTAGGCCTATTCTCGACGGGATTGATCCCAGGGGTCTCCCCGTTCCAACGCCGAGTGACACTCCGTCCTTCACTTGACGCCCCCAACACACGAGAGGAGTCGCCGATGACTACCAACAGACCGATCACCGACCGTATCATGGCCATGCTCAAAGACTCGCCAGAGTGTGACTTTGACCTCTTCGTGACGCAATGTCCCGAGCTCACCTGGAACGACCTCTTTCAGGAAGTGGGCCGTTTGAGCCGGGCTGGGCAGGTGACTATTACAAGAGGGGTCGGCGTATTCACGGTAAAATTGGCGTCGGTCAAATAGCCACGACTGACAGCCTAAGTTCTAGGATCGCGGCGACACCTACGAAATGACCGCCCCTTGAGGGCATGGGACACCTCTTCTGCGCGTACATACTGTACCAGGCCCCATTTCGTTCCCCTCAATGCCGACAGCAGTCTTCGCCCAGACCGGCAGTGGCACACTTCAACCTTAAATTCACGGTGCGTCATGACACAGCTACCTCTGCAGGTGTCGACGCACCTTCGCGAATCCGAAACCATACTACATAAAGCGATGGCAGAAAGATCAGGGTGAGCATGGTTGCCACGGCGAGCCCTCCCATGATTGCGGCAGCCATGGGCCCCCAGAAGACAGTCGGGGCAATGGGCAACATTCCAAAGATAGCGGCCGCTGCAGTTAACATGATCGGACGGAAGCGCAAAAGTGTAGCTTCAACAACGGCCATCCAATCCGAGCGACCTGCTTCTTTTTCGACTTGAATCTGATGCACAAGAATGACTGAGTTGCGCACGATCATGCCGACAAGCGCGATGACTCCCAGTAACGCGACGAACCCCATGGGCTTCTGCACGGCAAGCAATGCCAGGACGACACCGATGACACCAAGCGGCGCGACACTGAGAACAAGAACAAGACGGCTGAAATTCTGCATTTGAATCATGAGCACCGTGATCATCAGAACGATCGTGATCGGAAAGACCGCGGCGACCGATGCCTGCGATTTCGTGCTCTCCTCAATGCTGCCGCCCACGGCAATGTCATACCCAGGAGGAAGCTGCTGTCGCAGGGACGACATCGGCGCATGCATCTGTTCCATCACGGTCGCCGGCATGATGCCGGTTTTGACATCGGCTTGCACCGCAAGGGTCGGCAATCTGCCTCTGCGCCAGATCAGAGGAATATCCTGCTCGTAATTGACGTTCGCAAGTTCAGTCAAAGGTACGGTTTTCCCGTTGGGTAGCGGAATGTCCAGCGCCCGCATTCTGTCTAATGACATTCGTTGCGTTTCTTGGGCCCTGGCCACGACGTGGATCAGGTAAATATCATCGCGGACTTGCGTGGCTGTTTCGCCCGACACCACGATGTTGATCGCCTGCGCCACCTTCGATGAGGTCAGTCCCAAGAGCCTCGCCTTATCCTGGTGCACTTGAATTTTCAATTTCTGGATCGGTTCCATCCAGTTGAAGTTGATGTTCTTCAAATCAGGATTGGTCGCCATAACACCCGCGACCTTGTCGGCGATGTCGCGAACCTCGGCAGTTTCTTCTCCGCTGACACGATACTGAATCGGCCACCCGACAGGAGGCCCCAATTCGAGCGGATAAATGCGCCCGATGACTTCGGGAAATTCTTGCCGCAGTGCGTTTTCGAGATAGGTCCGTACGCGTTCGCGCGCGTCAAGATCATTCGTGACGATCACGGTTTCGGTGAAAAATTCGTTATCCAGTTGAACATCGAGTGGCAAATAGAACCGAACGGCACCGCGTCCGACATACGAGCTCCAATGGTCGATATCCTTGTGATCGTGGAGAATCTCGTCTAGCCTTTGCGAAACCTTGTCCGTCGCGTAAATCGACGCATCCTGCCTCAGACGCAAATCGACGATCAATTCGGGACGATCGGAGGAAGGGAAAAATTGGTTAGGGATCAACGGCAGCAAGCCCAGCGAAAGACAAAATAGACCACCCGTTAACGCAATCGTTCCCTTTGAATGGCGCATGCTGTAAAGAAGAAGGCGATGGAACACTCGATAGAAACGCCCCTTGTCCGTATGCTGTTGTGCGAGTTGTGTCGGCAATACCATCGTTCCAATTAAGGGCGAGAACAGCACCGCAACAAACCACGACGCCATCAGGGCGACCGCGACGACGGCAAAGAGCGAGAAGGTATACTCTCCGGCTCCGCTTTTGGCGAAACCGACCGGCACAAAGCCGATCGTCGTCACAAGCGTCCCGGTTAACATCGGAAACGCCGTGGTGGTGTATGCGAAGGTCGCCGAACGCACCGTGTCCCAGCCCTGCTCCAGTTTGGTGAGCATGCTTTCAATGGTGATCATGGCATCATCAACCAGTAATCCCAGCGCAATGATAAGCGCACCAAGAGATATGCGTTGGAGATCAATACCGAGAATCTCCATCATCACAAAGACGATCGCCAGAACTAGGGGAATAGAAAAGGTAACGACCATGCCCGCCCTAACGCCAAGACTAAAAAAGCTGATCCCGAGAACGATGGCGATCGCTTCGCACAATGCCTTCATGAACTCATGCACAGCATGGTGAACAACCTTGGGCTGATCGGCGACCAGATACGTTTCGATGCCAATGGGCAAGGTCGCCGTGACTCGCCGCATCGCCTCCTTGATATTGTAGTCGAGGGCGAGAATATCCCCGGATGATCTCATAGCTATCGCAAGCCCGATCGCGCTTCTTCCATTCACGCGAAACATGGGTTGCGGAGGATCTTCGTAACCTCGGGCAACGGTCGCGATGTCGCTTAACCGTAGCATCCGGTCTCCGATGGCAAAATTAATGTTCAGGAAATCCTGTTCGGACAGGAGTTTTCCGGAAACCTGCACAAGGACTCGTTCGTCTTTTGCTTGGATGACGCCGGATGGATTGATGGCGTTCTGCGCTTGGAGTTCCTTCATCAGAGCCAGGCGATCAAGTTTCAGCTCGGCGAGGCGCTGCGTGGAAAACTCGATGTAGATCCTTTCGTCCTGTGTACCTATGGTTTCAACTTTGGACACATCGGGGACCTCCAATAAACGTGAGCGCGCTTTCTCAACATAATCCCGCAATTCTCGGTGCGTAAATCCATCGGCGGTGAAGGCGTAAATAATCCCGAACGTGTCACCGAACTCATCATTGAAGAATGGCCCTATCGTTTCTTGCGGAAGTGCCTGCTTGATATCGCCGACTTTCTTTCGTACCTGATACCAAATGTCAGGAATTTCATTTTTGGGCGAGCTATCCAGCAACGTCACGAAGATCGTCGATTTTCCGGCAGTCGTGTAACTTTTCAGGTAATCAAGATAGGGTGTCTCCTGCAGCTTCTTTTCTATCCGGTCAGTCACCTGCCGCATGGTCTCATCTTGCGTTGCTCCCGGCCAGAGAGTCTGCACAACCATGACCTTGATCGTGAAGGGCGGATCCTCGTTACTCCCCAAATGCACGTACGCATAGGTACCCGCCACCAACAGCACCGCCATGAAATAAGTCGTCAGTGACTTGTGCCGGATGGCCCATTCGGAGAGATTAGTGCCCGCCACCCTCGTCCTCCAGCAACTTGACCTTTTGCCCATCATAGAGCGATTGTGCCCCTGCGGTGACAATTCTGTCCCCAGAGAGTAGCCCGGAAGCGACAACGACCGAATGTTGATTGTAGCGGGCGACTTCTACCTCGCGTTTATGAACAACAGAGGTCTGCGGATTGATGACCCAAACAGCTGGATGTGTTGCCGCCATCATGAGTGCGGAGAATGGGACTTCAATCAGTGCGCTCTCCTGGAGCCTCACCTTCCCCACAACGGTCGACCCCAAAAACATCCCAGACGGAGGCGTATCGAGACTGACTTTCACCTGATACGTTCTCGTCGAAGGGTCGGCCTGAGGGGCTATTTCACGGACATGACCTACGGTCTTGATGTTTGAGTTGTCGGCCAGCCACACATCGATCTCTTGATGGGCCGAAATGCCGTCACGAATGATTCGCGCTGGCATATCAAAAACAGCATCTCGGCCCTCCTCATGCGCCAACGAAAAAATCATTTGCCCCGCTTGAATAACCTCGCCGGGCTCCGCGCCTTTGTCTGTAATTACTCCATCGGCATCCGCCTTGAGCTCTGCATAACCTAGCTGAATCTCTGCAGAGCTTAATTTCGCGCGTGACGCGTCGACTTGAGCATGCGCGGTCTTCAGTTGCCGCAAAGCCGCCTCATACTCTGCTTGCGACACAGCCTCTTCTTTGAGCAGATTGCCATATCGGTTTTCCGCCGCTACGGATTGGTCAAGAACAGCCAGCGCCGATGCATGATCGGCTTTGGCGGAATTCCTCGCATTTCTTTCCGTTTCGGCATCCAGCCGAGCAACGATCTGACCGGCTTTGACCGCATCGCCTACGGTCACCGACCTTTCAATGAGCTTGCCTGACAACCGGAAGGCTAATTTGGTTTCGTTGCGTGCGTGTAGTTGTCCTGTCAAAGCGATAACATCGCCAGACATATGTGTTTCGACAACCATACTGCGCACAGGACGCACGTCTTCAGGCTCAGCGTTCTTCTCGCAAGCCATCAATGACAGCATTATTAAAAGCATCAACGAGCCATGCGAAAGATTTAGGTGAGTTTTGTTCGAGAGTCTCAGCATAGCCCTCGCATCCATCCATTTCTCCTACAGAGCCGACGTCGCTCAACGCTATTGATGGCCGCACGATACCAAGTTTTGAGCTGATACAACAAGACGACATGGCAGTCCCTGCTGAACCGTCTGTCGCACTCTTTCAGAAACCAAGAAACACTGTCCTTGGAAATCTTGTTGAAGCGGCGCACATGCCACTTGGCTTGACCTCACACGTTTTCAATTCCGTTAATATGAGGACCCTATTTGCTGACGAGCATGTTGCTACACTTGGACTATTCAACCCACATTAGGTTCAACGCCAGCGCGGCTGCTTCTTTGGGCTGTTGGATATCGACGGTCATGAACGGGACGGTCAGATTGGGGGCAACTTGAAATGTGAGGATCGAGCCACACCTCACTAAGATGTGGCCCTCTTGCAAGAGAATGCGAAATGCTCAAGTGGTTTTTTGAGGGAGGAGAAAAGCGATGAGTGGAGAGAAAACTACCGGCCCGGCTGCAGATGGACGATCGTCCCGTTTTCGCCGCTCGCCCACCCATGCATGGCATCTGGAAAACTGAGGCCGAAGAGTGAGGACGATGCGATCGATTTCCCCTCGCTCCAGGTGAGACCTGCGTCGGTCGTCCGATAGAGCATCCCACGTTCACCGACGATCCAGCCTTCTTGCGGGCTGGTGAAACGCACCTTCAACAAATCCGTGAGCCTTGTACAGGTCGTTCCGCAAGGTAAGGTCTGATCAACCCATTTGGCTCCACGGTCCGTCGTCTGAAATAGGGCCCCCGCATTGCCGACCGCCCAGCCGGTCGTGGAATCGGTGAAAAAGACGTCAAACAAGGTCACCGCGTGCTGCGTTCCTTGCGGAGTCCAGGTGGTGCCCCCATCGTCCGTCGAAAGGACAGTACCCAAGGCTCCGACAATCGTGCCTTGCTGGCCATTGAGGAAGTGCGCCGCATAGAGCGCCGCCGCCGTGCCACTCACCTGTTCCACCCAATGCTGGCCACCATCCGCGGTATGAAAGATCGTGCCACCTCCCCCGACTACCCATCCGATACTTGGAGATGTGAAATAGATTCCATACAGTGTCTGCTGAGTATCCAAAGGTTGTGGAAGCCAGGACTCTCCCCCATTCGTCGTATGGCTCAGAAATCCCCCAGCCCCCGTCACCCATCCTGTCAGGGAGTCGGCAAAAAATACACACGTTAATAAGGCAGACGTTCCACTCACCACCCGCTTCCATTTTTTCCCGCCATCGGTGGTTTTCAGGATAGTGCCTCCAGTTCCTACCACCCATCCATTCTGGGGTGTACGGAACTGAATACTCATCAAGGTTGACTTTGTGTTACTCGCCTGGGCGGTGACGAAATTGTTGGAATCTGTGCTCCCGGCTGATTGAGGAAGCAGAACAATCATACCGAGCAGGAGAAGGAGTGGCGCGACACTGTTCCGACTATGAGCACGACCGAGAGGGAACCACAACAGCATTATTGATTGGTACTCGCGTCAGGCCTGTTGTTATTCCAGTAGCCAGTATCAGGAAGCCCTGTTGCTTCGATAGTGAACGGTCCGGCCTCAAGCGTGATCCACTTCTTCGGCGAACAACACGTTCCATCAAGAAGCAGATCCCATGATCCTCGACGCACGACCAGCGGGCCGGTCGCCAGATTATCAAAAAACTCACCCTTCTTCCCGATCCCGTAGAGGTTACGGTGCGGGACCTTCACGACGATCTCCTCATCGGTCCATGATTGTACCAGCGCGGCTGCGCCATTAAACAACACTTCCGTCCGCGACACATTGGAGATAACATTTTGACTTTCACCTGGTTCATTGATTTCGACATCAGCTCGCCGCTTGTAGGCTTTCTGGTTCAATCCCAAATCAGCATGTTCAGCGGTTTTGAGAAACGTTCCGAACCCCCGGCCTTTAATGGTCACCGTGGCGTCCAACCCGGCGGCCTGAGGGGCATACGACTCAATAACCGGCGTCACGAGCGTGAATTCCCCGGCCTCAATGGCGAGGGACCCTCGCTCGGCACAACAAAGTCCGCCTACGTTCGGCGTGTTGGCACTCCGGTGAATAATGACCTTGCCGGTTTTCGCGCTGAACGGTACCCACACATCGATTCGGTCGTCGTTCCAGCGATAGATCACCGCCGGCACCCCGCCGATTTCGACGCGATTCTCACCGGTATTGAAATCCATGAAGTTGTAGGGCGTCGCCCCGCCCTCTGAGTAAAACCCAAAGTGCTCACCGTTAATACGCAACAAGGTCCCAATGGGCGCGCTGGCAGGACTCATGGAAATAACGCGAGGAACGTGAACCGTAAACGGTGCGAGCACCCGTTCCCGTCCTTGATATTTCAGCACAAGCGGACCCGACTCTGCATCGAGCGGGACATGGAAGACAATGATGTCGTCTTTCCATTGATCGATGGTAACCGGCCGTCCCCCGATTAGGACCGC
>Ga0209683_10000763_pt1 | contig 12258 bp, 10 predicted proteins | sample DOMMetBare2Fresh_FD_187474 | JGI IMG/M metagenome (GOLD analysis project Ga0209683, IMG submission 187474) | Wetland sediment microbial communities from St. Louis River estuary, USA, under dissolved organic matter induced mercury methylation -... | ecosystem: Environmental > Aquatic >... | reverse complement strand
AAGCAAATCGCTCATGCTGATTAGGAAGACAGGCAACGACAGGAAGAGACTGATCCAGAACCGCCGCGTCATGTCGAGGAGTTCCGGATTTTCTTCCTCAGTCAGGGAAATCATGCGGGGCTCGAGCGCCATGCCGCAGATTGGACATGTACCTGGACCTTCGCGGACGATTTCGGGATGCATCGGACAGGTGTAAACACCGCTGCTGGGGGCCGGGACCTGCGTATCGGGTTTAGCTGGCTCGTGCTTAGCGGGCTCAATGAAACTGCCGGGATCCTGGCTAAATTTTGCGAGACAGTGCGGACTGCAAAAGTAATAAGTCAGGCCTGCGTGCGTCAGCGAAGCAGCTTTGGAAGGCTTGACCAGCATATGGCAGACAGGATCAAGCGCTTCATCCTTCGTTGGCGGGACATCTGTGTCGTGTAATCTGTCCATCTTCACGAAATCGCGGGGCCGTTTGGTTGTGAGAGATCATTCTACGCATGGGAGGGAGATTCGACCAGAGGTCTCGGGCCGGGTCGCCAAAGACGCTGTGCCTATTGGCGTAATCTCGCAAAAGGAAGTTCCCAGGCTGGGCGGCCTGGGGTGGGCGCCGGGCCGGCGGGCAAGACGCCGTGCCCAGGCTGGGTTAGAAGGTTAGGCCCAGCTGGATCTGAAAGGTGCGTGGGGCCACAAAATGTGTGCCGCTGAAAGTTGAGAGAAAATTATACAAAGCCACCTTGTTGGTGAGATTGAGAGCAGTAAGGCGCAGCGTCATCTTTCGCTTGCCGGCGCCGAAAAGGTTGTCCGTACCGACGCTCATGTCGAAGAGGTGGCGCGGTGCGATACGCGGAGGGTTACTGTCAGCGTTTTGGGTTCCGTCCCGTGGAATGATCAGCCGCAGAGCGCCACGAGGCGTCGCCGAGCAGTTCGTGATAGCGCTTGTCGGAGTCGCAAAGCTACCGCCGCAGTAGAGGCCAATCTGGGCCTGCTGATCAGCCGTCAGCGACAATGCCGAGGCAAAGTCGGGAACGGAACCAGCTACCACGCCACTGTCGTACCGCCAGGTGAACGACACATAGGGTTGCAGCCGCTTCCAGTGGCTGAATTCGTATTGCAGTTGGGTTGTTTGTTGAAACTTCTGGTCATGATCGATACGAAACACACCGGTCGGCAGGTCGGAATTGAAGAACAATCCACCGCTCTCGGGCGGGAAGAAGCGGGCGCGTGTGTGGCCGGCCACGACGGACGCTGAGAAGCCTTTGTAGTGGGTTAGGTTCGCCCGCAGGGACAGACCATCAATTTTTGACTGGTGCCAGGAGATTGGAAACGTAATCGGAGTATCAAACAGCGCAGCAAAATCATAAGCGTTGCGGGTCTTCTTAATGAAGTAATCAAAATCGACGATTAGCAGCTTGCCGAAGCTCTGCTGGAATCCGGCGTTGAACTGATTGCGCGTACCGGGTTGTAGCGCGCTGGTCGTGGCATTACCAAAGCTTCCGTTTCCCAGACCTCCGGCGCCCGTTGCGCTCGATAACACCAGGTTCTCGTTGTAGGGGGTTTCGAAGCTGCGTGTGTACGATCCACGCAACACAGTGCCCGTAGTTTTCAGGAGATATGAGGCGCCCAGTCGTGGCTGTAAGGATCGGCCCCGGCTGATCCCGCGATAGTTGTCGTACCGCACTCCGAGATTCATGGTCAGGCCGCCGAGCGTCATCGCATCCTGGGCGTAGAGTGCAAATTGCCTGATAACCGTACGACCGGCAAACCTAAACAAGGTCCCAGCGCGTGTAAGATCAAATGGCAACAAACCGGGAATGAAATCGGGACTGGCGGGATTGTTGAAGTTCGGGTCAGTGATTCCGAATTGAAAAGCTTCCCGCAGGAAAGTGTGCGAAAACTGGGCGCCAAATTTCGCGTTGTGCTTTCCCTCGACGTAGGAAAGGTCCGTGCGCACGCCCGCATTAATCAAGCTTCTAGTCTGACTGATCGTGGTTGGGCTGTCGGCGAAAGGGTTGGCGCTGGGAAAATACCGCACCTGGTCGCGGCGAAAATAGGGATTAACTGTGAGCACCGACTTGGGGTTAAAAATGTGCACGTAGCCGGGCGCGATATTGACTGAGTTAACCAGTTGTCGTTGATCCTGTCCCAGACTCTGCTGATCGAATGTATTTGGGATCTGGAAGCGATTGCGGGCCAATGAAAAATTGACGTGAATGGTGTCGTTGGGTCCCGCGCTATAGTCGAAACGATCGAACAGGCTCCTCGACGTACCGCGATCATGGAGGACCGCAAACTCCGGCGCGTCCAGAAAGCGCCCCGACCTTTCAAAGTTGAAAGCCACAAAGTTGCCGGCTCGCTTGCCGCCATAGGCCAGGGCCAGCGCCGGCGCGACGGAGGCGAATGACCCATAGGTGGTGTTAAAACTACCCGTCGGCTTCTTTTCGTTCAGCCCGGAACGAGTAATCACGTTGACGACCAGACTCGTCTTGTCGCCGTACTCTGCCGGCGTGGCCCCGGTGATTACTTCCATCGACTGAACGGCATCGGGCGGGAGCTGGGTTGAAAAGGCCTTGCTTTGCTGATCTGAAATCGGCTGGTTATCGACTGAAAAAGTCGTTTGCGCGTGATCCCCGAGCGGGTGGAACATCCCGTTGGACTCAGCTACTACGCCCGGGGCCGCCAGCGTGACGACGTCGCTTAAGCCTGAGCCTGGTGAGCGCACCGCCATTCGCCCAATCAAGCCCTGATCGACATCGGTGTGGCTGGTGGGAACGTTTTCCAATACCTCATTACTACCGCCGGAATTAACCGTCACAGATTCTGTCGTTGCTCCGACCGCAAGCTGAATAGCCACAGTTATGGGTACAGCTGTGCGAACATTCAAAGTCTGACTCGCCACCGAGAATCCCTGAGCTGTGGTGGTCAGTGAATAGGTATTTTGGGGAATGCCATTGAATTTGAACGAGCCATCGCTCTCGGTGTTGACGGACCGTTTGAATCTGGTCACGGCATTCTCGATTGTGACCGTCGCATTGGGCACCACCGCGTTGTTCGGATCGGTGACGACGCCGCTGATGGTTGCGGCTGTGCCAAGTGCCTGTCCCGTAGCCGAGCAGGTAAAGATGGCCATCAGTATCAGCAGGCCCCATGGCTTAAGCGAACTGCAAAAAGATATTTTCTTAATCATTGCTTACCCCACTAAACGATCTCCCGGGACCTTTGCTTTCGCTGGATCGCCTTCCGGTGAAAGCATCCAGAGATCAGCAAGATCTGGTTCTTTAGTTCCAGGCAGTGCTGGAGCTTTTACGAACCCTGGCCTGATTATTCAGGAGATAACTGGCGGAGCGCGGCCCTGATCCGTCCTGGCTGTGCGCGAGAGGAAAGAAGATGTTTGTAAACTGACCGGTCGCAACGCAAGCGGCGGTGCAAACACGAGTAGCGGCGTGAAGAATTCAGCGCTGGATAGATTCTGTTGAAACTGGCAGAGGAGGCATTTACTTAATTGAGGGGGTGTGCTCTTTGAAGACGTTCCGCCACTGTTCTGCAGATTCGTACTGATGGCCGCTGAGGTGGCTCGTCCAGCGGGACGATGATTGTGGACGGCTTCAGTTGTGGCCCCGTAAGCGAACAGGACAAGCAGGACATAACTTAACCCTCGCGCCGTTCGGGTACGTGCTGAAAAGTCTGGAATACTGAGCCTTTCACTCACTCTTTCTAAAATAGCTGGCCTCTGATCAAGAGCACCTTAAGACGCCGCTCGCGGCCTTGTCAACCGCGTGGGTACTCCAGCGGTAGGTTTGTTTTCGCATTACTCTGCGCGTAGATTCTGGCGCAACGGGCCTCGGCTTCCGGCTACTTACTCTCATCCTATTGTTATTTTTTCCTGATACTTGTGATCATCAGCCCGCCAACACCGTTCTCGATGGTGAATTCAATGGTGTCACCGTTCTGAATGCCAGCCAACAGCGCTTTATCCTTAACCATGAATTCCATTGTCATCGCCGGCATCAGCCCTTTGATCTCCTGATGATCGATCTTAATTGAAGGCCGCTGTTCCACTAGTGCTATGACGTGGCCCTCGGCCTGATAGCTGGTCGTCGCCACGGCCGCTGCAGGGCCCGTAACTTTGGCGGGTCTTGAGGAATTGCTGTCGCACGCCATCATCCCTACCAGCGGCAGCAATACGAGCGCCAGTGAAAGATGCAGTCGTTCGCTAAGAGTCCGGAAGTTGCTTCTCAATCGTCTTCTCCAGAAGATCCTGTGTGCGCGCGAGGCTCGCTCAATACCTATGCGACGGCAGTCCCACATGAATGTGCGGCCCGGTTGCAGTGCCCGGTATTGCCTGGCGAAAAGCTGAAAAGGGAATTCCCCGGCTGCGTAAATAATCCATCACTGTTTTGCCTTCAGTACTGTCAGGATTTAGAGACAAGTCCATGGCATTGTGGTGGTCCAACCGCCAGCGATTATGAATAGCGCCCTGACCCAGCACGGCAACGGGCAGGGAGCGACCGAACTGCTGGCGAAAGAAAGCATCAACCGACCCCTCCTGAGCAATGGACCAGGGACCTGCGCCATTGAATCGTATGAAGGAGGTGGTCCGTACCATACCGCCTTTGGGGACGCGACGTAGCCTGGCCATTTGTTTTTCACTCTCGACCTCGACCAGCACCTGCGCTATTTGTGTGTCGGCGCCGGCCATTTGTTTGCGCACGTCCTCGATCTTGATTGTCGCCTCGGTCACTGCTGTCAACGCCGCATCGAGGTCTTTTTTGGCAATTAATCCCTGCTTGAATAACTCCTGGCTCTGGGCCGCACGCGTTTCGACTTTCTGAAGATTCTTTTCGTACAGCGGCAGCAGCTTTTCCAGGCTCGCCTTATAGTCCTTAGTGGCGCTTATGTACTCATCCCGAAGCTTCTCGAGCTGCGTTCGTGCTGGTGGCGCGGTTTTCGCCGCCTGCTTTGCGGGGCGCTTCTGTTGCGCGCTCGCAGGTGTTGTAATGCCAGGCAGCAAAGCGACTGTGAAGGCGACTAACGCCATTAAATGGAGATAACCCGGGAAACGCAAAAGCATGGTCTGAGTATAGCAAGTGGGCCCTTTAGTGGCGGAATGGACCTGCGGCGCACTTCTTTAATCATGCGGCCTTGAAGAATAACCCCGCCCCTATCCTTCGTGTTGTTGTTGATACGCAGCAAAGCCTTCGATGGCCCCTTCGTGCATCTTTTCGGGGCGTACATAGAGCCAGTGCTTTTCAAATTCCTCATCGGTCATTCCTGCTTGATTGGTCCGCTCTTTGTTCTTCAGCCACAGTTCAACCCATTGACGAATTTCGGGATCGTTGTTCAGGGCCATCCGCGCCGCGTGCATGTTGATTGGTGTATTCATGTTTCTTTCCTTCCTAATCGGTTTCCTGTAGACCAGGAACCAGGATCAAAGCACTTCTAGAGTTCCCATTTTGATTCAAAGTCCATTTCCCTGCCTGTCACCGGATCCCGGAACGCAATCGATTTGGCCAGCAGTTTCAGTGGGCGAGAGAAATCATCAATGCCCGCAGCGTCCCGCGTATAAGACGGATAAAGCCGGTCATTGACGATGGGAATTCCCAACGCTGCCAGATGCAATCGCAGTTGATGCTTCTTGCCTGTGGTGGGGCGTAGGCAGTAGATATTCTTGCCCGCAATACCAGTTGCCTTAAGCTCGATTTGTGTTTCCGCATTCGGCTCGCCGGCGATTTCCTTCATGCGAAAGAAGGGCTCACCGATGACTATTCGGCTCTGGCGCGTTATCGGGAACGAAAGTGCCTCGCCGGGGCTTGCCGCGAGGGCTTCATACATCTTGCGGACTCTGCGCTCACGAAACAGGGCCGTGTATTGTCCCCTGGTTTGTGGATTTACGGAGAACAGCACGACTCCAGCCGTCTCACGATCGAGGCGATGAAGCGGCACGAGGCTCGCCGGCTTGCCGCAGTTTCGCAGGCGCACCAGTAGTGTTTCCCGCAGGAATCGTCCGGCAGGAGCCGTAGATAAAAAATGTGGTTTATCGGCCACGAGGATGTGCTCATCCTCATAAAGAATCTGCTCCACAAAGGGAATGGGCGTTTCTTCCTCGAGTTCGCGGTAGTAGTAAATGCAGGCGCCCACACGGTAGGGGCTGTCAGTAGTAACCGGTTGACCAGTCTGGTCAATTACCAGGCAGTTTTGCATTCGCGACGCCCAGGTAGCTGGCGCTACCGAAGGGAAGTGTTCGAGCAGAAATTCGAAGACAGTCGTCCAGGAACCAGGCGGCAGCCATTGAGAACTTGGGCCAACACCCTCGATTAGCGGCAGCCGCCGCTTTAAATCATTCTTGAACACAGTCATCGTTTCGGCGTCGCGCGTGCACAATTTCTTCTCGGCCTGGTAATTGTCTCAGGTAAGATTACTATAAACACGCGTGGCACTGGAGCGTATGCGGGGAAATTGCCGGAGGATCATGATTAGCTTACCCGAATCAGATGAAGAGCTCTTGCGCGAGTGCGAGGTAAGCACCTTTCGCTCAAGCGGGCCCGGGGGTCAGCACGTCAACAAGACCGAGAGCGCTGTCCGCCTTAAACACCTACCTTCGGGCAATGTCGTTACTTCCCAGCAGGAGCGCAGCCAGCATCGGAATAAGGCTATCTGTCTGGAAAAGCTACGCGCCCGAGTTGCAGAGCTGAACTACCGGCCTGCCGACCGTGTGCCCACCCGTCAGCCGCGCAGCGCCAAAAATCGCACGCTGGAAGAGAAAGCGCGCCGTTCAAGTTTGAAGCGATTGCGCTCCAAGCCCTCCGAGGATGAATAACAGGCGTGATAGTCTCTTCCAAAAGCGAAGCGGCTGACAGCAGCAACTGTCAACCGCTTGTGCCTCGCCGCATCACTTAAAGCGTGCGGTCCCCGGAAAGTTAGTTCCGGGCTGCTGAGCTGGCGACAACAATATCCTGATCGCTGCCGCTAAAAGCTACGCGCGTAATTTGAGTGCCGTCACTGCCAGTCGCTGTACGGTACTCTGTACGACGTGCTTTGTCAGATCGCTTCTCCAGCGAGCCAGCGGTTTTGGCAATCACCTTACCGTGCTTGAGTATTGCCAGTTCGTTCGTCTTGTCATCGAAAGAAAGGTCATAGGTTCCCTTCTTCACAAGTGTCCCATTGAGCTTCACGTCCTCGGGAAACGTGACGGTCTCCCGTTTGGCGCCGAGCGCCAGGCCCGCAGCCATGGCCGAGATCACCAGTGCCAATAAAATGCGCTTAACTAGAAAATTCATGTTCGCTACTCCTTGATTTGTTTTGGACCTTCCGGTTTCGCTACTGCGATGCACCGGGGTTCTATACGCGCGATCGCGCTACGAGGTTCAATAACCTTGCCCCGGCACAAATGTTCCTCTTTGTCTGTCTCGCAGCAGTGCGTTTCATTCCAATGAATAGACACCTCCAGGCGTTCTGCTGTGACAAGTTATGAACGGGAAATAAATTGTTACTCAGCAAGTCTCCAAAAAAATGAAGCGTGCTACACAAATATGAAACGCTTGCCCCTCGGCGCATCTCTCCGTAATGCAGACGCGGCGAGCGCGAGCCGGCTGGGCGTGTGACTTCGTTCCATTCAGTTTTCCGGAACGGACTTCAAAATTCCGGAGGCGCAGGAGAACTGACTGCGACTGGAGTTGTCGGGGCCATCAATTGGAAGGCAAAGCGATCGGCGAGAATAAAATTGACAAGCGAACAGAGGACCACACTGATCAGGTTGGCGCCCGAAATGTTCAGGTGCAGGTATCCAACCAGCAGGCTCATGAAAAACAGATTGCCTGTAAGCGAGACCAGCCCGTTGGTAAAGTTGAACTTCATTAGCCTGACCAGCGTCTCGACGACAGTGGTTGACGGCCTGTCACGCCACGTCCATCGTTGGTGCCAGAAAAAGTTGTTCAGCACCGCCAGTTCAACCGCGATGCCGGTCGCCACAAGATAAGGCAGTACTGGTGCGCCGTGCGTAAGGAGGAAAAGCACCGCCGACTGCAGTGCAAAGCCCAGGACACCGACGGCATTAAACTTTAACCAATGGAGCATCGTGGCTAGCTGATCGGATTTACTTCAGTCGATTTCCGCGGTGGCGGGAATAATCCCCACGTCCTCGCCAGGCGTTGCTGGCGGCGGTAAGCGCTCAAGTTCATACAAAGCGTGTGTGTTGCTGATGGCTAGAAAAATCAGCACGATCGCCATCCCGGCGATGCTGATAACGCCACCCACATCGTACAGCAGATAGCGATGCCCGAGAATTTTGGTATACGGGCGATAGATCAGAAAAACATTCCCCACGATCAGCAGCAGGCGCATCTCTGTCGGCCCCATCTTCCACTGCGAAATCCGGAATACTCCCAGCGCATAAGCCGCGAGGTAGGAGTTGATCGCCAGCATCAGGAAGACCACCAGCACGGCGGCAGCCACGCGTTCGCTCATATAACCCGAGACGGCCAGGCCGAAAACCAGAAACAGCGCGCCGAAGGTGTCGATGATATGGTCAACATAAAAACCGTAGCGCGGTCGCAGGCGATCTCTGTAACGCGCAAGCGTGCCGTCCAGGCTGTCGCCAAACCAGTTCAGAAAGATGCAGATATTCACGAGGTGCAGCATCAGCGAGTTCTGGCGACTGGCGGCATAAAATACCCCGCCGAAAAACATCGCCACCAGCCCCAGCACCGAAAGATGATCGGAATTCACCCACGCCGGCAGCCGGCGCACCAGCGCCATTAATACCATTCGTTCAAGTGGCGCCAGAATGCTGGTCTGTTCGCGCTCGGCGTCACGGAAGTTTTTACTTTTCATTTACGTGTCCCGCTCCTGTCAGAACCGCGAGCGATAGCTAACCGATTGCATGGCAAACTATCACATTCCGCGCTTCAAAAACCTCACGGCATAAATCTCAAGGGCAAACGTGATGCCATAGCCGTACGCCAATATCCGACGCGATCTTGCGCAAACCAGGATGGGTTCAGTCGCAGGTGCAGTAATCGTCCGATACTAGAAGGAAGTTGGCTGTTCCCTTTAAACGTCGCGGGCCGGGCCGGCGAGATTCGGGTTGAGCAGGCGCGGCGCATGTGCTAACGTGACCTCCTCAAACATTGGCGAAGGAACCCTGACGCAGATGGCCCAGCGGAATCCACCGGGACTGAGTTTGCGCCAGGTTCTGTCCACCGTCTTGCGCAAACTGAAGAGACGCGAGCGTCCGTCGGCACGAATGGTGACCACCCATAAAGCCTCGCGGCCATGCCGGCGGAAATCAGCAGCGCTGAGAAGGTGTAAGTTGATCCTCTTCTAGAATCGCTACCCGCAAGAGAAGTCGAGCTCGTGTCCGGCGGCAGCTGTGTGGCACTCAGCCGCATTGAACAAACCTGGGGTGACGTGATGCGTTTTCAAAAAGATCTCTTCATCAGTTATGCCCACATTGATAACGAACCCCTCACCCCAGAGCAGCGGGGATGGATCACCCGGTTTCATGCGTCGCTGGAAGCCCTTCTGAGTATGCGCATGGGCGGCAAGGCCCGCATCTGGCGAGACAACAAGCTGCAGGGTAACGATGTCTTTTCTGACGAAATAGTCGATCAGTTCTCGCACACCGCGGTGCTCGTCTCCGTGCTGACTCCGCGCTATCTCAATTCGGACTGGTGCACCAGGGAAATCGCTGAATTCTGCAAACGCGCGGAAGAAAGCGGCGGAGTAGTGGTCGACAACAAAGCCAGGGTCTTCAAGGTGCTGAAAGCGCCTGTGGACACGCAGGAGTCCCTCCCGCAGGCGGTGAAAGATGTCCTCGGCTACGAGTTTTTCACGATTGAAGACGGAGCGCCGCTGGAACTGGACCCGGCCTATGGAGAGAAGTTCGCCCAGGACTATAACCGCAAGGTCGGGAAATTGGCGTGGGACGTCTCGCAACTGCTGAAAAGATTGGTGACTGAGACCGGGGCCAGCCCTGCTGACGAACAAGGGCCGGCTAAACCGGCTATCTATCTGGCTGAATGCAGCTACGACCGGAAGCAGGCCAGAGAGATTCTGGAAGGCGAGTTAAGACGCCACGGATATACCGTCTTGCCTGATCACGAGTTGCCGGGCGACGAAGAGGACTATGTGGCTTCGGTGGAGCGTCTGCTGAAACGCTGTCGGCTCTCCATTCATCTCGTCGGCGAGACCTACGGCGGTGTTCCTGATGGTCCCAGTCAAAAATCTGAGGCGATGCTGCAAAACGAGCTGGCGGCTAAGCATAGCAAGAGCGCCGGACTGAAGCGCGTGATCTGGGTGCCAGAAGGAACCCGCTCTGTGCAAGCGCAGCAGCAGGCATTTATCGACGCATTGCACCAGGATGCCGAGGCCCAATTTGGAGCCGACCTGATCACCACGGACATCGAGGGTTTGAAAACCTCGCTCCACGCCATTTTAACGAGCCTGGAAAGGCCTGCGCCTCGGTTGCCTGCGGAGCAGGCTGCCGCCGCGGACCAGGCCAAACTGATCTACCTGATCTGTAATGCGAAGGACCGCAAAGCGACAGTTCCCCTGCGCAAGTTTTGCCGCGGCCTCGGCTTCGAAGTGGCCATTCCGGCGTTTGAAGGTGATGCCGCCGCCGTGCGCGAGGCCCATCAACAGCTTTTGACCAACTGCGACGTCGTCATTCTCTTTTACGGCGCCGGCGACGAAGCATGGAGACGGACTATAGCTTGTGATCTGAAAAAGATGCCAGGTTACCGGAGCGGAAAACCCGTGTTAGCTTCCTATACCTACCTGGCCGATCCCCGCACCAGTGATAAAGAAGACTTGATCGATATGGACGAGCCTAACTTGATTAATGGCTTCGGAGAATTTTCCGACACGGCGATGGCCGCATTTGTGCAGGGCATGAACCCGATTGGAGTGACAAAGTGAGCACAGCAACCGCCGCCATTCACAAACGCGCCCTCCGGCTGGGCAGGGAAGCGGTCTACATGAACCTTGCCGAGGCCTATTAGGGATTGGAAGACCGAGTCGAGCGACGAATGAGTACAGCAACCGCCGCCATGCACAAGAATCCTTTTCCAGGGTTGAGGCCATTCCGGGAAGATGAGGAATACTTATTTTTTGGCCGGGAAAGTCAGGTCGACGCCATGGTCGAAAAGCTGGCGGCCACTCACTTTCTGGCAGTGGTCGGTACTTCCGGCAGTGGCAAATCTTCTTTAGTCAATAGCGGGTTGCGTCCGGCCTTGCACGGCGGCTTGATGGCCCGCGCCGGCACGACCTGGCGGATGGCCCAGTTTCGCCCCGGCAGCGATCCCCTGCGGGCAATGGCGCGGGCGCTGGCTGAGGACGGCGTGCTCTTCCGCGACTACCAGGAGACTGAGTTGACGCTGGCAGAGATCGTAGACACCACTCTGCGGATGAGCAAGCTGGGTCTGATTGATATCTACGAGCAGGCTCAGTTGGGCGAAGACGTCAATTTGCTGGTAGTGGTGGACCAGTTTGAAGAGCTTTTTCGCTACCGGCAACCGGGGCCTGGCCAGCCACAAAACGTCACGGGCGTCAGTGAAGACGCCATCGCTTTTGTGAATCTGCTGCTGGAGGTAAAGCAACAGACGAGATATCCGATCTACGTCGTCCTCACCATGCGTTCGGACTTTCTCGGGGACTGTGCTCAATTTCCAGGCCTCGCCGAAGCCATCAACGAGGGACAATACCTGGTACCGCGGATGACCAGAGGTGAACGCCGCGCCGCAATCAGTGGCCCGGTCGGAGTAGGCGGCGCGGAGATCTCGCCGGTGTTGCTGACGCGCCTGGTGAACGACGTGGGCGACAACCCAGACCAGCTCTCGATCCTGCAGCACGCGTTAAACCGCACCTGGAACCAGTGGGCACGTTCGGGTTACCAAGCGCAGTTGGATCTGTCGCACTACGAGGCGATTGGCACAATGGCGCACGCGCTGGATCAGCATGCGGAGAAGGCTTACGCCGAACTGACTGCACGACAGCGACAGATTTGCGAAAAGGTGTTTAAGGCCTTGACCGACAAGGCAACAGATCCGCGCGGCGTCCGCCGCCCGACTACCCTGGGCACCTTGTGCGCGCTGGCCGAGGCGGCGCCGGCGGAAGTCACGCAGGTGATCGATGTCTTTCGCAAGCCGAGCCGTTCGTTCCTGATGCCGCCTGCTGGAGAGACGCTCGAGGCGGAAACCGTGATCGACATCTCGCACGAGAGTCTGATGCGGGTCTGGGAGCGGTTGAAGAGCTGGACAGACGAGGAAGCCCAGTCAGCGC
>Ga0209683_10000761_pt1 | contig 12292 bp, 12 predicted proteins | sample DOMMetBare2Fresh_FD_187474 | JGI IMG/M metagenome (GOLD analysis project Ga0209683, IMG submission 187474) | Wetland sediment microbial communities from St. Louis River estuary, USA, under dissolved organic matter induced mercury methylation -... | ecosystem: Environmental > Aquatic >... | reverse complement strand
CTTTTCCCTTTAAAAATTCATTATTATAGCCAAAGAACACTATTCCATTTTTAGAAGCAGCATCATAATCATTAATGCTATCACCTATTAAAATTACTTCATTTTTCAAAATATTATTCTGCTCCAAAATATTCTTTACTAAGAGCGTTTTAGGTGTAGGAGAACCATAGATAGCTACAAAAAAATGATCTATTTTAAAAGTATTGCATAATGTTCTTAGTTCATTTTGCTCCGCACCTGAAACTATATATAGATGATATTTTTGATGATTTTTTTCAATAAATTGCATCGTATCCATAATTAGATTTTTTTTATCAAACAGTTTTTGAGCAATAATCTCAGCAAACTGATTCGCTAAAGTATTGATTTTTTCATCTGATATTGGCATATTCATAATCGTATTAAAAAAGTATCGAATTTTTTCAAATCGCGATATCCCGCCATTCGCATAATGATAGCTTTCAAGTTTTTGAACAGCGTCTACCGGATAACCTTTAAACAGCTCCACAAAACCATCACCTTTGATTTTCATACTATCTAAAATAACTCCATCAAAGTCAAACAATATGGTTTTAATCATTAAGTTCACCAAAAACCGTACACGGAACACCGTCACATTTTGATATTCTTAATGGAGAAATAATAATGTTACTAAAACTATTTGCATGAGATACGTGACAGAAGTTCATATCTTCTAAAAGCAAGATTGGTCGAACTGGATTGAGAAATCTTTTATGTGCTTCACGACCTATCGTTCGTTCAGAAAAACTTGAAACTGAAATACTATCAAAACCAAATACTCTTAAATTGGGAAATTTTTGAATCAAATAATCATACAAATCGGGGTGAAATCCATAATTATTCTCCCAAAAACACTCTTCTTCCCTTTGATGGCAAATCCCTGTCTTAACAAGTAAAATATCACATTCTGGTTTATCTAATTTTTCTAACACTTCAATGAGCTCTTCAAAGATAATAGTGTGTTTTGATGTAATTTCTATATAAAGAGGATTAGAAAAAAACCAAAAATCTGCATTAAAGTCCTCAATTGTTTTGCCTTCATTATAGAAATGATAGGGTAAATCCAAATGCGTTCCTATATGTACCGTTGTATGCATAAAACTATCATTTGCAACATCACCTTTAGAAATATCACTCTTTTTTTCTAATACAAAAACATTTCGATTGCCATAGGTTGGCGTTGTTTGACTCAATAAATGAGATAAAAAAATCATTTCTCTAACTCTTGATGAATCACTTGAATGCATTCTAAAAGCCCCTGCCCTAAATCAATATAAGGATTAGCCACAAGCTTTTTGCCAACTGTTGGGTGAAACGTATAGGGAGTAATTTTATAATGGCCCATATTTTCATCAGATATTTGTCGAATGCTCAGTTTATTTTGCATGATTTCATTAATCATAGTTAAAAGTTCTAGTCGTTTTAACTTTTCAATTCCTGTTAAAATAATATGTTCATTTTCATATTGTACATCTTCAAGAATATCGACCGATAATTTGGCTGCATCTGCTGCATGAATATACTCACGGATATCTTCTCCATCACCTTTATAAGTTAAAATACCAGATGTTAGACTGTCATACAATAAATTATAAATATAGTTATTGTGGCTCGCACGCTCACCATATAATGAACCATAACGAATCACCGTATATTTCAATCCATATCGTTTATAATATTCTTCTGTGAGCTTTTCAGAAGTATGCTTACTAATGCCATAAAATGACCCTTCGTTACTCAGTGCATATGCGCTACTCGCATAAATAAAACGCTCAACAGATTGACTATTTCTACAAGCTTCTAAGATATTGAGATTACCCATAACGTTAATGTTCATAGTATTACAGGGATCATGTATCGCATCATCAAGATTTGCAATAGCAACAAAATTATAAACGACTTGTGCATCTTGAACAACAGAAAAAACTTCATTATAGTTTGTTACATCTACCTGCTCAAAAGTTTGTGTTGATTGCAAATATTTTGAAGGAAATTTATCAGCAATAATAACATCATAACCTCTTCTGCTACATTCATCAGAAACATAACTTCCTAAAAAACCACTGCCACCAAAAATTACAATTTTTTTCATTGTTTAAAAAACTCTCTTAAATGGTTTATGGCACTTAAGCCCATAGCTTCAACCGCTTCTTTTGCATTACCCCCAATATGAGGAGTACAAATAAGATTTGGAAGACTCAAAAATTCTTTATCAGAAGGGGGTTCTTCAACATAGGCATCTATTGCAGCTCCAGCAATAATACCTTCTTTTAGAGCATATTTGAGATCAGTTTCATTTACAATGCCACCTCTTGCACTATTTAGAAGGAATGCTGTTGGCTTCATAGATTTCAGGACATCCATTGTCACCAAATTTTCTGTCACATTATCTAATGGTGTATGAATTGTAACAATATCGGATTCTCTAAAAAGAACTTCCTTGGAAACTTCATGCAATTCATTTTTTCGATAATACTCAGATTGATCAATAATATCGTTAACCAATATTTTACAATTAAAAGGTTTGAGAAGTTTGATTAATTCTTTACCAATATGTCCAACTCCTAGAATACCAATGGTTTTTCCACTTAACTGAAAACCACCAGACTTATTCCATTGCCCATTTTTTAATTGATTTGCAGTGATATAAAGATTACGTGCGAACATAAGCATATAACCAAGTGTCATTTCTGCAACGCTCAGGCGATTAACTCCTCCAGTCCAACCAATCTTAATACCTCTTTTTTTACAAGCCTCCAAATCAATATTGTTAAGACCTACACCGTATTTGGAGATAATTTTTAAATTTGGACAAGCGTCTAAAACATCATCATTAATGATTTCAAGCCCGACAATCACGCCATCAGCATCTTTTATGTATGTTATTAGTTCTTGCTTGTTAAATCTTGTACCTGAAAGATTAAGAGTACTCTGTGGAAAATAAGTTAATAACTCTTTTTGTAAAACACCATTTGAAGAAAATGAAGGTGATGTGACGACTATATTCATGAGATTTCATCCATAATTTTTTGATAAATAAGTTGATGTCCATATGTAGTATAATGCACTGAATCATAAGACAACATTGAATCTTTTCCTAATGATGCAATGTCAATAATATATGAATTGTTGATATTGTGAGCTATCTGATTGATAAGTATATTACTAGATTTCAGTCTTTCGTAAAAGCTTTTGGGACGACTTCTTTTTAAGTTGTTTGAGATGTCTATTTCTGGGGTATTTAGGAAATAAACCTTTTCGAATGATTCAGCTAAAACTGTTGAAATAAGGCTTAATATCTCTGAAGAATAATCGAGAGTATACAAGTTCGCTTCTTCCCCATTTGACAAGGAATATGTTTCTAAGAACACCGCATTATCACTTGAGGACATCCCTAGTTGACACAGTATATCTTCTATGAACTCATGTTTTTTAGGTGTACAATCCACAAATCCAACATTTGTCATTAAATATTTGAACTTCAATGCAGGGTTTAATCGTAAAAAATTTATCAATGTTGGGAAAATTGTTAAATTTTTAGGTCTTGAAAGTGCAATGACAGATTTCTTACGTTTGACCAATTCTTTCACAAGAAGATCTAAATGAGCCAAAGATATTTCGTGATTCTCAGTTGTTAATCCTCTAGAATCAAAAAATAAAAGATAATCTACTTCATCAATAGCATTATTGTTTTTATTCAGCATAGTATATTGCAATGCTATATCAGAAGTACTATCTTCTCCCTGACCGCAGTGTAAAGTTATGGCTTTAAACATACAACCATCATATGGGAACTTAAAAGATTTTCACTCAAAAATTTTTGCATAGATTGTTTTTCTTCATCAGTTGCATAATCTAGAAAATCTTTCCAAAATCGTTCTGTTTTAAGATTTGTCTTATTATTATTCATTATATCAATATCCAGTTTTCCAGGTGTAGAGACCTCAAGAATTTGAAAACCTAAGCTATAAAGTAAACGTGAAATTGATTTTGGATTGAAAAAGTTAAGATGCATTGGAGGAGAAACTGCTTTTGAATGTTCCCAAAGCGTTCTAATATCAATCCCCATACCACTTAAGGTTGTAAAGATGAACATATCACCACTATTCATTAATTTATAAAGTGTTTCTAAAAATTCTTTAGGATCATACAAATGCTCGAAAAGTTCAAAACTAACAAATGTTTTTTTTAAAAGAGGTAATTCATCAGGGGTAATATCTTCTAAAAACTTTACTAAAACATTTAAATTTTTATCTCTGCAAACTTTTGATAAAAAAGATGAAGGTTCTATCACAAGGTGTTCTAAGGAAGCAATTTTTAAAAATTCTTCCATAAAAGTGCCATAACCTCCTCCAATATCAACAATCATAGAAGTATCTGAAGAAAATAATTTTATTTTTTCATCAATTAATTTTGCTTTTGGTTTCCAAAGCATTTCTCTACGATTTTTCTCTGTTGCTTTATAAAAAGTCGTTGCCCAAAATTTTGTCGAATCAGAATCTGTATAGTACGCATCAAAATATTTTCTATCGGGCCTTGGAGAAACATATAATGTTTTGCACGAAGGACATTCATCAAACAAAAATCCATCTTTATCAAAAGCAAATACACCTTGATTGTCGCAAGCTGGACACGCTATTGTTTTTTGGTGCGCTTTTTTAAAGTATTTCTCAATATCTAATCGATTCAGTCTAAGGAGTTCATCGAAAAGATCACTGGGTCTTATGTCATTCTCTTTCAATTATAACCTTTTTGAAATAATGTATCTTTTTTCATCATTTCATTGACTTTATCTAAATCTTCTTTAGTATCAACGGCTTTTGTAGTGTATGTGGTTGGTACCATTTTAACCTTAAGTCCATTTTCAATAATACGCATCATATCAACAGACTCTATAATCTCAAGTGGTGTTGGTTCCATCGTGTTATACTGTAACAAAAAGTCTCTCGTAAAAGGTATGACACAGACTTGTTTTTTCATAGGCACATCAAGCACCCCTTTTTTACGACTTGGAATAGGCTCTCTTGAAAAATAAATCGCATTTGAGAACTTGTCCATAACAACTTTAACTTCATTTGGATTCTCAAATTCTTCCAGACTTTTAAGATCTGCTACAAGGTTAGTAATGAAAATAGTTTTATCCGCAATCATTGGAGCAACCGCTTCATCGATCATTTGAGGAAATGTCAAAGGCTCATCACCTTGTACCATAACCATAATATCGCATTTTTTACCCGTCATATCTTCTATTTTAAGCATAGCCTCTGCACAACGATCACTACATCTTTCATGACAATCACTTGTCATAACTGCTTTTCCGCCAATAGACTCAATATAATCATAAATCTCTTTATCGCACGTTGCCACATATACTTCATTCAATAAAGTACTCATTTTAACACGTTTATAAACATGCCCAATCATTGGCATACCACAAATATCTGCCATTGGCTTACCAGGGAAACGACTTGAGCCCATACGCGCTGGGATAATTGAGATTATATTCATTATAACAATCCTTTTTTTATTTTGTCCATACCTTCTCTAGCACAATCTCCAAGGAAGAAAAAGTCTAAACTATAGGCTAAGAAAGTACATCCTTCTGCAATTTTTTGTTGAAGTTTTGCAGGATTTGATTCAATAACATGAAATCCTGAGGGCTTATTGTGCTCTTTGCATGTTAACAACACTTTTTGGATAGCTTGGCTGACATCGTCACGGTAAAATTCACCAGGGAACCCCATGCTCCCGGATAAATCATAAGGTCCAATAATGATACCGTCAATTCCATCAGTCGTAATAATCTCTTCAATATTTTTTACCGCTTCAATATGCTCTATTTGTGCGATAATGACTAACTCTTCATCGACCCATTTTTTATATTGCTCAAAACCTAGACCATATTTTTGCGCTCTAAAGAGTCCTACACCACGCTTACCTGTTGGTGGGTATTTCGCATAACTCACAGCTTCTTGTGCTTCTTGTGCATTCTTAACCATAGGAACGATGATACCATCCGCGCCCATATCAAGCACCTTTTTTATAATCACTTCTTCATTTTTACTCACACGAACAAGCGCTTTCATCCTATTGGCTTGAATAGTAGAAATCAAAATATGTGCTTGTGCCAAATCAATGGAAGTATGTTCCATATCTACGACTAACCATTCAAATCCAGCACTCGCCATAATATCTACAATTGAGGGGTGTGCTATCGTAATCCATGAACCTATTGTTAATTGATTTTGTTGAAGTTTAGTTTTTAAATCCACACATAAACCTTTGTAAATTTTCCTTAATTTCATCACGCGTTAGCGCAAAAATTTTAGGAAATTGATATGTAAAAATAATAACAAATAGCGTATATAAGACTCCTGAAATCAGAAAATCAAACAACGGATTCTTCGCCATACTAACGAATGAAGTAAAAAAAGCAAAAGTCGCAAAAAAGAAAATTGAGTAAAGCTGGTGCGATAAAAAATTTAACATTTTAAAATTTAAAAATTTAGCATTAAAAAATAATTGAATATTCGTAGCGATGAATTGAATAAAAATCATTTTAAAAGCTAATCCTATTGCTCCAAGGTGCATGATATAGATTAACAAAAATGTGACACCTACACCTATGCACATGGAAAACAACCCTATATTTCTATATAACTTAGTCTGCCCCGTTGCATAGAAAATAGAACCACTCAATTGTCCATAGGTTTGATGCAATGGATAAAATGCCATAATTACAAGTACCCAAAATACATCTTTAAACTTTTCGTCTGTAAAGATTAATAAAACATTTTCACTTTGAAATGCAATAAAAATACCAAAATATGCGGCAACACTATATAGCATTGGTACATAGCGAAAAAATAATAAACGCATTTGTTCCAAATTTTTGTTTTCATATGCTTTACTAAACTCTCGTGTGATAATAGGAGTCATTGCACTTGTAAACAAAAAGCTCATCCCAACAATACTATAAGCTAAGCCATAAAAACCTGTTTGTTCACTCCCAGCAATTTTTTGTAAAAGCCAAATATCAAAAAAACCAACAGCAACACTAAATGCACTATAAACGAATAAAGGAGAACAAAAAGTGACAAACTCTTTCATCATTTCTTTTAAATTGAAACTTGAGCAAAATAAAGCGTTATGAAGTATTCCTTTTTTTATTAACAACATACTGACTACGAAAATAAAGCCAAAGCAAACACTATAGTGAAAATAAAAATATAACGATAAGTCTAAAGTGAACCAAGAAATGATACAAATTAGAAGAAGTAGCGAAAAAACTTTCTGTAAAATTTTAATAATCTCTACTGAAACTGTCAATGCATAAGCATCAGCAATACTAATTAAAATTTGCATAAACCATGTCAAAAAACCAAATAACAAGCCCAAAAAAATATAGTGATGTGAAATGTCTGGTAATAACCATTGTGAATAATCTAAAGAGACAATAGCCACAATAAACAAAATTAGACTTAAGAGCAAAGCTCCTGAAAATGAAAAATAAAAACGGATAAGCTCATAACGTGAATTTCTTGCAGATAGCTTGGTAAAAAACGCTATTGAAGATCCAGAATCTAAAAAACCTATGACCTGAGTAAAGAAATTTTGGAGATAAATAAATTGTCCATAAGCGAATGGTCCCAAAGCTTTTGGAACAATAGCAACAAGGACGATACCAATTAAACCATTGATAATGTTTGCTAAAAGCTTTATACCATAGCGCTTTTTTAAACTATCTTCCATGGTTATATTCATTTAACATAAAATCAATTGTCTCAAAAGTTGCAACAGTACTATCTAAATAGGTCAAATAAGTTTTTTTATAATAATCATATCCTTTCGTATTGAGCAACTCATTTTGAATAATTTTTTCTTCCTCTCCACCTAAATGATCAATATTTACTATTTTTTTATCGAGTTCTTTTGCAAAACTGCAGCAATGATCGTAAAAAAAATGAATTAATTCAAAGGTAAAAAATATAATCGGTTTTCTAAAAAAAACTGCATACGATATGGCTGTTGTTCCTTCAGTCAAAACAAATTGACTATTTTTAACTAATTCAGCGCTTTTTTGATGAACAATTTTAATACCATTGATTGTATCTTTTCCATAGAAAAGTCTCGATTTAGGGTGTGCTGCGATAATGACATCTATTGCAAATTTTTCTTCTATCCATTTAAAAAATTCAAGAATTTTATCTAAGTAAACTTGAGCATCTTTAGCAGGATCATCACCAAAAATAACATAATCACTCGCATCAATTACATCGGTATCTAAGAAAACACAATATGGTTTTTCATATTCGTATCCAACAGTGGTTAGACATAAATCATAATCCCTCGAATTTGACTGAATCAACTTGGTATTTTTACCTATTAAATAAGGAAATATTTTTTCATCTTTTGGTGAGCCCGAAATAAAAAAGTCTGTTTCAAAAGGAGTATCTTTATATTTTGGTATAAGAATTTTAGCAATACGAACTAGAATATTTTTTAGCTTGCTTGTATAACGACAAAAAACTGTAGATACAGGAATACTTCCACCAACATAGGTCATAAACTTTGCAGAAGTATTGGCCTTTAGAGTATTTAAAAGACACACAGCATCTTTTCCCGCAATGTAAAAAAATATAAAGTCATTTTCATTTAGTGCTTGGACGTGTGCTACAACCTCATCTATATTTTGTGGCTCATAATGCTTATCAAATGTCCAATAATCTATATTGACCTTCTCCTTGTATCCTGGCAAAAGGATATGATGCACATCCATAACTTCTACATCATACCCTCGCTTTAAAAAATACTCCACACCAAAACGTTGATGATCTCGATACGTATAAGGCAAGTTTGGGATGAAGATAATTTTCACTATGTTAACCTTTTAAATCCACCGTGACAAATTTCACTTTTAAGTAGTTTTTTAACAGAATCCTCATGAATAGCTTTTGAGATAAGATTAAAAACTTGATCAACGGCATTAAGATAGTGTTGAATATCTTCTTGTGTATGCGCAAAAGAAGCATAATAACCCGTTGTACTTAAAAAGCCTCGCTCTAACATTTCTTGAATAAAGAGTGTTTTAATCTCTTTGTCATTCGGGTAATTAAAGGCAAAATAACTTAATGGTTTAATTCCCATAATAGATATATCCAAATTATATTTCTGGGCGATTTCTTTCCAACCATTTTGTATCATTTCGCCATTTGCATTTAATCTCGTTGCAACTTCTAATTTTTGGTATTTTTTAATGGTTGCTAACGATGCTGCTAAACCAACTTTATCTGTCCAATAAGTACTACTAATAAAGGTGTCTTGTGCAGCTTCCATAATGGATCTTTTTCCTAAAATTGCCGCCATAGGGAAGCCATTAGAGAGCGCTTTTCCAAAGATTGCCATGTCGGGATTCACATTAAATACTAAATGGCTTCCTCCCAAACATAGTCTAAATCCAGCACTAATCTCGTCAAAGATTAAAATAATATTTTGTTCTTCTGTAACAGTCCTAATATGCTCTAAGAAACCCTTGTTTGGATGAATATTTCGAATAGGTTCCATGATAACAGCGGCTATTTGCCCTTCATATTTACGAATTAAATCATCAAAAGCTTTTTGATCATTATAAGCAAATGGGAAAGCGGTTCCACGTAGTCCTTTTGGAACACCACTAGGATTTAATCCTGGTAAAAGATGTCCTTCAAGATTATTGTCATCTCCTAAATTACTTGCCAAATACCAATCATGCCAACCATGATATCCACAAAATAAGATAATGTCTTTTTTTGCTTTTGCACGTGCAATTCTAATTGCAATAGCAGCACTCTCACCACCACTTTTTGCATATCGAACCATATCTGCCCACGGATGAATTTCACAAAGTTTTTCAGCCAACTCCACTTCTTCTGGAGCATTTAATGTACACATACTACTGCAATCAATAGCATCTTTTGCCGCTTTATTTACATCTTCATCTGCATAACCAAGTATATTGGCACCTATACCCATATAACTAAAATCTTTATAATGTTTATCATCCAAATCCCAAACGTCGCAACCTTTTGCTTTACTGTAATAGCTTGGCCATAAATTTGGAAGAAACATTTCTGGTCTTTTAGATAACAGTTGTGTTCCGCCTGGTATAAGTTTTTTAGCTTTTTGATATAGTTCTTGTGATTTTCCCATTATAATCTTCCGTCCTCTTTTAATGATTTCATTAGTCCTTCATCTCTCTGTATATTTGAATTGATAAACAATAAATTTGGATTTTTCGTCATATACGCGATAATATCTCCATAAGAAAAATCGTGTTTTATCGGATATAAGTTTTCTAGAATATCTTTAATAAGCATAAAATCTTTTTCTTCATCAACTGTCAATCTTAAATGTGCAAAGTCATGTGGACATAAATAATTCATTTTCTTAAATTTAGGCTCATTCTTGATATAGAGTGTCACATGTTCTCTATCTGATTTGAATGTTGCCATATGATATGCTTCTTCAAGCGCAGAAAATGAACAAATTTCAATATCCATTCCATCAGGATATGATGCGACTAAAGTGTTCGAAGCATAATCACATTCGTTGGATTCAAAATACTCTACAACTTCGTCAATTACCGCAGGATCAATCACTGGGCAATCTCCAGTTACTCTGATAATATTGATTTTCTCTACTTCATGTTGTTTTTTATAAGCATTAGCACACTCATAATAACGTGCTAATACATCGTTTAAAGAGCCTCTAAAGCACTTAATACCTCTTTGGATAGCAAAAGTCTCAATAGCATCATCAGTTGCATCTATAGATGTTGCGATAACAAGTTCATCAATTTTTTTTGCATTAAGTAGACGCTCACATTCATAGGCTAACAACTCTTTTCCGTTAACTTTTTTAAGAACCTTATTTGGTAATCTTGTTGAACTCATACGTGCTTGTAAAATAGCTAAATTCATATCTTTCCTTAATTTCATTCAAACATATTTTGAGCTTTTTGATAATCATCGATATGTCCGATATCAAGCCAATTTTTCAATTCACTATAAACTCCAATATTTTCACCTTCATTTTGCAAGTTTTGAAAAAGTGTAGGCATATCATAAAATTCATTATGTGGAATTTTTTCAATCATGGTTGGATTTAGAATGTATACACCTGCATTAATGAAATAGCTTTTATTAGGCTTCTCTTCTATATTGCAAATTCTATTGTGCTTATCGGTCTCAATCACACCATAAGGAATTGTAATCGTATATTTTACAACACCCATAGTAGCAACAAAATTATTAGCTAGATGAAAATTGAGCATCTCTTTAAAATTAATATCAACTAAGACATCTCCGTTCATTACAAAAAAAGGTTCAGTAAATGTATGATTAATTAAACTTAAACATCCTGCAGTACCTAATCTTTTTGTCTCTTCAATATAGGCGATATCTATACCCCATTTTTCTCCAAAAGAAAAATATTCTTTAATCATCTCTGCTTTATAATTTACAGAGATAAAAAATTTTTTTATATCATTATTTCTAAATTGTTCAATGATAGTTTGCAAAATTGGTTTTGTTCCAATTTTAAGTAATGGTTTTGGAGTATGTTTTGTCAATTCACCTAATCGGCTACCTAAGCCTCCTGCCATCAAGATAGCATAATTGGGTAAACTACCTAACTCTTTTTTTGTCACAATTTCAAGGAGTTCTTTCGTACTATTCACAATTGCTAAATAGTGAATAGGCAGCTTATCAAAAAGAGATAATTTATATTCAATAGTGTCTGTTTCATACGCATAAAACGGTTCTTTATTCATAAAATTTTCAATTGTTTCATTAGTTTGATGACCATTTAAAATTGCTCTTCTAATATCTCCATCAGTAATAGTTCCAACAAGTTTTTTTGCATCTAATACAAATAATAATTTGATATTTGAAACTTCAAGCTTCTGTAACGCTTCATGTAGACATAAATTGTGAGAAATAGTTAAATTGTGTTTCATATTGAAGTAAAACCGCCATCAACGATCAGATTATGTCCTGTCATATAAGAAGAGGCATCTGATAATAAAAATACTAATGGACCGACTAGCTCTTCACGATTCATCATTCTTCCCATTGGAACTTTAGGAAGATACTTTTGCAAAAACTCTTCTGGTTGATTGTTAAAAATACCAGCAGGAGATATTGCATTTACTCTAATGTTGTATTTTGCTAAATTTACAGCTAAATACTTCGTTAAATGAATTAAACCACCCTTACTTGCAGCATAAGCATCT
>Ga0209683_10000760_pt1 | contig 12301 bp, 15 predicted proteins | sample DOMMetBare2Fresh_FD_187474 | JGI IMG/M metagenome (GOLD analysis project Ga0209683, IMG submission 187474) | Wetland sediment microbial communities from St. Louis River estuary, USA, under dissolved organic matter induced mercury methylation -... | ecosystem: Environmental > Aquatic >... | reverse complement strand
GGCCCGGCTGCTGGATCTGCTGCAATGCCATCGCCCACCGCCTCCCTATTGCAACTCGCGTCACAATGCTGCTTGGACTTGGACTTTGACTTTGACTTGGACTTGGACTTGGACTTGCAATCAACGTTTCTTCAGTTTCTTCGGCTTCTTGGCCGCGACAGCGTAGATTGCTACCGTCTGCGCACGCCGGACTTATTATTCTCGGTTCCGATCGTGTCGCCAGTACGACGGCCATCGATCATCGCGCCGTGGCCGCGCGCGTCTCAATCCCGTCTCGTCCAGATCAGCGCCTCTTGCCGGTATCTCTGAACTGCGCGGATGACGAATTCGGCAGCGAGTCATAGCCGCCAATCACCGGTAAGATCACGCCCATCAAAAAGCACACAGCCACGGCAGCCGGAATCCAAAGATGCACCACTTGAAAGAGGATGCCGGAGTTCAATTGGTTTCTGCGCAAGGACCAGTCGCGCGCGGCATAGCCGAGCATCGCCACCACGACTCCGAGCGCGAAGGCAAGGATCCCGCTTAGCACGCCCTTCTTGAGTGCCGTCGTGCCGGCGTGTGACCAGATCGCCTGCAGAAACACCAACAGCGCCAAAGCGCCGACCGCATTGATGATGATGTAGGCCTTCTGACCTTCGAGCAGCACCCGCTCCTTCACATCGCGCAGAGGATCGTCCATCGCCGCATGCTCCCTCTCGACCTGCCGCGGTACCTGCATCGCGAAGCGCCCATGTGGAAGCGCCCATGGCGTAAGCTAGATGACATTGTACCCGGCATGGCAACGCCAGCGGAGGTAGCGCGGCCGTATTCTCCCCTGCAAAAAATTTGTGGATGCTGCCGGCACGTCGGGTTCGTCCAGGCTGCGCCTATTTCCAATGCGGCGGCCAAGTCGTCTGCACAATAGGCAGCGCCTGCATGCGCCACATCCAGGCGGCGATTTTGGGGCCTGCAAGGTCGGCGGGAATCAGTGTGGGATTGCGGCTCGCCATGCGCGCGACCAGCGCGGTCAAGGGATAGAGCGCAAGATCGGCAGCCGAGAGCGCGCCGGACAGATAGTCGCCCGCGATCATCGTCTCCCAGAGCGCGTATTCGGCCCTGAGATCGGAACAAATTGCGGCAATGCGCGCTCCGTCACGTTCCGCTTCCGGAGTGAACAGCACCGCCTCGACCAGCCGCTCCATGCGCTCGGCGAAATACGCATCCGCCTCGCGAATGAGGCGGCGCTCAATCGCGCGCCGGCGCAGGTCCGCGGAAAACAGCGATGGTTCCGGCCAGCGCTCCTCGACGTAATCGACGATGGCGGCGCTCTCATACAGCACGAAGTCGTCGTCGATCAGCACCGGCACGCGCTTGCGCGGCGTGAGCGCCAGGAACTCGGAACTTTTGAAGTCGCCGGCGTCGTAGGACACCGTCCGCCGCGTGAACGGGATGCCCTTGTATGCCAGCGCGAGCCAGGCGCGCCAAGCATAAGGCGAGCCGGACATATAATAGAGCGTGACCGCCATCGTTGGATCCCCCCAACTTAACTATAGCGCAGCGCATGAAACGCTCGTAGCCCCACACGGATGGGCCTATACTTTACGGAGTGACCGTCATGAGAGGCTGGGCAAGGGCCCCGAACCGCCGTCTTATCGCCTTGATCTGGCGCGAGGCAGGGTCACAGAAACCGCTTAAATCCGGTGTTGACTTGGGCGTAGCATGATCAGGCAGAGGCCATCCGCAGTTCTGGCATCACGGCGTTCGGTTTTGCGCGCGCTCGGCGCGTCCACCGCCGCGGCGGCGCTTGGCGGCTGCGCCAGCCTGGGGGCCAGCGAGACCGCACAATTCTATTCCTCGCGGATTGCCGCCAACCCGACGCTCCTGGCGGCCACCACCCGCAAGCCGGTCAGCGGCGGCCGCACCAAGCCCTGGTACGGCGCGGAGCGGGGCGCGCTCAGCCTCGCGCGCGTGCGGCTCACGGCTCCGAGCACGGAAGGCTTTTCATTCTCGTCAATCGGGCAAGGCGACTGGTCGATCCAGCGAGTCGAGCCGGTGCGCGGGCAGCTTGGCGACCTGATCGCTGAGGCGCAGGAGCGCAGCATCCTCGTCTACATCCACGGCTTCCGGAATACATTCGAGGAGGCGGCGCTCGATGCCGCGCAGCTCTCTGACGGCGTCGGCTTCTCTGGCGACACGATGGTGTTCTCCTGGCCGTCGAAGGCCGGACTGTTCGACTATGTCTCCGACCGCGAAAGTGCGATGTGGTCGCGCGACGCCTTCGAGCGCGTGCTCGATGCGGTGATGCTGTCGCCGACACGCAGCCGCATGCATCTGGTCGCCCACAGCATGGGCACGATGATCACGCTGGAAGGGCTGCGCCAGCTCTATGCCCGCTACGGCGATGCAGCCGCCGACAAGATCGGCGCGATTGTGTTCGCCTCGCCCGACATCGACATCGACATCTTCAGCTCCTCGATCGAGCGGCTCGGCCCGCTGGCGCGCAGGATCACGATCGTGACCGCCACCAACGACCGCGCGCTTGCCCTTTCGCGCAGGCTCGCGGGCGGCATCACCCGCGTCGGCGCCGCCGAGAAGGCGCAGCTCGAGCGGCTCGGCCTCAATGTGATCGATGCCAGCGACGGCTGGGGCATCGTCAATCACGATTCCTTCCTCACCAATGCGGGCGTGCGCAAAGTGATCCGCCGCGCGATCGAGGGAGGCGGGATCAGCCTTTAGCCGCCGCACAGGCCCGGGGTGCCTGAATTGGAATAGCGAGAGCGGTTGCTCGGCCCGCTCAGCCGAGCGGACGATAGCTTCCGGGACGAACGCCGAACCGGCGCGTCACCTTGCGCTCGACCACGACGGAACGCTCGGTGTTCCCGCGCTTCGTGAAGGTCACGCGATTGACGTCCTTGCGCTGCGAGGCCTTGAGCACAGCCACCTTCACCTTATCGACCGGCATGCCCATCAGACTAGCGGCGATCTCGGCCTGCTCGTTGGGATCATCGGTCAGCCCGCGCGCGGCAAAGACCGCTTCATCGAGCGTTGGCGGCTCGACCCGGACCTTGCGGGACCCATACTTGGTCTTCCAGACCTTGCTCATGGCGCTCGTCCTTCCGCGGGCACAGGGGCCGAATCTGTACTGCAGCGCACAATATATTGGTGCGGCGCACCATGCGCAAGCGGCGCTGGCCGTTCTTTTAGGGCGACAGGGCTTCCATGCCTAGATGCCAATTGCCGCGGCTGCCGGACCGCGTCCTTTTGGCAACACCCTTCCTGGGCGAGATACAGCGGGCCATGGTAAGGCTAAGCACACACTCCCGCAGAGTCCTTCCCGCGCATGACCACGCCCCCCGATGACCTCGCTGCCGCCTCTGCTGCCAGCGATTTCGCCCGGACGCTGAGCGCTCAATGGCAGTCACAACTTTCGGGCGAGATCATCGGTCTCTACCTGCTTGGCAGCCTTGCCCACGGGGGTTTCAGCCGCCGCTACAGCGATATCGACATTGCGGTCGTCACCGAGCGCGGGCTCGAGCCGGCGGCGCTCGATGGTCTGCGGGCCCAGGCGGCCAGTCTTTCGGCCGAGCTCGGACCCAAGGTCTCGATCTTCTGGACCGACCGCGACTTCCGGAACGGCCGCTTCCCGCCGCTCGACCGCGCCGACTATCTCGATCACGCGGTGCCGCTGTTCGAGCGCGAGCGCGTTACACCACCGCGTCCATCACTCGAGGAGGTCCGCGGCTATCTCGCTGGCGCGCCGTTCACCAATTGGATCCACGGCGCCGAAGCTTTCGCGGCAAGCGGCGCGCTCGCACCGGCGGACCGCAAGTCCTACCTGCGGGCCCTGCTCTATCCGGCCCGCTTCGTGGCAAGCTTCATGACCGGCAAGATGATGTCGAACGATGACGCGGTCATCCGGCTTGGCGAGTTCTGCCCGCCCGGCCTCGACACCGGTCTCATTCAGCGCGCGCTCGATTGCCGCCGCGCCGCGGCCGACCCGGACGCGCTGTTTCCAGCCCGCACGCACCTGCCCGCTCAGGTCGCGGCGATCGAGCGTTTCGTGATCAATACCGTGGCGGACTGGCGTTAGTTAGTGTTGCGAGCGCTTTACAGGAGCCTCGCCTCAATCAAGGCTGCGCGACCATGTCTGCCATCGCGGCTTGTCCATCGCTACGCGCCAGGCGCTCCCGCGCAGGCTTAATCACGGCTGCTCTGGCAACCGTGATCCTCGCGCCCGTCGTCGCAAACGCCCAGAGCGCGCCGCCAACGGACGCCTTCGCGGGCAAGCCGCTCACCGTCGTCATCGGCTTCGGCGCCGGCGGCGGCTACGATCTCTGGGGCCGCACGCTCGCGCGCCATATCGGGCGGCATCTGCCGGGACGGCCCGCGGTGGTGCCGCAGAATATTCTCGGCGCCGGCAGCCTCAACGCCGCCAACCATCTCTATGCGGTCGCGCCGCGGGACGGCACGACGATCGGCATCATCGCGCGCGACGCCGTGCTCGCACCGCTGTTCGGACAGCGCGGCGCCCGCTTCGATGCGGCGAAGTTCTCGTGGATCGGCTCGCCCGCCATGGAAATCAACGTCTGCGTGGTCCACCATACCGCGCGCGTGCAGAGCCTCGACGCACTGTTCCAGAACGAACTGATTGTCGGCGCCACCGGCTTCGGATCGGGCGGCTCGCTCTACCCGCGCGGGCTCAATGCGCTCCTCGGCACGAGGTTCAAGCTGATCACGGGCTTTGCGTCGAGCTCTGACGTCTTTCTCGCCATGGAGCGCGGCGAGATCGAAGGCAGCTGCGACAGCCTCGACAGCATCATCGGCAAGCGGCCGCAATGGCTCGCCTCCGGCCAGGCAAAAATTCTTCTGCACGGCGGCACCGAGCGCCTCATCAAGGATGCGCCCTTCGTGCTCGATCGTGCCCGCAACGACGAGGAGCGCCAGTCGCTGCAGCTGCTGTATGCCGGCCAGGGCTTCGGCCGCCCGTTCCTGGCGCCGCCCGATCTGCCGCCCGAGCGGCTCACGATGCTGCGCGACGCCTTCGACGCGACCATGAAAGACCCGCAGTTCGTCGAGGACGTGCACCGCCAGAAGCTCGACATTGAGCCGCGAACCGGTGACGCGCTCGCCGCACTGGTGCGCACGATCTATGGGACGCCAAGAGCTGTCGTCGACAAGGTTGCAAAGCTGATCCAATAGCGCGCCGTGCAACGCGCCGGGATGACCCTGGCGATCGCCAGGAGAGCGTGCGGATCAAAGTACCAGCCGGCACGCCGCGGCGAGCGTTGGCCACAGACCCCCTTCCCCATCATCACGAGAGCGGAGTAGCCTAGGCGTGGAGCTGCCATGGGATGTGCCGAGGTCCCGCGTCTTTGACGGCAGCGAGCATGCCGTCGGCAGGCATCAGCGCTGGCGCAGCCAAATACTCTTTTTGCGGCCAGACCTGCAGCAGACATTTGCTTCGCTTGATCGCTACCGCCGGGAGGACAGCGATGCTTGGCCGGAATTCAATCGCTTCAATCGCCTACGTCGTTACGCTGCTGACAACGATCAGCAGCGCGCAGGCCTTCGATGGCTCAGTCTATCCCGACCTCAAAGGCCAATGGACGCGCGCCACCCCTGAGACGTCGTTCGACCCCAGCAAGCCGCCGGGGCGCGGGCAACAGGCGCCGCTGACGCCGGAGTATCAGGCCATCTTCGAGGCGAACCTGCGCGAACGCGAGGCCGGCGTCCCGCCCACCTGGCCGGGACGAACCTGTCTGCCGCCCGGCATGCCGGCGACCATGACGGCCTATGAGCCGATGGAAATCATCGTGCTGCCGCGCGCGACCTTTATCCGGATCGACTACATCCGCGAGACCCGTCGACGCATCTTCACCGACGGCCGTACGTGGCCGCGGGAGGTCGAGACCGGCTTCGACGGCTATTCCATCGGCAAATGGATCGACACCGACGGCGACGGCAAGTTCGACGTGCTCGAAGCCGAGACCCGCAACTTCAGCGGTCCGCGCGCCTTCGATCTCAGCGGCATTCCCCTGCACGAGGACAATCAAACGGTCATCAAGGAGCGGCTCTACCTCGACAAGTCGGACAAGAATCTCCTGCACAACGAGATGACCGTCATTGACAACGCATTGACGCGGCCCTGGACGGTGACGAAGAGCTATCGGCGTTCGGCGCAGGCGCAGCCCGAGTGGCCGGAATATCTGTGCGTCGAGCGCAGCGAGACCATGCGCATCGGCAATGAAATCTATCTGGTGAATAAGGACGGCTACCTGATGCCCGCCAAGAAGGGCCAGAAGGCACCCAGTCTGCAGTATTTCCCAACCGCACAGAGATGACGTCACCGACCACAAGATACAGAACATCAGAATACAGAATATGGAGGGACTCCCATGCCTCACCGCGCTCTGATCGCTACGGTCGCGCTGGCAGCGGCACTCACGCTGCCCTTTGCCGCCGCGCAGGCTTTCGATGAAAGCAAGTATCCCGACTGGAGCGGCGCCTGGCGTCGCATCGCGGTCCCCGGCGTCACCGGACAACCCGGCTATGACCAGACCAAGCGTCTGGGCAGGGCGCAGCAGGCGCCATTGACGCCGGAGGCCACCGCCATCATGGAGGCCAGCATGGCGGACCAGGCCAAGGGCGGACAGGGCAATTATCCGACCTATACGTGCCTGTCGCCCGGCATGCCGCGCATCATGACGCCTTACGGAATGATGGAAATGCTGATCACGCCAGATACCATCCACGTCCTGCTCGAGCACGTGCACGACTCGCGCCGCATCTACACCGACGGGCGCGACTGGCCGACCAACGTCACGCCGACCTTGCAAGGCTATTCAATCGGCAAGTGGCTGGATACTGACGGCGACGGCCGCTACGACACGCTCGAAGTCGAGACCCGCAACATGCGCGGCCCGCGCGCCTTCGACGCCAGCGGCATGCCGCTGCATAAAGACAACAAGACCATCGTGAAGGAACGCATCCGTCTCGATCCAACCAATCCGAACGTCATGCTCAACGAGCTCACGACGATCGACTCCTCGCTGACCCGGCCCTGGACCGTCACCAAGCGCTACGGCCGCGACCCGAAGGAGGAGCTGGTCTGGACGGAGGAAAACTGCGCCGAGGGCAACGGCCACGTGGAGATCCGCGGCCAGGGCTACTTCCTAAGCGCGGAGGGCGATCTGATGCCGAGCCGCAAGGGCCAGGAGCCGCCGGACCTGCGGTTTTTCGAAGCGGCACGGTGAGCGAGGTCGCGCGCATTCGCGCGCCGATGAGCGGGCGCGCGGAGATTGCTGTTGTATCCTAAGTTATTTGTTGCCCCCGCACTCTCCGATGTCGTCCCCGCGAAGGCGGGGACCCATACGCTGTGTGCTATCCGTTCAGCAAGGCCTGCGTTGATGGGATCGCTTCGAGGGTCCCCGCCTTCGCGCTAGGGCATGCACACATCTTGAAATGGGCTGAGCCAGTGCCGCGGGCACCATCCCTCCCCCCGCGAAGCGGTGGGGAGGGTGGCGCGGCGCCGAAGGCGACGCGCCGGGTGGGGGGCGATTTGATCGAGCACAACATTAAAAAGAGTCCCCCCACCCCCAACCCCTCCCCACCGCTCGCAAGAGCTCGCGGGGGGAGGGGAGCGGAGAGGCCCGTCGTGCATCCTTTAGAGATGTGTGTATGCCTTAGCGCCTTCGCGGGGACGACATCGGATAGATCATTGCCTCACTAACTGGCGGCCCGCGCCTGCGCCTACTCGAAAAACTTGCCTTCGATATAGGCCGGCGGCGTGGCGCCCTTCTGCTTGCTGCGGCCCGGGATCGGCTTGCCCCTGCGGATCAAGCCGGCCGCCGGCGCGTTCTTGTCCATGGCGCCAAAGCGGATCATCACCAAGGGCTCGCTGCCTTCGTTGCTGAACGAATAGAACGCGCCTTTGCGCAGCATCAGCGCCTGGTTCTTCTTGAGCACCGGCAGCGGCCCGTTGCGGCCGAAGAACTGCGCTTCGCCCTGTAGCACCACGAACAGGTGGTCCTCGTCGACGTGGGCGTGCAATCCGTTCTCGCCGCCCTTGGGTCCATAGCAATGGATGTGGAAGGTCATGCCGTCAGTGCTGGCCAGGAGGTCCTTGGTGTGGCCCGCGCTCACAAGTTGGGTGCGCAAAGAAAGAATTTCGGGCTCGGGGGCGGCGGCCTCGGTGGCCGGCATGAGTGTCGTGTCGGTGGTGGTCATGGCAATCCTCCCGTGATCTCTATTGCATCTCTATTGCATCTCTATTGCAGATAGTCCTTCGCCCGCTCGGCGATTGTCCTCGGCGTCTTTAGCACATTTGCGATCAGCGCCTGGATGTCCTCGCCGCCCAGGGGCTCGAGCTCCATGCCGGCATTGGCGGCCTCAGCCAACAACTCAGGATCATGCGCGCTCGCCGCGAACGCCGACCGCAACGCTGCGACGCGCTCGGCCGGCACGTCAGGCGGCAGCGCGAATGGCCGCCCCAGCGTCGGCCCAAGCGTAAGCAGCCGCAGGACCTGACGGTCCTCCTCGTTGGCCGCGAGATCCTCAACCATGGGCACGTCCCGCAACTCATTCGAGCGGTGGCCCCCATAAGCAATGATGGCGATCTTGCCCTCGCGCAGCCAAGCCGGCCGGTTCACCTTCCAGCTCTGCCAGGAGTTGGTGCGCGCCTCGACCTCGCCGCGCTCCATGGCGAGATTGATGTCGTTGCCGCCGCTGTAGCCGGTGACAATGCGAAAGCGGGTGCCGAAAAAGTTGTTCATCATGGCCGGAAACGAATAAGTGATGGCACCGCGCGCACTGGCGCCGGCAACGATCTCGCGCCCACCCGCCTGCGCGACCGTCTTGACGCCGGTTGTGTGCCACACCGCCATCGTCTGGCTCTCGCGCGTGAGCGAGCCGAGCCAGCGCAAACGGCCGGTGTCGAACGAGACGCCGCGCCCGCCGGCAGCCTGCAGCGCCGGAAAGTAGTTGCCGATGACGCCGATTTGCGTCCCGTCGCGCGGCGCGAGCTCGTAGAGAAAGTTCGCCATCTTGAGCCCGCCGGCGCCCGTCATGTTCTCCGGGATGACGGTTGGATGACCGGGAATGTGCTTGCCGATGTGGCGCGCGATGAGCCGCGCATGCACGTCATAGTCGCCGCCCGCGCCCACCCCGACCAGAACCCGCACGGTCCTGCCCCGATAGAAGTCGGCGACCGGCTCGGCTTGCACCGGCGATGCCATCGTCAGCAGCAGCGCCCCGCCCGCCGCCGCGCGGCCCGCACATCCGACAGCCAACATTGCCGCCTCGCCCTGCCTGTCCGCTTCCGCTACATTCGCCTTGGTATCATAAAGGAGATAGAGGCGTGGCGCGCGTGAAAATGATCCAGCCGGACGAAGCCAACCCCGAGGCGCGTCGCGTCTACGACGGCGTGCTCAAGCAGTGGGGCCGCATCAGCAATTTTTCGAAGGTGCTTGCCCATCAGCCGGCCGCGCTGGAAGGCTGGATGCTGCCGAACGAGATGATCCGCCTGGCCAACGTCAAGTCGGACCCCGACTACGTGAAGATCCAGCAACTCGTGATCATCAAGACCTCGGCGCTCAATCGAAGCGCCTACTGCATGTCCCACAACGTGCCGCTGGGGAAGAAGATCGGCCTTACCGCCGAGCAGATCGCGGCAGCGCAAGGCGACGACTACCTGGCCTCGCCCCATCTCGACGCCCGCCAGAAGGCGGCGGTGCGCTGGGCGGATGCCGTCACGCGCATGACCGCGCGCGACGACGACGACGCCTTCGCCGAGATGAAAAAGCACTTCAGCGAGCAGCAGATCGTGGAGCTCACCGTATTCTGCGGCATGTGGAATTATTCAAACCGCCTGTGCGAGGCGCTGCACGTCGATCTCGAGCACCCCGACAAGCGGATCGAGTTTCAGTCGAAATAGGCGACGCACTCTCCAGACTTTCCGCCGTCATGCCCGGCCTCGTGCCGGGCATCCACGACTTCGTCCTGGGAGACGTGGATGGCCGGGACAAGCCCGGCCATGACCCTCACTGACTGGTAAGGAAAGAACTACCGCTTCATCTCGCTGAACAGCACGCCGCCCTTGGCCTTGGACGCCGCTTCGGTCTCGATGATGGACACCACTACCGCGTCAGCCGGCGCGTTGAAATTCTTCACCACCGCATCGGTAATGTCTTTCACCAGCGCCCGCTTCTGCTCCTGCGTGCGACCCTTGACGGCGTGAACATAAACTTCCGGCATCGTGCTCTCCCTTGTGCTGGAATGCCAAGCGGGCATTATAACGGCGGCCAACCGGGGACCAACCATGTCGGACGTGAAAAACTATTCGGGTGGCTGCCATTGCGGACAAGTGCGTTTCGACGTGACGGCTGACCTCACCAACGTCTATTCCTGCAACTGCTCGATCTGCGTGAAACGCGGCGCGCTTTGGACGTTCGTCCCGCCAGACAGCTTCGCCCTGCGGGCGGGCGCTGAGGCCCTGGTCGACTACCAGTTCAACAAGAAGGTAATTCACCACCTGTTCTGCGGCCAATGCGGCGTCGGCTCGTTCTCGCGCGGGCTCGCTCCGAGCGGCAAGGAAATGGTGGCGGTGAATGTCCGCTGTCTCGATGGAGTCGACCTGTCCGTGCTGAAACTCACCCCGGTCGAGGGAAAAAACCTATAGTGTTGCTAATCTGAGACAGTGGCAATTGGTCATTTGGAGACCATTTTGATACCGATCTCGGACTTTTCCCCCGAAAAGTCGCCGTCGTGGGTTCGAATATCGGCGAAAACGGGCGGAAACGCACATTAACGGTTTGGGCGTAGACTTGCGATCAGGACGCCCCGTGCGCATAATATATACAATTCCTGCGATAGGTCGGGGGCTGACGAGTGGGGGCTCACGGGCACCAGACCGGCAGAGGATGGAGGCGATGAAAAAACTGTTGCTTGGCGGCGTTGCCGTAGCGGCGCTGTCGACGGCCGTGGGTGCGGTCGAGATGACTCCTAGCTTCGAAGTTTTGCCTCCGGCCGAGGCAACCCCGTATAATTGGACGGGGCTCTACGGCCGTACCAACACGCTTGCGCCCTCCACCGATACTCTGATGCTTGGTGCGCCGATTGGCAGCACGGCTGACGGTTTCAACGGCAGTGCCCACTTCGGCTACAACTACCAGACCGGCCCGTTCGTCGTCGGCGTCGAAGGCGACGTCCGTCGCCGTAGCGCCGACTTCATTGGCGCGAGCGGACTCGACCTGTCGAACTTCCGCAATGAGCATGGTTGGATCGGCACGCTGCGCCCGCGCGCCGGGGTCGCGGCCGACAACTGGCTGTTCTACGGGACCGGCGGCCTCACCTACGGCACCGGCGACGATACGCGCCCGGGCTTCTCCACGACGCAGCCGAGGACCGGCTGGACCGTCGGTGGCGGCGTCGAATATGCTGGCGGCAAGCAATGGTCGCTGGGCCTGGAGTACCTCTATGCCGACTTCGGCAAGTCGGCACAAAGCCGTTCGAGTTCGGCATTCTCGACCGGTGGCTCGCCGGCCGAAGATCACTCGCAGATCCTGCGCGGCCGGCTAAACTACCGGTTCGGCTGGGATGGCCCGCAGAAATAACCACCACCGAACGTCATCGACCGCAACCGCCGCGGATCGCGCGCGCTGAACAAGGCCTCTTGCGATCGATCAGCGCGGTCAGCCGGCATCTCTCGCTATGCACCAGCCCGACATGCGCTTGACTTTCGCGGGGCTCGCTGGCGTGGTGCGGCGCATTCCTTCGCGCCCAAGTCCGTCGCTCCCAAGTCCGTCGCTCCCAAGTCCTTCCCCATGCTCAAGCGCATCCTCGGCGAACTCGGATCGACTTTCATCGTTTGCCTCGGCGAGCGCATACTGGAACGTGCCGTCTTTCCCGGCCTGCATCTGACGCCCGGACGCATGATCGCCTCCGATCCCGCGCGCGCGGACAGCATGTCGGCGTTGATTGCGGAAGCGATCGCGCTGCTTGCGATGATCTGGCTGTTCGTCGGATCGCTCTATGCCATCGGCTGGCTCTACCGCCGGCCATTGCGCTGGCAGATTCCGCCGATCATCGCGCTCCTCATTGTGGCACTGATCTTCGCGGGATCGTTCTCGCAGTGGTACACGATGCCCTCGCCGCAACCTTAGCGGCTGACAACGGCGGCGCCGTTCGCGTGTTCCATATAGGTCAATGGCACTGCTTTACTCCGCTGCAATTCGGGGTACGCTGAAACCGTTGGGGGAAATTGCAGCGACGGAGGAAAGCGCCATGGAGCTCCGATTCCACCCCCGAAAATCCGTCGAGCCCC
>Ga0209683_10000759_pt1 | contig 12305 bp, 8 predicted proteins | sample DOMMetBare2Fresh_FD_187474 | JGI IMG/M metagenome (GOLD analysis project Ga0209683, IMG submission 187474) | Wetland sediment microbial communities from St. Louis River estuary, USA, under dissolved organic matter induced mercury methylation -... | ecosystem: Environmental > Aquatic > Freshwater... | reverse complement strand
ACCGTCGCCACGACGATCATCTCGGGCATCCGCCCCGCGCGCGCGAGGTAGCGGACCGTCGCGGCGGTGTGGAAGAGTTGGGTCTCGCCGTCGGTGAGGTAGAGCACCGGGAAGCGATCCGCGCCGGCGGCGTAGCCGGGCGGCGTGCGGACGAGGATGACCCGCTCGTCGCCGTACACCTTCGACGCGAGCGTGAGCTTCTCGATGGTCTCCTGGGCGCGGGCGGCGGCGGGCAGCGCGGCGGCCGCGAGCGGGAGGAGGGCGGCGAGGAGCCGGGTTCGAGGCGGGAGGCGCATGGGGCAACGAGGAGCGGGGGCGGCCGTCGTGACGCCCCGATCCGGTCCGGCGACCGGCTTCATCGACCGTGGGTCGGCTCCCGCGTGGGGCCGCGCCTTGCCGCGTCGCCAGCCCGCTCCGATCCTCACGCAGGGTGCGGGCGACCGCCCGCCCCTCCCGAGTTCCGACCTCCGACCGGAGACCGCCATGCGCCACGGACGTGCCCTGCTCGCGCTGTCCTCGATCCTGATCCTCGGCGCCTGCGGCGGCGCGCCCGACGGAACGCTCTCGTTCGAGCAGTTCCGCGCCGCCGCCCACGAGGAGCCGGACACCGGCCTCTTCGTCACCAACGGCGACGAGCTCGCCGAGACCGACGCGGACCTCCGCGCCGCGTACGACCGCTACCTCGCCGAGGCGGCCGCTCCGGAGGCCGTCGCCGAGGACCGCGCGCCGCTCATCGTCAACGTCGTGAACGGCCGGGACGACCGCTGGTCCGCGACCCAGGCGCTGAGCCTCACCTACTGCGTCAGCCAGGCGAGCTTCGGCCCCCGCTACCCCGCCGTCGTGAGCGCGATGAGCGCTGCGGCGTCGGCGTGGGAGGGCTCGGGGCGCGTCGACTTCGTGCACGCGTCCGGCGAGGACACGAACTGCACCTCGCGCAACGCGAACGTGGTCTTCGACGTGCGCCAGGCGAAGACGTCGCAGTACCTCGCGCGCGCCTTCTTCCCGAGCTCGAGCCGGCGCGCGAGGGAGGTCCTGATCAGCACCTCGTCCTTCGGGAACATCTCGCCGTGGACGCTCACCGGCGTGCTCCGCCACGAGCTCGGCCACACGATCGGCTTCCGCCACGAGCACACCCGCCCGGAGGCCGGCACCTGCTTCGAGGACACGAGCTGGCGAGCGCTCACCGCCTACGACTCGTCGTCGGTGATGCACTACCCGCAGTGCAACGGGACCAACCGCGGCGACCTCGTGCTCACGAGCCTCGACCGGGCCGGCGCGGGCTCGCTCTACCCGTAGCCGGGCGACCCGCCCGCGCCGTGGGCAGGCCCTGCCCGCGGCGCGAGCAGCGCACCGGCGGCCCCTCGCGGAAGCGCCGCCCGGAGCGGCGCCCGGCGCGCGCCGTCCGCTGGCAAGGACCTTGCTCCCGGACGCCGCATGATGGACACCGCCTCGGGCGCCGACGGCGCGACCTCCCGCGACGACCTCGACCCGGGCGGCGGCCCTCCCGTCGGCGGGCCGCGCCCGGAGCAGCGCTGGACCTGCCGCGTCGCCCACCTCGCCGGCCGCCGCTACGCGCTCCGCCTCTCCGGCTCGCTCCACGTGAGCTGGGCCGGCCGGCTCGCCGCCGGCCTCGCCGTTCGCCGCATCAGCGTGGTGCGGGTCCGGGCCCACCGCGCCCCGACGAGCTGGGCCGCCGAGGTCGAGCTGGAGGTGCTCGACGAGGCGGTGCAGCCCTCGGCCATCGACTTCATCGCGCTCATGCGCGAGGACCCGCCGAGCGACCCGGTCGCGCCGGCGGCGTCGCTGTCGAGCTTCGCGGTCCGGCCCTGCGCCCGGCACGTCGAGGTCGAGCTCCGCGCGAGGGACTCGGTCGGCTTCCTCGAGCGCGTGCTCCGCCTGTTCGCGGTGCACGCGCTGTACGCCCACGAGATGCGGGTCGACACGCGCGCCGGCGAGGTGCACGACGTCTTCTGGCTCCGCAACCTCTCGGGCCTCCCGCCGGGCGCGCGGGCGATCGCCGCGCTGGAGCGGAGCCTCGCCGCGCTGGTGCGCTGACCCGGGCCCCCGCGCCGCCGCCGCGCCGCGCCCCGGCGGGGACCCCGGGCGGAGCGCCCTCGCGCGGCTGCGCGCCTCTCCGCCCGCGGTTACGTCCCGGCGGTGGCCACACGCTCCGTCACCCTGAAGGTCGCCGGCCACGACGTGGTGGTGACCAACCCGGAGAAGGTCTACTTCCCGGTCCCGGGGCACACGAAGCTCGACCTCGTCCGCTACTACCTCGCGGTCGCGGAGCCTGCCCTGCGGGCGGTCGGCGGTCGGCCGATGGCGCTGAAGCGGCACGTGGACGGCGTGGAGGGCGAGTTCTTCTACCAGAAGCGCGCCCCCGCGAGCCGGCCGCCCTACATGGACGTCGCGACGTTCGCGTTCCCCTCGGGCCGCACCGCCGAGGAGGTGGTGCTGCGCGACGCGGCGGGGCTCGCCTGGATCGCGAACCTCGGCTGCATCGAGGTGCACCCGCACCCGGTCCGGGCCGACGACCTCGATCACCCCGACGAGCTGCGGGTGGACCTCGACCCGGTGCCGGGCGTGCCCTGGGCGCAGGTCCTCGAGGTCGCTCTCGTGGTGAAGTCGGTCCTCGAGGACCACGGGCTCGTGGGCTGGCCCAAGACCTCCGGCTCGCGCGGCCTGCACGTGTTCGTGCGCATCGAGCGGCGCTGGCCGTACGACGACGTGCGCCGCGCCGCGCTCGCGCTCGCCCGGGAGGTGGAGCGGCGCGCGCCCTCGTTCGCCACGAGCAAGTGGTGGAAGGAGGAGCGGCACGGCGTCTTCGTGGACTACAACCAGAACGCGCGCGACCGCACCACCGCGGGCGCCTGGTCGGTGCGGGCGGTGGCCGACGCGCGCGTCTCCATGCCGCTCTCCTGGGATCACCTGCCGGGCTGCGATCCGGCGGCGTTCACGCTCGCCACGGTGCCGGGGCTGCTCGCGGAGCGGGGCGATCCGCACGAGGGCATGGACCGGGCCCCGGGCTCGCTCGAGAGGCTGCTCGCGCTCGCCCGCCGCGACGAGCAGGCCGGCGTCCCGGACGCGCCGTGGCCGCCGCACTTCGCGCGGCGCGAGGCGGAGGCGCCGCGCGCGCCACCGTCGCGGCGCCGGAAGGCTCCCGCCGCGGGGGCCCCGGGCGACGGGGACGGGGGCGACCGGCCGGCCGCGGCTCGGCCGCGGGCGGCGGGCGGCCGGCGCAGGCCGTCCGCCCCGCTCGTCGTCGTCTCGAAGGCCGCGAGCAAGGCCGATGCGCTCGCCGGGCTCGAGCGCTGGAAGGCGCGCCACCCTTCGGTCGTGCCGCACCTCGAGCCGGCCGACGTGCTCGTGGACTCGATGCGCGGCCGCTACAGGACGTGGACGCGCGTGCGGGTGAACCTCACCCACGTGCCCGAGGGCGAGCGACCGGCCGAGGAGCCGCCCGACCCGGACTACGACCCCTTCGCGGGCGCCTCCCCGCGCTGACCGGCGCCGCGCGGCCCGGCGCGCCCGCCGAAGATGTCGCGGAGCTCGTACGGCGGCGTCGACTCGAGCTGGTCGTAGCGGCAGTCCTCCGGCCTCCGGTCCGGACGCCAGCGCACGAGGTGGGTCGCGTGCCGGAAGCGATCGCCCTGGAGGTGGTCGTACGAGACCTCGGCCACGCGCTCCGGCCGGAGCGGCTCCCACTCGAGCGACTTGCCGCGGTTCCAGCGCGACGTCGCGCCCGGCATGCGGCTCGTGCCGGGCTCCTCGCGCCACCCGCGCCAGGGATGGCCGTCGAGCGCCCCGTCGCGGAGCGGCGCCAGCTCCGCGGCGAGCGTGCGCCGCTGCGCCGCCGAGAAGCCGCTCGCCACGCCCGCGTGCTGGAGCACGCCGCCGGCGTCGTGGAGCCCGAGGAGGAGCGAGCCGACCTCCGTGCCCGGCCCGTTCGCGTGCCAGCGGAACCCGCCCACCACGCAGTCCGCGGTGCGCGCGTGCTTCACCTTCACCATCGCGCGCTTGCCGGGCTCGTAGGGACCGTCCTCGCGCTTCGCGACGACGCCGTCGAGCCCCGCCCCCTCGAAGCGCGCGAACCAGTCCCGCGCCACGGCAAGGTCGCGGGTCGCCGGGGTGACGTGCAGGGGCGGCGCCGCGCCCGCCAGCGCGCGCTCGAGCGCCGCCCGCCGCTCCGCGAAGGGGAGGCCGCGCAGGTCCCGGTCGCCCTCCGCCAGCAGGTCGAACGCCACCAGCTCGGCCGGCGTCTCGCGCGCGAGCATCGCCACGCGCGAGGCGGCGGGGTGGATGCGGAGGAGCAGCGCCTCGAAGTCGAGCCCCTTCGGCCCCGCGATCACGATCTCGCCGTCGACGACGCAGCGCTCCGGCAGGAGCGCGAGGAGCGGCGCCTCGAGCTCGGGGAAGTAGCGGTTCAACGGCTTGAGGTCGCGCGACTGGAGGTGGATGCGCGCCCCGTCGCGGAAGACGATCGTCCGGAAGCCGTCCCACTTCGGCTCGTGGATCCAGCCCGGCCCGTCGGGCAGCCCGGGCGACGGCTTCGCGAGCATCGGCTCGAGGGGCGGCTCGAAGGGGAGCATGCCGCTGACCTACCTCGCGGCGGAGGGTCTCGCCACCCGAGGCGCCCTCACCGGTCCTGCCCGGCAGGCGCCCCGGCCCAGCCGATCTCACGCGCCGTCTCGGGCCCCACCCCGAGCTCCTCCGCGGACGCCGGGAGGCGGCCGAGGCCGGGGCCGAGCGGCAGCTCGCCCACCATGATCTCGGCGCGGGGCTGCGGGAACGGCGGGTCGAGGCCGGGCGCGTAGAGGCCGGCGGGGACGAGCGCGTGGCCCTCGCGATCGTACTTGTCGGTGGCGCCGAGCGCGTGGAGCGCCTCGTGCGCGACGGCGGTCGCGGCGAGCAGGGCATCGTCCGCGATGGTCGCGCGGACGACGCCGACCTCGCCGCCGGCGGCGCCGATGCCCTCCGCGAAGCCGCGCCCGCCCTCGCGCGCGGCGACGAGGTAGATGCGCACGTCGTAGCTTCGCGGGTCCATGTCGGGTGTGGCGTCCCGCACCGCCCGCTCGGCCCGCCAGAGCGCGAGAGCGTGGGTCACCCGGGCCACGGCGTCGCCCGGCGGGTCGACCGGGGGCAGGACGTGGACCGCGACGGGGCCGGCGACGTCGAACTGGAGCGGTCCTGCTCCGGGTCCGTCGCCGCCGAGGCCGAACGCCGCCGCGTCGGCGCCGAGCCTCCGCTCGAGGCGGTCGAGCGCCAGGCCAAGCCCGCGCACGTCCTCGGGCGACGCGGCGCCGAGGACGTAGACGAGCACCGCCACGGGGCGCGTCCAGTCGGTGCGCTCGGCGCGCGTGCGGACGCGCGCGTACGCCCAGGCCGCGACCGTCGCGAGGACGAGGAGGAGCGCACCGACGCGGGTGGCGAAGGAGGGCAGCCGTGCCACCGCGGCATGGTCTCACGCGACCTCGCGCGCTCGCCATGGCGCGGCACGCGGTCGCGTGCTCCGCTCCGCTCCAAAAGGTGCCCTCGCGCCCACCACGGCGCGGGTGTACCCCCTCCGGTGCCGGGGCGCCCCGACAGTTGGCCCGCAGCCCCGAAGGGAAGGGAACCCCATGCGCCGCCTCCTCCGGACCCTCTCGCTCCTCCTGCTCGCCGCACCGTCGCTGTCCCGCGCCGCCCCGCAGCCCGCGTCCGTCACCGTGGCCGGGAGCCTGCAGTCCGAGCTCGGCTGCGCGGGCGACTGGGACCCGGCCTGCTCGGGAACCGGACCCGCGGGGACCGGGCTCGTCCTCGACGCCGACGACGGCGTCTGGCAGCGCGCGTTCACGGTGCCGGCCGGGTCGTACGAGTACAAGGCGGCGCTGAACGGGAAGTGGGACGAGAACTACGGCGCGAACGCGGCGCGGAACGGCGCGAACATCCCGCTCGTGCTCGCCGACCCGGCGACGGTGAAGTTCTATTACGACCACGGCACCCACTGGATCACGAGCAACCGCAACTCCGTCATCGCCACCGCGCCGGGCAGCTTCCAGTCGGAGCTCGGCTGCCCGGGCGACTGGCAGCCCGATTGCCTGCGCTCGTGGCTGCAGGATCCGGACGGCGACGGGATCTACACGTTCCGTGCATGGCTGCCGGCGGGCGCCTACGAGGTCAAGGTCGCGATCGACGAGAGCTGGTCGGAGAACTACGGCGCGGGGGGCGTGGCGAACGGCCCGAACATCCCGTTCACGGTCGCGAGCGACTGCGCCGAGACGCTCTTCAGCTACGTCGCCGCGACCCACGTGCTCACGGTCGGCCCGGCGCCGGCCGCTCCGCAGCCCGCTTCGGTGACGATCGCCGGGAGCCTCCAGTCCGAGGTCGGCTGCCCCGGCGACTGGCAGCCGGATTGCGCCCTGACGCACCTCGCGTACGACGCGGCGGACACCGTCTGGCAGGGCGTCTTCTCGCTGCCCGCCGGTGGCTTCGAGTTCAAGGCGGCGCTGAACGACAGCTGGGACGTGAACTACGGCGCGAACGCCACCCTGAACGGCGCGAACATCCCGCTCTCGCTCGCCGCACCCGGAGACGTGAAGTTCTACTACGACCACGGCACGCACTGGGTGACGAGCAACCGCAGCCCCACCTCCGTCATCGCCGTCGCCCCGGGGAGCTTCCAGTCGGAGCTGGGCTGCCCCGGCGACTGGCAGCCCGACTGCCTGCGCTCGTGGCTCCAGGATCCCGACGGCGACGGGATCTACGCCTTCTCGACCCGCGCGCTGCCGGCGGGGAGCTACGAGGCCAAGGTCGCCATCGACGAGAGCTGGGACCTGAACTACGGCGTGGGCGGCGCGCAGAACGGCGCCAACATCGCGTTCACCGTGCCCGCCTCGTGCCAGGAGACCTTCTTCACCTGGAACGGCACCACCCACGAGCTGACCGTCGGCGCGGAGACCGCGCCGAAGGGCAACCTCAACAAGGCGCGCGCGCACTGGCTCACCCGCGACACGTTCGGCTGGGACGTGCCGGGCGTCGGCGCCGGCTGGACGGTGACGCTGCACTTCGCCCCGGCCGGCGGGCTCACCCTCGGCCCGGACGGCGTCTCGGGCGCGGCGGTCGAGATCCCGCTCGCATTCGACCCCGCGGGCCTCCCGGCCGAGTGGCACGTCATCCCGTACTTCGCCAACCTGGAGGCGTTCAAGCTCCCGGCGAGCGCGGCCTCCCAGGTGGGCGCGCTGCTGCAGGGGCAGCTCGCCCTGTCCGTGAAGGACCCGGACGGCAAGCTCGTCGACGCGACGTCGATCCAGATCCCCGGCGTGCTCGACGACCTGTACGCCGCGAAGGACGCCGCGCTCGGTGTGAGCTGGGCGGACGGCCTGCCCACGCTCCGCGTGTGGGCGCCCACCGCGAAGGCGGTGAGCCTCGAGCTCTACGCCGACTCCGCTCCCGCGACCTCCCCCACGCTCCACGCCATGACCCGCGACTCGAAGGGCGTGTGGAGCGTCAGCGGCGATCCGGCGTGGAAGGGGCGCTTCTACAAGTATGCGGTGACGGTCTACGCGCCGAAAGTCGCGAGCGTGGTGACCAACTCGGTGACCGACCCGTACTCGGTGAGCCTCTCCGTGAACAGCCAGCGCAGCCAGATCGCGGATCTCGCCGACCCGGCCCTGAAGCCGGCGGGCTGGGACGCGCTCCGGAAGCCGCGGCTCGACGCCCCCGAGGACATCGCCCTCTACGAGCTGCACGTGCGCGACTTCAGCGCGTCGGATCCGACCGTGCCCGCCGCGCTGCGCGGCACGTACGACGCGTTCGCGCTCCCGGGCACCGCCGGCGTGCGCCACCTCGCCGCGCTCGCCCGCGCGGGCCTGACCCACGTGCACCTCCTGCCCACGTTCGACCTCGCGACGGTGGACGAGGACCGGACCCAGTGGCAGTCGCCCGCGGGCGACCTCTCCAGCTTCCCGCCCGCCTCCGAGGAGCAGCAGAAGCGCGTCATGGCCGTCGCGGACCAGGACGGGTTCAACTGGGGCTACGACCCGTGGCACTTCCTCGCCCCGGAGGGCAGCTACGCGGTCCACCCGGACGGCGCCGAGCGCATCAGGGAGTACCGCTCGATGGTGCAGGGGCTCGCGCGCGCCGGGCTGCGGGTCGTGAACGACGTGGTCTTCAACCACACCAACGCGTCCGGCCAGGACGAGAAGTCGGTGCTCGACCGGATCGTGCCCGGCTACTACCACCGCCTCAACGCAGACGGCGGCGTGGAGACGAGCAGCTGCTGCCAGAACACCGCCTCCGAGCACACCATGATGGAGAAGCTGATGGTGGACGCGGTCGTGCTCTGGGCGAAGCAGTACAAGGTGGACGGCTTCCGCTTCGACCTCATGGGCCACCACATGAAGCGGAACATGCTCGCGGTACGCAGCGCCCTCGACGCGCTCACGCTCGCGAGCGACGGCGTGGACGGCAGGAAGGTCTACCTCTACGGCGAGGCGTGGAACTTCGGCGAGGTGGCCGACGGCGCGCGGGGCGTGAACGCGATCCAGAAGAACATGGCCGGCACCGGCATCGGCTCGTTCAACGACCGGCTCCGGGACGGCGCGCGCGGCGGCGGGCCGTTCAGCGGCATCCGGGAGCAGGGGTTCCTCACCGGGCTCTACACCGACCCGAACGACACCGACCAGGGCAGCCCCGCCCAGCAGCTCGAGACGCTGCTCACCCGCCAGGACTGGATCAAGGTCGGGCTCGGCGCGAGCCTCGAGGACTTCGCGTTCGTCGACCGGAACGGCGCGACGAAGCGCGGCGACGAGATCGACTACAACGGCCAGCGGGCCGGCTACACCGCCGATCCGCAGGAGATCATCAACTACGTCGACGCGCACGACAACGAGACGCTGTTCGACGCGGTCCAGCTCAAGGCCGCGCCGGGCGCCGGCGTGGCGCAGCGGGCGCGCATGGAGAACCTCGGCATGAGCCTGGTGGTGCTCGCGCAGGGCGTACCGTTCGTGCACGCCGGGATCGACCTGCTCCGCTCGAAGTCCCTCGACCGGAACAGCTACAACTCGGGCGACTGGTTCAACCGGATCGACTTCACGTACCAGACGAACAACTGGGGCGTGGGGCTCCCTCCCGCCGGCGACAACCAGGCCAACTGGCCGGTGATGGCCCCGCTGCTCGCGAACCCCGCGCTCCAGGCGAGCCCGGCGCTCATCGCCCGCTCGGCCGAGCACTTCCGGGAGGTGCTCGCGATCCGGAAGAGCACGCGGCTGCTCCGCCTGCGGACCCACGACGAGGTCCTGTCGAGGCTCACCGTCTACCCGGCCCCGAGCCTGCCCGGCCTGCTCGTGACCCGGGTGCTCGACCCGACCGGCGCGGTGGATCCCCACCGCTCCGTCGCCGTGACGGTCTTCAACGGCAGCGACGAGGCCCAGTCGTTCTCGCACCCGGACTTCGTCGGCACGCCGCTCCGGCTCCACCCGGTACTCGCCTCCTCGGGCGATCCGGTCGTGCGCGGCGCGACGTTCGATCCCGCCCGCGGCGCGTTCCGGATCCCGGCCCGCACCGCGGCGGTGTTCTGGGCGTTCCGGCCGATCGCCGAGCAGATCGCGCTCCTGCGCCAGGCCGCCGCGGCGCTCGCCGGAGCGCCGGGGCCCTCGCTCGACGCGAAGCTCGCGGCCGCCCTGGCGCAGGCGCGGCGCGGCAACGACCCCGGGACGGCCGGACCGCTCGGCGCGTTCGTGAACGAGGTCGACGCGCTCGTCCGCACCGGTCGCGTCGACGCGACCGCGGCGGGGGACCTCGTCGAGCAGGCGTGGATCATCCTCGCCCAGCTCGGCTGAGCCTCCCGGAGTCGGCGCCGGGCGCCCGCGCGGGCGCCCGGCGGCGTCGGGGCGGCGGGGAGGGATCAGCGCCAGCGGACGTCGCGCTGCTCGGCGCGATCCTCGCGCAGCTCGCCGCGGTCCTCGCGCAGCTCGCCGCGGTCCTCGTGGAACTCCGCGCGGGCCATCCGGGTGAGCTGGACGACGAGGGCGCGCTTGCGCTCGACCGCGAGCCGGTCCATGCGGCCGCGCAGCGACGAGAACTCCGCGCGGACCGATTCGACGCGGCGGAGGTCCCAGCGGTCGTCGCGCAGGTCGCGCCGGTCGTCGCGCAGGTCGCGGCGGTCGTCGCCCTCCCGGCGCCCGTCGCGCCGGTCGTAGGCCACCTCGCGGCCGGACCGGTACGCCTCGGCGCGGGCGCGGGCGGCCTCGTTGCGGGCCTCGCGGACCTCGCGCTCGAGCGCGCGCTGGACGTCGTCCTCCACCGCGCGGAGCGCGTGGCGGCTGCGGCGCGCCATCGCGTCGTCGTACCGGGCGAGCAGCCGGTCGAAGCGCATCACGTCGCGGACGTCGTCGCGCAGCTCGTGGCGGTCGACCGCGAGCTCGCGCCGGTCGGCGTGGGCCTGCGCGGAGGCGAGCGACGGGAGCAGGGAGAGGAGCGCGGCGGCGAGGGCGGGGCGGACCATGGGCAGCTCCTGTTCGGGTTCGTCGTCCGGGATCGAGACGCGCGTGGCCGGGCTCCGATTCAACGGCGAGGGTAGCCCGCGGCGGGGCCGCGCGAAACGAGGGGAGCCACGCCGAGGGTCGCACCCGTGCGCACACCGGCGGCCGCTGCGCGCGGTCGGGGCCGGGCGGCGCCGTCGTACACTCCCTCGCGCATGGAGATCGCGTACCGGCTCGAGGAGTCGGACCTGCACGACGTGCAGGCGCAGCTCGTGGCGCTCCGCCGCGCCGGCCTGGCCGCGAGCGCCTGGCCGTTCGTCGGGGCCGTCGCCGGCGCCGCCGCGATCTCCTGGCCGCTCTGGACGGCGCTGTACCCGGGCCGCCCGCTGCTGCTCTCGCTCCGGCCGTTCGCGTTCGCGCTCGCCGCGGCCGCGACGGTCGCCGCGCTGCTCGAGCCGGCGCTGCTGAGGCGCCGCTCGCCGCGCCTCGAGGCCTGGACCGTGCGGCGCCTCGCCCGCGCGAGCGCGCGGCGGTCCGTGCTCGGGCCGGTCGCCGTGACGATCGCGGAGGACGGCGTCGTGCGCCGGAACGACGAGGGCGAGCTCCTCCTCCGCAGGACCGACGTCCGGGACGTGCTCGCCACGGATCGCCTGCTGACGGTGCGGCTTCGCCGGAGCGGGAAGGTGATCCTGCTGCCCGCCCGGGCGTTCCCCGACGCCGGCGCGTTCGCCTCGGCCCGCGCCCGGCTCGAGGCGCTCGCCGGGGCGCCGGCGGTCGAGATCGACGTCGAGCGCGGGACGGCGTCGCGGCCCGGCCCCCCGCCCCGCCCGCGGCGGTTGCGCCCCGGGCTCGCCGCCGCGCTGCTGCTCGCGCTCGCCGCCGCCGCGGTGCACGGGCTCGCGGTGCGCACCTACGACCCGCGCCGGACCAACGCGGATCGCCACGTCGTGCTGTACGCGACCGCCTGGTGCCCCGCCTGCGCGCGGCTGCGCGCCTGCCTCGCCGGCTCCGGGGTGCCGTACGAGGAGCGGGACGTCGAGCGCTCGCGCGACGCGCTCGCCGAGTACGAGCAGCTCGGCGGCGGCGGCGTGCCGGTGACGCTCGTCGGGCAGGACGTCGTGTACGGCCTCGATCGCGCCCTCCTCGCCACCGCGCTCGGCGCGGCCGGGCATCGCTTCGACTGCCCCGCCGCGAGCGGGCGGCCGGAGCGGACCCCGCTCGAGCCCGGCCGCTGAGGCCGGCCCGCGGGCCGGCTCCGGGCCGGCCTCCCGGACCGGGTCCGAAAACGGCCAGCGCGGAGCGCCTCGCCGCGCCATCCTCAGGACCGTGACCCCTCGCGCCGCCCCGCTCGCCCCGCCGCCCGGACTGGACCGCGAGGCCTGCTACCGCGCGCTCCAGGCCCGCGACGCCCGGTACGACGGCCGCTTCTACACGGCGGTCGTCTCGACCGGCGTCTTCTGCCGGCCGGTCTGCCCGGCGCGGACCCCGCGCCCCGATCGCTGCCTGTTCTTCCCGAGCGCGGCGGCCGCGCACGCGGCCGGGTTCCGCCCGTGCCTGCGCTGCCGGCCCGAGCTCACGCCCGGCGTCGCCGGCTGGAACGGGACCGCGAGCACCGTCTCGCGCGCGCTGGCGCTCATCGGCGACGGCGCGTGGGGTGAGGGCGACGACGTCGAGGCGCTCGCCGAGCGGCTCGGGGTCGGGGCGCGCCACCTGCGCCGGCTGTTCGCCGAGCACCTCGGCGCGCCGCCGGTCGCGGTCGCCCAGGCGCAGCGGGTGATGCTCGCGAAGCGCCTGCTCGCCGAGTCGGCGCTCCCGATCGCCGAGGTCGCGCTCGCCGCCGGGTTC
>Ga0209683_10000755_pt1 | contig 12319 bp, 6 predicted proteins | sample DOMMetBare2Fresh_FD_187474 | JGI IMG/M metagenome (GOLD analysis project Ga0209683, IMG submission 187474) | Wetland sediment microbial communities from St. Louis River estuary, USA, under dissolved organic matter induced mercury methylation -... | ecosystem: Environmental > Aquatic > Freshwater... | reverse complement strand
GGCCGAGCAGCCGATCCAAGTACCCAGAAACAAAAGCCGCCAATATGCCACTGCAGACTCTCCGGACGCGCGTGTTCAGCATGCAGGGTTCGAGCTCCTGTGTCACATATTCGTTGATGCACAATAACATGGTCTCCACAAGCCGTCCGCCCGGCCAAACGGGGGTGAACAGCTTTGCCAGCGGCTGTCTGAGGTCTATAAATATGAGTTTGATGATTGCTTCTGTCCCCCGGTCGGCGAGGGAGCGGAAAGCGCGCACGGCAGGGTCCACGTCGATCAGCGCAGCGTGTGCCGCATCGAGGCATCCAGTGATGCTGTCTGACAGGTCAACTGCCATCTCACAGCAGCGATGAGCGTCGTTCACGGTAGCTATCAGCGTCCCGAGGCCCATCTGATCGGTCAGATGGACGCCCGCGTAAAACGCGAGGGCGGAGACCACGGCTGCAGCGACCTTGGTCACCAGCGTAGCGCTGTCGGCTTTCCTGGCGACAGAGATCTGGGTGTTGGTCATGCCGTACAGGTCTGTGGGGAATGTGGTGACCAGCTGCCCATCAACGAGACGAGGACCGGTCTCTCGTGACGCTTTGGCAATCTCAGCTGCCCAGGTGATCATCATCTCCTTGATTGCTCGGCCATACATGTCTTCGAGAGGCGCCAGGGCTGCCCCCATGCGCGACTGAAGCCGTGCCAGACCCAACCGCGCGAGCTGTCTCTCTAGGTCTTGGTGCACCCATCTCAACACCTCGAGGATGGCGGAGTTGGGGAGGCCGGTCTCGTATTTCGCTCCTAGCCCCCGTATCACATCAAAGAAGCGTTGGTGGTACGCGGTTGCGAAGAGATTGAACACGTCGTGCCTCGGGTGAAAACAAGGCGCGGCCTTGTCGAGCACGTCGGTCAGGTCCCCGAGCAAGAGGTTGAAGGTCTCGGCGAGAACCTGGGGTCCGGGACACTTCGTCCCGTCGAGCGTTGTCAGAGCAGTCGCGAATCTCTCGTCGATCGATTGGAGCAGCACATCTCTGCACCGAGCTGCAAGCGCTTTCTTGCCCTCGTCGCGAGACCGGTCGAGCAGCTCCTCTCTTTCGATCACTTGGTTGGCTCTGACGAGGACCCACGGCTGATCCGCAGAGAGTTCCCGAGCGCTCTTGAATATGCCCCAAAGCTTCGCTTCAAACTCTTTGGAAACGTGTTCGATGTCAGCGAGGGGATGTTCAAGAGGAAGCAGCATCTCTGGGTGCTTCGCTGCCTGGGCCGTTGCCCAGCGCCTCATCTGCTCCATTTCTAGTACCTCAGAGTGCGCTTCGAGTATCTTTCCGGCGTCCGTGAGGAGGACTCTGATCGCTCGCACTTTCTGTGGGATTTCTCTCGCCCTTGTGACCTCGACGAGAGTCGAAATGATGTTGGTTCTTGTTCGGTGCAGTTTCGTGATGACTGAGTACTCCTCCTCGCTGATCAGCGATCTGCATCCCGCACTCTGCTGCTTAACACCTGACAGCGAGCGCTCTACGTTGGTTGCTACCTCTCGTGACTTGGCGAGCGCGTTCAGTGCTAGTGTGGCACTGATGAATTGGGAATCTGTCGCTCCCCGGAGCTGTAGCTCAGCTTCATTTCGACCACGGACTGCGGAGTCATACAGCTGGTCGAGCCTATCGTATCCATCCGGCGATCCCACTGAATCGCGCACCTTTCTGGCCGCTTCTCGTCGGGCGGCCGCCTTTAATTTTGTTATGATTGATGCTGCATCGGGGAGTGGCGGTGGTGACATTGAGGTTGACATTGGGAATGTGTGTGTCGTCGTTTCGTGTTTCTTGAATTGTTCTATGAGATATTTTGAAGATATCAGGGGGAGGGAGGGAGAGAGAGAGCTTCAGAGTTTGTCGTCCAACTTTAGCCGGGGTTCGGACCGTCTCTTTCCGTCAGCGAACCCAATGGCGGAGATGTCCTCTGTGTCGAGGAACCCGGCTTCAGATGTGTTGGAGTCATGTACGCGTTTCTGTTTCTTTGTTCTAGGCCGGCTCTCCGGTTCGCTGTCCTCTTCTTTGCTGCTCTCTGCCTGTTCCCGTCTGCGACCTGAGGCGGGGGTGTGTGTGTCGGTGGCGGCGGAGCCGCCACCGCCGCCACCGCCGACAGTGGATTGGCCGGCGTCCAATTCGGAGAGGTTTTGGAAGGCGGACTCGGGCAGCCCGTAGGTGGACATGAAGACTTGTTGCACGTACCCGCGGTTGATTAGGCCGCGCTCGTACAGCTCGACGGCCATGGAGGAGGCCATCTGCTCGGCGCGGAAGCTGAACTGCACTGAGATGTCCAGGATGGTGGCGTGGGCTCTCTCGGGGGTGATGACGATCCCTGATCTGGCGGCCAGCGCGAACACTGGCAAGACAGTGACGTCCCCGAAGATCCTCCAGTAGAGCGTTTCGGCGTAGTTGCAGATGAGTGTGCGCCAGTACCGGATGGACGACCGGATGCGCTCCTGCTCGAGTGTGGTGGTGGCCGTGGCGTTGCGGGAGCTGCTCCCGAGGATGAGTTCCGGGGGACACTCGAGGGAGTTGCTGATGATCGATGTGAGGTAGTCTCTTTGGTCAACCAGCACCTTGGAGATGTCTGGGGGCTGCCAGGCCCCCAGAGTGCAGCCGGGTGGGAGTTGGATGTGGGCGTTTCGCCACGAGTGTGGGGCGACTCCCTTCACGATGGAGCCTTTGTCCGGATCGAAGATGCGGAGCGGCGGGAACCGGGAGCTGCTCGAGGCCTCGTCCACTGCGGCCTTGGCCAGCTTGCGGTTCAGGCTGTTGGCTGCTCCGGATCGAGCTCCATACTCGAAGAGCTGCACACCCAGGGCCTCTTCGGCGCGCTCGGGAGTGATGGGGGGCGGGACTCCGATCGGACCAGAGGCGGTGGGGCGGCCGCTGTAGGGGGCAGCCGAGGCGAAGGTGGCAGCAGGGATCCTCCCGTCGCCCGTCCCGTATCCGATGCGGGCGGCGAACCCGTCCGGATTCACGAACTGGGTCACCATGGGGACGTTGCTGCGGGCGTTGTTGAGCAGAGTCATGTCCAGAATGATCTGGTTCAGATAGGTGATCTCCCGGAGACACTCTCGGGACCGGGAGCGGATCTCGCCGCTGTCGCTGGGCCAGGACTCGACGAACACGTCAGCCGCCTCGAATTGGGCGTTGGGGATTTGCCAGTACCCGACACTGTCCGCCAGGGGGCCGAGGCGGACGCTCGAGGCGATGTCGATGCCGTATCTCTTGCGGTCGGTCGGGGCGCTGGCCGTGAAGCTCTCGCTGCTGACGGGCAGCTGTCCTGCGGCCGGTTTCTGGTCGAACGCTCCGACGTTGTTCAGGGGCGACACCGGAAGTCCGCGGGGGCTGATCTGGGGATGTTTGGTGCCGTGCTGATCCACCGTCCACCAAAGGATGTAGTCTTGGGGTTGCAAGACGGTGGGCAGCAGGATGTCCCCGCAGTCCGGGGACTTGGAATACGTGACTGCGAAGTACCCGACGGCCATGATGGACCACATGGCCTCGCGGAGCTGGGGAAGCCACCGCTTGTTGATGATGTGCTCTGAGAAGTAGCTGGTGGGTCGCTGAAGAAGAGGCCCCCTCTTCAGGAGCACGTCCATGGTGGCTGGACACACCGAGTTCCAGAGCTTGCGCTTGGCGATGCCGAACAGCGGCGTTTGGTCGAGCTCTTTGAGGTGTTCGTCGAGTTTCCCGAGGTCGATGCGTCTCGCCTTTTCCAGCAGAACGACGTGGGACAGGGGAGCCACTCGGCCGGGACGGCTGCTGCGACCCATCGTCTCGAGGACGTTGGTGATCAGCTCGGTGACGTCGGTGGGCTGCATGCCACAAGGCAGTTCGGATCTCCCGTCGTTTCCCATGCCATTGGCACCGCCTCCGCCTCCGCCTCCGCCGAGACTCGTGGCGATTGATGGCGGCACTCCAGAGTCCCCGAACGCGGTGAGCTCGTCTTGTGCCTTGGTCGGCTGGTTGACCAGATAGTCGCTGCCATCTGGCCACGGATGGGGAGGTGCGGCTGCGGTGGTCATGATGACTGGGGCAGCTGGCTGTGATTTGAACTGCGGTTTCTTCGCGACTTTCTTCCCCCTCTTCCACGACGTCTTCTTTCCATTCCCCGGGAACGTCTCCATGTGGTGATGAACAAGAGGCTTCGGATGCCCGCGCTTTCTGCTGATGCCCGACACAAATCAATAGCACATAACTTAAGCATTCATTTCATCTTATATTCGTTTGATAATTGAGCGACAACAACCTCCTCTGCTCACACTCCCGTTATCACAGACATGGTTTCGGAGCCGAGGGTCATGGTGCTGAACCTGGTCACCTCGTCTCCGCTCGTTCGGATGATGTACGAGTCGTGCCCCCGGCGGACGGTGGCACAGACATCTGCGACCGAAGTGAGGGGGAGCAGATCGGTGGGAACTGTGTCGGTGAGCGCGGGGCGCCTCTTCTGTGCGGCCGGCTGTGCGAGGGATCGTTTTGTGAGGGCTGCGGTGACCGCGGAATCCTCTTGGTTGGCTGCGTTTCCCTTGGGCGCGGGCAGCTTGCTGTCGTAGACGGTCCCGATGATGTCCAACCACCACGCCAGTGATTCGAAGAGACTGGAAGTGTGCAGGATGTGTCCTTCGAAGACGATGTCAAAGGTGTTGCAGAGCATGGCGATTCGGGGCAGACGAGCGTACAGGTCGTCGGCGTGATGCGTCTTCTCGTCGCGGTTAGAGGCAGTGAGAACAACTTCGCTGCGGGTGAGCTCGGCGTGGTTGCCTCCCGTCATCATGTACTCGTCGCTCCAATCGATGCCGTACCTGTTCTTGAACAGCGCGTCCATCAAGCAGAGGGCAGCTATTTCTTCGTCTAGCGTCATGTCTGACCGAGAGTCAGGGGCGGCCGCCGGGCCTTCGCGAAGGGAGTGTCGCAGCTTCTTGACGGCGCTCTTCAGGGGCCCCTCGGGTCCCACGGTCTTGGCACGTCGCAGCAGCTCCTTGGTGAAACGGTCGCCTCGCATGAGTTTGATCACGTTCGAGGGAGTGGGGCTGGTGTGTCTGTGTTTGGCGCTGAAAGCAGCCATGTCCCCAGGGCACAGCGCGCACTCTATCAGTTTCTTGGAGAAGACGTCTCGCGTGGTTTCGGCTGTGGCGCTCTCGGTGGCGTAGCGGTATAGCAGCTCGGCCACTTGGAGGGCGCCGTACCGGGGAGTGAACCCGACCGCTCTGATTGATCCAGTGGGCCCAGGGGGGAGCGCCCGGGGCGCCAGGTGTCTGTAAAGAGAGTCGACGGACCGGTCAGGCAGCGGGGGGACCTGGAGGTTCTTCCCAGTGGCTATGTCCATGGCATCGGCAGCTTGGCCAATCACGTCGGTGAACTGTGGCGCGTCTGCAGCCTCGTACCGCTCGACTCGCCACACGGTGGCTGCGAACGCCCCGATCCGGGCGGCTCCCATCTCGCGGAAGAGTCGGCTTGGGGCGAGCCATTCTCGTCGAGGACGGAGAGGCTCGTCGGCCGGGATCACATGGGTCGAGTCGTCAATCGGGGTGTCGGGTGCAGCAGCGGGTTTGGTCACCAGGACCTTGTTGTCCCCAACTTCGTCCGGTCGGGAGCCGCACCGCAAGAGCGTCCCGTATCGGATTGTCAGAGCGAGGACATAAGAGGATATCTCAGGGGTGTACCTGATGGTGAACCAGTGCCGAGCCAGGGCATCCATAGCCCAGAGCAGTTCGTCGCAGTTGTAGTAGCAGATCGGTTTGGCGTATTGAACCAGCCCCTGTCGGTACACGCTCTCGAAGGACCACCCCGTGACGCTGGTCATGGGGACGGAAGAAGAGACCGGTTTCCGGCCGGCCGCCACTCGGAGCCGCGATCGGACGCTGTTGAGGGCGAAGATGGAAACGAGGGATTCGGTGTAAATGTAGGCACAAGATTGGGCGGCGGGAAGCCAGGACGCGGGCAAGTCGCCTCGAGTGTGGTCGGACTCGCTGAACATCTCTCCGTTGTGCATGAACCAGAACTCGCTGAAGTTGCGATGCACCAGGTCGAGGGCGTCGCAGATGAGGTCTACATCGCGTTCCCAGTTGGGATAAGGGGTGGTGAGTGATTGTGCGACCACGAAAGCGTTGTCGACCAGTCGGCACGCCATCAGAGCATGGCGGGCGTACTTCTCGTAGTCCTCGATGTTGCACATCTTCTTCGGGAGACAATCGCATTCTCCTTCGTCCCCTAGGGTCATGGTTGAGTCGTCTCCGCTCTCTTCGATAGCCAAAATCATGTCTGCGAGCTGAAGCGCCGATTGGCGCGTCGGTGAGACCGCTGCGTCCCCCGAGATGGGTTGTTTGGCGAGGATCGCACTCATACAGAACGATTTGCGGCAACCCACGCTCGAAAGTGCTCTATTCCCTGTTTGTTTCTGCTCTCAGAGGCACTTAAATGGACGCGTTTTCACCCCTCCCTTTTCTCGCTGTTGGGGGGCGATGGTGGTGATGGTGGGTGCTGCGCACCCACCATCCTTCACCCACAGACCGAATGAGGAAGAAAGGATGGGGGGAAAGCGAGAGAGAACACGATCTCAAGAGTAGTTGGGGACCCTGAAGAAACGACTTATTCTAGCGTGAAGTGCACACCCTCTCATTTCGTCACGTCCGCAACAACATGAGTTCTTCTTCATCTCGTCGGCACTCCTCTGGTGCAGCTTTCGCCGCGATGTTCGGAGGGGCTCCTCTGCCCCCGCCTCCGCCCCGACGAGGCGGCGGTGGTGGCGATTTCGGGGATGCTGATGATGGACTCGGGGATGATTCGGCATTGTTCGATGCCATGCAAGCTGACGCCCCAGCGCTGGGCGGGGACGCAGAAACTCCTCCATCAGAGATCATCCCAATCGTGCATCCGCGAGACGCTCAAATCGAGGTTGAACTGGGGCCAGAGGGTGCGGATGACCACGTCTGCTACTTGTGTGACGTGGTGGATCTCTCGGACCCCACCCGAGTCGACCCCAAGATCAGCAATCTGGTGGCTTTCATCGCAGACAAGAGGCGCAAGGCGTACTCGGATCCGGTGAAGTTCGCCCGCTGCGTGAAAGCCAGGTTCAATGCCGAGATCAGGGAGCCGCAGAACGCCCTCGCGCGCGCCCGACTCAATCGTCGCAAGAACGCGGCCCCCAAACCACCCCTGCCGATCCGTGTGCCCCCACATCAGAGGAGACGGATGACCCACGATCCGGAGAGCAGTGACATCGATGCTGACGACGCGCTCGATGACGTGATGGTTGTGGCGGCGGAGCCGCCACAACCACAACCACCACCACTGACGGCTGATGGTGATGGTGGGGATGCTGATGAAGCCGAACCCGTGAAGGACTGGACCCTGCGCTCAATCTACGATCACATTACACGGCATGACAAGTCTCCGGAAGCCCAGAACGACCACGTGGCGGACATGATGTACAATATGCTCTCGGTGCTTCACCAGAACGGAGTTTACGTGGCCAAGACTGAGGTCGCCAAGAACCCCAAACCAGAGGATGTGCGTGTGGAGACCAAGGCCGCTGCCATGATCATAGCAGCCGCGCGCACTCTGTTCACTATCAACAAAGCCAGAGGCGACACGCGAGGTCTCGTGGCGAACGGGAGTGGGGGAGGAGGAGGAGGAGTTGACAGTAACCATTCAGCCACCCGTGGGGCACTCACCACTGCAGCCGCAACCGGACAGAAAAAGGGGGCAGTGGCAACGTCAACCATCTCGGCAGTGGCTGCCGCGTCGACTTCAAAGGGCAAGACGCGCTCCGGCACCAGACCGACTTGGTACTGAAGATATTGATATCTTTGAAGTTGGGTTGCAATAAACGTCATTCTTAGAACCCAGCCATTTTTTTTGGGGGGGGTGACAAGGAGGAAGGAGAGCGAAGAGAACAAAAACCCAGCACTCGGTTTTTTATTCAACACACTAGAACAGTAACAGCAACACATCCCCCCTACAAGATGAGCACCAAGAGCAAGGTTGAGGTCCCCACCATGGCCAGCGTGGCCGACGTCCTGATCAAGAAGCATTACAAAGAATGGAGCACGTCGCGCCTGGACAAGCGTGTCGATGCGGTCATCAACAAGGTGCTGCGCAAGAACAGTAGCGCGTCCGTGGCTGCCCTGTCCCCCCTGGCAGCGGCGAGGCTGGCCGACAAGGTGACCGCACGCGGACGGCGCATCGCCGATGACATCGTCGACAAGATCGAGGCAGAGGAGGACGAGTTCCTGCACAGCCAGCTGAAGACTCCTCTCGAGCGCGAGGGGGTGTGCTGGGACCTGTGGTGCGTTGTGATCACCCATGCTTACGCGGCTGTGCATCGCGTCCTGAAATCGATGGGTGTTCATGCCCGCGAATCCTTCGACGAGGCGGTGAATATGATACTCACCGAGGAGATGTCCACCGCGCAGGCTGAGTTCGAGGACAACCACGAGCCAGGGCATGCCGACTTTGTGGAGTACGCTCGCCACATACGCACCTTGGCTTCGTTGGTTCATGATCTTCACGCCATCAACTCGCTCGAGGGCCCACTCGCCTCTGTCACCCGCAAGGCCGCGTTGTGCTGCACTGATGATGATGAGGACGAAGAAGAGGAGGAAGAAGCAACGCCTGCACTGAAGAAGAAGAAGGTTTGATTTTTCATGTTCTTCCTCGACTCCCAATCCCCCCCTTCCTCTTTGAACTATTGCAACAATCAAGTGCCAGATGGCCAGAGGTTCATTGGAAACTCACAGTCTCTATGCGGTAGACTCTTGAACACAGGAATTGCTTGGTCGGCCTGTTCGGAGCCCACCTGGAGAGATCGGTCGCAGTGAATGCGGGCTCGTTGCGGGTGAGATCTGGCTGAAGGTCAGTGAGCTTGAACACCCGAGGGCATGGGGCGTTGGCTGTGCGATAGCATACAGAGACCACCACATTCCTGGGCTCTGCAATCACACGGCGACGCCACTCCTTCTGGCAGGCCGTCCCTGACACGATGTCTTGGACGTCCAGCACCACCGGATCTTGGACTGCAGGGGCGGCCGCCCCTGCAGTCCAACATTCCTTCATGTTGAGGCCGCCACCGCCGTCATTGACCTTTGATTGGATGGCCTTCTTTGCCAGAGCATGCAAGATCTCTCCTGGCGACGGAGGCGGCTGTTTGACATTGAATGGAGATGTGGCCACGTCGACCTTGGTCACCACCTCCTCGATCTCGTCATCCTCCTCGACATCACTGTCCGGCGCCAGAACGACTCTGTCAACGGGACTGCCGCTGTTGTGGTTGGGCACAGTGTCAGGCATCTCCGAGTCGCTTGGAGGCGGCGGCTGGATCTTGGCGGCCATCTCTTGGAGGTAAACAGAACCGCAGAGGGCAAACACCACAGATGTGAGCCACTTGGTGCTTCCGCGCTTCACAAATTGATCAGTGGTGCGCCGACGGGGGAAGGTCACCTCAGCGTGCATGCGCTCGGCCAAGTCAGCAACCTTGCTCTTGAGCGGGAGGTCGAGCTTCGTGACCAGAGAAATGGGGGCAGGAACTGAAGCGCGCTCGGCGGCAGTGGGGAAGGGAGACATGGGTTGTGAGGACGGCAGGGCGAGGCTGCAGATGACGCCCAGATCGTAGGCGGTCAGGGGGACCATGACGTGCTTGGGGATGCAGCATGCGTTGTAATCTTCTGCGGCAATGAACAGCAAGTCACTCTGATGCGCGCGGTACTTGGTAGTGTGGGGATCAACTGCCGCCCAGAGGAGGGACTCGTCGACTGCACATGGAAGAACGGTGTCCTTGCCGTCCGCCAGCTCCGTGAGGACTTTGCTGGCCGCTGCGCGCTCAGTGACCTCGAGGAGAGTCACAGCCATGCTCACCGCCCGCTGTTCAGCTGGGAACTCCATTCCGTAGTAGTTGCAGAGTGTGGCGGCAATTTGAGGAGTGAATGCATCCGAGTGCATCAAGACTGCAGCTATTTCCGGTGTCTTCAGTGTCCACGCGCGCACCCAAGCCATGGGATTGAAGATGGACCGGGGAATTGGGGGCTGGTGTCCTGCGGCCTCAAAGATTGCTGCCACTGACTCCTGGGACTGATCAGTGGCCCAAACGTACCCATCAAGTAACTCGTACAGCTGGTTTATCACCTTCTTGGTCTCGCCCGGTGCACCGTTCGATCCGCAGCGTTCGACGACCACCGAGCACCGTCCATCAACCATGATAGCCCCTATGCGACTCTTACTGGCCCACACGAAGTCAATCATGTAGGTCGCTTCCTTTGCCCGTTCTTCTTGAGACGCCATGGAGAGGGTGCGTGTTGTCACTTTGACAAGAGGTTCACTCCAGATTTAAATATCAAGTGCGCATGCTACAACGAAGAATTATTCGTGGTCATGTGGTTAAAATTATCTCTCCCCCTCCCCCCCTCGTCGGTGCTATTGTGTTCAACTCAGTGCAGGGTTCACAATCACCCAGAGAGAGAGACCATGTGGTATCCTATCGACTCCAATTTCCCGAAGCGCATCGAGGCCCAAGTGAGGGCAGCTGCAGCCGTCCCACCAGCGACGCCAGTTGCGGTGACGGTCCCGGTGACAACGGCAGTAGTGAAGCTCCACGACAGCACTGGAACAGTCTGGTACGAGATCACCGACGACCAGGGCAGGAGATTCTATGTGGATGAAGTGCGCTACAACTTGCACTTGGCAGCAAAGGCTGGGGCAGTTGTGGCGGCGGCGGAGCCGCCGCCGCCGCCGCCGTCCGTTACAACTGAAGAGCGCGTCCGGGCCCTCATTGTGGCAGACGATTTGGATGGTTTTCGTCAAGCAGTTATGACGAATCCTGAGCTCCTCGTCGCCTACGTGAACCATGAGACCAAGGTCCGTCCGATTCATGTGGCATGTTTTGCGCACGGTTGCTCGCGGGTCCTGGCATGGATCCTCTATCACTCCCGGGTAGACATCAACGAGCGCGCGGACGGCCTGACGCCCCTGGGGTATGCGGTGCACGGGTGCAACATCCGTGCGGTGGACCTTCTTATCGCTCAGCCTGGCTACGATCTGGGCGCCCTCACTGCCGCGGACACGCCAGCGTACCTGGCAGGCAGTTCGATCCCAGCAGCCAAACTCGCCGAGCTATTCAAGATCATGGAGCTCCTGCCGAGCACCCTCGGGAAGTGGGATCCCGAATGGCTCCTGCTATACAAGAAGAGGCATGATAACAAGCTCCCTGGAATCGCGCCGCGCCGTCCCCAGGCGGTCACCCCGTCCACCATTGCGGCAGCCGGCAGTATTCCAGGGATAGTGGCTACCATGTCTCCTGCGGGAGCTGGCCTGTCCGGAGTGCCCACCGCTGATCCAGCGTTGCCTGTCGAAATCCTTCCACACATTGAGTTTGTCGGAGGCTCGACTTCAGCTCCGGCCGCGGCCGGAGCTGAAGTCGAGAGCAAGAAGAGAGGATTAGATGGCCAGGCACACTCCCCGATTCCCACACAGCGCCGTGACGACGGCCCGGTGGTTTGTGTGGTGTGCATGGATCGCGTCCCGGACACCATCGTCACCCCGTGCATGCACAAGGTGGTCTGCAAGACCTGCTCGACCGCTCTCACTGCCGACCCCGTCAACTCGCACGTCTGCGTCTTCTGTCGCAGTCCCATCGAGGGCATCTACCTGATGGACGAAGACAGGATGCAACCCATACATTAAGAAATCAACTCTCACACCTTCTTCGTGCTGTTTGTGATGCGTTCAGAGCGTGCGGATCATATAGAAGGCGTCTGGGGGAACCAAGTCGTCATAATAGTCTTCCAAGTACTCGAGGAGCATGAATCCGTGGCGCTGATAGAAGGACAGCGCAGCCGTGTTGTTGCGGCGGACATGGAGACGGATGTCTCTTATCAGGTGCCCCCTGCGCCGGGCCTCGGGGAGAATGGAGTAAAAGATCTCTTCAACGAGCCGAGTGCCAAACCCACGACGCCCGACTGCGCTGCTGACGGCCAGGGTGTTGATGTAAAGAGTGCTGCTCGAGCTTCGGCCGTCCTTGGGCTCGAGGCAGCAGCTTATGGCGCCACAGAGTTCCTCGCGGTCAGACAAGTGATCATAGAGGAGACGGGTCAACCAGCGCACCTGGGGTTGTGTCAGCTCCCTGTAATATGCGTCTGAATACGGTGTTCCGAGACGAGCATCGTTCAGAGCCCTCAAGTCGTCCACGTTAGTGCTGCTGACGTTGACGGCTTGGTACTGATGTGCCTCGATCCTGTCCCTGGTGAGGTGGCTCTGGATGGACGGGCCGTATCGTAAGAAGCGAGCTGCTCTCTCGTTCCAGATGGTGATCA
>Ga0209683_10000754_pt1 | contig 12322 bp, 10 predicted proteins | sample DOMMetBare2Fresh_FD_187474 | JGI IMG/M metagenome (GOLD analysis project Ga0209683, IMG submission 187474) | Wetland sediment microbial communities from St. Louis River estuary, USA, under dissolved organic matter induced mercury methylation -... | ecosystem: Environmental > Aquatic >... | reverse complement strand
ACGAGAAGCCCGATGTCGTCTTCCTCGTCTACAACGATCACGCTTCGGCGTTCAGCCTGGAGTTGATCCCGACCTTCGCCATCGGCTGCGCCGAGCGCTTCGCGCCGGCCGATGAAGGCTGGGGGCCGCGCAAGGTGCCGCCGGTGATCGGCCACCCGGAGCTCGCGGCGCACATCACCCAATCGGTGATCCTCGACGAGTTCGACCTCACGATCGTCAACAAAATGGACGTCGATCACGGCCTCACGGTGCCGCTGTCGCTGCTCTTCGGCCAGCCCGCGGCGTGGCCGTGCAGAGTGATCCCGTTCGCGGTGAACGTCGTGCAGTACCCGCCGCCGACCGGCAATCGCTGCTACCAGCTCGGCCGGGCGCTTCGCAAGGCCATTGCGTCTTTTGACGAGGATCTGAACGTGCAGGTCTGGGGCACCGGCGGCATGAGCCACCAGCTGCAGGGGCCGCGCGCGGGGCTCATCAACAAGGCGTTCGACAATGCCTTCCTCGACGGCATGCTGACCGACCCCGAAGGCCTCGCGCGGATTCCGCACATCGACTACATGCGCGAGGCCGGCTCGGAGGGCATCGAACTGGTGATGTGGCTGATCGCGCTGGGCGCGCTCGACCCGCACCCGCGGCTCGTGCACCGCTTCTACCACGTGCCGGCATCGAACACCGCCGTCGGGCACGTCATTCTCGACAACCGGCACTGATCGCGCACGCAGGGAGACAGAGATGAAAGTGGCGCTCGCCGGTGCCGGCGCATTCGGCATCAAGCACCTCGAAGCCATCGCGACCATCGGCGGCATCGAAGTCGTCTCGCTCGTGGGTCGCGAACTCGACAAGACCCGCGACGTCGCGTCCCGCTTCGGCGTCGCCCATGTCACGACACATCTGGCCGAGAGCCTCGCCATCAGGGAAGTCGACGCGGTGATCCTGTGCACGCCCACGCAGATGCACGCGGCGCAGGCGCTCGCCTGCCTTGACGCGGGCAAGCACGTGCAGGTCGAGATCCCGCTCGCCGACAATCTCGCCGATGCGGAAGCCGTGGCGCAACGGCAACGGGAAACCGGGCTCGTGGCGATGGTCGGGCATACGCGCCGCTTCAACCCGAGCCACCAATGGATGCACAAACGGGTCGTCGATGGCGGGCTGACGATCCTGCAGATGGACGTGCAGACCTACTTCTTCCGGCGCACCAACATGAACGCGCTCGGGCAGCCGCGCAGCTGGACCGATCACCTGCTCTGGCACCATGCGGCCCACACCGTCGACCTCTTCCAGTACCAGACCCGCGCCGAGATCACCGTCGCGAACGCGATCCAGGGCCCGATCCACCCGCAGCTCGGGATCGCGATGGACATGTCGATCCAGCTCAAGAGCGCGCGGGGCCAGATCTGCACGCTGTCGCTGTCGTTCAACAACGACGGACCGCTGGGCACGTTCTTCCGCTACATCTGCGACAACGGCACCTACCTCGCCCGCTACGACGACCTCATCGACGCCAAGGACAACAAGATCGACGTGTCGAAGGTCGACGTGTCGATGAACGGCATCGAGCTCCAGGACCGCGAGTTCTTCGCCGCGATCCGCGAGAGGCGCGAACCCAACGCCAGCGTCGCGATGGTGCTGCCCTGCTACCGGACGCTGGACCGGCTCGAGCGGGGGATGGGGTAATGGGGTCGGGTTACTTTATCGCCACCCTGCCAGCCGGCGATCGGGCCGAGGGACCTCGCGAACGCCTCGTCGGGTGAACGACGCAAGACCCCGCCAGCGGTCACTTATTTCCCTGCCGTAGACGCAACGTCGCCCGGACCGGATTATGGTCCGAGGAACCGACGCGAATCACCTCGGCGTCGACCACGTCGAGCCCGCGCACGAGGATATGGTCGAACTGCTTGCCGAGGAACAGCGTTCGATGGTCGTCGTCGAACGCAATGGCCCTGACGCCGAGCTTGCGTGCCGCCTCCTGCACGACCTCCCAGCGCGCGTCGGTCCAGGTGTTCAGGTCGCCCGCAAGCACTACCGGCCCCCGGTGCGTTGCGAGCGCCGCAACCAGCAGCTCGAATTGTTCGCGGTACGGGGGCAAGGCCAGCGAGAAGTTGATCGCGTGCACGTTGATCACCGCCAACCGTTCCGCCGTGCCACGCAGCCGGTACCAGGAGACGACCGACGACTTGGGCAACCGCAACAGCGGCTCCACGACCCGTGACGTGCAGCTCGCCATCGGCGCGACGCGCGACGCGGTCAGCACGCCGATGTCCTCGTCGAAATACAGGAATGAGCTCGCCATCGTCCAGCGCATTCCGATGCTCTCGATTGCCTCGCGCAGCGACTCGCGCAGCACGACTTCCTGCAGGAGCACGATGTCGTTGGCCCCGGCGAAGCGGCGCAGATCCGCGCGCCATCCCGCATCCGCTTGCTTGTGGATATTCCAGGTGACGATCCGTATCGTCTCGGGATCGAGCGCCTGACCCGGCTGGATGTTGGCGTCACTTGCTGCTTGCGCGGCCTTGTCGCAAGGCATTGACCGTACACTGATCGCGCGGTCGGATTCAAGAAGCAGCGCCCGCGGCTCGGCAGTGAGCGTCACGCAGCTCGACAAGAACGGCAGCGCGAGGAGCAGCGCGACGCTCCGTCTCCCACGAGTAAGATCGCGCCACGCCGCCGGGAACAAAGGAACTCGGTTATCGGGTCGCATTGCTGGGGGGTTCCGGTATCGACGATTGCCGTCCGGCCGTCGCTAGCGTGGCCACTTGTCGCGACGGCTGTTCCGACACGGTACTCCCGGGCGCCGGTCCGGCCGCGCGGCGAACGATCATTCGCGGCTCCGGATGGAGGGACGGCAGCACGGACTTCCCGGTCACACGCCCGACAAAAGTCCCTCGACCCCGCGCTCGAGCAGAAGGCGTGCCGGGTCCTCGTCGGGCCGCCGGTCGTACCGGCTCGTCGCGACCCGCAGCAATTGGCCGTGATCCGCGAGCCCATGCTGCAGACCCTCCACCAGCCGCGTGCAGAGGGCGTGCGCCAGCGCGGAAGACCGAGCCACGCGCAACCTCGGTATCGAACGCAAGCGGCACGGCGCGGTCCTTCACGGTGAATCCGGCCGCGAATGGCGCAGCCGATCTCCCGTCTGCTCAGATCAGCCCGCCATTGGCTTGCACGATCTGCCCGTGGACCCACGAAGCTTTCGGGGAAGCGAGGAAAGCCACCACCTCGGCGACCTCCTCCGGCGTTCCAATGCGGTTGAACGGACTGAGCGCCGCGGATCGCCGTTTCGCTTCATCGGTCTTCCCGGCATGGAAGAGGTCCGTGTCGACCGGACCGGGCGCGACGGCATTCACGCGCACCATGCGCGCCGCGAGCTCCTTGGCCATCGACCGGATCATGCACTCCACCGCAGCCTTGGTCGCGGCGTACGGACCCAACCCCGGGACCGCGTGGCGCACCATCGTGGTCGTCACGGCGATGATGGTGCCGGCGTCCTGGACGCGGTTGGCGGCCTCCCGCAGCACGTTGAAGGCACCGACGATGTTGACCTCGACCAGCGTCCTGAAATCGCCCGTGCTGAACTGCCCGACGGGCGCCGGTGGCACGTTGATCCCGGCATTCGCGAGAACGCAGCTCGGTGCCTGTCCGAACGCGTCGGCCGCCGCACCGAAGACGCTCGCGACAGCCTCCGGCTGCCGGATGTCGACCCAATGGCGCGTGACTCGCGAGCCTGGCGACGCCTGCATCACCGCCTTGGCGAGATCGCTCGCCTGATCCGCGTTCGTGTTGTAGGTGAAGGCCACGTGGAACCCTTCGCGCGCGAGAACCCGCACGCAGGCCGCACCGATGCCACGCGAGCCGCCGAATACCAACGCCAGTTGCTGATTCAATCGAACTCCCCTTCCGGTGAGGCCCGTCGGGGCCATGGAACAGGCGGCAAGCCTGCACTGTAAGACCCGGGCGCCGACCGTTTCGCCCGGCCGCACGACATGCATTCACGTTCCATCCGCCAGCGCCGGCACCGGCACGAACCTCGCGTGGTAGTAGGGCGCCAGTTTGTGCGCCGTGGGCGCAACGTGTCCGGACGAGCGTTTCGGTAACGGTTTCCCGACCGCGTTCCCGAGTTTGATCTCGCGCATATGCCCACTCTCCTAATCCAGTATATTCCGCCCATCCCGCGCGTTCCTGGACTGCGCTCGGGAGGCATCGGGAGTCAGCACATACGCGAGAGGTCTGCCCGCCGCGACGGCCCGAGCCGGTCGTGTGTCGGACCGCATCGTGCCTGATCCGGCCGCTTCGGACGAACGACAGGAGGAGACAGGTAATGGCGAGCGAAAGGAAGGACGGGATTCCGGGACCGGAATCCTCACGCCGCAGGAGCGTGCTGCAAGCGGGAGCTGCGCTCGCGGGCGCGGGCGCGCTGGGGTTTCCGGCGATCGTGCGCAGCCAGTCGGACAAGATCAAGCTCGGCCACCTGACGCCGCTGACGGGCTTTCTCGGCGCGCTCGGCGAATATGCCGTCATGGGCATGAAGATGGCCGTGGACGAGATCAATGCGGCGGGTGGCGTGATGGGGCGTCAGCTGGATGTGCTGTCGGAAGACTCGGTGAACCCTTCGGTGGCGTCGTCCAAGGCCCAGCGCATGCTCGAGCGCGACGGCGTGGTGGCGCTGATGGGCGAGATCTCCTCGGCCTCCGCGTTGACCATCTCGCAGGTCGCCGCCCGCAACAAGCGCCTGTTCATGAGCATCGGGGCGCGCTCCGACGAGCTGCGCGGCAAGAACTGCAACAAGTACACGTTCTACGTCGACATTCCCAACACCGTGATGGTCAACGCGGTCGGCACCGCGCTGCTGCGCGACAACATGGTCAAAGGCAAGAAGTTCTTCAGCCTGACCGCCGACTACCTGTTCGGCCACGACCTGCTGAAGGTCGCCAAGAAGTTCTTCGCCGCCAACCAGGGCAACCTGATCGGGGACGAACTGATTGCCACCGACGTGACCGACTTCAGCCCCTACTTCCTGAAGATCCGGCAGGCCCGGCCCGACATGGTCTGCTCCAACCTGGCCGGCAACCAGGTCACGACGTTTCTCAAGCAATACGCCGAGTTCGGGCTGCCCTACCCGTTCATCGGCTTCAACCTCAACACGGCCGATGCCTGGGCCGCAGGTGCCGACAACTTCGGCGGGATCTGGCCCACGGTCTGGCATCACGAGCTCGACATTCCGGGCTCCAGGGCCTTCGTCGCCGCCTTCCTCAAGAAGCACGGCAAGCCGCCGGAAAACCATGCGTGGATCGAATACGTGTCGCTCAGGATCAAGGCGCAGGCCATGAACGAGGCGAAGTCGACCGACACCGACAAGCTTATCGCCCACTTCGAGAAGGGCACCGAGTTCGACATCCTGAAGGCGCGCAAGGGCTGGTTCCGTTCCTGGGACCATCAGCTGATGCAGGAGGCCTACCCCTTCACGGCAAAGCCCAAGGGCAAGGCCAAGGACAAGTGGGACTTCCTGGCCTTCGGGGACCCGGTTCCCGGACCGAAAGACTCGCTGGAGGTTCTGGCCACCACCAGGCAGGAGAACACCTGCACGATGTAGGCGGGCGGTAGCGCACCGGCCGCGCAGGCCCGGGCGCCCTTCGCCGCGTAGCGCTGTCCGTTCCGACCGCGCTGCAGCGCGCGCTCTGCACGTCGGGATCGCAATGCAACTTGTGTTCTTGCTCGAGCAGGTCGTCAACGGCCTGGTCCTCGGCGGCTACTACCTGCTGCTTGCCCTCGGCCTGTCGCTGATCTTCAGCGTGGGTGGTGTCGTCAACCTCGCCCACGGCGCGTTCTACGCGCTGGGTGCGTACGTGTCGCTGGAAGTCACGAAGCACCTGGGCTTCGCCGCCAGCGTCTTCATCTCGCCGCTGGTCGTCGGCGCGATCGGCATCCTGTTCGAACGGTTCCTGTTGCGGCGTTTTTATGCGGCCGATCCCATCCTCAGTCTCTTGCTGACCTTCGGGCTCGCGATGGTCGCCGAGCAGGTGATCCGCATGATCTGGGGCGCCGCACCGCTGCCTTCCTCCATGCCTGCGGCGTTCAAGGGGCAGGTTACGCTCGGCGACTTCTACTTCTCGCGATATCGCCTGCTGCTTCTCGGGGTGGTCCTCGTCGTGCTGACCGCCATCTGGTTGCTGCTCAACAAGACGTCCTTCGGTCGCGTGGTGCGCGCCGGCGTGCAGCGGCCCGACATGGTCGCGGCGCTGGGCATTCGGCTGCAGCCCTACATGACGGCCATCGTGGTGCTCGGCGTCGGCATGGCTGCTCTCGGTGGCGTCCTCTTCGGGCCCATCGCCGTCGTTCACCCGGCGATGGGAACCGAGATCATGACGATCGCCTTCGTCGTCGTCGTGATCGGCGGTCTGGGCAGCTTCTGGGGTGTGGTGCTGGCGGCCTTGCTGGTGGGCGTGGTGCGGGGCGTCACCATCCATTTCCTGCCGGCCGCCGGTGAAGCGTCGATGTACGTGCTGATGTTTCTCGTGCTGATGTTCCGTCCCCGGGGCTTGCTCGGCGAGCGCAACGAACGATTCGAATAGGCAATCGCCCCGTGAGCAGATACAGATACCAGCCGCTGTGGATCGGTGCCGTCGGCCTGGTCCTGCTTCCCTTCGCGATGCGGGCCGTCGGCCTCACGCTCGACACGGCGATGGTGGTGGTCATCCTTGTCATCGCCGCGATGGGGCTGAACCTGCTGGTTGGCTACACCGGGCTGGTTTCTTTCGGTCACAGTGCCTGGTTCGGCATCGGTGGCTATGCGGTCGCGCTGGCGCAGAAGCACTGGTTTCCCGGCCAGATCGTGACGCCCTTCCTGTTTTCGATCGCGTTCACCGCGGCACTGGCGGTGGTGATCGGATTCCTGATCCTGCGCCGACGCGGCGTCTACTTCTCCCTGTTGACGCTCGCCCTGTCGGCGCTCACGTTCGCCATTGCCTTCCGCTGGACCGACTTCACCGGCGGCGAAGGCGGCCTGGGGGGCGTGGAGCGATACATGCTTGGCCCGCTGAAGCTGGACGATCCCGTCGTGTTCTACATCGTGGTCAGCCTGATCGGGATCGCCGTCCTGTACGCGCTGCTGCGTGTCGTACGCTCGCCGTTCGGTCATGTCATCGTGGCCATTCGCGAAAACGAACAGCGCGCGACGTTTCAGGGCTACAGCACCGATCGGTACAAACTGGCGATGTTCGTGCTGTCCGCCAGCGTCACCGGGCTTGCCGGTGCGCTGCTGGTGATTCATCACCGCCTCGCTGCCGCCGATGCCACCTCCGTCGCCTTCTCCGGCGAGCTGCTGGCGATGGTGGTGATCGGCGGGATGCGCAGCTTTCTCGGGCCCGCCTTGGGCGCTCTGTTCTACATCCTGTTCCGCGAACTGTTCTCGATCTGGACCGACAACTGGCTGCTCTGGTTCGGGCTGATTTTCGTCGGGTTCATCCTGTTCTCGCCGACTGGATTGACCGGTATTTGGGGACAGCTGCGCCGGCGCTGGCGGCCGGCGCCCGAGGAAAGCGCGGCCATGAGCCGGCGCAAGATCTACGAAGGGCTGCCGCTGCCCGGTTTTCTGCGCCCCGCCGCGAGGCAGAGCGCCGTGCTGCTGGAAGTCGACCGCGTGAGCAAGCATTTCGGCGGCATCCGGGCGGTCGAGGATGCGCATCTTTCCATCCACGCCGGCGAGGTGCACGCGCTGATCGGGCCCAACGGCGCGGGCAAGACGACGCTGTTCAACGTGATTTCGGGATCGTTCGTGCCCGACGCCGGCACGGTGCGCCTGAACGGTATCGCCATCCACGGCCTGGCGCCGGACCGCATCTGCCAGCACGGCGTTGCCCGCTCGTTCCAGATCACCAATCTGTTCCGCACCCTGTCGATCTACGAGAATTTGCGCCTGTCGCTGCAGGCCCGCCATGCCGGCCGCTTCAACCCATGGCGCGACATCGACCGCTATGGCGACATCCACGCCGAGACCGCGGAGCTGATCAAATTCCTCGGCCTCGAAGGCATCGAGACCATCGAGGCCGGCGAACTGTCCTATGGCGGGCAGCGGCTGGTCGATCTCGGCATCGCGCTCGGCTCCAAGCCGCAGGTGCTGCTGCTCGACGAGCCGCTGGCGGGCCTGGCCGCGGCGGAGCGCGAGCGCGTGTCCAACCTGGTGAAGGGCGTGGCCACCAACATCCCCGTGCTGATCATCGAGCACGACATCGACCGCGTGCTCGGAATCTCGCAGCGGGTGACGGTGATGAACCAGGGTGAGGTGCTGATGGCCGGCACTCCGGACGAGGTGCGCGCCGACGGGCGCGTCCAGGAGGTCTACACCGGAACGGGCACGCCGCCCGTGACCGGCCGCGCCGCCGGCGAGGCCGGCGCGCACGCGTCACTGCTGCGCTTCGAGAGGGTCAATACCTACTACGGCAAGAGCCACATCCTGAACGATGCGTCGCTCGACGCGCGCGAAGGCGAGATCGTGGCGCTGCTCGGCCGCAACGGCGCGGGCAAGTCCACATTGCTGAAGACGCTGGCCGGACTGGTTCCGCCCGCCTCCGGAAGGATCGCATTCGCGGGCCGCGACATCGCCGGGCTGGCGGCACCCGACATCGCGCGTCTGGGCATCGGTTATGTGCCGCAGGGCCGCGGCCTGTTCGCCGGAATGACCGTGGCCGAGAATCTCGCCCTCGGCCGCCTGGCACGTGCGACCGACGGCAAAGACGGCGTCGTGTGGAGCGAGGAGCGCATCTTCGAATACTTCCCGCGCCTCAAGCAGCGGCTGCACGTCGCTGCCGACTACCTTTCCGGCGGCGAGCAACAGATGGCGGCGGTCGCGCGCGCGCTGTCGGGAAATGTCAGGCTGCTCCTGCTGGACGAGCCATTCGAGGGCCTGGCGCCCGCGGTCGTACAGGAGCTGTTCAAGGTCTTCGACCGGCTGCGAAGCCACGCGTCGATCGTGATCGTGGAACACAACCTCGATCTCGTCCTGGCGCTGGCCGATCGCGTGTTCGCGCTCGAGCGGGGCGCGGTGTTCCATCAAGGGCCTGCCGAACCGCTGCTGAACGACCTCAACTATCGCAAGCAGATCCTGTGGCTGTAACGCGGCATCGGCAAGGAGGTATCGGCTCCGCGACCGCCCCCGGCATCGTCAGTGCGCCGGCCCATCACGTCGCCACGACTTCGATGTCGGGTTCGATCGACCGCACAAGATTCTCGATACCGGCGAGCGTGCCGGAAATCGAGCTGGGGCAGCTGCCACAGGCGCCCTGGTAGTGCACGGCGAGCTTGTTGCCCTCGAGACCGACCACGTAGAGGTCGCCGCCATCGCCTCGCAGATAGGGGCGTATCTGCTCATCGAGTAGCGCGTTGATCATCTCGAGGCGCTGCTGATCCTCGGCGCTCAGGTCGGCGATCGCCGTGGTCGCCGCCGCAACCGTGGCGGCCGACTGCGCGTCCGCGGCCGGCGCGGCCCGGATCGGCTCGGCCACCTTGCGCGTCAAGTCCTGCCAATCGGCGCTGCCGTCCTGCGTGACCGTGATCCAGTGATGGACATAGAACACGTTGGTCACATGCTCGATGTCGAACAACGCCGCCGCGAGCGGATCGCTCCTGGCCTGCTCCGCATTCTCGTACGAGCGCACGATCCCCCAGGTCAAGGGCTCCTTGAGGACGAACTTCATCGCGTTCGGGTTGGGCGTACTCTCGATTTCAGCGATTTTCGGCATTTCAACACCCACAGGCTGCAGCCACATCGATCACCGGGATCACCCATGGCCGCCTGCCGATTGCCGCCATCTCCAAGAGCGGCGGGCGCTGCGCGGGCAGAAGAGGCGGATTCATCGTCAGGCATTCCCGATCGGTGCGTGCATCGGATCGCCCTCAGCCTCCGTCGACGTGCTGGCGACCGCATTGAACGCTGCATGCAGCGTATGCCACGGCAGGATTGCGCATTTCACGCGAGTCGGCAGATCGCGCACCCCGGCGAACACCGTGAGCCGTCCGAGATGATGGTCGCCGTTCGGATCGAGCTTGCCGAGCACCATGTCGCGGAATTCCTGGATCAGCATTTCGGCATCTGCTCGCGTCTTGCCCTTGACCGTGACCGTCATCAGCGACGCTGACGCCTTGCAGATCGCGCACGACTCACCCTGAAACGCGACGCCGTCGATACGATCGCCGTCGAGATTGAGCGACACGCTGAGGTGGTCGCCGCACAGCGGGTTGTGGCCCTCGGCTCGATGGCTCGCGTTGCCAAGCGTGCCGTAATTGCGCGGCTTCCTGTTGTGATCGAGGATGACCTCTTGGTAGAGTGCGTTCGTGTCTGCCATCACGAGAAGACCTTTTGTACCTTGCGGATTCCGGCGGCCAATGCATCGACTTCGGTCATGCTGTTGTAGAACGCAAACGAGGCGCGCGACGTCGCCGGCACCTTGAAGCGCTGCATCACCGGCTGCGCGCAATGGTGTCCGGTGCGCACTGCAACGCCTTCCTGGTTCAGGAGCGTGCCGACGTCGTGCGGATGCACGCCATCGACCACAAACGAGAGCACTGCGGCCTTCTTCGCCGCGGTGCCGATGATGCGCACGCCCGGCATGCGCTTGATCTGCTCCGTCGCATAGTCGAGCAGGTCCCGTTCGTGCGCCGCGATCGTGTCCATGCCGATCGCCGACAGATAGTCGGCCGCGGCACCGAGCCCGATCGCGGCGGCGATCGGCGGAGTACCTGCCTCAAACTTGTACGGAATCGTATTGAAGGTGGTCTTTTCGAACGTCACCGACAGAATCATGTCGCCGCCGCCCTTGAACGGCTGCATGCGCTCGAGCAGCGCCGCCTTGCCGTAAAGCACGCCGATGCCGGTCGGGCCGCACAGCTTGTGGCCCGAAAAGACGTAAAAATCGCAGTCGAGGTCCTGCACGTCGACTCTCATGTGCGGCACGGCCTGCGCACCGTCGATCAGCACCGGCACGTCGCGCGCGTGCGCAAACGCGATCATCGGCGCGATCGGATTGACGGTGCCGAGCGCGTTCGACACGTGCGTGACGCCGACGAATCGGGTGCGCTCGTTGAAGAGCTTCCCGTATTCGTCGATCAACAGATCGCCCGCGTCGTCGATCGGCACGATCCGCAGTCTCGCCCCCGTCTCCTCGGCCAGCATCTGCCACGGCACGATGTTCGAGTGGTGCTCGAGCGTCGTCAGGACGACCTCGTCGCCCGCGCCGATGAACTTGCGCCCATAGCCGTGCATGACCAGGTTAATCGCATCCGTGGTGCCGCTGGTGAAGATCACTTCCCTGTCTTCGCGCGCGTTGATGAAGCACTGCAGCTTGCGGCGCGCCTCCTCGTACGCCGAGGTCGCTGTTTCCGACAGGTAATGCACCGCGCGATGGATGTTGGCGTGCTGTGTGGTCTGGTAGCGCACCAGGCGGTCGATCACAGGCTGCGGCATCTGACTCGAAGCCGCGTTGTCCAGATAGACGAGCGGCTTGCCGCCGACCTTGAGCTTGAGGATCGGGAAGTCGGCGCGGATACGGTCGACGTCGAACGTCGCGGCGAGCCGCGGTTGCAGGGCAGGCGCAACGACCTTCATGGTTCAGTTGCTCTGAGTATGTTCGAGCACCGTCTGCTCGAGCCGGTGCTTGAGCGAGGCGATGGGTATGCGGTCGATGATCTCGGCGCCGAACGCGTACGTGAGCAAATTGCGCGCCGCGACCTCGGATAACCCGCGGCTCCGCAGATAGAAGACTTCCTCGTTGTCGAGCTGGCCCACCGTCGCGCCATGCGCGCATTTCACGTCATCGGCGAAGATTTCCAGCTGCGGTTTGGTATCGACGTGCGCCATTCTGGTCAGCAGCAGGTTGCGGCTCGACTGGGCGGAGTCGGTGAGTTGCGCGCCCGGGCGCACCAGGATCTTGCCGTTGAAGACCGCATGCGCCGACCCGCCGACGATGCATTTGTGCAGTTGGCGGCTCGTTCCATGCGGCGCCGCATGGTCGATGCGGGTATGGGTATCCGCGAGCTGGCGTTCCGTAATGAGCGCCAAGCCGTCGATCGTGCAATCCGCGCCTTCGCCCGCTTGCAGCACATCCAGGTTGTAGCGCGAAATGCGCCCCCCAAGCGCGATGCTGATCGACCGATAGTGGCTCCCGCGCGCGAGCGACACGGCGCAGTTCGCGATGTGAAACGCCTCGCCACCGTCGCGCTGCACCCGGATGTGGTTGACGCGGGCACCGTCGCCAAGCACGACTTCGGTCACCGCATTCGTAAAGTAGGCCACGTCCTGCAGGGCGACGAAATCCTCGACGAGCGTTACCGTGCTGGCGGA
>Ga0209683_10000752_pt1 | contig 12330 bp, 8 predicted proteins | sample DOMMetBare2Fresh_FD_187474 | JGI IMG/M metagenome (GOLD analysis project Ga0209683, IMG submission 187474) | Wetland sediment microbial communities from St. Louis River estuary, USA, under dissolved organic matter induced mercury methylation -... | ecosystem: Environmental > Aquatic > Freshwater... | reverse complement strand
TGTCCACCGCATCATTAAAGCCAAACGACTTGCGTACGATACCGAGGCGCGCGCCTTTCAGTCCGTGGAGATCGAGAAACGTCGTGTAATTTGTCAGTGCTTTGCCCAGGCTTGCTTTGGTGGCCGTGTCACGTGGATCAACTCCGCTCAAAGCGCCCAACAGGATGGCCGCGTCAGTCACCGTGCGGCACATAGGGCCGGCGGTGTCCTGGCTATGGGCGATCGGGATGATGCCGGCGCGACTAATCAAGCCCAGCGTGGGCTTGATACCCACCAGCGAGTTTGTTGATGAAGGGCAAACTACGGACCCATCCGTTTCAGTACCAATGGCTGCCGCACAGAGATTTGCAGCCGTGGCTGCGCCGGAGCCGGAACTCGACCCACAGGGATTGCGATCCAGGGCATAAGGATTCCTGGTCTGCCCACCCCGGCCACTCCATCCGCTCGAGGAATGGTTAGAACGAAAATTGGCCCATTCACTCAAATTTGTCTTGCCTAAAATGACGGCTCCGGCTTCGCGCAAACGCCTGGCGACAAAGGAATCCTGTGAAGGCCTCGAGCCCAACAGCGCCAGCGAGCCGGCGGTCGTCATCATGCGGTCGGCAGTATCGATGTTGTCTTTGATTAGTACCGGGATGCCGTGCAACGGCCCACGCGAGGAACCTCTTTCTTTGCGCTCGCGATCGAGCGCCGCGGCGATTGCCAGCGCCTCAGGATTGATTTCAATGACGGAGTTAACCGCCGGACCCTGCTTGTCGATCTCCTGAATTCTTTGCAGATACTTCTTCGTCAGGGAGAGGGCCGTATATTTACCGGACTTCATTCCGTTCTGGAGTTCAGTGATCGTCAGCTCCTCCAGCTCGAATGCCTTTGGTGCGGGCGGCGCCGCCGCTTCCGCGTGCCGCGCCGATTCTGCCAGGACGGGGTTGGCTGCCGCTGCCGCGCAGGCGAGCGCACCAGTTTGCAGGAAATCTCTGCGTTTCATCAGGAGCCTCCAGTTGGATTGCAGACTTGCAATTTCGGAATTCGGTTTTTGCCGTGTCTTTGGATTTCAATCCAAATCCACATTCGTAAATCCCAAATCACCTAAGCCACCAGCTGCCGCAGGTGGTTCTGAAAGAAGCGGCCTTCAATGCGCGACGTTGCTCATCAGTGCCATCAGGTTGTTCTCAGAATCGCGAAATGAAGCCATCCACAGATCATAGGTACCCATGTTTGCCACAAAGACAGGTTCGTTTTCAAACGGGACACCGCGCTCGCAGAGCGTTGCGTACGACTGTTGAATATCTTCCACGTTGAAATAAAGGATCGAGCTGGGATGATCAAACTCTTTCGTCTCCGGTAGAGCAAGCATCAGCCGGATCCCGGAGCAATCAAAGAAAGCCATCTTTGGCGAAACGGTAAAGAGGTGTTTCATACCCAGCTTGTCGCGATAAAAATCAACCGCGCGATCGAGGTCGTGAGCGTTGACCGCGATTTGGCCGATGGAGGAAAGACCGAAACTGTTGGCACTGAGCATGAGCATTCTCCCAGCGGGCGGCGTGGAAACTAGTCGAGAAACAGCGGCGTCATTGTAACAGCAACATTCAAGCTTCGCTTCGTGAAAAACCACTTTCCCTGGAGGCCAACCGTCCGGATGATCTGAGGACAAATTTTCGCCCCAATTGTCTGCAAAGGATTTGCAACGGAATTGTAAAGCCTTTGGGTTTAGCGTAGTATTCGCCTCGTCAAAAGCCTTTTTTTGAGTTTCGCCGCGCCACCGTCCGGCTGGTCCGTGCCGGCTTACACCCCTGCGGAGGAACCCACTACAAGCCCAGGCCAATGATCGGTCAAATTGTTTCTCATTACCGTATTCTCGACCACCTCGGCGAAGGTGGCATGGGTGAAGTGTATCTGGCCGAAGACACAAACCTGGGACGTCGGGTGGCCATCAAGTTTCCTACTCTTACATCGAACGAACATGACTATCGTGGCCGCTTCCTGCGCGAGGCGCGCGCCATTTCCGAGCTGAGCAATCCACACATTGCCACTCTTTTCGATTACGGCGAGACGAGTGCCGGTCGCCCGTTCCTGGTGATGGAGTTCGTTCGGGGACAGACCCTGAGCGAGATGATGCGCAAGGGCGAGCTGACATTGCCGCGTGCATTGCAGATTATCGAAGACGTCGCCGCCGCCCTGAGCGAACCGCACGCTCGAGGCATAATTCACCGCGACATAAAACCCTCGAACATCATGGTTAACGAGCGCGGCGAGGTCAAAGTGCTTGACTTCGGTCTCGCCAAACAGCTCAACGACGATCAGATTCACCTTTCTGAGCCGGAAGCCCAGACGTTGCTCGCCGTGCGCACGCGCAGTGGAGTAGTTCTCGGTACGCCGGCTTACCTGTCTCCCGAACAGGCCATGGGTGGGAGCGTCGATTCCCGCAGCGATCTCTTCGCGCTGGGAGGAGTTCTCTACGAATGCGTCACCGGCCGGCCTGCGTTTCCCGGGTCGAGTTTGATTGAGATCGCGTCTAAGGTGATTCACGTTGAGCCTGTGCCGCCATCCAGGGTGAGCCAGAAAATCCCGCGGCAACTGAACGACCTCATTCTCAAAGCGCTGGCGAAGAAACCGGAAAAGAGATACCAGTCGACGGAGGAACTGATCCTGGATCTGCGCGCGGTTCGGGATCTGTTGCAAACGGAATCTAACGAAACACACATCAAGCCCAGCTCAGCCATCTTCCACCCCCGGCACAAGACGTTGACCAACCTCTCGCAAATGTTGGGCAGACCGCGCGTACCTGTATGGTACGTCCTGGTTGGAATTCTGGTTGTTGTCTGTGCAGCGTGGATTGGCTGGCGGTTATGGCGACCTCCATTGCACGTCGCGTCAGCGGAAGCGCAAAACTGGTACAACATCGGAACGAATGCCTTGCGGGATGGCTCCTACTATCAGGCGAGCAAGGCCCTCGAGCGAGCGATTGCCATCGACGATAAGTACGTCCTGGCGCACGCGCGTTTAGCTGAAAGTTTAGTTGAGCTGGATTCGGCGGATCTGGCCAAGGACGAACTGCTGCGCGTCACCTCGCTGGCGGGCGATCGCTCGCGGTTGCCAAAGCTGGACGGGCTCTACGTCGACGCCATTTCAGCCACCGTGAGGCACGACTTCGGCACGGCGGTCGAAGCGTATGCCCAGATCGCGAAACAGTCGCCAGATACGGAAAAACCGCTCGTCCTGGTGGATCTTGGACGCGCCTACGAGAAGAACGACGACGCCAAGAAGGCTATTGAAAGCTATGCGGAGGCGACGACGCGTAACGCCCAGTATCCCACTCCTTTTCTTCGCCTGGGGATCGTCTACGGCCGGCAGCAGGAATTGTCTAACGCTCTTGCCGCGCTGGAAAAAGCCGAGGCGCTTTATGTAGCTCTGGGGAATCTCGAAGGCCGCGCGGAAGTGGCTTTTCAACGTGGCGCTCTGTTCAATAAGCTCAACAAAATGGCAGAGGCCAAAACGCAGTTGGAGCAGGCGTTGAGTCTGGCCCGCGCTTCCGACAACACATCGCAGGTGATCAAGACGCTCCTGCAACTGAGCAGCGTGGCTGCCGACCAGAGCGAGACGACCCAGGCCACGCAGTATGCTCATGAGGCGATTGACCTGGCCCAAAAGAATGGCATGGAAAACCTCGGTGTTCGAGGCCTGATCGATCTCGGCAATGCTTTTTTGGTCCGGGGTGAATACCCTGAAGCGGAAAACTACTTGACGGAGGCATTCGAATCAGCGCAGAGAAACAAAGCGCGCAACAACGAAGCGAGGGTGCGCGTTTCGTTGGCAAGTTTACGTTTGCAGCAGAAGAATCCGGATGAGGCCATTCGTTACGTTGAACCAGCACTGGCCTTTTATCAGCAGGGAGGATATCGAGCGGAAAGCTTTTCCTGTCTTGCTTTGCTCGCCCGGGCAAACCTCCAGAAGGATGATTACGCGGCCGCGTTAAAGACCGATGAGCAACTCTTGCAGCTTGCCCAACAGTGGAACGACCAATCTCAGATCGCGCTTTCGCACGCCGACATGGGGTCTGTGTTCGCGCGCCAGGAAAAGTATCCCGAAGCGTTAGATCACCTGAGCCAGGCTTATGACATCAATAAGGCGCAAGGAGTGCAGCGCCGGATGGGCTTTAATTTGTTGAATCGCGCGTACGTCCTCGGGCAACTGGGTCGCTACGCGGAAGCTCAGTCCTCGCTTGCCGAAGCATCGTCTATCGCTGACAAACCAGATGGTGGCTACAAGCAGCTATCAGCGGAAATCAAGCTCGCTGACGCTGAAATAGCTCTCAGCCAGGGACATCTTCCCGAGGCGAAAGCCAAGTCTGAGCAGCTACTCGCTCTAATCGGAACGCAGTTTCCGGTCATCGCGATTGGCGCCAAGCGCGTACTCGGCCTGGCCCACTCGTACTCAGGCGCCTCAGCAATCGGGAAGCAAACTTGCGCCGACGCGGTTGAGATGGCTAAGCGGGTTAATGACCCGTGGCAACTCGCAACGGTGCAGCTCGCCTTCGCCGAAGCGATGCTCCTGGCTGGAGATCGACAAGGCTCTTTAGCTGCTGCGTTAGCGGCTCAGGAAAGCTTTACTCGACGCGACCAACATGGAGGCGAATGGCGGGCTTGGGTGATTGCTGCCGAGGCAAGCCGCAACACAGGAGACAATGGCAGTGCGCGCGAATATGCTTTGCGGGCGTCAGAGTCTCTTGCAAAGCTCGAACAGCAATGGGGAACGGCAAACTTTAACAGTTATGTCAGCCGCCCCGACATCCAGCGATTTCGCAAACAACTAAGCGACGTTGCAGGTCCGGCGAAATAGGGTCGGTACCGGGGGCTGCAACTCGCCAGGCTTTTCAACATTTGATAAGGAGAAGAGATATGAGTCATATGCGCATCTTGGCCATCGCTATCGCGATCTGCCTGGGAGCCCTCGGCGTTTTTGCGTTAACTGGTAAGAGTACGGCTCCTCAGGGTAGCGACGTGATAATCATCAAAGGTGGCTCTCTGACCGTTCAGTGTCCCACGAATGACCAGTGCCTGAGCTTCAATACAACCACGATGAAGTTCGAGCACAAGGACAAAACCAAGAAGGTCATTGAGATTGTGGTTAAGGATGAGAGCGGAAAAGTGATTGGCGACTTCAGTAGCGTAAACTTCCCGAACGGCAAACCATCGATCGAAGTCACCTACAAGTAAGGCCGTCTGTGTCCGGTTTGGAGTGAGTGAGGACCAGCCGTTTTTTGCCTCGCAGGTTTTGACGCACGTTGCGCCACAATGTGCGAGTAGCGGATCTGTGGGCACTTTCGCTCGCCGCTGCAGATCGTCGTCCAATAAATCACTGTTCCTTGAGGCTTAGAGTTGTTTGTCGCTTCGCCGCGGAAGGGCGAGATGTTTATAGCTTAGCGCACCTCCATTAATCGAAAGCTCCGTAGGAGCGCAAGCGTTTTGCGCCTCCCGCCACAGGGTTCCGCTGCCCAGTTTTGTTCCTAACAGAACGAGATCCTGCGGAATATGTTCCTAGCTATAAACATCTCGCTCCTCCGGAGCGAAAGCGAATTCAGCTGTTGCAGTTCGCCGGCAATGATCAATGACAAATCTCAAACGATAAATGGAAAATGAAGGATTCATTGTCCATTGCTCATTGGACAGCCAGTTCTTCACCTTGATTGCCGAAGTTCCAATTATTACTCGGGACCTGAAATTCTGCCCGGAACTTCGCTCCCGCGGACGACTCCTTCGTCTCTGCTGGCAAATTCTCCTCGCTTGCCCTACCGTTGTCCTGCAAACACCATGAGTACCGAAACCGCAAATGAAAATATGCCGATAGCCGAGTCCCCGCCCACGCCCCTGCCGCTGGTGGCGGTGGTGGGCCAGCCAAACGTCGGCAAATCGACCCTGTTCAATCGACTGATCGGCCAGCGTCGCTCAATTGTCGGCGATGAGCCCGGGATCACCCGAGACCGCATCTACGGAGAAGTTGAGTGGGCTGGCGAGCGCTTTTCCATTGTTGATACGGGGGGCATAGTTCCCGACGACGACGCGATTATCCCTGCGAATATTTTCAAACAGGCCGGCTTCGCAATTGATGATGCTCAAATCCTGATCTGGGTAGTCGATGCACGACAGGGCCTGACCCCGTTGGACGAAGAGTTGGCTAAACTCCTGCGGGCTACCGGGAAGCGCGTGTTGGTAGCGGCGAACAAGACAGAAGCTGCGCGAGTGGAAGCGGAGGCGTCGGAGTTCTATCGCTTTGGGTTTGTAGACGTCTTTCCCGTCTCGGCGGAGCAGGGAATTGGTCTGGGAGAGATGCTCGATGCCGTCGTCGAGGGTCTTGGCGAGAGCAGCGCGCAGATTGCCGCGGTCGATCAACGCGCAGAGCGTGGGAAAGAACTAAAGCTGGCAATCATCGGCCGGCCCAACGTGGGAAAGTCCTCCCTTCTGAATCGACTAATGGGCGAAGAGCGGGTCATCGTTTCGCCGGTGGCCGGGACCACGCGCGATGCTATCGACACCGTGCTGGAAACCCCGGAACAGAAATTTCGACTAATCGACACGGCGGGCATTCGACGCAAGGGTAAGACCGGCGAGATGGCGGAGAAACTTTCGGTGGTCATGGCCATGAAGAGCCTCGAGCGTGCCGACGTCGCCATCGTGATGGTCGATGCCGTGGAAGGTGTTACCGCGCTGGATGCACATATTGCCGGCTACGCGCACGATGCGGGCTGTTCGATTATCCTCGGGGTTAATAAATGGGACGCCCTTGAAAACAAATTGACCGGAACAGTGAGTGAGTTCGAGCGAGGACTGCGCGACAAAATGAAGTTCCTCGAGTGGGCGCCGGTGATTACGATCTCAGCCCTGACAGGCCAGCGGGTCGAACGCATCCTGCCGCTCGCCGTACGCGCCAACGAAGCGCGCAATCGTCGTATTCCAACTTCGCGGCTCAATGTATTTTTTGAAGATGCAGTTTCCCAGCCGCGCGGCGGCGGTGCGCCTGCCCCGGTTAAGGGAGGTATCTCGCGCTTGCACGTACAGTACATGACCCAGGTTAGTGTGCGGCCGCCAACCTTTGTTTTGTTTACAGCTGGAGGGAAACCGGGCCTGCACTTTTCCTATATAAGGTATCTGCAAAATCGCCTGCGGGAAGAATTTGATTTCTTTGGCACCCCGCTGCGGATAGTTGAACGACACAGAAAGACAAGGAACTCGCGCAAAGGATAAGACCGCGCGGCTGATATTCGCTCCTGCGGTTTCACCGGCGCCCAAAACCCCCAGGCAAGTGAATCGTCCGGCCATCCTACAGTCACAAGTAGCAAGCGGAACGGCTTTGATGAGCAGCAGGCCAGACATTGGTGATTGCCGCAGCCGCGTTCGAACTCGACCAAAAATCCATCCATGACCCAGCCGATAGCTTTTCAACTGCTAGCCCAGGAAGGACAAGCGCGCGCCGGAATCGTAAGCACGCGGCGGGGCGACATCGAAACCCCGGTTTTCATGCCGGTGGGCACAGCGGGCAGCGTCAAGGGCGTCCGCTTTGAACAGTTGGAACAGCATGACCTCGATGCGCGGATCATTCTGGGGAATACCTATCACCTGTGGCTGCGTCCGGGACTTGAAATCATTCGTGCGGCGGGAGGGCTGCACCGCTTTATTGGCTGGGACCGGGCTCTCTTGACAGACTCGGGCGGTTTTCAGGTCTGGAGTCTGGGCGAGCTACGTACCATCTCTGAAGCAGGCACGCAGTTCCGCTCGCATGTCGATGGCAGTTTGCAATTCCTTTCTCCTGAAGTTTCGATGGAAGTCCAGGCAGTGCTGGGATCCGACATCGTCATGGTGTTTGATGAGTGTACGCCGGGCCAGGCGCCTCACAGCGAAGCGCGCCAGAGTATGGAACTGACCACGCGCTGGGCCCGTCGCTCACGTGACCGGTTCGATGTCCTGCAGCGCGAAGGGGCGGATCCGGGCCGCCAGCCGGTTGAGGGATTGAGTGGAACTCAGGCCCTGTTCGGCATTGTGCAGGGCGCGGCGCATCTCGACCTCAGGCGCGAAAGTCTGGAGCGGAATTTGGAAATCGGTTTTGACGGCTACGCGATTGGCGGCCTCAGCGTGGGCGAAGAAAAGAGCGTAATGTGGAGCGTGGTCGGCGAAGTGGCGCCCTTGCTGCCTGCCGAGCTGCCACGCTACCTGATGGGAGTAGGGACGCCCGAAGATCTGCTGGAAGCCATCGCGCTGGGTGTGGACATGTTCGATTGTGTGCTGCCGACGCGAAACGGGCGTAACGGCCAGGCCTTTACTGCCCACGGCAAGCTGAATATCAAGAATTCCCAGTGGGCCACGGATCAGCGGCCCCTGGACGAGACCTGTACCTGCCAGGTATGCAACCGGCACACACGGTCCTACCTTAGGCACCTCTATATGAGCGGCGAAATGCTGGCCAGCATCCTCCTGACCCATCACAATCTGGCCTTCTTCCTTGACACTATGCGACGTGTAAGGCAATCTATCCGGTCTGGTAAGTTCACCCAATTCCGGCGGGAATTCACCGAGATGGTCAGCTCGGGTGTTCAGTAATGTAGCTCGCCACTGAGCGCTTCGCAGAAACTGACGGTGGCGCGCGGCGATCCGAAAGAGTCAAAATAAATGTTCATGCTATTGCTTTTGTTTCAGGGAGGCGGCAGCGCGCTGGTTTCGTTCGTGCCGATGCTCCTTATTATTGGCGTTTTCTATCTCCTGTTAATCAGGCCCCAGCAGCAGCGACAAAAAAAGCTTCAGCAGACAATCTCAGAATTGAAAGCCGGCGACAAAGTGATTACCACAGGCGGGGTGCTGGGCACGATTACAAGTGTTAAAGACACCAGCTTTCTGATCCGCAGCGGCGAAAAAACGATTCTTGAGATTTCACGCACGGCGGTGGCTGGAGTGGAAGAAGAAACCAAGACCCAATGAGTGTTGCCTCCGGTTGGGAATTACCGGCGGCCGCTGATTATTTATGAAGAAGACGAACCTTAAGTTCCGTATTGCTTTAATCGCAGTCGTTACCATCCTGGGGCTCTATAAAGTTTTCATGCCTCCGGTGACTGGCGTCAATGCTCGCCTGCCTCGGAAACAGGATTTTACGGGCGCCGGCATCAAACAGAATCTTAGAGAGAACATCCATTTGGGCCTGGACTTGAAGGGCGGCTCGCATTTGGTTATGCGTGTCAAGACCGAAGAGTACCTGAAGCGCCTGACGGAGGATAACGCGGTAGCGGCGCAAAACGCCGCCAAAGAGGGCGGCTTCGACATTAAGGAAGCCCACGCTGACGTAGCAGCAAATAATTATAGGGTTGTTCTGACGCTGGGTGATCCTTCGAAAGCGAAAGAAGCTCGCGAGGCAGTGGAAAAGAAAGTCGAGCTCGGTGACCGTTCCGGATGGTCTTTTTCGTCGTCCGGCAACAGCATGACCTGGAGTTTATCTGCCGCTGTCCAACGCACGCTGGCAGATGAAGCCACCACCCAGGCGCTGCGGATTATTGAAAGCCGCATCAACGCTCTGGGAGTTGCCGAACCGACCCTGCAAACCCACGGATCGCAAAACTCTCATCAAATTCTTTTGCAAATGCCGGGAGTGACGGATCCTGAACGAGTTAAGAAATTGCTCGCCGGCGAATCGCGTCTGGAGATGGTCCACATTATCAGTCCGCCGAGCCCGGCGCCGCACCAGACATATGCGACCAAAGAGGAGGCGATCGCTTCGCTCAATACCGGCGGAACGATTCCTGCTAATCGTCGCGTGCTCGAATACGCGGAGCGAATGGACCTGTCTGCAGCGTCACCGGAAGATAAGAGCAAGCCAAAGCCGACGACGTGGGTAGTAGTGGAGTCACCTTCGATCATTGATGGCAGCGAATTGCGAAACGCGGCCGGCATTCCCAGTCGGGGCGGCGGAACTGATGATTATGAGATTCAGTTCTCGCTGAAGAAGGGGGGCGCGGACAAGTTCGGCGCCTGGACCGGGGCCAACATCAACGAATACATGGGTGTGGTTCTCAACGATCAGGTAAAGTCCATCGCCTTTATCAAGTCGCAGATATTCGATTCCGGCGAGATCAGCGGCAAGTTTACCAAGGAGTCTGCTGAAGATCTTGCCCTCACCCTGCGTTCCGGCGCTTTGCCGGCGCCAATTGAGTATCTCGAAGAACGCACAGTCGGGCCAAGCCTGGGCGCGGACTCGATTCGTTCGGGCGTGAGAGCTTCGCTCGTTGGGCTGGCGATGGTGGTTATTTTCATGCTTGTCTATTACCGCGGTTCGGGTGTGAACGCAGTGGTAGCACTATTGTTGAACGTTATTCTGATGATGGCCGGGCTGATCATCTTTGGCGCCACCCTGACACTTCCGGGTATCGCGGGAATTATCCTGACGATCGGTATGGCAGTCGATTCAAATGTGCTTATCTTCGAGCGCATTCGCGAGGAATTGCGCACGGGCAAAACAGTTGCTTCCTCCATCGACCAGGGGTTCGCTCGCGCCTTCGTAACCATTATCGATACCCACGTCACTACCACAGTATCCTCGTTGTTTCTGTTTCTGTTTGGCACGGGCCCGATTCGCGGCTTTGCTGTGACCCTGATTCTGGGCCTGTTGATTAACCTTTTCTCCGCAGTTTACGTCTCGCGCACAATTTTCATTTGGTTGCTCGGTCGCAAGCGGCGCGCCGAGTCGCTCAGTATCTGAAGTAGATATGATTCAAATCTTCAAGGATGTACGAATTGATTGGCTGGCGAATCGTCGCTGGTTCATAACGGTTTCTATTTTGTTGATGCTGGCTGGTCTGGGCTCGGCCATCTTTCGCCAGTGGAACCACAGCCGGCACCCGGGCAGCCCGCAGGCCTTCAACCTGGGCGTTGACTTTAAGGGCGGCACGGTAATGACGGTGAAGTTTCGCCAGCGACCGCCCGCTGAAACCATTCATGCGGCCATCATCGAGCAGGGCGTGCGCGATGCCATTGTGCAACCGGTCACGGACAAGACCGACGAGGTGCTGGTGAAGTTGCCGCTTGAGGGGCCGCAAGCTGACACCACCAACGAAGGCGGCGCGCAGGTCGACGTCGGGCAGGTAAAAGTAAGAAAGGCGTTGAGTAAATTTGGCGCCGAGGCCAGCGAGAAAGCCGAGCTCAGTTCCGATCCAAACGCTGCCTATAAGATTATCGGAACAGAAGCTGTAGGGCCGGTTGCTGGACAGCAACTGCGCAACAAAGCAATCGCTGTCACCCTGGCGGCCCTCGTAGGCATTCTGCTTTACATGTCTTTTCGCTTTGAATGGACTTACGGCGCGGCTGCGGTTATTGCCGTGTTTCACGACGTCCTGGTTACCCTGGGCATCTTTTCGATATTCCAGTGGGAGATCAGTCTGACTGTCATTGCCGCGTTACTTACTCTGGTAGGCTTCTCAGTTAACGACACCATCGTGGTATTTGATCGCATCCGAGAAAATCGACGCTTGCACCGACGGGATTCGCTTTATAAAGTAACCAACGATTCCATCAATCAGACTCTTTCGCGGACCGTGATCACGTCCGGACTGGTTTTTCTCTCGGTGCTGGCGATGGTGCTTTTTGGTGGGGAAGTGCTGTTTGGTTTCTCGGTTGCGTTGCTTATCGGAGTGAGCTTTGGAACTTATTCCTCAGTGGCGATCGCGAGTCCCATCATGGTTTGGTGGGAGCAGCGGCTTGATGCGGCCAATCGGGCGATGGCGCTTGCTCCCAGACCGCTGGCAGGCGGCGGTGGCCGGTCTTTGGCCGGCGAGAGCAATCTCAAGCCGGGTGCCTCCGGACCTCGAGTAAGAAAACAGTCCAGTGGAGCAGGCCGCGCTTGAGACGCATCGTCTCGCGGCCGCCTCTGGCTGATTGAAGTACCGACATTTCCGCTTGACTTTGCATTGGTATGCGGCATAGACTGCGCTTGTTGCTGGCCAATTAAATAGCAGAGTCGTTTACCGCATTGGGAATTGAATCAAGCGGGAGGCGGCGGTCTATGTTGATCTGGCCGGCGAGTTTCTTTCACGGCGCTGATCAAGGCTTTCAGAGTTCTTGGACGCAGAGACTGCCGTTTCCCCATCAATTTCTTTTGTCGCAACTTTTCAAATGATTTCGCACCCCTGATCCATTTGGCACCGGAGTAGGGAGGAAAAGAAAAATGTTCGATAATCTTGTTGAGTCAGGTTCCCACAAGCAGGATCTGACCCGAAAAAGCTCGTTCCTGCTGGGCACTGTAGCGGTTTATCTCGTGATCGGTGTAACGCTGGGGATAGCGGGCATCTTATTGTTTGACGCT
>Ga0209683_10000750_pt1 | contig 12363 bp, 9 predicted proteins | sample DOMMetBare2Fresh_FD_187474 | JGI IMG/M metagenome (GOLD analysis project Ga0209683, IMG submission 187474) | Wetland sediment microbial communities from St. Louis River estuary, USA, under dissolved organic matter induced mercury methylation -... | ecosystem: Environmental > Aquatic > Freshwater... | reverse complement strand
GCGGAGTGAAGCGGAAGATGAGCAACTACAATCTGCGGCCCCGGAAGCGCCAGCGTATCCGCCGCATCGATGTCTCCAAACGAACCAGGATCGTTAAGTGAACAGTAGTGGGCCTAGACGGGAGTGCCCTCTGTGTCAAAGCCGCGACCAAACTGGCGTGCGGATGCGGACTTCAGCGTGAACTCCGGTCTGCGTTGCGGGCGCTCTGGGGCGCAGAACTGGCCGACTTCGCAGACCGTTGAATTCGGAGACGCTGTGTGCGATATCTCAAGGATGGTCCGTGTTTCGCCTCCCCGCGTCGCGCCACGTGCGGCTGCTGTCTGTGGCGGACGCACGATGCAAGGCGACTCTGTGAGCGCGAAGCGGACCCGGAAGCAGCAGAGGACCGAAAGACCGGAATTCCGGGATAGGCGCGATGGACCGGCTGAGAGTTCCGATCTCTTCTCCAGGATTTGGTGTCTGTTTGGTGTCTATATCTTGTGATCGTACGGTGCGGACTACCGAGAAAGCGGAGAAACTGGAGAACGGATGTGAGGCTCTATTATCAACGTGCTGCGGACGAGGTGGCGCGATTTCAAGCGCTTACGGAGATCGGGGGTTCGAATCCCCCCCTCTCCGCCAGATACCAGAAAGCGGCTCTACGCCAACAACGGGGGCGGGACCGCAATCCCACACCAGTTAACCACATGAGACCTTCACGCGGAGTCTGTAGTTTTCGAAGTTGCGGAAGCCGCAAGCTCGGTGTGGCCCCGGAGATGGCGCAGCGGAAAGTGGAGATCCTGGCCCGCGCCCGAGTCGTTCGTTTTGAGCCGAGCGATTTGATCGCGGCGATCGAGCTGCACCGGCTGACGCAGATTTCGTTTTGGGACGCCTTGGTCGTCCACGCAGCGCGGTCCGCGGGTGTGCAGGCGCTTTACAGCGAGGACCTTCAGCCCGGCGCCGTCCTGGGTGGAGTGCGTGTGGTCAATCCATTTGCGAGTTCGGGCGGCGAGAGTTCGAAGCTGACCACATAGATTGACGGTTGGCCGACTCCCTCTTGTTGTGGAAGCTCTCGGTGATTGCCACAGGGCGGCGATCTCGTTGCGCCAGGCGTCTCGTTCTGGAGAAGCTGAGCCTGCACGGGAGCGCCGAGTTGATCCTGTACGCGGTACGCAAGGGCATGATACGGTAGCGCGATCAGGCGATCAGCGCGTAACGGCGGTTCTTGCTCCTGAGTACTGCACGATCTTGCCGGGATTCAGGGTTTGACCGGAGGCGGCGCCGCGGTTTTCGGCGACGAAGACGACGTGGAAGGTCCGGTTCTCGAGCATGCCCGGGAATCGGCCCTGGCGGTCTCCGATGGTCAGCGTCTTGGTTGCATCGCTCCACTGGAGCGGGATGATGGCGCGGACGCCTTTCTCGTAGTCGTAGTTGTCGCCTTCGTCCTCGTAGAGGTTGAAGCTGGCATCCGCCCCTGGGTACACGCGCAGCTCGATCGGATCGGCGGGCTTCTCAGCGGCGTATTCGAGGCCGGGGCCGATCGGCAGGATGGATCCTGCGCGCACAAAGAGCGGGATGCGGTCCAGAGGTGCGGGCGCGTCAATTGCCTTCCCGCCTTCGACGGATTTGCCGGTCCAGAAATCGTACCAGGTGGTTTTAGGCAGATACAGGCGACGGGTGGTGGCGCCGGGCTCGGTGACGGGATTCACCAGAATCGCGGGGCCGAACAGAAACTGGTCGCCGATGTCGCGGGTGCGCGGGTCGTTGAGGAAATCCATGACGAGGGGGCGCATCGGCGTGTAGCTCTGGCTGTGTACCATCCAAGCTACGGAGTAGATGTAGGGTAGCAACTCGTAGCGCAGCCGGTCGTAAGCAGTCAGGATCTTCTGGGCTTCCGGACCGTAGGACCAAAGCTCGTTCTGATCGTTGGTGCGCGAGCCGTGAACTCGCAGGATGGGGCAGAAGGTCCCGTACTGAAACCAGCGGATAAACAGTTCGCGATAGGCGGGGTCGGCCGGGTTGCCCGAGGTGAAGCCGCCGATGTCCGTGGTCCAGTAGGGGACGCCGGAGAGCATGAAGTTGAGGCCCGCCGGGATCTGGCGGCGCAGAGAATCGAAGTCGGAGTTTATGTCGCCGGACCAAGCCGTAACCGCATAGCGCTGGCTTCCAGCGAAGGCGGAGCGGCCCAGGATGAAGACGCGCTTGCGGTCGCTCGCGGCGCGCTGGCCCTCGTAAACGCCACGGACGCTCAGCAGCGGATACAGGTTGACGTAGCGGTTGCCGCTTCCGATCGCGAGCTTGTGGTTGAGCTGGATGTTCTCCTCGCGGCCCTCGGTTTCGGGCTCGATCGTGTCGAGCCACCACGCGTCGGCTCCGATGCGAAAGAGGGCCTTGTCCATGAGATCCCAGTAATACTTGCGGGCCGCGGAGCTGGTGGCGTCATAGACCGCCATGCCTTCGGGATGGAACCCGGCGACTTTGGTGCGGTCTACGAACCAGCCCTGCTTGTCCATGTAGTCGTATTCGGCCGAGCCGCGCTCGAAGAAGGGCCAGACCGAGAACATGATGTGGACGTTGTTGCGATGCAGGTCGTCGATCATGCCCTTCGGGTCGGGATAGTTCGAGTTGAATTTGTGTTCGCCCTTGCGGACCCACCAGAACCAGTCCTGCACGATGTTGTCTATGGGGATGTGAAGCTCACGGTACTTGTGCGCGACGTCCAGCAGTTCCTGCTGCGACTTGTAGCGATTCTTGCACTGCCAAAAGCCATAGGCCCATTTCCCAAAGAGCGGCGCGGCGCCTGTGAGTTCACGGTAGGCGGCGATGATGCGGTCGAACTCGGGGCCGTAGAGGAAGTAGTAGTCGATGACGTCGGCGACTTCCGAGCTCAAGTAGAGTGCATGGACGAAGCGATTGTTGAAGCGGCTGCGTGAGGTGTTGTTCCAAAAGAGGCCGTATCCGTTGCTCGAGAGGAACAGTGGAATCGAGATATTGGTGTTGTCCTGGGAAAGGTCCACGGATTCGCCGTGATAGTTCCACACGCCGGCTTGGTGCTGGCCCAGGCCGTAGAACGCCTGTGTGGAGCCCCAGAGGCCGATGAAGGTTTCGGCGCGGTAGGCGTCCTCGCCATTCACCTTAACCGGGGTCATGGTCTTGGGACCTTCCTGAACGAGGCGGTTGCCGCGCAGGTCGCTGTAGGCGATGGCGCCGTCCCGGCGCGCCACGGTCGCTTTGAAGCGACTGGTCGTCAAGGTAATCTCGGCGTCTGTTGCCTGATAGGTCCATTGCACCGGCGGCCAGGAAGACCTGACGACGACATAGTCCGGCGAATTCGGAAAGGCCGCCGTGGGAGAGTATGTGACGCGGATCACTGAATCGGAGCACACCTGCAGGCGCATGGCGCCGGTCTGCATCGTGAGCCGGACGCCATCGGGCCTCTGCTCGGCGCTTGTGACCGGGTTGAGCGGATTCCACTGCGCGAGCAAAGTGGCGCTGAGCGCCAGAGCGAGGAGAGCAGACCGTGTCGGTTTCATAAGGGTGACGCTTGGCCATGATAACATCGGGCGAATCCGCTACACTCGAAGCGGATGACTGCTGGGAACAACTCCGCGATTGCGGTCGAGGTGAGAAAACTGGCCGAAGACCGCGCTATGCGCGAGATCCTGCAATGGTTCACGCGGGAAAAGCCATGGATCAACGAGCGCCACCTGGAGTTGTGCCGCATCCCGGCGCCCACATTTCTCGAAGCGAAGCGTGCGGAGTGGATGGTGGAGCAGTTCCGGGCGTTCGGTTGCGAGGCGGAGATCGACCGCGCGGGCAACGTGCTGGCGCGGCTTCAGCCGGACGACGGCGCTCCGCTCGTAGCGGTGACGGCGCATCTGGATACGGTGCTTGCCCCGCGCACGCGAGAGGAGGTTCGAGTCGACCCGGACGGAACTCTCCGCGGCCCTGGCGTCTCCGACAATGGCGCCGGGCTGGCGGCGCTGCTGGCGCTGGCGCGCGCCCTCAAATCCTGCCCGCCGTTCGAGAATCTGAGATCCACGCTCCTGCTGGCGGCAAATGTGGGCGAGGAGGGCGAGGGCAATCTGAGCGGCATGCGGTATCTGGCGGGACAGTCGCCGGTGGCGCCGCGGATACGGTCGTATCTGGCGTTGGATGGCCCGTCGCTGGATAACATCACATGCCAGGCGCTGGCCAGCCGCCGGTACGAGATCGTATTCACCGGGCCGGGCGGTCACAGTTGGAACGACTACGGCACTCCGAACCCCATCCACGCTCTGGGCCGCGCTATCACCTGGTTCACGGATGGGTGCGAGGCGCGTAACGGAAACGGCCCGCGCACCTCGTACAACTTCGGCACGCTCGAGGGCGGCTTCAGCGTCAATTCCATTCCGGCCGAGGCGCGAACGAAGGTGGATCTGCGATCCGAGGATAACGGAGCAATTGAAGAACTGGTCGTGGGGCTGATGCAGGCGGTGGAGCGGGCGCTGGAAGTGGAGAACCAGCGGGCGGGCGGCGTGCGGCTTTCGGCGAAGATCAAAGAGATCGGGTCGCGGCCCGGGGGCCGTCTGCCGGAGGATTCGCCGATGCTGGCGATCTTCCGGGCGGTGGACGCGCACTTGGGTGTGCGGTCCAGGCCGCACCTTGCCTCGACGGACGCGAACATCCCACTTGCGCTCGGCGCGCCCGCAGTTTCCATCGGTGTGGGCGGAGACGGCGGGGGAGCGCACACTCCCAACGAGTGGTATCGCCCGGAGGGCCGCGACCTGGGGCTGAAGCGGATTGTGCTCGCGTTCGCTCTGCTGAGCCGCGCGGCGTAGACGGGCGTCACGCAGCGAACGCCCGCAGTTCCTCCTCGAGGATGCCCCGCACCAGATCGACCTTGTAGTCGTTCTGCGAGAGCGGCTCGGCGTCTTTGACTGCGGCCGCCGCGGCTTGGGAGATGGTGGCGGCGTCGAGCGGGCGGCCGATGAGCGCCTTCTCCGCCTCGAGCGCCCGCCAGGGAACCGGCGCCGCGCCGGCGAGCGCAATCCGCGCCGACTCCACCTTGCCATGCGCGATTCGCAGCGCCACGGCCGCCCCGGCCAGTGCGAAGTCCCACGAGGCGCGCACGCGCACCTTGCGGTAGCGGCTGCGCAGGTTCGGCGCGGGCGGGGGCAACAGCGCCTCCGTCAGGATTTCCCCGGCCGCCAGATCCGTCTCGCGCGTGAAGTCCTTGGACGGGGCCACGAAGAAGGATTCGAGCGGCACGGTGCGCATTCCCTTTGGTCCGGCGATCCGGGCGCGGGCGTCGAAGGCGACCAGCGCCGGCGCAGTATCCGAAGGATGCACGATGTAGCAGCCGGAGCCGCCCAGAATGCAGTGGAACTCATTCTCGCCGCCGGGCGCGTAGCAGATATCGCCGCCCTTGCGAATGCAACGGAAGTCCCCGCGGAAATACCAGCAGCGAGGGCGCTGGCAGAGGTTGCCGCCGAGCGTTCCCTGGTTGCGGAGTTGAGGGCTGGCGGCGGAGGCGGCGCCTTGCGCGAGCGCGGTGTAGCGCTCATTGATGAGCGGATGAGCGGCGATTTCGGCCAGCGTAGCGAGCGCGCCGATTCGCAGCGCGCCGCCAGTTTCCTGTGCGATCCCGCGCAGTTCGGAAAGGCCGCCGATCGCCACCAGCTTCTTGGCGGAGAAGACGCCGTCGCGCAGACAGCCCAGCAGGTCCGTGCCGCCGGCGTGGAGCCGGGCGTCCGGGGAGGCCAGTTCTCGAATCGCCTGTTTGATTGAGGCCGGACGAACATATGTGAAGTCTGGCAGCATAGGTCATCTCTCGTTTCGGCGCTTGGATAGCAGCGCCAGCATACGCATGGGAGTGATCGGCGTCTGGGTAACGCGGATTCCCGTGGCGTGATAGACCGCGTTAGCGATGGCGGGCGCGGTGGGAATCGTGGCCGGCTCGCCCAGTCCTTTGACGCCCGCCGAGTTGCACTCGGTGTCGTGCGGGTCGATGGGCAGGCAGGTGATCTCGGCCGGGACGTCGAGCGCGGTCGGAAGTTTGTAGTTGTGAAGGTTGGCGTTGAGCACGCGGCCGGTCTGACGGTCAAGCCGCCGCTGCTCGGTCAGTGCGAGACCGATGCCCATGGTCACTCCGCCGAAGACCTGGTTCTCATAGGTGAGGCGGTTCATGACGCGGCCGCTGTCGTGAGCGGCCAGGAAGCGCAGCACGCGGACCTCGCCGGTCAGCGTGTTCACTTCCACTTCGGCGAAGTGGGCGCCGAAGGGGGGGCCGGGGCGCTTGCTGCGAGGGCCATGCGTTGCGTCTCCGGTGGCGACAATCGTTTTGCGGCCGGCGAGACCCTTGAGCTGGGACAGGGCGACTTTCCTGGCGGGCTCGGCGGCGGGGAAAATGCTGCCGTCCTGAAGAACGAGATCGGTGGCGGGGTGTTTCATCTCTTCGGCCGCGATCGCCAGAAGCTGGCGCTTGATCTCGGCTGCGGCCATTCGAAGTGCCGGGGCATTGTTCATGGTTGTGTGGCTTCCCCCGCTTACTTGAGCGTATTGCGTGGTGGCGGTGTCGGCGTACTCGATTTGTATCCTGTCCAATGGAGCGCCCAATTCCTCGGCTGCGACCATCGCCAGGACCGTCTTCGCGCCTGTGCCGAGGTCGCTCACGCCCATGTTGAGGTTGAGACTGCCGTCGGCGAAGAGCTTGAGAATGACCGGAGCGGGCGGTTCGCTCGAGCCGCCCCAGAGGGCCGCCGCCACGCCTACGCCGCGCTGGATGGGACCATGCTGTCGCGCTCTTTGCCGCGCCTCGCGCCAGCCGAACGCCGCGGCGCCTTCGCGCAGGCACTCGTTCAGGCCAGCGCTGGTGTACGGAGTGTAGGGCGGGTCCTGACCGCCGTTGGCCGAATTCCTGATGCGGAACTCCACCGGGTCCATCCCGATCTTTTCGGCCAGCGCATCGATCATCTGCTCGAACGCCCACGTACACGGCGGGTGGCCGGGAGCGCGCATGCTGCGCGCCTTGCCGGTATGGGTATACACTTCAGCCTGCTCGACGCGGACGTTGGGGCAGCGATAGAGCGCCAGTACCGGCCCATCCATGTTGTCGCCGAGTTCGCGATAGGCGCCGATCGCGGTCCGGCCACGGAATTCGAGCGCGGTGAGCGCACCGTCCCGCTTGACGCCGGCCTTGAGCGCGATGTCGACCGGTGGACGGTTGCCCGCGCAAAGGAAGGCTTCTTCGCGCGTGAGGACGGCCCGGACCGGACGGGCGGTTCGGCGCGCCAGCAGAACGGCCATGAGGGTCTGCTTGTTCATTTCCGCCTTACCGCCGAAGCCGCCGCCCATGTAGTGGCAGACGACGCGCACGGAACTCAGCGGCAGGTTCAGGGTGCGGGCGAGATCCTCCTGGAGGTCGTAGACGCCCTGGCTGCTCTCCCAAACGGTGAGACGATCGCCGTCCCAGCGCGCGACAGAGCTGTGCACCTCGGTGGTGGAGTGAATTTCGCAGGAGGAGCTGTAGGTCTGCTCGAGGACGAAATCGGCGTCCTGGTAACCTTTCGCGAGGTCGCCGCGTTGTGCCAACGAATTCGGGGTTTTCACCCGGTTGCCGCCGTCATGGACGGAAGGCGCGCCGGGCTTCAGGGCCTCGTCCGAATCGAGCACGAATGGCAGTTCTTCATATTCGACCGCGATTGTGCGCAAGGCCTCGAAGGCCTGGTCCGCGGTCTCGGCCGCCACCGCGGCCACCTCCTCGCCCGCATACCGGCAGTGCGGATCGAAGAGGAGCATCGGGGGACCGCCCGAAACCCACCAGGGGTAGGGCACAACGATGCGCCCCTCGGGGTCCTGGTGAGTCAGCACGGCGTGGACCCCCGGCATCGCACCGGCCACCCGGGCGTCCACCTTCTTCACGAGCGCATGGGCGTGCGGACAGCGCAGAATCGCCAGATGCAGCATGTCCGGGAACGAGACGTCAATCGTGTAGACTGCGGAGCCGCTCACCCGCTTGTAGGCGTCGATGCGCGGTAGGGGTTTTCCGACGACTCGCGTTTCACCCCACGGCGGCAGATTCTGGCTCATGCGTTCTGCCCCGACTCAGCCGCCCGGCGCACGGACTTGCAGATGTGATCGTACGCGCCGCAGCGGCAGAGATTTCCGCTCATTGCATGGCGGATCTCGTCGAGGCTGGGATCTAGCTTGCGGCGTAGCAGGCCCTCGGCGGACATGACCTGGCCGGGCGTGCAATAACCGCACTGCATTCCGTCTTCCTCGACAAAGGCCTGCTGAACGCGGCCGAGCTGTTCGCCGCGCATCACGCCTTCGATCGTGGTGATCTCCCGGCCTTCCGCTTCCGCCGCGAGAGTGAGGCAGGCGTAGCGGGGGGCGCCGTCGATGAGCACGGTGCACACGCCGCACTCGCCGCGCTCGCAGCCTACCTTCGTGCCGGTCATGCCGAGCTTGTCCCGCAGAAGGTGAAGCAGGGTCCAGCGCGGCTGCACGAGCATGCGCCGCCGCCGGCCATTGACCACCAGGGTCACTGGGATGGGTGCGCCCGGCTCCACGATTTCGTCCGGAGGCGCCGCCTTTCCTTCGACCGTTGCGCCCACGACGCCCGCGCCGATCGCAGTCAAGAAACCGCGACGTCTGATGCCGTCTTTCCGATCCTGATCCATAGGGTTCTCCGTTGTCGCCTGAGGGTTCGACTCAGTTTAGTACCGGACCGGATGATCTGGAACATGTCTGGGACGAGAGGGATATTACGAGGGACGAAACGGCCGCGGGCTAGACCTTTCTGGCGACCACGGCATAATCGAGCGCGCCGAAGAAGGCGTCGCGGAAGTCGGCGGGCAGGGAATTGAGTTCGGGCATGGTTTCAACGGCGGGGAAGAGGCGGTGAACTTCGATGCGATCCATTCCCAATTCTTCCAGGTAGAAGGCGAGCAGACGCGGGGGCACTGGGTGGATGTGGGTGGGATCGAGGTAGAAGTGCGTGGCGAGGATTGCCAGGCACTCGGGGTTCGGGGTTTCGATGGCGAGCACGCCGCCTCGGTCCAGTTTGCCGCAAACCAGGTGCAGCATCTCGGGGAGACGCGCTGGAGGCAGATGCTCGATCACTTGAGCGCAGAAGACGCCGTCGAGCGAGGCGTCGGGCAAGGCGCGCAGGTACTCGAACAAGTCGGCTGCGTCGGCGTCGAGGCCTTTAGACCGGCAAATAGCGACCGACTCGGCGCTCAGATCGACGCCGCGCGCGGGAACGCCGGCCTCCTTCATCAGTTCGAGAAACTCACCCCGGCCGCAGCCCAGGTCGAGTGTGTTCTGGCAGCCTGCAAAGTGCGGGATATAGAAGCGCTGCTTCTCCCGCACGGTGTCCTCCGCGCCGCGGAATCGATTGGCGAAGTGGAGCCAGTCGAGGACGAGCGGGGCGGCCGGAATCTCACCGGCCGCCTCGGCTCGTGCAGCGGGCTGAGGGGCGATCATGGAGCGCTGGCGGATGAGGCGCAACTCGGCGCGGATCATGCGCTCGAAATCGGCGCGGACCCGCTCGAAGTCCGCGGCGAGCGCCTTCTGGGTGTCGAGGATGCTCCGGCCGAGCGCGGTGTTGAAGTCGGAGTGCTGGAGCTTGACGGTCTCGCGCAGCGTGGATTCCATGAGGGTGGCGCGATGCTGAAAGGCTCCATGCAAGTCGGCCACCGTGCGGAAGAAATGTTTCTCGGTCTCGGAAAGCTTGTGCTCCCACTCTACGCGCCACTGGGACCAGTGCGTACGGATGTCGCGGAACTCCTGCAACTCGCCGAGCATCTCGCCGACGCGCTGCTCGACGTGCGCGGAGAGCGCGTCCGTGCGGGATTCGGAGCGCACGGCGACATCCTCGACGCGTTTCGCGAGCGCTTGCAGGACGCGGTTGTTCTCGTTCAACGTCTCGAGCGCGGCGTTCAGCGCACGGACCATGGCGCGATTGAACTCGATCTGGTCGCGCACGTGCCAGTCGAGCGCGCGCGCCACCAGTCTCTTTGCGCTTTGCACCACGGAATTGAGCAGGCCCGGCGACCGCGGGTTGACCGTTCCGATGGCGGCGACCTTCGCCTCCGCCGCGTCGCGCGCATGCAGCACGGGCGTCAAGTCGGGCAGCGCCACGCCAGCGGCGGTCGCGCCGTTGGGATACTGGGCGCGCACGCGATCGCGGATCTCCTGGATGATCGCAGCCAGATCATCGGACACGCTTGTTGCTCCAGGTGGCGGTCATCGTGGAGTAGACGCCGCCGCGCGGCGTGAACTCGCCGATTACCGTGGCCCAGACCGGTTTCGCCGCGGCCACCACGTCCTGCAGAAACCGGTTGACGATGTTTTCCTGAAAAATGCCGACGCCGCGGTACGCCAGCGCGTACATCTTGAGAGACTTCAGTTCGAGACACAGCCTGTCCGGAACGTAGCGAACCGTGATCTTTCCGAAATCGGGCAAACCGGTTCGCGGGCAGACCGAGGTGAACTCGGGAATGACGATTTCGATCTCATACCCGCCGTTCACCGTTGCGCCGGGATACTGGTTTTCCCAGGTTTCGATGGCGGGCAGCGCCGCCTTGACGCCGGCGCGGGCGTGTTGTTCGGTGTATGCGCGTTTCTTCATTCTTTGACGAGGGTCCTGGCCAGCAGATCGAGAAAGAGGCCGACGTCGGCGACCACTCCCACGGCCTGGCCGGTGCCGCGGTCGCTCACCTTGGTGACCACCGCGGGGTTGATGTCGACGCAAACGAACTTGATCCAGCCCGGCGCCATGTTGCCAGTGGCGATGGAATGGAGCATGGAACCCAGGCACAGCACGACGCCAGCGTCCTTGAGCTGTTCCGCGTAGGCGTCCTGCGCCTGGTTCATATCGGTGATCGTTTCGGGGAGCGGGCCGTCGTCGCGCAGGCTGCCCGCGAGCACAAACGGCGCTCCGGCCTTGACGCATTCATACAGAATGCCGCGCGTCAGCCGGCCGGACTCAACGGCTTGGCGAATGCCTCCGCATTGGTAGATGGCGTTGATGGCGCGCATGTGGTTGCGGTGGCCGTGCTCTTCCTGGCGTCCATCGGCCAGGCGGACGCCCAGCGATGTTCCGAACAGCGCCGCCTCGGCGTCATGCACCCCGAGCGCGTTGCCGCTCAGGACTGCGTGAACGAATCCGTGGCGGATGAGGCGGCTGAGTCCGTTGGCGCCGCCGGTGTGCACCACCACGGGGCCCGCGACTGCGAGCACCCGCTTCCCCTGCGAGCGGGTCTGCTCGATCAGCGCGGCAGTCTGGCGCACGGCAGTTTCGACCTGGCGCTCGCTCGAAACGCCATTGCTCATGAAGGCGAACGCGAGGCGGTCGCGCTCCTTGGCTTCGGGGATGACGCGAATGCCGCGCATGCCCACCACCACCCGGTCGCCGGCGCGGATATCGCGCAGGCGGCGGCACACCGCGCGGTCCTCGGAGACCACCACCAGCGCGTCCATGCGCTGGTTCTCCGCCTCGATCCACCGCTGGCGGTGGCGAATGAGCGTGCGGTGATTCGTGGTGGAGTAGAATTCGTCCGGAGCGCAGCGGTCCCGCTCGATGACAGCGATCGCAACGTCGACCGAATCCACCGGCGAGCAGCCCAAGCCAAGCAACTGCGCCAGCATCTGTTCCATGAGCTCGCGGCTGGGCGCCTCGACGCGCAGGCGGAGATACGAAAGTTCGCTATTGGTGCGGCCAATACGGAATTGGTCGACCTCGAACCGGCCTTGGTATTCGACTACGGTGTCGAAAATGCGCTCCATCACCTGGGAGTCGATCAGGTGGCCCTCAGCCTCGACGACTTCGCTGAAGGCCAGGGCGGCGTTAGGATTCATGGTTGTTCTCTCAGTGTAACAACCCATCACCGCTCGGCCAGCCAGGCCAGGAACAGCCCATCCGGGGGAACGTCCTCCCAGTAGGAGATGATGCGGCTCGAAACCCGCCGGCAGTGGCGGCGCAGCAGGCGTTCGAGCTGCTTGCGCGTGAACCACTGCTCCCATTCCGGGGTGGCCAGCCGGCCCCAGTGCTCGGCGTTCTTGTCGATGATGGCGATGCGCCCTCCCGGCGTCACAACGCGGCAGATCTCCCCGATCGCGCGCTCGATGTCGACTGCGTGCTCCAGAGACTCGGTGGCGTAGGCGGCGTCGAACGCTGCGTCGCGGAAGGGAAGTTCCGTCATGCTGCCGGCGCAGGCGCGGATGTTGGGCGGCGCGAAGCGGAGCATCGCCTCGGCCAGATCCAGGCCCCAGACCTGCGCCTGCGGATGGCGCTCGGCGACGATGCGCGCGAAACGGCCCTTGCCGCACCCGATATCGAGGACGCGCTTGCCTGCCAAGTCGCCCAGATGATCGAGAATCAGCCGAACGTGGAAGATG
>Ga0209683_10000749_pt1 | contig 12378 bp, 11 predicted proteins | sample DOMMetBare2Fresh_FD_187474 | JGI IMG/M metagenome (GOLD analysis project Ga0209683, IMG submission 187474) | Wetland sediment microbial communities from St. Louis River estuary, USA, under dissolved organic matter induced mercury methylation -... | ecosystem: Environmental > Aquatic >... | reverse complement strand
GCTACTATCAGGTCATATTCCAACTGCTGGCGGGTCCCGTAGAAGACAAGATCGACCCCTTCATAGACTCCGCGGTAGGCGACGCGTTCATATGTCTGGATGTCAGTAAGCCACTTAGTTGAATCGTTGCCGAGGAAATAATTAGCTTTACCAGCCAGCTCATCCACCCCTTCGATAGCTTTCGCTCCGAGCTTCGCGCCTTCCAGCCGCATCGTCACTACCGCCTGGTCCTTTGAGCCATCTCGTCCTTCAACTTGATTGCGCAGCGCCAGCGCTCTCAGCCGTTGCGCACCTGTAAGAGTGTCAGTATCAGGCGACTCGAGATCACTATTCTCATTTCTATCCGGACCTCGTCGCAATGCGAGGACGGCCTGATCGGAGCCAAGAAGAATGTTTAAGCCCGGGCCACGAGCAACGAATTTTGCGGACGAATCAAACTGGCCCTTGTTTGCTTCAAAACTTAGCGGTAGTCGACCATATCGCTTGTCGAGATGCAGCGCGGCAGGACCTTCCTTCTTGTTAGCCGGCGAGCCCGTTCCAGGCAGATGATCTATTTCCGATCGGTTGGCTGTGTACCCGGTCAACGTTGCCCAGCCTGTAAGCAACGCGATCGCTATAAATAAGATTGATGAAAGCAGAAAACGAGAGTTGAACAACCTTCCCAGCGAGGAGAAAATCATGAAAACTCCTTGGCCCTATTTGGAATAACCGAGATCCTTTCATGGGAGCACGCCGGCCAAACCGGGTGGATGGAGCTAACTACGGGTCGTTAACCGGCTCAGATCTCATGGTCTTGTGGCCACGCAGTCTATCCCCGAGCCGCAACGGCGTCAACACTTTAGTTCCGGTGCAGTCCCTTTTTCTTGACAATCCCCTTACCCATCCTGTATGTCGCCGTGGTGGATTCTATTTCACGCATTCGACGCACGCCGATCATTCTCAAAAGACAGGTAGTTTTGTTGGCAGTTCTGGTCTTCGCGATTGGCTTCCTCGTTCGTCTCTACAAACTTGACTCGCAAACGCTGGAATGCGAAGAGCTCTACACGATTCCCGCCGCAACAGGTCATCAATACGTGTATCTCAGCAATGAGGTGAATGCTGCCCCTGCCCCTATGCCGCTTTCCACCTACGAATACAAGAAGATGCTTGCGCCAGAGTCCGGATTTGGACTGAAAGCCGTCACCGCCGTACTCAAACGAAATGTGCACCTACCCGCTTATTTCTACTTCATGCATTACTGGATTTTATCGTTTGGCCATTCCGAGTTTGCGCTGCGGCTGCCCTCAGTCGTCTTTGGGGCCCTCGCCGTGCTGACGTTGTTCTATTTGGGAACGGAACTATTTGGATTGTCAGTGGGTGTTCTGAGCGCACTGTTGCTGGCCCTGTCGCCCGATCAGATTTACTTCTCGCAACAGGCTCGCATGTATCCGCTGCTGGTGTTGCTCGCAATCTCATCCAGTTACCTTCTGGTTCTGGCTAAGAGGCGACCTGAAGCAACCTGGATCTATCTTTTCTATGCGTCTATCTCTACAGCCGGGTTGTACACGCACTATGAATATGCCTTTTGCCTCGCGGCCCAGGTTGCCTACGTCTGGTTTGGGTCGTCACTGGGAAGAACCAAGCTTTCTCACTGGCTGATCGTTTACGCTGCGATCGCGACTGCATTCCTTCCCTGGATCTTCATCACGCTCACTCAAAAGGCCAACTCACCCGAAGTCATCGCCTGGGTCAATGGCAGCCTCACCAGTAGTCTGATACTGACCGAGGTCTTCACCAGGATTGCCCGGCTGATTTCAGTCCCGGAGTTGCCGCTCGGGTGGCTGAGCGTGATCGTGGCTTACGCGTTGCTGGTTTATGGTGCCGTGTCGATGCGCTCCGATCGTGGTTCACTGTCTCTGATTCTGTGCTGGATTCTCTTTCCGATTGCCGGCGTGGTGTTCATGGACAAGTTGCTGGGCACCCGGGCCATCACGATCACGAGGTACTGGCTAATCCTGGGGCCGCCCCTCGCTCTCTTAATGAGCGTTGGTTCGCAAAGACTCCCTCAACGAGCTTTAAGGATTACACTCAGTGCGGCGCTCATCGGGTTCATGTTCTCGGCGGCGCTGCTTACGGCGCGTGGTGAGCTGCGGGGAAAGCCTGACCGCCACCGGGAAATGTCGCTTTACGTCGACAGCCAGACACTGAGCCGTCGAGATCAGCTGGTAATCGCAGAGGGTGTGAATTCGATTCCGTTGGCCCTTGCCTATTATGGCCGGAACAATGTGGACGTGCTGCGTTTCAAATGGATCACCGACCAGCTGAAGCAACGCAGCTTTCTCGACATCCTGGGCCAACGCAAAGAAGTGCTGCTACTTGTATCGGGGCAAAGCCAGGCCGCAAAACTACTTGGCGAAAATGGTTTTCGCCTGGAAGCCCAGCCAACTCTGTTTGGCCATGTCAACGTCGCGAAGTATGTTCAGTCGGGCAGATCGCCCGCCACCAGTCGAGGATCGCAATAATTCGGGCGGTCTAGTCGTAGTTTGCGTGGACTTTGCCCTCCAGGGAAAAAAGTTCACCTGCTAATTGGACCGCGCCTGTAATCTGCTGACAACACACTTCCGGTAAAAATTTGACAGAGTCAGTCGAGGGTTATATAAGGGGGCAGCGCCGCCCTCTCGAAACTCTCAAGCCCAGAAAGGAGCAGGATCAACCGCGGCGGATCCGACCCGACATGTCTTCACTAAAACACACTCTTCTCATTCTCTTTTTCGCCATGGCTGTCCTGGCATTTCTGTTCCTCGCTCCCCGGCCGCCGTCCCGCGCTCAGACGCTCACTGCAGAGTCTGCCGACAATGTCTGGACGAAGATTCCGGACGCTGTAGTGGGAATTAACACCTTGAATTTGAAGCCTAAAACATATACAGCTGTTAATCTGAATGCTGCGAACCTGGCTGGAATTTTAAGACAGGCAGGCAGAGAGTTCAGCACCGATGCTCAGACTCCAACCATACTGACTTTGCCTTTGCCGACAGGTGGTTTCGGCCGTTTTCGGATCGAAGAGTCTCCGATAATCCAACCGAAGCTTGCCACACGTTATCCCTGGCTGAAGTCTTATTCAGCAACGGGTATTGATGACCGCACCGCGACCGGCAGGTTCGAGGTCACACCTGAAGGTTTTAGAGGCATGGTCATCTCCGCCTCAGGAACGTTTTTTGTTGATCCGGCGAGCAAACAGGATTCTCGTCTTTACATCAGCTACGCGAAGGCGCAATTACCCGGCGACCCCAGTGGGTTCGTCTGCTACGTCGACAGGCCACGGCCAAAAGCGAATCGGCCGCGGCCCCGCCCTTACCCGAAGAAAACCTTGCACCATGCAGTGCCGGCCGCAGGAGATAGCTATTTGCGCATTTACAGGTTAGCCGTGGCCGCTGCCCATGAATATGTGGACGCCATCCATCAGACGAGTATCAGTGGACCGGGCGGCGATCCGTTGGATCAGGCGATCATCGCAATCCATCGGACTATCGACCGGGTCAACACCATCTACGAAAGAGAGCTGGGAGTGCGTTTGGAACTGATTGGCGACGAGCCGAACATCATATATCCCAGCGCTGCCGGCGATCCGTACGACCCCAGCGCCAGTTTGGACGATCTGCTGGAAACAAATCAGACCAACATTGACGATGTGATTGGCTGGAACAACTACGATGTCGGCCATCTATTTCTGGCGCATGGGGGCGGAGTAGCCAGCGAGCCATGCGCCTGCGACGACTGGTATAAGGCGACTGGATTGACGGGTCGCAAGGACCCTCAGGGCGATGCGTTCGATGTCGATTACGTGGCCCATGAGCTGGGTCATGAGTTTGGCGCCAGCCATTCTTTCAATGGCACCACCGCGGGATGCAAGTTTAGAAATGCCGACACAGCGTACGAGCCCGGTAGTGGTTCGACGATCATGGGCTACGCGAGTGCCTCGCATATTTGCGGCGCCGAGAATGTACAGAACCGAAGCGACCCTTACTTCCACGCAATTAGTTTGCGTGAACTCAACCTATACATCACTAACTCGAATCCGCAAATGGGCGATTCCTGTTCACGAAAAGTGGCGACCAGCAACTTTGCGAGGCCAGCAGTCTTTGGTCCAGGCGATTATGTAATTCCAAAAGGGACGCCGTTTACTTTAGCTATCAAGAGCGGCAGCGATATTGACGGCGATGTCCTGGTCTACAACTGGGAGGAGTTTGATTTAGGCGATCCAGATCCACCGAATCCCGGGGACCCAGCCGACGCAAGTAAGATTCGCCCACTTTTCCGTTCTCGGGAATGGAGTCAGCGACTGTCACGAACTTTTCCCCAATTTGTCGACCTGCTGAACAAGCCGCCTGCCGGCACCTACACTGCCGAATCCCTGCCACAGAATAATAGGACGATGGTCTTTCGGGCTACCGCCCGGGACCAGCGGGGGCGGTATGGATACGACTACTCACAGGTCAAAGTCATAGATAGCCGCATTGTGCGGGGACGCCTGACTCCGACGGGGCCCTTAAACACCCTGGTGCGTTATGGTCCATTTGTGGTGACCAAGCCTGCGCAAGCTGCTTCCTGGCGGAGACGTTCGCGGCACTTGGTTAGCTGGGAGGTAGCAAACTCCAACCTGGCCCCCATAAGATGTCGCCACGTCAGGATCTCGCTTGTATTTAATGGCGATGAAGACCATCCAGTGGTGCTGGCTGCGAAAGTTCCCAACAACGGATCCAGAAACGTGATCGTCCCTCCAACCACGCCGTTGGGAAATGCGCGCGTCAAGGTAGAAGCCTTCAATAATGTCTTTTTTAACCTGGCCGCCGCTGATGTGCAGATCGTCACGCGTTGATGGTTGCGTTCAACGCACAAACGCCCCCGCCGCGAGGGGCTAACGATCGACATCACTGAGGATCCAAACGCTCCCCGAGACTTCCGTAAGTGGTAAGTAAAGGTGCGCGGAATCAAAACTTATCCGAAGCTGCCGAATGGTGGTCAGTAGGGCCAGACTCGGGTTTTCAAAGGACGTGACCCGAAAGGGTTCTCCGACGACTTTTCCGTTTGCAGGATCAAAACGGACTCCCCATACGTTAAGAAACATCGAGCCGTGATTCGTGATGAAGTAGATGGTCTTCCCGTCCGGCGACCATCGCGGTTTGTCAGACCACAGCCGCTCGTCGGTCACGTGGGCAGAGGCGCCTCCTGAAGTTGCCAGAACGTTCAGGACGGAAACCCCAGGATTTGTTGTCTGCTGAGTCATGTAGCAGATCCAGCGGCCGTCCGGTGAAAAGCGAGGGCCAAAGAGATCGCGACTGTCATCCGCCGCTAAGATACGCAATGAATTCTCAGCGTGCGGCGCATCGGACAAAGCAAAGACTCCTACCTGGTATCGATCCTTACTGCGCCGGTTTGTGCTTGCCAACACCGCTCGTCCGTCGGGCGACCAGTCAGAAATGTAATCCCGGTATGGACCAGGTGTGGTCAGAAGCTGTTCTTCACCACCGCCGGCCGGAATCGAGACAATAGGATATGCTCTCTCCGCTTCAGGCCCGCGAGGCAGATACCGCGTGTAAGCGATTAGTTTCCCGTCTGGACTCCACTGTGAACCGAAGCGCGAGTAATCATCAACAGCTAAGATTCTTGTCGATTGATCTTTTAAGGACTTGACCCAGAGTTCTTCGCGTTCGGCGCCGTGACGGCGTACGTTAAAGACGACTTCCTTACCGTCGGGTGAAACGGCGGGGGCCCACGCATCAAGATCAGCCGGTGTGATTGCCTGCCCGGTGCCCTTCGTTTTGCCGCTCAGCGGATCAAACGGAACTGACCAAATGCGAATACTCGAAGCGGTCGCAGCGAATGCCAAACGTTTGCCGTCGTTTGAAAGGGCGATGTCAACGTCAGAGCCCGAACCGGTAGTCAGGCGGACAGGTCCGTCAATCCAGGCGAGGCTCTGCTGATCGACAGCGACCCTCCAGATGTTGGTGACTCCGTTGGACTGGCCTTCAAAGAACAACGCATTACTGGCCGGCGCCCAACGAAAATTGCCCAGAGTTACCGCCATATCTCGCAGCTGGGCGGCCACCCTGGTGGACACCTCAGCTCGGACAGGCTTGCCGCCAGAGATGGGTGTCGTCCAAAAACCTCCATCGTCTGTTAGAAAGGAGATTCGCCGTCCGTCTGGATGCCATCCGACCAGGCCGAACTTGGCGTCTGATTGGTTTGTGCTTACGGAAGTAGAGACCTCCTTCGATGACGTCCCGTCCAAATCTACGATAAACACATCAGGGTATTCATTCACTCGTTCCCCCGGGCTCAGGCAGAGGACTTTTTTGCCGTCCGGGGACCAACGCGGCCGATAACCAAAGGAAGAGAGCCTCCGTTCGCGGCCCCCAAAGGCCGGCACGACCCACAAGCCGCCGCCGTCACGTTCGGAGCGGAAGACCAGACTATTACCGTCCGGCGACCAGTCCGGCTGCCAATCATGTGCTGGTGATCTCGTTACCTGTATGGGATTTCCGCCCCCGACTGGTTGTACCCAGATATCAAAATTCCCCTCCTCATCGGACGCGTAAGCAATGAAGCGGCCGTCTGGGGACCAGGCCGGTTCAGTCTGCAAACCAGGTCCAAAAGTTAATCGCGCCAGGGCCCGGGTCGGCGCGGGTGGCGGCTTGGGGGTCCGCGTGAATCGCCATAGGAAATAAGCGCCGCTCAGGAGGACAGGCACAATTAGACTCAGCGCGATGACGGTGCCCTTCTTATGGCTTCGGATCTCCGTGACCAGGTACTCAAGACTTGAGGGTCGGTTGATCGACCGCGTCAGTTGTGAGTCGGTCGCGGACGCGCCCCAATCACTGGCCCGATTATCGCTGGCAGTCCTGTCCTGAGTTGACATCGTCCGCTCGAATTCCTGGCCCACCGCCAGCTGATGCTTTAGTCTCTCGAGATCAAACAACAGTTCGCGCGCGGTTTGATATCTTCCCTCTCGATCTTTGGCCAGCGCCTTCATAACCAACCACTCAAGTGAATCGGGAATATCGCGGGCATAACGAGCGAGCGGCGGGGGCTCAACTTTCAGAATCAGGGAAATAGTGTCGCTGGCGGTGTGGCCTTCAAATGGGGGCCGTCCGGTGATTAGTTCGTAAATGACTGCGCCCAGGCTCCACAAATCGCTGCGTACATCAACCTCAAACCCACGCGCCTGCTCCGGCGACATGTAGACTACGGTGCCTACGACGCTGCCCGGGTCGGTAAACATTAAGGGTGAGGTGGCGGCCTCTGGCCCGCTCTCGGCATGCGGCCCGACGTGCTTAGCCAGGCCGAAGTCGAGCACCTTCACGTAGCCTTCACTGCTCAACATGATGTTTTCGGGCTTAATATCACGATGGACAATGCCGACGGCATGGGCCGCTGCCAATGCACTGGCCACGTCGTAAGAAACCTTCAGCACTTCAGAAAGCTTCATCCCCTTCTGTTTGCGTAAAGTGACACCATCCACATATTCCATGGCGATAAAGTTGGTGCCTTCGGATTCACCAATGTCATAGATGTGAGCAATATTTGGATGCCTTAAAGCTGAGGCTGTCCGGGCCTCCTGAATGAAGCGACGCACATCCCGATCATTTTGGGCTGCATCCCGGGACAACAATTTCAGCGCCACGAGGCGCGGCAGTTTCGTGTCCCGGGCCAGATAGACTTCGCCCATTCCGCCAACCCCGAGGAGCGAAACTATCTCGTATTGCCCAAACTTTGTTCCCGCGGGAAATGTCATTTGGAGACGTCAGCAGTGGCGATGTCTGGAAGAGGAAGGCAGCGGATTCTCACGAAACGCACCGGTCAAGCAAGGGCCCCGGTCTGGTATTTCGAGTAGAAGTCTCGAGCTGCGCGGATTTGAGAGACAATCTCTCCAAGAACACTTCCCGCACGGGCCCTGGCGGGCGGATCCCATACCTTCGCAGCCGACCGGCTGGAGAAATAATGCCGCTTGTTCCAGACGTCGTCGCCGTAGCAATAGTGAATCATGTCCGCTGACTTTACTGGATCGAGTTTTCGATAGTTGGTCGCCACCAGCCCGGTCAGGACCAGTTTCAGTCCCAGCTTAATAACGGCGAGCCCAAAGGAATACATACTAATCTCAAGAGGTGCAGGAGTAAAAGAGTCAATTGCTTCCAACCAGGCTTCGGCAAGTTCCCGCGCCTGAGCGACCGGCACTATGTACGGAACACCGCAGGAAATTTCGCGGCTTCTCTTCCTGAGCATCCCCTCGCTGATGCCGAGTCTTTGCGCTGCCTCTCGTACCTCCGGTCTGTAATCGAGGTAGGAATAGTGTTCCGCGGCCAGTCGCTTCAGGAAAGCGGCCTTGCGCACAAATATCATGTCCGGGTCGCAAAGCACGATAAAGTCGTCGCGGTTGTAGCCGAGCGTCGCGGCCTGAAGCAGCGTCCCGGCAGTGTTTCTGGGTGGGTAGTCATATCCCCCTTTGGTAGTGCGGTAAGCGGGGGCGGCCCGGACTTTGCCGCCGCAGTTTACTATTTCCGCGAACTCAGGCCGCCAACCTCTGTCCCCCTCGTGGACAACAAAGAGCGGGTTCTGCTCCAGTCGACTTACGCAGGAATAATGGAACAGCTTACACTGCCAACCAAGATATGGATTGTTCTCAGCCGATACGACGATGTGTTGGCGATTCTTCACTTCCAGGTGCGCAGCTCAAAGATTGTCGACAGCTAACCCACGTTTAGATCCAGCGAATTGGATCCGGTGCCGTCAACCATGACACCAGAACGTACTTTCGTCCTTTTAAGACTGGTTCGGAACGGTGCACATAGGTGGCCGGAAAAATAAGGGCCTTTCCAATCTGGGGAGTAAACGCGAACCCAAGCGTGGGAAAACTAGTCTGCCCGCCGCTAAAACTGTCATTGAGATAGCAGACCACAGTGAAATACCGATCAGTCAAGTCCAGGGCGGCGTCAACGTGCGACACGTAGAACCCCCCGGGTAGATAGCGAACCAGGTGCATGCCCTCATGCCGCTTGAAGTCACGACCCCATACCTCTCGCACCAGGGGACGAATAACCGTTCGGATCTGGCGATCGAATTCTTTCCTGAGGCCTGACCCAAGCGGCGGAGTATATGCAAACGCTGAACGATACTCACTTCGGACCGCTGATCGGTAGCTTTCTTCTGACTGTTCACCGATGGTGGCCCGCGACCAGGAATTCTGATCGTTGACCGACTTAACGATGCGTTTACAGGTCGCCGCGTCAAAGAGTTGCAGCGAGAATATCCCCCTTATCTCTTCCACACAGAACGGCATCTCAGGCATTGGCAGCCCGTCAGTTGGCACGCAAAGTTGACGCCAAAAAAACTCCTCCTAAGCTCGCCCGGATTTTGCGGGACGCTTCGCTTTTGGTGGCCGTGGTGGATGGCCCGGCCGCGGAGGTCTTGGCGGTCTGGGTGGCCGCGGCGGTCGCGGCGGCCTTGGCGGACGCGGCGGTCTGGGTGGCCGTGGTCCTTTTCGCGAATACGCCCTCTCGTCAGGTGGACGCGGGGGTCGCAGAGGCCGTGGCGGCCGTGGTGGTCGCGGAGGTCGTGGCGGTCGGGGCGGATGCGTTGGCCGAGGCGGTTTTGGTCTCGGCTGCTTCCGCGCCGGTGATTGCCTCGCCGGCTTCTTTGCTTTCCCGGCAACTGGCTTGGGTGCTTTCTTTGCTTTGCTTTTTCCTGGCTTGCGCTTCTTGGATGTTTTCGCCGCGGCCTGCCAGCTATCCTCATCGGCATCGCCACCGTCGGTGAGCTCGTTTGGTAGCGCGATCACCAGAGTGCTCAGCACCTGATTGCTAACTGGGACTTCGTATTCACGAAATAGCCTGGAGAGGTTCGAAAGAAACTCGAGCCGCAACCGATCGTCTATCAGCAACGAATGCCGCAATGCGGCGACTTCTCTCGCACCTTGCGTCGTAGTGAAGTACTCTTCTGATTCCACGGGCAGTTCCCTCCTTCCTGGGTGTAAAAAGGGTTGAGTGCCATCTGGGATTGAACTCGTTTGACCGTTCCGAAATGGCTCAGAACAAGACGGATAGTTTGTAGCCATTACGCCTTGAGGCCCTAAGACTAGAACCGTATCAGTAGAGTGTCAATGAAATTCCAACTGTGCCAACGAGTTCGAGTTTCAGGGTGAGCGGCAGGCGCAACGCCGCCGGGCTTGCTCGTGGCCCTTGTTCTGAAGTTTGAGGAGCTAAGCGGCCACCAGGGCAGCGTGTTCTTCTGCCTCTTGCTCGGCCTTTTTTTCGGCGCGTATTTCAGCCACCTTCTCGGCTTTTTTCTCGACTCTCTCCTCGGCACTGTCATTTCTCGATCTCGGTTTGCGCTTGGGTGCGTTAGGCATGATTGATCGTCTCCTCTGGTCAATAGGTCAGCGATTATCCATTTAAGTTCGGAGCGGCTCTGCGCGGGAACGCTCGCCGTCGCTCTTTCGGCGCGCAGGTTATCACGGTCCAGAACCAGGGTACAATTATCTGAGTTGGGAGACAGGCGGGCTCGGCATTTCTGGCGCGATTATCCAACCCGTCGTAAGCATAAGTTTCATTCGCCGTTCCCGTATAGGCCGCCGAGGTCAGACTTCTTCGGGAAATGGAAGGTGGCCGCAGGATCAAGTTACTTTGGCGTTATTGGGAAGACTTCGCCGTTTACCAGCAAACTTCCGTCGTCGCGAGGGTTAAATCTTATCTGGTTTTCACGTACTGCACCTTTGAAGCTCTTCACTTTCCCGTAGGGATGTTCAATTTGCAGATCTTTCCGGCTGTCTCGAAGGTAGAGACGCAGTTCATTGGTGTCTGCGTCAAAGTATTCGATTAGATCTGTACCATCAGATCTAACCTCCAGCAAGCGGCATGTCACATCAAAGTTAAGCCATTGTGCACCCGGACAGCTCGGTCTTTGCAGCAGCCAAGTGTCCCACGATTATCGTTGTAGGCATTGGCTTGTTTGGCGAGTTTTCTGCGGTGCCACGCGAGTACGAGCCCAACACATACAGGAAAGCATATGGACCCGAGCGACCGTGCGGATTCACACGGGCGATTGTGCTTCCAATCAACCTAACTAAAAGAGGAGCTCTGGCTGCGCGACGCGGAAATGTCACGTAACCCTCGTTATCCGTACTCAAACTCTGCTCATAACGGTGTATCTGTATCGAATGGACGTCATCTTGATCTACCTCTGGCACGCTTCAAATGCCGCTTCGAAACATCACTCTTTGTGACTGTCTTCAATCACCGCAGAAACCACACTCACCGACTGTCTTGGGCCTTAGTTCTGAGTCTTCTGCGGCGCCGCAACAACTTGTCAACTAAATAGCAGGCTCACTTAGCGATAATCTTTCGCACAGTCTGTAGATCACCTGAGGCAGCTGCACTTATCAATTTGCTTAGTCCTTCGTTCATATTAATCTCAAGTTCCGTTCACTGAGTTACGGTCATTTAAGGCGCAAACGCCGGAACAAGCAACGATCCTGCTGCGGAGCCGCCAATACCGCGCCGCCGGTCAATACCCCACTCACCAAATAGCCACCGAATGCTACTTTTTTCCAGAATTCATGCATTTGACGCGCTGATTCAGCCTGGGAATCCAGCTCGCCCTGGGATTGGCCGCTCGGAATTCGGGCAGGAACTAGTCCTGTGTTGTCGCACAAGAACGCGCCCAAGCGATCGCTACGAACCTTCCGTCAGGTGGTTGTTCCTTGCTAAGTACCTTATCGTCACATCGACTGTGGCTCATGGAATTACATCCAGCCAGTAATGCAATTCGAACAGTATAAAGAAGGCCACAATTTCGACGTCAATGTGGTTCCACATTCATCTTCATATGCTCTTGCCTACCTTCGTGACACTCCGAGTATTCGAATCTTGTCGTTAAAGCTGCCGGATCGATTTCGTCGATTGAATGGGCACGGGAATCCCAAAGGCCGCCGCCCGACGCTTCCGTAAACTTCTCGCCCGACACTGGATTACCAGCAACAGGTAATGGCGAACTCGTCCTCGAGAAAATGCATTCAGGTACCAAGTCTAGAAAGGCAAGCACGTCAATCCCGTTACGTGTTTCTTTTGGCCTTTCGGACGGTGAGAATCGATGCAAGTATGATGCTGTAGAGGAAAACACCCAGAGGAACGCCAATCAGGACTGGTTCGATCAAGTTGGACTCTCCGGTAAAATTGCCGTGCCGTTCAACTATCCATATTGTGGGGTAATACAAAAAGAGATACTTGTCTAGAAAAGCGTCCCACCTCCCAAGCGTAAACAAGACTACGCCCTTAATAGCGAGGGAGAGGCCAGCATAAAGAAAGAAATATTTTACGCTCTTCATAAATTCTCAACCGCCAGTCCCCT
>Ga0209683_10000746_pt1 | contig 12385 bp, 9 predicted proteins | sample DOMMetBare2Fresh_FD_187474 | JGI IMG/M metagenome (GOLD analysis project Ga0209683, IMG submission 187474) | Wetland sediment microbial communities from St. Louis River estuary, USA, under dissolved organic matter induced mercury methylation -... | ecosystem: Environmental > Aquatic > Freshwater... | reverse complement strand
GAGCGGGGCCGCACGCAAGGGAAACGAAAAGGGAAGCATCAGGAGCGCCGAGATCACACCGCCCAGCAGCACCGCCGGGACGAGATCAACGTGGGCACGCGTCTTCTGCAGCGTGACCAGATTGATCGCCGATGCGAGCGGCACCGAGAACGCAATCAGCATTCCGAGCAGATGATTTCCGGTCGGCCCAACGTCCGCGCTGTGCGAAAACATCCACCCCATGCCGATCGTTGCGGCGAGGATCGCGAACCAGGTGCGCCCTGGAACCGGCGCACGCAAGACGATCCACGCGAGAATGGCCGTAACGAGTGGTCCAATACTCAGCACCAGCAATGTGTTCGCGGTCGTCGTCAGCGTCAGAGCCAGCATGAAGGCACTGAACATCACCGCCCACATCACTCCCGAGATCAGGCCGGGAACACCGGCCTCGGCGACCGGCCGGAAACCCTCGCGGCGAATGAAAACCAGATAGGCAGCGACCGACAGTGCGGCGAACAGGCTACGCCAGAACGTGATCTCGAACCGTCCCTCGGCCTGCAACTGCGGCGTCAGATGCCGCGTCACCACGCCGGCGATCGACCACATCGTGGCCACGCAGATCATGAGCACTATCGCGCGCCGGTGGTCGCGCACGCGAGGTTCAACCGTCACGCGACTTCTTTCTCGCGCTCGGCGCGCTTGCGTTCGTGCTCTTTGAGGTAACGCTTGCGCAAGCGGATGCTTTGCGGTGTGACTTCGACCAGTTCATCGTCCGCGATGAACTCGACCGCGTACTCAAGCGTGAGCCTGATCGGCGGCACCAGATCGATGTGCTCATCCTTGCCGGATGCGCGCACATTGGTCAGTTTCTTCTCACGGATTGGGTTGATCACCAGGTCGTTGTCGCGCGAGTGGATACCGACGATCATGCCTTCGTACAGCTTGTCGCCCGGACTGACGAACATGCGGCCGCGCTCCTGCAGTTTCCAGAGCGCGTACGCGACCGCTTCACCATCATCCTGCGAAATCAGCACACCGTTGCGACGCGCGCCCACGTCGCCCGACTTCACCGGCGCGTAGTCATCGAAGACGTGGCTCATCAGGCCGGTGCCGCGCGTCATCGTCATGAAGTCGCCCTGGAAGCCGATCAGCCCGCGCGCTGGAATCCGGTACTCCAGCCGCACGCGGCCGCGACCATCGGACTGCATGTCCTGCAGATCGCCCTTGCGACTGCCAAGCTCTTCCATCACCGCGCCCTGATGCTGCTCCTCGATATCAACCGTCAGCAGCTCGTACGGCTCGTGCTTGACCCCGTCGACGTCCTTCAACAGCACGCGCGGCCGCGACACGGCAAGCTCATAGCCTTCGCGCCGCATGTTCTCGATCAGGATCGTCAGATGCAGTTCCCCGCGGCCGGCGACTTCCCACACGGTCTCATCACTGGTTTCCTTCATCCGCATCGCCACGTTGGACTTGAGCTCCCGATCGAGCCGCTCGCGCAGCTGGCGGCTGGTCACGTACTTGCCTTCGCGCCCCGCCAGCGGCGAGGTGTTGACGCAGAAGTTCATCATCAGGGTCGGCTCGTCGACCTTGAGCAGCGGCAGCGCCTCAGGCGCATCGATCGGGCACAGCGTGGAGCCGATCCAGATCTCGTCGATGCCATTGATGAGCACGATGTCGCCGGCGTCGGCTTCGCTGACCAGTTCGCGCTCCAGGCCCCGGAACTTCAGCACCTGGTTGACGCGGCCCTTGATCGGGGTTGAGCCCGGGCCGTTCATCACCGCAACTTCCTGTCCCGAGCGGATGCGACCGCGCGTGATGCGCCCGATGCCGATCTTGCCGACGTAGCTCGAGTAGTCCAGCGAGCAGATCTGCAATTGCAGCGGGCCGAGCGGATCGTCCTCGCGCATCGGCACGAACTGGATCACGGCGTCGAAGAGCGCCCGCATGTCGCCGCTGCGCACATCCGGCCGGGTACCGGCGTAGCCATTGAGCGCCGAGGCGTAGATCACGGGGAAATCGAGCTGCTCTTCGGTCGCACCGAGCTTGTCGAACAGATCAAAAGTCGCGTTGACGACGTAGTCCGGACGCGCGCCGGGACGGTCGATCTTGTTGACAACCACGATCGGCTTGAGTCCCAGTGCCAGCGCCTTGCGCGTGACGAAGCGCGTCTGCGGCATCGGTCCTTCGACCGCATCGACCAGCAGCAGCACGCCGTCGACCATCGACAGCACGCGCTCGACCTCGCCGCCGAAGTCGGCGTGGCCTGGCGTGTCGACGATGTTGATGTGCGTGCCGGCGTATTCGACCGCGCAGTTCTTGGCCAGGATCGTGATGCCGCGCTCGCGCTCCAGGTCGTTGCTGTCCATCACGCGTTCGGCGATTTGCTGGTTCTCGCGGAACGTGCCGCTTTGCTGCAGCAGCTTGTCGACCAGCGTGGTCTTGCCGTGATCGACGTGGGCGATGATCGCGATGTTGCGTATGGCTCGTTGCATTTTCAGCTTTCGTTCAGTATCCGTTCGTTTGCACCAGCCGCAGCGGCGCAAGTAATCCATTGCCGTCGACCGACGCCACGCCCAGCAGGCCGGCCGGGCCGTAGACGCGCACGCGCGATGCGGGCGAGTCGCCCGTTTCGATCGCCTGTCCGTGAGCAAAGCGCGCGGCGCGCGCCCCGTCCAGATCGACCCGCACCAGAGATGCGAGCAGCGTATCGGCCGGCTGCAGCCATTCGCGCCGCACCGCAGGCGGCATCACTTCAAGCGCCGCCAGCGTCACGGCTCGATCCAGCGTCAGCCCGCCGACGCGCGTGCGCCTCAATCCAGCCAGGTGCGCGCCGCAACCCAGCGCGGCGCCGATGTCCTGCGCCAGCACCCGCACGTAGGTGCCCTTGCTGCAGTCGACCTCGATGCTCGCGGCATCGGCATTGCATTCGAGCAGCCGCAGGCGATGAATCGTCACTTTGCGCGGCATGCGCTCGATCTCGATTCCCTTGCGTGCCAGCTCGTACAAAGGCCGACCGTCACGCTTCAGCGCCGAGTGCATCGGCGGCACCTGCTCGATGCTGCCAGTGAAGCGGGACAGCACCGCCTCGAGCTCCCCGCGCGTTACTGCCACGGCACGCGTCTCAACCACCTCGCCCTCGGCGTCGCCGGTCGACGTGCGCACACCGAACTTCAGCCGCGCCACATATGCCTTGTCGGCGTCGAGCAGATCGGCGGAAAACTTCGTCGCCTCGCCGAAAGTCAAAGGCAACAAACCGCTGGCCAGCGGATCAAGCGTGCCAGTGTGTCCGGCCTTGGCCGCGTTCAACAGTCGCCGCGCCTTCTGCAGGGCATGGTTGGACGTGATGCCGCTCGGTTTGTCGAGCAGCAGCACGCCATCGACCGCATCACCGCGGCGGGCGCGCGCCACTCTCGGCTCACTCCTTCGGGTGCTCGGGCTTGCGCGCCGGCGATTCGGGATTGCCGACCGCCTCCGAGATCAGCCGATCGATCTCAAAGCCTCGTTCCACGCTGGTGTCGTGAATGAAATGCAGCCGCGGCACGGTATGGATGTGCAGCCGCTTGAACAGCAGGTTGTGCAGGTGCCCCGCCGCCGCGTTCAATCCGTGCTCGGCAACGTCGGCATCACTGCCGATGACGGTGAAGAACACCTTCGCATGCGCGTAGTCCGGTGTGACTTCAACACCGCTTACCGTGACCATGCCGACGCGCGGATCGCGTACCTCGCGCGGAATCAGCTCGCCCAGATCGCGCTGGATCTGTTCGGCGATGCGCAGTCCGCGCGCGGGTTTCCTGGTTGGCTTCATCGAAGTGTTCCCGCATTGCTACAGCGTGCGCGCGACTTCCTGCACTTCGAACACTTCCAGCTGATCCCCTTCCTTGATGTCGTCGTAGCCTTTCAGGCCGAGGCCGCACTCGAACCCGGCCTTGACCTCGCGCACGTCGTCCTTGAAGCGCTTGAGCGACGCGAGTTCTCCGGTCCAGATCACGACGTTGTCGCGCAGCAGACGCGCCTGCGCCGTACGTTTGACCACACCGTCGAGAACCATGCAGCCGGCCACCGCACCGACCTTCGGCACGCGGAAGATCTGCCGGATCTGCACCAGGCCCAGCACCTGCTCGCGCTGTTCCGGCGCCAGCAGCCCACTGAGCGCCGCCTTCACATCATCGACCGCGTCGTAGATGATGTTGTAGTAGCGGATCTGGATCCCGTTGCCTTCGGCCAGCTTGCGTGCCGACTGATCCGCGCGCACGTTGAAGCCGATGATCACCGCCTTGGATGCCAGCGCCAGGTTGATGTCGCTCTCGGTAATGCCGCCGACCTGCGCATGCACGACCTGCACCTTGACCTCGTCGGTCGACAGCTTGGTCAGCGCATGTACCAGAGCTTCCTGGGAACCTTGCACGTCGGCCTTGATGATCAGCGGCAGCGTGCGCGCCGCCCCTTCGCCCACGCCCTCGAACATGTTCTCGAGCTTGGCGGCCTGCTGCTTGGCAAGCTTGGTGTCGCGGAACTTGCCCTGCCGATACAGCGCGATCTCGCGCGCCTTGCGTTCGTCGCCGAGCACGATCAACTCGTCACCCGCGGCCGGCACGTCCGACAGCCCCTGGATCTCGACCGGGATGGAGGGACCCGCATCGGCGATTGCCTTGCCAGCTTCATTCAGCATTGCGCGCACGCGCCCGAATGCCGAGCCGGCCAGCACAACGTCGCCGCGCCTCAGCGTCCCCGCCTGCACCAGCACGGTTGCCACCGGCCCGCGGCCCTTGTCGAGTTGCGCCTCGATGATCAGGCCCTTGGCGGGCGCCTCCTTCACCGCGGTCAGCTGCAGCACTTCCGCCTGCAGCAGGACGTTCTCGAGCAGCTCGTCCACCCCTTGCCCGGTCTTGGCCGATACAGAGACAAACGGCGAGTCGCCACCGTACTCCTCCGGCACGACTTCATTGGCAACCAGTTCCTGCTTCACCCGCTCAGGGTTCGCCTCAGGCTTGTCGATCTTGTTCAGCGCGACCACCAGCGGCACACCGGCGGCCTTCGCATGCGCGATCGCCTCCTTGGTCTGCGGCATCACGCCGTCATCCGCCGCGACCACCAGGATCACGATGTCGGTGGCCTTGGCGCCGCGCGCGCGCATGGCCGTGAACGCCTCGTGGCCCGGCGTGTCAAGGAAGGTGATGATGCCGCGCGGCGTTTCGACGTGATAAGCACCGATGTGCTGCGTGATTCCGCCGGCTTCGCCTGCGGCGACTTTCGTACGGCGGATGTAGTCGAGCAGCGACGTCTTGCCGTGGTCGACATGGCCCATGATCGTGACCACCGGCGGACGCCCCTCGGGCACCGCCTCGACCGCCGCGGTTTCGGATTCGGCCAACAATGCTTCCGGATCGTCGAGCTTGGCGGCCAGTGCCTTGTGGCCCATCTCCTCGACGATGATCATCGCGGTGTCCTGGTCCAGCACCTGATTGATGGTGACCATCTGGCCCATCTTCATCAGGACCTTGATGACCTCGGAGGCCTTGACCGACATCTTGTGCGCGAGATCGGCGACCGTGATCGTCTCCGGCACGGAGACATCACGCACGATCGGCTCCGACGGCATCGCCACCGGCGCGCGCTCTTCCTCTCCGCGTGCAGGGCGGCGACCCTTGGGTCCGCGCCAGCCGCCGGCGCCGGTATCGCCACGGGTCTTCAACGCCCGTTTCTTGGCAGCGTCCTCGGACCACGATGATGCGAGCTTGCCCGACTTCACTTCCTTGACGCCGGGCTTCTTCTCGTCCTTCTTGACTTCGCCGGGTTTCGGCTCCGGCTTGGCCAGCGGCTTGTGCAGCGTGCCCTCGGCCGCAGGCGCCTTGGCGACCTTGCGCGGCCCCGCCATCATGCTCTTGATCGCGGCGACTTCGTCATCCACCACACGGCGTGCGCGCTCCTGCGCCTGCTGCGCTTCCTTCGCCACCTTGTCGGCCGCGACCTGCTCGCCCTTGACTCGTTCAAGATCGGCCTTCGCGGTCACCTCGCGTGCACGCGCGGCCTCGAGATCCTGCTGCTCCTTGCGTTGCGCGTCGACCACTTCGCGCTGCGCGCGCTCGGCACGCTCGTGCGCTTCCGCCGTCTGGCGCGCCGCGAGTTCGGCCTGCCGCCGCGCTTCTTCCTCGCGTTTGCGAAGTTCAGCTTCGTCGATCACCGGCGCCGCGGGCGCGGCGGGCGCCTCGGCTTCCGCCTCCGCCTCACGCTTGATGAACACGCGCTTCTTGCGCACTTCGACCTGGATCGTGCGCGCCTTGCCGGTGGCGTCGGCCTGCTTGATCTCGGAAGTCTGCTTGCGCGTCAGCGTGATCTTGCGCTTTTCGGTCGCTTCGCCCCCGTGCGCGCGGCGCAGGGACTCCAGCAGGCGTGCCTTGTCCTCCTCGGAGAGGATGTCATCTTCGGCGGCCTTGCTGACGCCGGCCGCACGCAACTGCTCGAGCAGCATCGGCGGCGGAAGTTTCAGTTCCGCGGCGAATTGGGCGACGGTATTGCTGGCCATAGTGTCCTCTTTGACTTCTCGTCTGCTCTTGCGATCGATGACCGGGCTACGCGAACCAGTGCGCGCGCGCCGCCATGATCAGTGTCTTGGCGCGCTCTTCTTCGATGCCGGTCATCTCGGTCAATTCGTCGACCGCAAGTTCCGCCAGATCGTCGCGCGTGCGCAGATTATTGGTCGCCAGTCTGGCGGCAAGTTCGTTGTCCATCCCTTCGAGCTCGACCAATGACTTGTCCAGCTTCTCCAGGCTTTCCTCGCGCACGATCGCCTCGGTCAGCAGCGCGTTGCGGGCGCGGTTGCGCAGTTCCTCGACGGTTTCCTCGTCGAAGGCCTCGATCTCCAGCAGTTCGCTGACCGGCACGTAGGCAATGTCCTCCAGCGTTGAGAAACCTTCCTGGATCAGGATGTTGGCGACCTCTTCATCGACGTCGAGCTTCTCGACGAAGTTCGCGCGCACATTGATCTGCTCGGACTCTTTCTTCTGCGCCGATTCCTCGGCGGTCATGATGTTGATCTGCCAGCCGGTCAGTTCGGATGCGAGTCGAACGTTCTGCCCACTGCGGCCGATCGCGATCGCGAGATTGTCCTCGTCGACCACGACATCCATTGCGTGCTTGTCTTCGTCCACCACGATGGACGACACGTTGGCCGGCGCCAGCGCGCCGATCACGAACTGCGCCGGGTCGTCGGACCACAGCACGATGTCGACTCGCTCGCCGGCCAGCTCGTTCGTCACCGCCTGCACGCGCGAGCCGCGCATGCCCACGCAGGTACCGATCGGATCGATGCGACGGTCGTTGGTCCACACGGCGATCTTGGCGCGCACGCCCGGGTCGCGCGCCGCCGACTTGATCTGCAGCAGGCCCTGTTCGATCTCGGGCACTTCGAGCTCGAAGAGCTTCTTCAGGAACTCCGGCGACGTGCGCGACAGAATTACCTGCGGACCGCGAGCCTGGCGGTCGATCTTGGCAACGAACGCACGCACGCGGTCGCCAATGCGCAGGTTCTCCTTCTGGATCATTTCGGATCTAGGCAACCGCGCCTCGATCTTGCCGGCCTCGATGACCAGGTCGCCCTTGTCGAGGCGCTTGACCGTGCCGTTGATGATGTCGTCGCCGCGTGCCAGAAATTCGGTCAGCAGCTGCTCGCGCTCGGCGTCACGGATCTTCTGCAGGATCGCCTGCTTGGTGTCCTGCGCAAAGCGCCGACCAAGCGTCTCTTCCTGCTTCGGCAGTGATTCCTCGATGTACTCGTCGACCTCGATGTCGGCGATCTGCTCCTTGGCATCGGACAGAATGACCTGATGTCCTGGCTCCTGCAGGCCAGCTTCGTCCGGCACCACCAGCCAGCGACGAAACGCCTCATAGTCACCGGTCTCGCGATCAACCGCGACGCGAATGTCCACGTCTTCCTCGTCAAACAGCTTCTTGGTCGCGCCTGCCAGCGCGGCTTCGAGCGCGCCGAACACGACTTCACGCGGCACGTTCTTCTCGCGCGCCAGCACGTCGACCGTCAGCAGAATTTCTCTTCCGTTCATCGCCCACTCCTGAAATCCAATTCCGGAACCAGCCGCGCCTTGTCAACGTCAGCCAATGCAAACTGCACCACCTTCGGCGTCTCGCCGGACTTCGCCGCCGATGGCTTGCGTTTCGACGGCGACCGAGGCTGCGGTGCGACTGCCTCGCTTAACTGCAGGAAGATCTCTTCCTCGCCCGCCGTGCCGCGCACTTCGAGCAGCTTGCCGCGCAGCCGCTTGCGCCCTTCGACCGGCGCCAACAGGTGAATGTTCGCCTCGGCGCCGATGAAGCGCTCGAAGTCCTTCGCTCGCCGCAACGGCCGGTCCAACCCGGGCGACGAAACTTCAAGCCGCTCGTAGTGCACCCCTTCGACGGGAAACAGGTGCGTCAGCTGATGGCTGACGCGCTCGCAGTCGTCGATTCGGACGCCACTTGCCGCATCGATCGACACGCGCAGCAGCCCGCCCAGACGCTCGACGTCGACCAGCTCGTAGCCCAGCCCTTCGACGGTCCGCTCGACCAACGCGTTCAGTTCCGTCGGCACTTTGCCCACCAGCACTCTCCCGACGCGCTCCGGGGCGACTTCTACGCGTCGGAGCGCGGCAAAAAAAAATGGGCGTGAAGCCCATTTCCACAGTTCAACAGGCCCGCGCGTTCGGCAAGAACCGCGAAACCCGGAACCGACCACGCTGCAATCAAAGGACCAGCCGCACCTCGATGACCGGTCTTCTCTTGGCAAACGCTAATTATAAGGGCGGGACGCGCCAGTCTCAAGCGCGCCAGGCCCGAAATCGCTTCTAGCCGTCTCTGCCCTGCGGTTTGCGGCGCGAGCGCATCGGACCCTGGCCCTGACCGTAGCCCTGGCCGTATCCCGGCGTACCCTGGCCGTAGCCTTGCCCGCGTCCCTGTCCCATCCCACCGCGACCCGGTGGTCGCCCGCCGGCAATGATGTAGTTGACCGTACTGGTCATCGGATCAGGCTGGCGCGGCGGGCCTTGCCGCTGCGACTTGCCGCGGCGCCCGCCCTGGTGCTTCTGCCCACCCTGCCCCGGAGGGCGACTTCGCAATTCTTCAGCGGCAATGCCCAGATCATGCGTCCAGGCCTGCACCCACTCGGGTGAAAGTTCCTGATAGCGCCCTCGCGTGAGCGTACGTGGCAACTGGACCGCGCCGAAGCGCGTGCGAATCAGCCGGCTCACGTCGCGACCGACGATCTCGAACATGCGCCGTACCTCGCGGTTTCGACCCTCGCTGAGCGTCACGCGGTACCAGTGATTCGCACCCTGCCCACCGGCATCGTCGATGCGCGAGAACCGCGCGCTGCCGTCCTCCAGCTCCACGCCTTCGAGCAGACGCTGTCGTTGCTCTTCCGTGAGTTCACCCAGCAAACGCGCCGCGTACTCGCGCTCCACTTCGAAGCGCGGATGCATCAGCCGGTTCGCCAGTTCACCGGAGGTCGTGAAGATCAGCAGGCCCTCGGTGTTGAAGTCGAGCCGCCCGACCGCGACCCAGCGCGCGCCCGAGACCTTGGGCAGGTTGTCGAAGACGGTCGGACGATGCTCCGGATCGTCCTGCGACACGATCTCGCCAGCCGGCTTGTGATACAGCAGCACGCGCGGGGGGCGCCCCGCGCCTTTCAGGCGCAGCTGCAATGGCTTGCCGTTGACGCGTACCTGGTCGTTGGGCATCACCCGCTGCCCGACGTGCGCTGGCTCGCCATTGACCGACACGCGTCCGGCGATGATGAGCTCTTCCATGTCCCGTCGTGAACCGATGCCCGCATCGGCAAGCACCTTGTGCAGTTTTTCCGATTGGGCGTTGAGCGCCTGTTTGGCGGCGCGGCGGCCGCGCTCGAGCAGTTCGCGCGGCAGCGGAGTGGCGGGCAGCGCGTTCACGTTCACTTCGTCGCCCGCGCCGGCCAGCGGCAGCGGCTCGGTGGGCGTTTCAGGCGTCGGGCCATCGGCCTGCATCGCCGGCGCGGCATCGGGCCGCGGGCCCCGGCCACGACCGCGGCGACGCCGTCCGCGCGGACCGCGTTGCGGGCGATCGTCTGTCAGTTCGTTGCCGCGGTCGTCTGCGACTTCCGCTGCGTCTTCTTCAGCCGGGCCTTGTGCCACCGGAGCGACGGGCGCGGCATTGCCGGGATCGGCCGGCGTACTGGCGGGATCTTGCTGTTCTTCGATAGGCCGGATCGCGTGCGTCATGATTGGGCTTCGGAAGTGACGGCCACCGATGCGGTGTCCGGAGTGGAGTCGGTTGCGGGTGTGGCCGGCTGTTCAACGACAGTGCCGGTGGCGGAGGCGAACTGCAGTTCGAACTCGGTCGGCAATGATCCGGCCTCTGTTCCAACGCCTAAGGGAGGAAGTTCTTCGAGCGAGCGCAGGCCCAAATCGTCGAGAAACGCGCGCGTGGTGGCCAGCAGAGACGGCCGGCCCGGCGTCTCACGGTGGCCGATCGCCTCGATCCAACCGCGATCTTCAAGCGTCTTGATGACTTGCGTGGACACGGTCACGCCGCGGATTTCCTCGATGTCGCCGCGCGTGACAGGCTGGCGGTAGGCGATGATCGCCAAGGTCTCGAGAACGGCGCGTGAATACTTCGGCGGCTTCTCCGGGTTCAGGCGATCAAGATAGGGCCGCATCGCCGGTCGGCTTTGAAAGCGCCAGCCGGAAGCCAGCGTGACCAGCTCGATGCCGCGGCCCTGCCAGTCGCGGCCCAGTTCATCGAGCAAAACGCGCAGCGTGTCGGCGTTCAGTTCGTCGGCAAACAGCTGGCGCAGTTCCGACAGTGGCAGCGGCTCCCCGGCCGTCAGCAATGCGGTCTCGAGGACGATCTTCGCCTCTTGTGTGTTCATGTTCTCCGATCAGGTCAGGCCAATAGCGCAGGTCAACAACGCGATCACATCGATGCCTCGGCTGCACACCAAAGCAGCCGGACCCGCCAATGATCGCCATCAAGCACAAGGTCCGGACAATCGGTCCGGACAATCAATACCCGGTAGTTGAAGTCTGGCCGCGCAGCAGGCGGTGGTCAGGAAAAGCACTGAGTCAGTGAATTCATTCGCAGCCCTGCGGTGCTCGCCGTACGCCCAGGTACGGGTCCGCTCGCGACACTTATTCAGCACTTCCTTGGTTCTTGCCTGCGTTGCGTCGTGGCAGACGATTCGCAACACGGGACCGTCCGGAGGGGGTTGCCGTCGGCGCATCCAATTCGCGCGCTGCTGCGGCAATCGACAGTCAATCCGAGAACGGTCAATCGATGGCTGGGCAGTTTATCACGCTGTCCTTCGCCTACAAGCGCCTGCAAGCGGTGCGCGCGGCGCATCCGGGCGGGATATCACCAGATGCTTGCATTTTCATTCAGTACTGTATAAATTGCCAGTACATGCTCCACACGGAGAAACACGATGGCCCCAATTCCTTCAGACGCTCCTTCAGTTGCCCCGGTCACTGCCCGCCAAAGTGAGATCCTGGAGTTCATCCAGCAGACGCTCATCGAGTACGGCGCGCCACCGACGCGCGAGGAAATCGCGCGCGCCTTCGGCTTCCGTTCTCTGAACGCGGCCGAGCAGCATCTGCAGGCGCTGGCGAAGAAGGGCTTGATCGAACTCGTCGCCGGCACTTCGCGCGGTATCCGCGTGCGAGACACCGTGCATACACTGCGCGAAGCCGCGCGTGAGTTTGGCTTACCACTGGTAGGCAAGGTGGCCGCCGGCAGTCCGATCCTGGCACAGGAAAACGTGCTGAAGCATCCGGCCATCGACCCGCGCATGTTCAAGCCGCGCGCCGACTATCTGCTCGAGGTGCGCGGCATGAGCATGCGCGATATCGGCATCCTCGACGGCGACTGGCTCGCCGTGCACAAGCAGGCGCAGGCGCAGTCGGGGCAGATCGTGGTGGCACGGATTGGTGACGATGTCACCGTCAAGCGGCTGAAGATGCGCGGCGCGCGCGCCGAACTGATCGCCGAAAACCCCGACTACAAGCCGATCATCGTCGATGCGCGGCGCGACGCCTTTGTGATTGAAGGCATCGCTGTCGGTGTGATCCGGCCGTCGGTGTAGCGCTTCTCTTTCTCTTTCACCCAATCCTCGATGAGGCGCACGATGCGTGCCGCCACAGCCCTTGCTTCCCTTTTGCAAACCGGTGCTGCCCCCGTTTGGCAGGCCAGCGAGATCGCACCCAATGACATCGCGACGCCATGCGTGGCCAGCGGCTTTGCCGCGCTCGACGCCGAACTGCCCGGCGGCGGCTGGCCGCAGGGACAATTGGTCGAACTGCTGCTTGATGCGCCGGGCGCGGGCGAACTGTCGCTGCTCGCGCCAGCAGTCGCGCATGTGACGCGGGAGCATCGTCCCTGCGTTTGG
>Ga0209683_10000738_pt1 | contig 12491 bp, 14 predicted proteins | sample DOMMetBare2Fresh_FD_187474 | JGI IMG/M metagenome (GOLD analysis project Ga0209683, IMG submission 187474) | Wetland sediment microbial communities from St. Louis River estuary, USA, under dissolved organic matter induced mercury methylation -... | ecosystem: Environmental > Aquatic >... | reverse complement strand
ATCGCGGCGAAGTCGACGCCCCGGTGCGCGGCGTCGTAGTAAGGGTAGTCGGCCACCTCGAAGCCGGCGCGCGTGAACAGCGCGCGGTGATTCTCCCAACTCGGCGCGCTGATCAGCACGCGTGCGGTCGGGTTGACCAGCTTGAGAAAGTCGGCGCCGAGCTTGAGGGCGCCGGTGCCGCCCAGGGCCTGCACCGTGGCCACGCGCTTGGACGTCACGGGCTCGCTGTGGGCCCCGAAGACCAGCCCCTGGACCGCGGAGTCGTAGGCCGCGATACCGTCGATCGGAAGGTAGCCTCGCGGCTTGGCGGCCTCGACGAGTTGATGCTCGGCCGCAGCGACGCACCGCAGCAGCGGCAACTTGCCGTGCTCGTCGTAGTAGACGCCGACACCGAGGTTGACCTTGTTCGGGTTCGGGTCGACCGCGAACTGTTCGTTCAGACCCAGGATCGGGTCGCGCGGGGCCATTTCGACGCGGGAAAACAAGCTCATGACAGGGCGGTGGCGGGAGGGAGGAGGAGCGTTGCGGCGCGATGCGCTACGCTGACGGGTTAGCCGAATTTTACGGGTCCGCCCCGGTCCGCACCGATGCCCATTCGTCCTGAGCCGATAGCGCAACCCCAGCCGCAGGGCGAGTTCGTGTCTTTTCCCGACTCGCCGTTCCAGCTCTTCATGCCCTATGCGCCCGCCGGCGACCAGCCGCAGGCGATCGACGCGCTGGTCGAGGGCGTCAACGACGGACTGACATTCCAGACCCTGCTGGGCGTTACGGGCTCGGGCAAGACCTTCACGATGGCCAACGTGATCGCGCGGCTGGGCCGCCCGGCGATCGTGTTCGCACCCAACAAGACGCTGGCCGCGCAGCTGTACAGCGAGTTCCGCGAGTTCTTTCCGAAGAACGCGGTTGAATACTTCGTCAGCTACTACGACTACTACCAGCCCGAGGCCTACGTCCCGCAGCGCGACCTGTTCATCGAGAAGGACAGTTCGATCAACGAGCACATCGAGCAGATGCGCCTGTCGGCCACCAAGAGCGTGCTGGAGCGGCGCGACGTGGTGATCGTGGCGACGGTGAGCGCGATCTACGGCATCGGCAAGCCCGAGGACTACTCGGAGATGCGCTTCATCGTGCGCGTGGGCGACAAGATCGGTCAGCGCGACGTGATCTCTCAGCTGATCCGCATGCAGTACACGCGCAACGAGATGGACTTCTCGCGCGGCAGCTTTCGGGTGCGCGGCGACGTGATCGACATCTTCCCGGCCGAGCACAGCGAACTCGCGATCCGCATCGAACTGTTCGACGACGCGATCGAGTCGCTGTCGCTGCTCGACCCGCTGACGGGCCGCATCCGACAGAAGGTGCCGCGCTTCGTGATCTACCCGTCGAGCCACTACGTGACGCCGCGCGACCGTGTGGTGCGCGCGGTGGAGACCATCAAGGCCGAATTGCGCGAGCGCCTGGACGAGCTGGTCAAGGCCGGCAAGCTGGTGGAAGCGCAGCGGCTGGAACAGCGCACCCGCTTCGACCTCGAGATGATGAACGAGGTGGGCCACTGCAAGGGCATCGAGAACTACACGCGCCACCTGTCGGGTGCCGCGCCGGGCGAGCCGCCGTCGACGATGGTCGACTACCTGCCGAAGGACGCGCTGATGTTCCTCGACGAGAGCCATGTGCTGATCGGCCAACTCGGCGGCATGTACAACGGCGACCGTGCGCGCAAGACCACGCTGGTGGAGTTCGGCTTCCGGCTGCCGAGCGCCCTGGACAACCGGCCGCTGCGATTCGACGAGTTCGAGAAGAAGATGCGCCAGGCGATCTTCGTCTCCGCCACGCCGGCCGACTACGAGCAGCGCCACGCCGGCCAGGTGGTCGAGCAGGTGGTGCGGCCGACCGGCCTGATCGACCCGGTGGTCGAGGTGCGGCCGGCCACGCACCAGGTCGACGACGTGCTGCAGGAAATCCACGAGCGCGTCAAGGTCGGCCAGCGCGTGCTGATCACGACGCTGACCAAGCGCATGGCGGAGCAGTTGACCGACTACCTCGCCGACAACGGCGTCAAGGTGCGTTACCTGCACAGCGACATCGACACGGTGGAGCGTGTCGAGATCATCCGCGACCTGCGCCTGGGCGTGTTCGACGTGCTGGTGGGCATCAACCTGCTGCGCGAGGGGCTGGACATCCCCGAGGTGTCGCTGGTGGCGATCCTCGACGCCGACAAGGAGGGGTTCCTGCGCGCCGAGCGTTCACTGATCCAGACCATCGGCCGTGCCGCGCGACACCTCGACGGCAAGGCGATCCTCTATGCGGACCGGCTCACCGAGTCGATGCAGAAGGCCATCGGCGAGACCGACCGCCGCCGCGCCAAGCAGGTGACGTACAACACGGCCCATGGCATCACGCCGCGCAGCATCAGCAAGCAGATCAAGGAGATGATCGACGGGGTGGTCTCAGACAAGACGGCCAAGGAGGACCTCAAGCGCGCCGAGGCGGCGGCGCAGATCGAAGCCCTGTCCGAAAAGGACCTCGGCAAGCGCATCAAGCTGCTCGAACGCCAGATGCTCGAACACGCCAAGAGCCTCGAGTTCGAGAAAGCGGCGCGCGTGCGAGACCAGTTGGCGCTGCTGCGCGAGCAGGCTTTCGGCGCCGGCGGCGCGCACGATGCCAACGTGGTGCCGCTGCCGGTGGCCAGGCCATGAGCGCGCATGGCCGCTCCAAATCGCTCATCCCGGAGCGCGTAGCGCGGAGGGTAGTCCGGTGAGCGCACGCCAGCGAATCCTCATGGTGTGCATGGGCAACATCTGCCGCTCGCCCACGGCCGAGGTGGTGCTGCGCAGCAAGCTTGCCGCCGCGGGCCTGGGCGATCGGTTCGAGATCGATTCCGCGGGGACGTACTCCGGCCACGTCGGCCTGCCGCCCGACGCGCGCTCGCAACGCCACGCCCTGCGAAGGGGATACGACCTGTCGCGCCTGCGTGCGCGCGACGTCGTGCCCGAGGACTTCGAGCGCTTCGACCTGATCTTTGCCATGGACGACGACAACCTGGCCGACCTTCAGCGCATGGCGCCGGACGGCTCGAGTGCCCGGATCGAACGGTTCGCGGCGGTCGAGGTGCCGGACCCGTACACCGCGGGGCCTGGGCTGTTCGAGCAGGTGCTCGACATCGTCGAGGCGGCCAGCGACTTGTGGGTCAAGCGTCTGGGGCATTCCCTGGGAACTTCCGGGCCTGAACCCGACCAAAAGAGTCGGTTTTGAGTTATAGTTGACCAATCTACTCGGGTTAGCGTGGCTTGACCCGGAGATACACCCAGGAGTACCCCATGCGACTGACCACAAAGGGCCGTTTTGCCGTCACGGCGATGATCGATCTCGGCCTTCGATCCACCAATGGTCCGGTGGCGTTGGCGGCCATCAGCCAGCGCCAGCAGATTTCGCTGTCGTACCTGGAACAGCTGTTCGGCAAGCTGCGCCGGTGCGAACTGGTCGAGAGCACGCGCGGTCCCGGCGGAGGCTACACCCTGGGCCGCGCCGCGGCCGACATCACGGTGGCCGACATCATCCTGGCGGTCGACGAGCCGCTGGACGCCACCGGTTGCGGCGGCAAGGAACACTGCATGGGCGAGGACACCGGCCGCTGCATGACGCATGACCTGTGGACCGAGCTGAACGGCAAGATGATCGAGTTCCTGAGTTCGGTCAGCCTGAAGAAGCTGGTCGACGAGCAGATCGCCAAGGGCGTATCGGTCATCGAGCAAGCGCCAATGAAGCGTGCCATTTCCTCCGTGCCGGTGGTCAAGCCGCTGCGAGTGACGGGACCCAATTCGGTGTTCGCCCTGGGTGCCGCCCTGGGCAAATAAGAGGAGCACGGCCTGACACCATGGACATGACGCCCCATTTCCCGATCTACATGGACTACGGCGCAACGACGCCGTGCGACTCACGCGTGGTCGACGCCATGGTGCCGTGGCTGCGCGAGCACTTCGGCAACCCCGCCTCCCGCAGCCATGCCTGGGGCTGGGAGGCCGAGGAGGCGGTCGAGCGCGCCCGCGTCCAGGTGGCCGAACTGGTGGGTGCGGACCCGCGCGAAATCGTCTGGACCTCTGGCGCCACCGAGAGCAACAACCTGGCGTTGAAGGGTGCGGCGCATTTCTACAAGACGCGCGGTAAGCACCTGATCACAGTGAAGACAGAGCACAAGGCGGTGCTCGACACGATGCGCGAACTCGAGCGCCAGGGCTTCGAGGTCACCTACCTGGACGTGCAGGAAGACGGGCTGCTCGACCTGGACCGTTTCAAGGACGCGCTGCGCCCCGACACGATCCTCGCCTCGGTGATGCTGGTCAACAACGAGATCGGCGTGATCCAGGACATCCCGGCCATCGGCGCGATCTGTCGCGAGCGCAGCATCGTCTTTCACGTCGATGCGGCTCAGGCCACCGGCAAGGTCGCCATCGATCTGGCGACGCTGCCAGTCGACCTGATGAGCCTGGCGTCGCACAAGACCTATGGCCCCAAGGGCATCGGTGCGCTGTACGTGCGCCGCAAGCCCCGCGTGCGCATCGAGGCTCAGATGCATGGCGGCGGCCACGAGCGCGGCATGCGTTCGGGCACCTTGCCGACCCACCAGATCGTCGGCATGGGCGAGGCGTTCCGGATCGCGCGCGAGGAAATGGGTGTCGAAGGCGAGCGCATCCGCATGCTGCAGCAGCGCTTGCTTCGCGGCCTGAGTGACATCGAGCAGGTGTTCGTCAACGGCCACAGCGTTCGCCGCGTGCCGCACAACTTGAACATGAGTTTCAACTTCGTCGAGGGCGAGTCGCTGATCATGGGCTGCAAGGGCATTGCGGTGAGTTCCGGCTCGGCCTGCACGTCGGCCAGCCTCGAGCCGAGCTATGTGCTGCGCGCGCTCGGCCGCAGCGACGAGTTGGCGCACTCGAGCCTGCGAATGACGATCGGCCGCTTCACGACCGTCGAAGAGATCGACCACGCGGCGCAGCTGATCCGCGATCGGGTGGCCAAGTTGAGAGAGCTTTCTCCGCTGTGGGAGATGTACAAGGACGGCATCGACATCTCCACGATCCAGTGGACCGCACATTGAGGAGTCATTGATATGGCATACAGCGACAAGGTCATCGACCATTACGAGAACCCGCGCAACGTCGGTTCGTTCGACAAGGGCGACGAGACGGTTGGCACCGGCATGGTCGGCGCGCCGGCCTGCGGCGACGTGATGAAGCTGCAGATCAAGGTCAACCCGGCGACGGGTCTGATCGAGGATGCCCGCTTCAAGACGTATGGCTGCGGCTCGGCCATCGCGTCAAGTTCGCTCGTCACCGAGTGGGTCAAGGGCAGGAGCCTCGATGAGGCGGCCACCATCAAGAACACCCAGATCGCGCAGGAACTCGCGCTGCCGCCGGTGAAGATTCACTGCTCGATCCTGGCCGAGGACGCGATCAAGGCCGCGGTCGAGGACTACAAGAAGAAGCATGCCAGTCACCCTCACTGAGGCCGCTGCACGCCACGTCACCCGCTACCTCGCCCGTCGCGGCAAGGGTGTGGGCGTGCGCCTGGGCGTGAAGACCACGGGCTGCTCGGGCCTGGCCTACAAACTCGAGTACGCCGACGAAGTGGCGCCCGAAGACGTGGTCTTCGAGGGCCATGGCGTCAAGGTACTGATCGACCCGAAGAGCCTGCCCTACCTCGATGGCACCGAACTCGACTTCGTGCGCGAGGGCCTGAACGAAGGCTTCAAGTTCCGTAACCCGCGCGAGAAGGACCGCTGCGGCTGCGGCGAGTCGTTCCGGGTGTGATGAGCGCCGCTGGGCCGCTCCCGAGGCGCTCACTCCCCCTCGGGGGGACGGCGCGCAGCGCCTGGGGGGCCAAATCCGCCGCTGGGCCGCTCCCGAGGCGCTCACTCCCCCTCGGGGGGACGGCGCGCAGCGCCTGGGGGGCTGCGTGAATTCGCTCGAGATCCACGCCGAACGCGCCGATCATCCCGAGGTCGTCGCGCTGCTCGGCGAACTCGACCGCTACCTGGGCGAGCTGTACGAACCCGACGCGAATCACATCCTGTCCGTCGAGGAACTGCTAGCGCCGGGCATCAGCTTCTTTGTCGCGCGGCTGGGCGGGCGAATCGTCGGCACGGGTGCGGTACGCCGCATGCCTGGCGAGGCCGCCACCGGGGGCCAGGCGTATGGCGAGATCAAGCGCATGTACGTCGACCCGACCCTGCGCGGCCGTCGCATCGGACGGCGCCTGATCGATACGCTTGAAGACGCGCTGCGGCGCGAGGGCATCGTGCTGGCCCTGCTCGAGACGGGCCGCGACCAGCGTGAAGCCGTGCGGCTGTACGAGCGCTGCGGCTATGCACTTTGCGGCCCGTTCGGTGGCTACCCGGATAACGGCCTGTCGCTGTTCATGTCCAAGGTGCTCGGGTGAACATCACCGACAACGACTTCGTGCTGTTCGGCTTGCCCGAGTGCTTCGCGCTCGACCGGCCCGACCTCGACGCGCGCTGGCGCAAGCTGCAAGCCTCGGCACACCCGGACAAGTTCGCCGCCGAAGGCCCCGCCGCGCAGCGCATGGCGATGCAATGGTCGGTGCGCATCAACGAGGCTTACCGGCGCCTGCGCGAGCCGCTCACGCGTGCGGCCTACCTGTGCGAGCTGCGCGGCGCGCCGATCGAAGCACAGAGCAACACCACGATGCCGGCCGATTTCCTGATGCAGCAGATGTCATGGCGCGAGGCGCTGGACGATGCGGCCAACGACGCCGAACTGGCTGCGCTGGACGACGAAGTGCGCACGACGGAACGGGCATTGCTGGCGCAGTTGGCCGAGTTGCTCGACGAGCGCCACGCGCCGGCGCTGGCTGCCGAGCGGGTCAGGGCACTGATGTTCATCGCCAAGTTCCGCGCCGACCTGTCGCGTCGTGCCGAGGCGACTCAAGACTGACCGCATGACGCTGCTGCAGATTTCCGAGCCGGGCCAGTCGCCCGATCCGCATCAGCGCCGCATCGCGGTGGGGATCGATCTGGGCACGACGAACTCGCTGGTGGCCGCGCTGCGCCATGGTGTGGCCGAATGCCTGCCTGACGCGATGGGCCGTGCGATCCTGCCCTCGGCCGTGCGCTACCTCGAGGGCGGCCGTCGCCAGATCGGCCACGACGCGCTGGCCGCCCAGGCCGACGATCCGCTGGACACCGTCGTGTCGGTCAAGCGCCTGATGGGGCGCGAGTTGGCGGACGTGGTCGGGCGCGAGCGCTTGCCGTATCGCTTCGTCGACCGCCCCGGCATGGTGGCGATCGAAACGCGCGACGGCATGAAGACGCCCGTAGAGGTCTCGGCCGAGATCCTGGCCGCGCTGCGCCAGCGCGCCGAGGACAGCTTCGGCACCGACGAGCTGTTCGGCGCGGTGATCACCGTGCCGGCCTACTTCGACGATGCACAGCGCCAGGCGACCAAGGATGCCGCGCGGCTGGCGCGCCTGAACGTGCTGCGCCTGATCAACGAGCCGACCGCTGCCGCGGTGGCCTACGGCCTGGACAACGCCAGCGAAGGTCTGTATGCGGTGTACGACCTGGGTGGCGGCACGTTCGACATCTCGCTGCTGCGTCTGACCCAGGGTGTGTTCGAGGTGGTCTCCACCGGCGGCGACGCGGCCCTGGGCGGCGACGACTTCGACGCGGCACTGGCCGAGTGGGCGTTGGCACAGACCGGTCGCCGCGCCACGACGCCGCGCGACCAGCGTGCGCTGCTCGTCGCCGCGCGCGCCGCCAAGGAGGCATTGACCGACGCCCCCTCCGCCACGCTGACGTGCGCGCTGTCGGGCGGCCCGATTGCGCTGCCTGTCACGCGCGCTCAGTTCGATGCGCTGACGCGAGGCCTGGTCGAGCGCACGCTCGCAGCCGCCCGGCAGGTGCTGCGCGACGGTGGCGTGAGCCGCGCCGATGTGAAGGGCGTGGTGATGGTGGGCGGCTCGACACGCATGCCCGCGGTGCGCACGGCCGTCGGTGAGTTCTTCGGCCGCGAGCCCCTGGTCAACCTCAACCCCGACGAAGTGGTGGCCGTCGGCGCTGCGATCCAGGCCAATGCGCTGGCCGGCAACTCGCGCGACGGCGAGATCCTGCTGCTCGACGTGATCCCGCTGTCGCTGGGCATCGAGACGATGGGGGGCCTGGTCGAGCGCATCATCGAGCGCAACAGCACCATCCCGGTGGCCAAGGCGCAGGACTTCACCACCTTCAAGGATGGCCAGACAGCGATGGCGCTGCATGTCGTGCAGGGCGAGCGGGAACTGGTCGCCGACTGCCGCTCGCTCGCACGGTTCGAGTTGCGCGGCATCCCGCCGATGGTGGCGGGCGCGGCGCGAATCCGCGTCACGTTCGAAGTCGACGCCGACGGGCTGCTCGCGGTGTTGGCGCGCGAGCTGACCTCGGGCGTCGAGGCCAAGGTCGCGGTCAAGCCGAGTTACGGGCTGGCCGACGAGGACATCGCCCGGATGTTGAAGGCGGGGTTCGGTGCCGCCGATGCCGATGCCGCTGTGCGGTCTTTGCGTGAGGCTCGCGTCGAGGCCGAACGCATGGTGCTGGCCACGCGCGCTGCGCTGGCTGCCGACGGCGAGATGCTCGACGCCGACGAGCGCGCGGCGATCGAGGCGCAGATCGCGCACGTCGAGACGGTGGCGCGCAGCGACGACCACCATGCGATCGACGATGCCATCAAGGCGCTGGCCGACGCCACCGAGGCGTTCGCGGCGATGCGCATGAATCGCGGCATTCGCAACGCGCTGGCCGGTCGCAGCGTTGAAGATATCTGACATGCCGGTCATCACGATCCTGCCGCATGCCGAGTACGCTCCCGAAGGCAAGACCATCGAGGCGGCGCCGGGCACCTCGCTGTGCGAAGCGATGCTCGAGCATGGCGTTCAGATCGAACACGCCTGCGAGATGAGTTGCGCCTGCACCACCTGCCATGTGGTGGTGCGCCAGGGTTACAACTCGCTGGGTGAGATGGATGAAAGCGAGGAAGACCTGCTCGACCGCGCCTGGGGTCTGGAGCCTACGTCGCGCCTGTCATGCCAGGCCATCGTCTCGAACCAGGACGTGACGATTGAGATCCCGCGCTATTCGATCAATCACGCCAAGGAAAAGCACTGAGCCGGCGCCTGTGTGGGGGCGCTCAGTACTTGGTCAGGTCCGAACCGAACAGGTTGCGCCGCACCCAGTTGCCGACAGGCCTGAGCGAATCGAGGAACGAGTCGCCTTCGGCCTCGCGCTCGAGCAACAGGCCGTTTTCCTCGAGCATCTGCAGGAAGCCGCGCACTTCGACTTTGGTCGCGCCACTGGACAGGACCAGCGAGCCGACCGTCATGTAGCGATGGGACAGGTCACTCAACATGCGGCGGAACACCGTACGGTGGTACGGTGGTGGCACATCGGGCCAGGCCGCCAGCTTGTATTCCTTCATGTCCCAACGCTCGGGCCCTTGACTGCGGCCCCTCCAGTGCATGTTTGGAACCAAGAGTACATTCGCCACGCCGGTCGCGCCAAGGGCTTTAGGGCGAGTCGAGGGTTTATTCCGATACACAGGTGTGACGTTTTGCTAATGCCGTGCCGGAGTTCACGGGCCGCAATGGCCGCACCATGAACGTCCTGGGGTTCGAGTCCTCCTGCGACGAGACGGGTGTCGCGGTGGTGCGATTGCAGGGCGAAGCGCCACCTGAACTCCGGGCCCATGCACTGCACACGCAGGTCGATATGCATGCGGCTTTTGGGGGCGTGGTGCCAGAGCTGGCTTCGCGCGACCACATCCGCCGCGTGCTGCCGCTGGCGCGCCAGGTGCTCGAACAGGCCGGGCTGGCACTTCATGGTGTGGACCTCGTGGCCTATACCCGTGGCCCGGGGCTCGCCGGCGCGCTGCTGGTCGGCGCGGGTGTGGCCGTGGCGTTGGCAGCGGCGATCGGCAAGCCCGTGCTCGGCGTGCACCACCTCGAGGGTCACCTGCTGTCGCCTTTCCTGTCGAGCCACCCGCCGCAGTTTCCGTTCGTCGCGCTGCTCGTCTCGGGCGGTCATACCCAACTGATGAGGGTGCAGGGCGTCGGCGACTACGAAATGCTCGGCGAGACGATCGACGATGCCGCGGGGGAAGCCTTCGACAAGAGCGCCAAGCTGCTGGGTCTGGGGTACCCGGGGGGTCCCGCGTTGGCGCGGCTGGCCGAGCAGGGCGACGCCGCTGCCTTCGCATTGCCGCGCCCGCTGTTGCACAGCGCCGACCTCGACTTCTCGTTCGCGGGGCTGAAGACTGCGGTGATGACGCAGGCACGCAAGTGCGAAAGTGCGGGCGGCGACCCGTGGCGGGCCGACCTGGCTGCCGCCACGCAGGCGGCCATCGTCGATGTGCTGGTGAAGAAGTCGATGCGTGCGCTGCGCGAAACCGGGCTCACGCGCCTGGTCGTGGCCGGCGGCGTGGGGGCCAATGCCCGGCTGCGCAACCAGCTCGACGCCGCGTGCTCACGCGCACGCGTGACGGTGCACTACCCCGAGCTGCACCTGTGCAGCGACAACGGCGCGATGATCGCGCTGGCTGCAGCGATGCGCGTGCAGTCCGGATGCGCGACGCCTTCACGCGACCTGGCGTTCGACGTCAAGCCGCGCTGGGCGCTCGACGCGATCAGTTGATGGCGAGCTGCTTCGAGGCGCTGGCGCGCTTCTTGGCCAGCGTCAACGTGAGCACGCCGTTGTCGAGCTTGGCCTGCGAGGCTTCCTGGTCCACCTCTTCGGGCAAGGTGAAGCTGCGTGCGTAGCTGGCCGACGAACGCTCCCGATAGATGAGGCGCGATTGGGCCTGCGGATCCTGCCGGGTCTGTTCGCGCTGCGCCTGTGCCGAGACGCTCACGCGGCGCCCGTCGATCGTGATCTTCACGTCCTCCTTGGCCACGCCGGGCAGATCGAGCACGACGCTGTAGCCGCCATCGGCTTCGGTCACGTCCAGCGACGGGCTGCGCGCGGGGTCGTCGGTGGCGCAAGTTGCGCCGAAGAAGCGCTCGAAGGTGTCGTCGAACAGGCGGTCGAAAGAGCGCGCCAGTTGGGGCGAGGGACGGGTGGCGGAGACCAGGAACATGGTGCGAGCTCCTACAATGGATTGCGAGGCCCGGCACGCGTGGATGACGCGATTGCGATGCCAGCTCTCATGCCGCAGAAGTTGGGAGCGGCTTTTTTGTTTTCAAGAAGGCCCTGTTCGCGAAATGCGTCAAACCCGCCTGAGCCGACGTGATGCCGCATTGCCGATGGTGTGCGCAGTCGCACGCGCGACCCGCCACGCGATCGTGAGCATGCACGCCTGATGCGCGACGCCATCCGGTCCCTGCCTGGCTCGCGCATCCGCGAGGTGGCCAATGCCGGTATCGGTCGCGCCGACGTGCTCGCGTTCTGGTTCGGCGAGAGCGACGAGGTCACTCCCGAGGCCGTGCGCGCGGCGGCAGCGCAGTCGCTGGCGCGCGGCGAGACTTTCTATGCGCACAACCTGGGCCTGGCCGAGTTGCGCGAGGCGCTGGCGTCGTATACCGGCGAGTTGCACCCGCCGGTCGGTGTCGACCGGATCGCGGTCACCTCGTCGGGCGTGTCGGCGCTGATGCTGGCCACGCAGATGCTGGCCGGTGCCGGCGACGACGTCGTGGCGCTGGTGCCGGTGTGGCCCAACCTCACGGCGCAGCCGGCCATCCTGGGTGCGCGGGTCACGCGAGTGCCGCTCGTACCGAAGGACGGCGTCTGGACTTTGGACCTGGAGCGCTTGCTGGCCACCGTCGGCCCGACCACCCGCATGCTGCTGGTCAACGCACCCAACAACCCGACCGGCTGGACGCTCACCCGTGCGCAGCAACAGGCGATCCTCGAGCATTGCCGCCGCACCGGGACCTGGATCCTGGCCGACGAGGTGTACGAGCGGATCTGGTTCGGTGACGGCCCGGCCGCACCCTCCTTTCTCGACCTGGCCGACGAGCGCGATCGACTGATCGTCGTGCACAGCTTTTCCAAGTCGTTCCTGATGACCGGCTGGCGGCTGGGTTGGATGGTCTTGCCGACGGGCCACCTGGACGCGATGGGCAAGCTGATCGAGTTCAACACCTCCTGCGCTCCTGTCTTCGTGCAGCGCGCGGGGCTGGCTGGTTTGCGCGATGCCGCCACCACCGTGCCCGCATTGGCCCTGCGCATGAAGGCCTGTCGCGATCGCCTGGTCGATGGCCTGCAGGCGCTGCCTGGTGTGCAGGTCGGCCGGCCGCTGGGTGGCATGTATGCGTTCTTTCGTGTACCGGGCCGCAGTGACGACTCGCTGGCCTACGCCAAGCACCTGGTCACCGGGCATGGACTGGGTCTGGCGCCGGGCGCGGCCTTCGGCGAAGAAGCCGAGGGCTGGCTGCGCTGGTGCTTCGCGTCTCGCGACCCGGCGCGGCTCGATCAAGGGTTGGCACGGCTGGCTCAGGCGCTGCAGCTATAA
>Ga0209683_10000734_pt1 | contig 12574 bp, 12 predicted proteins | sample DOMMetBare2Fresh_FD_187474 | JGI IMG/M metagenome (GOLD analysis project Ga0209683, IMG submission 187474) | Wetland sediment microbial communities from St. Louis River estuary, USA, under dissolved organic matter induced mercury methylation -... | ecosystem: Environmental > Aquatic >... | reverse complement strand
CGGGGTGGCAACTTTGAGGCATATCTAAATCCCGGCACCGTTTTGTCGGTTAGTGCGACACAACATTATGCATTAAGGGTTTCGATAGAGGAGAGGGACTACGATAAGGTAATCGATAGTTATTCCGGCCTAGTTAAAAAAGGCGATTTAAAGGTAAGTAGCTTAAGTGTAAATAGTAATAACGGTACCAGGTTGGACGGTCTGTTCTCGAAGGACTTTCGAGGTGCTGCAGCTATATTCAAGATTCGCGACAAGACCTTGATAATAAGGACAGACGCTTCAACCTTCATTGATAGCAAAGATTTTGACAACATAATAGCATCGATTCATATCAACAAGTAGGCTCAACAAAACAACATACTAGTTACATTATGTTACAATATTTAACATATGAGTGCAGCGCGAGGGGAGCACGGATTTCTAGACGATAGTCGGCTATTAGGCGGTTTGCCGTCCGTTGTCGCTGCAGCGCACGAGATGAAGTCCCCACTAGCTTTGATCAGGCAGTTATCGATGACATTGGAAAGTGAGGAAATTAGCAATTACGATCGGGCGCGTATATTACAGCAAATTAGTTTGACTAGTGAGAAAGCTTTACGATTAACTAGTGATCTAACCCGATCCGCAAACCTGGCAGGAGCGATGTTTAAACTCGAGCCGATTAATCCTTATCAGGTTTGCGAAGACATAGTCAAAGAAATGCAACCACTTTATCAAGCATACGGGCGCAAGCTATATTTACTGAATCGAAAGAGCCCGTTATTAATGGTTGCAAACAGAGACTTATTACGTAGGATACTGACTAATTTTAGCGATAATGCGCTACACTATACCGACTCTGACTTACCAATCGAGATAAAGATCCATGCTCGTGGTAATATGATTCGTCTCGGCGTGCGTGATTACGGGCCTTCATTAACAAAGGGTCTGACACATGAAGTCAGAAGCGGACTTAATGGTGCCAATCAATTAAATGCTCGACCACAAAGTAGTGGACTCGGATTGTTTATTGTCAGCCAATTCGCCGAGTTTATGAATGGCAAAATCGGTTGCGTCCGACATCGAAACGGTACAACTTTCTACGTAGATTTACACGCATCTCGTCAACTGAATCTGTTATGAAAAAGCCTAGAGTATTGATTATCGAAGACGATATCTGGTTGGCCGAAAATTACTCTAGGTTGTTAAGTAGCAAATACCAGGTCAGTCATTGTACCAACGGCTATGTTGCTATCGATTTATTTGACAGCCTCAGACCTGATGTAGTGATTTTAGATGTTTTATTAACTGGTGCATCGGCCTTTACTTTACTACATGAACTGCAGTCTTATAGTGATACTGGTAATATCCCGATTATTATGTGTACTAATTTAGCGGATGATATGAAGATACCAGATCTTGAATCATATGGCGTTGTTAAGTTGTTGAACAAAGCAACCATGATACCGAGCGACATCCTAACTGCTCTAAAAAGTGTATTGAAATGAAGACCATAAAGACACAAGCTATAGTATTGAAAAGGACTAACTTTGGCGAGGCTGATAGGGTAATTCAATTTTTAACACCCAATGGTAAATTGAGTGCGATTGCCAAAGGTGTCAGACGTGAAAAAAGCAAAATGGCGGGCGGAATTGAGTTATTTGCAGTCTGTGACTTAGTAGTCGCGGAAGGTAAGTCGGATTTGGGTATTGTAACCTCCGCCAGGATTAGTCGTTTTTACAAAAATATTTTAGTCAATTATGACCGTATGCAATTCGCGTACCAAGTCATTAAATTGATATCGAGCGCCAGCGAACAATTAGATGGCTCAGATTGGTACGAAATATTAAACGAAGTATTTGCCGGTATCGATAGTCATTCGATTAATTTTGAATTAGTGCAGACCTGGTTTTATTTACGATATTCGGTATTGACGGGTTATGAACTAAGCCTAAGACGCGATATTGACGGCAATGATTTGTTGTCTGGTATGAATTATAGTTACGACCTAGGTGAGCGCGGCCTGCGACAGAACACAAAGGGCGAGATTGGAACTGAGCATATTAAACTTATGCGATTAATAAACACGAAATCATTAAAAGTTTTAGCGCAAATTGGCGGTATCAACGATGTAATATCTGACTGTCTGATGGTCGCGCATCAGCATGCTGCCGTATAGTAGTGTGCCGTTAATCTGATGCATGATATAATTATCTGTAATTATGGCAGATAAAAAGCAAATAGAAATGGAAGATATTGTTAGTTTGGCAAAGCGAAGAGGCTTTGTCTATCAAGGCTCTGAAATATATGGCGGTATGTCGGGCATGTACGATTATGGTCCTTATGGCGTCGAGTTACTAAATAACCTCAAAGCTGCCTGGTGGAGAGAGTACACACAGAAACGAGATAATTATTACGGTATCGATGCCGCTATATTCAAAGACCCTCGAGTATGGGATGCTTCGGGTCACACTAAGGGGTTTTCTGACCCACTAAGTGAGTGCCGTAAGTGTCATAACCGCATCCGTGTCGATAAAGAGCTGGGCGCTATTGGCGTAGTAGCAGATGAGAAAATGTCCGAAGAGGATTTGAATAAGCTATTTGATGAGAATCGTGACAAAATTAAATGTCCAAACTGTGGATCGAAAGATTTCACTCCGGTACGTGCTTTTAACTTACTGGTTAAAACAAATATGGGTGACTTTACCGGCGAGTCCGACGAGCCGGTTTACCTGCCCGGTGAAGCATGTCAGGGTATATATCTGAACTTCAAAAATGTAGTTGATACAACTCGCGCCAAGGTGCCATTCGGCATTATTCAAATCGGTAAGGCGTTTCGTAACGAAATATCACCACGCAACTTCCTATTCCGCACCCGCGAGATGGAGCAGGCAGATACTCAGTACTTCGTAGCACCCCATGAAAACAAAGAGGCGTATGAGAAAATTAAGCAAGACAGAATGAACTGGTATATTAACCTCGGTATAAATAATGATAATCTGCGCTATAAGCAGCACGACAATCTAGTCTTCTATGCATCCGATGCCTGGGATATTGAATATAATTTCCCATCGCTAGGCTTTGATGAGCTAGAGGGTGTGCATGACAGGACAGACTATGACTTGTCGCAGCATATGAAGTTTTCCGGTACCGATTTGAACTACACAGACCCTTATACTAGCCAGAAGTATATTCCATGGATTTTGGAAACATCTGTCGGTATGGGCCGTATGTTCTTGGCATTCATGTCGGATGCATACACAGTTGAGGAAATTAACGGCGAAAGTCGTACAGTGCTTAAGTTACACAAAGACCTTGCTCCAATTAAGGCGGCAGTATTCCCACTGCTTAAAAATAAGCCAGAACTAGTCGAAAAGGCTAAGGGTGTGTATGACCAGCTTAAGAATGGTATGAAGTGTGAGTGGGACGACAATGGCAATATTGGTAAGCGCTACCGACGCCAGGACGAGATTGGTACACCAAAATGTATCACAGTTGATTTCCAGACACTAGAAGACAACACTGTAACGGTGCGTGACCGCGACACTACCGAACAAACTCGCGTACATATCGACGATTTAGTTAATGTCTGTTAATTTTTTATAGTAGAATAGTTAGTAATGATTACATATTATACAGACGGAAGCTGCAGCCCAAATCCAGGTCCCGGTGGGTTCGCGGTTGTCAAAGATACAGAACTAGTTGTAACGGGGCATGAGCCAATGTCGACTAATATACGCATGGAAGGAAGGGCCATTATAGCCGCCTTGAACGATGCGTGTGGTGAGGATTGCCAGATATTTAGCGATAGTGAATTCTGGGTCAATGTATTGACGCGCTGGAGCGATGGCTGGGAGAATAACGGTTGGTCCAAGAAGAATGGCGATATAAAAAACCTTGATTTGGTTCAGGAAGCGCACCGATTACATAAACAGTCAAAAGCTAAATTGATTTGGGTGCGCGGGCATGTTGGTAATGCCAGCAATGAGCTAGCCGACCAGTGGGCAAACAAGGCTCGTGAAGACCGATTGACTGGCAAATTTTTGATATAACAGAATCTAATAGGGGTAAGTGATGGAAGAAAAACAAGACATTTTTGATATTTTTTTATGGGCTAATAATACCGATGGTATTAAAAAAGAGTTAGATGTTGAATTCTTTTTGTTCAACAAACATTACACGCCTTATGCTACTCAATTCAATACGGAGCTGAACGCTCAAATTCGACCATTATTCCTGTACGACATGATTAATTTTGTCACGCTAGGTGCGGGAACTGGTCTTTCGGTTCGTGATTTTGAACTGTCGGACGGTGAAGACAGCGTGTTGCTTAGAACTGACCTAGAGAACGTTGGACGCGCCGAAACGCTGGTTCATCTTATCGAAAATCAACGAAATGATATCGTCATGTTTAGCGAGCAGGAACACGAGTTTAAGCGGATTAAAGGAATAGTGGCGCGATTCACTCATAAGAGTCTAAAGAAGGCTTTTTATTCTATAAAACTCATACCTCAGGCTCAGGTATTGCACGGCTCATCATCCTGGGAATTCAAGGATGGTAAATTCGGAAACTTTCAGGCTGACGTTGGGATGAAGGTACCTGCTGACAATCAAGTCCTGATAGTCGAAGGCAATCTATTCGTTTTCAACCAAAGCAAGTTTGAGCGGTTATTCAATTATGATTACAAGAAACAGGCCTTGGCTGATCAAAAAGTAACCGAAATCGAAAAGCATTATAAATTAAGTTTTCCAGACGGTATGGACCTGCAGACCTTGGTGCGCGAGCGTAAGAAGACTATTAATAAGCTACAGAAAATCGAAGTAGGCGAGGTAACTCAACAGCAGGCGATTGACTATGCTGACGGAATGCAGCTGGATATCATGACCGACGACAACGGCGCGATTATTATTATGGACGGTAATGACTTGGATACCTTCGTGAATCTAATTAACGAAGATTATATCACTAGTGAAATTACAGGACGCAGGTACGAGGTTAAATCCAAGAAGTTGCTTGATGATCCAGAAGGTGAACCTCCCAGGGGATAGAAATACAGCTCTAAAGCCACTATAATAATATGTGATGAATCAAATTTTAGCACTCGAGGTTATGCTCTCGGGAGAGAGTGTTTTGCTTACCGGCTCGGCAGGAGCGGGCAAGACTTTTGTGTTGAATCAATTCATTAGGTTAGCCAAGAGTGATGGTAAACACGTTTCCGTCACAGCTACAACCGGACTGGCGGCCACTCACTTGGGCGGTACGACTATACATTCATGGAGCGGAATTGGTGTTGATGATGAATTGGCGCAGGGTTTCGCAGACCATATAGGTAAGGGCCGTCGTGAGATTATCGAAAAAACAGACGTGCTAATTATCGATGAAGTGAGTATGTTGCACGACTTCCGACTTGATATGGTTGATGAGGTTTGTCGGATTGTCAGGAAAAAAGACGAACCGTTTGGAGGTATTCAGCTGGTTATGAGTGGTGATTTTTTCCAGCTGCCGCCTATAAATCGTGGCGATTCGCGGGCGGGTGGTTTTGTGGTTAATAGCCAAGTATGGCAGGAGTTAGACCCGGTAATTTGCTACTTAGAGGATCAGTATCGTCAAGACGACGAAGAGCTTTTAGAAATACTGAATGCTATTCGCGCCGGTGACTTACGCCGGCATCACGCCGAAAGGCTACTAGAACGAGTTGATTATACGCCAGATGACGAGGATCAGATTACTGAATTGCATACAGTAAACATCGATGTTGACCGGATTAATAATGCAAAATTAGATTTACTAGGTGGCGACGAACTTTTTTATACGCAGACCACTACAGGTAGCACTAATTACGTTGAATCACTGCAGCGCTCGGTTTTGGCACCATCTGTACTCCGTTTGAAAAAGGGCGCATTGGTAATGGCTGTAAAAAACAGCCTCGATAAGAAATATGTTAATGGTAGTATTGGGGTAGTGGTCGATTTTGAACCTGTAACCGAATACCCAGTAGTTGAATTTAGAAATGGCAAAACTATAACGGTTGCACCCGATACATGGGAGTTAAGAGACGGTGATAAGAAACGGGCTGGTATTACGCAGGTGCCGTTGCGCTTGGCTTGGGCGATAACAGTACACAAATCTCAGGGGATGACACTAGACTCTGCCAAGATTGACCTAAGAAAAGCGTTTGTTGAAGGCATGGGATATGTGGCGCTAAGCCGAGTAAAAAATTTATCCAATTTGTATTTGGCAGGTATCAATCAGATGGCGCTAAGAGTCAGTGAGGATGCCCAGACGATTGACGCAATTCTAAGAGTGCAAGCCGCCAAAGACAGCAAGAGATTTGCGCATTTAGAAAAGCTAGCCGCCGGTAGAAAAGCAGAGCTCAAGAAGCCGGCAAAGAAGGCGAATGGTTGGAGTGAAAAGATTGCCAAGATGCGTGAAACACACCCTAACGCTTATAAACCCTGGGATGATAAGCAGGATATCGAGCTAAAGCAACTGTTTCAGAACGGCACCACAATAAAGGAGTTGTCCCATGTCATGGGACGTCACGAGGGCTCCATCATAGTAAGATTACAAAAACACTTCGGCGAGGACGCAGTTCAGACATGAACGAACCCTTTTATAGAAGTGATACCAAGGTTGCTGTAATAGGCGGGGGGACTGGTAGTTTCACTATTCTTTCGGCATTAAAAAACCACACCAAGCAAATAGCCGCACTTGTAAATATGTCAGATGACGGCGGTAGTACCGGTGTTCTACGTGATGAATTCGGCGTACTGCCACCAGGTGATATTAGACAGTGTTTGATTGCTCTTAGCGATTCGCCGAAAATACGCGATTTATTTGAGTACCGATTTACCGAAGGTGCTATGAAAGGTCATTCATTCGGCAATATACTACTGGCGGCTTTAGAAAAAACATCTGGCAATTACTCAGAGGCGGTTGAAACAGCATCAGCTATTCTAAGGATTAGTGGTGTAGTAATTCCATCAACATTAGACAACGTCCGGCTCAAGATGGAGTGGCCCGAGGCGAGTCTGGTACTTAAGGGTGAGCGGGTAATTGACGCCAATTACTTCAAATACGACCCAAGGCGAGCTAATTTATCACTTGAACCAGAGGCAACCGCCAATCCATTAGCGGTCAAGGCCATCAAAGAGGCAGATGTAGTAGTGATTGCTCCTGGTGATTTATATACATCGATTGGTCCACTATTGGTTATCGACGGTATTCGACAAGCTCTAAGGGAGACTAAAGCAAAAAAAGTGTACGTCTGTAATTTAGTCACTAAAGAAGGTCAAACGACCGGCTTCAGTGTGGCGGATCATGCTAGTGAAATAGAGCGGTTAGCTGGCGGAATAGTGTTGGACTACGTTTTATATAATAAGCAGCGACCGACTAGGGACTTGGCGAGGAAGTATAAGGACGAGAATGCTTTCTTGGTTAAAATTAATGAACGTGAGTTGTTAGGGTCTGGTTACCGAGCTATATCTGGCGATTTTCTCGGTGAGCTTGCTCCAAGGCGACGTAAGGATATCTTCGCCGTAAAACGGTCTTTGATACGTCACGATGCTGAAGCGGTGGTGAAGACAATTATGTCTCTTGCTAAATAATTGATGTGAAGCATAAAATACAAGTATATTGTTAGCGTACCTAATCTGTTATCGGTAGGATTTATCCACAAAACTGTGAATAACTTGCTTATGTCTATTAATTCCAGAAAAATTAGGTATTGTAGTGAGTAGTAGTGGGTAGTATAGTTAAGCTAGTGGAAAAAAGTGGGTAACACCACCACAAAACAAACACCACTAAAAAACATTAAAAAATAACCTAAGCGGAGCCCGAGAAGCACAATTATGGCCAGCATAGATTATTTCGAACGAAAGCTTGATGACAAGCGTCGGTTAACCATACCGACTGAGCTTCGAAATGAATTTGCTACCGGTGTTGTGATTACTCGCGGTTTTGGCAAGTATCTTCACCTCTATCCAAAACAGGTTTGGGAGAGGGAAGTCGAACCCGCCCTGGGTGGCAATATCTTTGATGAAAGAGTTGCTGACCTCACAGTTAAATTCAGGCGCGGCAAGACCGAAGCAGATCTTGACCAAAAACAGGGCCGAGTGACAATTGAGCAGCACCTGCTTGATTATTCAGGTATCCAGCGCGAGCTAATTGCCGTGCGAGTAGGGTCATACTGGCGAGTTATGACACCGGATACTGAATTTTAGGTTATAGTCCGCAGCACTTTAAAAATTTGATGTAGTAAAATTAAGAAAACTCTCGAGATCAACTATCTGGTAGTTTGGGCAGTGGGCCACGACGCCACCATAAAAAAGTCGCGTACCTTGTTCAAAAAAACACCTCCCAAAAAAACTCCACCTCACACATAAGTCTCTCAACCTAGTGATAATCTGTGATTGCCATAGGCAGCCACTAATCACTATGGAAACTTATCAAAAACAAACACAACTATAAAAACAAAAACGCCTAAACTACTGGTTAGGTGATCTCGAACAGTAAGCCATGCTATCATGGAAACTGATGAGTATAAAAGAACATCCACCACAAGATTTACATGTTCCGGTTTTACTAGATTCAACGTTGCAACTATTAAGCCCAAAGCAGGGAGAGAATTATCTCGACCTGACGGCGGGTTACGGTGGCCATGCAACAGAGATTCTGGCAAAAACTGAAAACTATACCGAGTCCGTCTTGGTTGATCGCGATGATTACGCCATCGAGCGTTTGGAATCGTTTTCTGACCGAGGGACAAGGTTATTGCATACCGATTTTCTGACGGCTGCCAAACAGCTGAAGGAAGAGGGGAGCAAATTTGACATCGTATTAATCGACCTGGGGGTGTCGTCACCACAGCTCGACCAAAGCGAGCGAGGGTTTTCCTTTACAAATAGTGGTCCGCTAGACATGCGTATGGATCGAAGGCAGAATAGTACGGCAGAAATGCTGGTCAACACAGCTTCTTTCGATGAATTAACGCGTATCATTAATCAATATGGCGAAGAGCCAATTGGTCAAGCAAGGACGATAGCCTCTGCAATTGTCTCGAATAGACCATTGTCGACAACTAAGGAACTCGCAGACCTGGTTAAGCAAAACCATCGTGGCAAGTGGAAAAAAACCCACCCAGCCACCCGCACCTTCCAAGCACTCCGGATTGCAGTCAACGATGAGCTAAAACTCATTGAGGACATGCTGCCTATCTTGCCCGACCTGTTAAAAGCAGGCGGGCGAGTCGGCATCATCAGCTTTCATAGCCTAGAGGATAAATTGGTCAAGAAATACTTTAAAGACCAATTCGAGTCAGGTTATGAAGCAGATCTGTTGCCGATTACCAAAAAAGCAATCTCTGGCAGTGATTATGATGTTCACAACCCGCGATCGCGTAGCGCAAGACTACGTGCCGCAGTGAAAAAATAAAAAACAAAAAAGAAAGGGCAAAACACCATGCCAATTCACATTCCGGTACAATATACCGACAAACCACAAGTAGTTAACGTTCGCGTTAAATAATCGTCGCCGGCCGGCCTCGCCCTTAACGGGCGAGGCTAAAACATAAACAAACATAAACAAGAATCCACCACAATGTCATATCAACGCAGCGTAGCTTATACAAGTCGCCGACAACAGAATTGGTCACGTAACCAGAATACTGTTGCCTTCGCATCATCGATCAAACTCGGCCCAGTTGCTCATACAGTACTAGTCGCTCTTATGATTACTGTACTTGGTTTGATATACCTGACACAGGCAACAAAAACTACCAGTTATGATTATGAGACCTCGAAAATTGATGACCAGATTGCCGAATTAGACAAAGAAAAGAATGATTTACAAGTCGAGAACGCCCGCTTGACAGCGCTTGAGAATATCAAGAAGAGTAGTGTGGCCTCGACTATGACTGCGCCTACTTCAACTGACTACGCGCAGTAGACAAACTATTATGAACCTAGAATTACAACACGGTAGCCGATCTAGAATACTAGCGGCTTTTCTAATTGGACTGATGTCTATATTTGTGTTGCGTCTATTTTATCTACAGATTATTCAACACGGGTTATATACAAGATTAGCTAATGCCGAACAGCTCAAACGCCTGACTATACCAGCCAAGCGCGGGTTAATTTATGCGTTAGATGGTAAAACACCTGTGCCACTGGTTATGAACCAGACAGTTTATACTGTTTTCGCCGATCCGAAAATAACAACTGACGACGAGAAAATCATCGACGCTATCCGCGATATTGCCGGTGGTAATGCTCGACCAAAACTCAAGGAATTATTAGATAAAAAAAGCAGCCGCTATCAAATATTGGCCACAAGGATCTCCCGCCTACAGGCTGATAAGATTAAGGCAAAGAAACTTAAGGGAATTGGTTTCCAAGAACAAACACAACGTGTCTATCCAGAGGGCTCATTGGCGGCTCAGACGCTTGGATTTGTTAACTATGAAGGCAAGCCTAGCTATGGTATCGAAAGCGGGCTCAATAAGCGCCTGAGTGGTAAAGATGGCCTCTTGCAGTCGGTAACTGATGTCAGTGATGTCCCGCTAACAATAGGTGATAGAAATATAGATAGACCAGCAGTGGATGGTGATAATATTGTCCTGTCAATCGACAGGAATATCCAATCGAGGCTGGAGCAGGCATTGGTTGACGGACTGAAGCGTACCGGGGCTACTAGAGCAAGTGCTATAGCTGTTGATCCTAATAGCGGCAGGGTATTAGCGATGGCAAATCTGCCAAGTTATGATCCATCCAAGTTTTTTGATGTCAAAGACGCGGCAGCTTTCAATAATAATGTGATATCAACGCCGTATGAGCCAGGTTCAGATATGAAAACATTAACGATGGCGACCGGTATTGATAAGGGAGTGGTACGACCTGAGGATACATATGTAAACACCGACTCGATTCAAGTTGATGACCGAGTTATCACTAACGCATACAAGGGTCAAACCGGTACAATTACATTCCAGCACGCACTCAACTGGTCGCTTAATACTGGTTTTGTCACTGTTGCCGAGAGATTGGGTGACGGTAATAATATTACTCGTCAGGCTAGGGATACGATGTATGATTATTTCTATAACAAATTTAGACTCGGTCAGTTTACTGATATCGAGGTTGCTGGTGAGGCAAAGGGTACGATTATTCCGCCCACCGAAGCCGATGGTAATGCCGTGCGTTACTCAAATATGGCTTTCGGACAGGGACTAGATGCTACAATGATTCAGGTTGCGTCAGCCTTTTGTCCAATAGTTAATGGCGGTTATTATTACAAACCGACAGTTGTGGCAGGTGTAATGGACAAGGATGGTAAATATATTACTGACAAAATCAAAGCCCCTACCCAGATAATTAAAGAGTCCACCGCCAATCAGGTTAAGGAGATGACTCATATAGCTAGATCAACATTTTTTGCATCAGTCGACAAATCCGGCTTTTACGTCGGCGGTAAGACAGGTACCTCACAGGTTATAAAGAACGGTGTATATTCAGATGATGAAACTGTCGGTACCTATCTGGGCTATGGCGGTAACAGTGATCGGTCTGAGTATGTCATAATGGTACAGGTATCAGGCGACCATATGCAGATGCAGGGCGCGATGCATGCCATGCCGATTTTCACTGATATTTCGAATTGGATGTTGGATTATTTAAGCGTAAAACCGAAAGGATAAAATATGAACTTCACGTTACAACAGCTGTCACAAGAGCTAACTGGCACGTTTCTACTGAGTGTATGGGCATTTCTGTTGTCGATGATGCTGACGCCAGTTTTCACCTATGCAGCCTATCGCTATAAGTTCTGGAAAAAACAGCGCACCGTCAGTACAACTGGTGAGAAACTGAAAGTATTCACGAAACTGCACGCTGACAAGTTCAAGCGTAATATTCCTACTATGGCCGGCGCGATTTTTGTTATTTCAATTGCGACGATAACTCTTGGCCTAAATCTCAACAGGGGACAGACATGGTTACCACTAGCAGCGCTATTAGGTGGTGCATTCGTCGGTTTATTAGACGACATTATAAATATTACTGGTAACGGTAAGGGCGTAGCGGGTATGCGTTCAGGTCTGAAATTTACCATGATCACGGCTATTGGTGTAGCATTGGGTTGGTTCTTCTTCGCTAGACTTGGTGCAAGTTCTATCCATATTCCATTCCTAGGTGATTTATTTGTCGGAATATGGATAATACCTATATTTGCCTTTGCCGTAGTGGCCACTAGTAATGCTGTCAATATTAGTGACGGCCTGGATGGTCTAGCGGGCGGACTATTAGCATGTAGCTTTATCACTTACGGTATAATTGCCTTGCTTCAGCAACAGCTACTACTAGCTGGATTCTGTTTCACTGTTGTTGGTGCGCTACTTAGCTATTTGTGGTTTAATATTTACCCGGCACGGTTTTTTATGGGCGATGTCGGTAGTTTTGCACTAGGCACAGCACTGGGTGTGGTCGCTATGTTGACCAATACTTTGCTTCTTCTGCCTGTCATCGCGGCTGTTTTCGTAGTCGAGGCCGGTTCTAGCTTGATCCAGATTCTTAGTAAGCGATTGTTTCATAAGAAGAT
>Ga0209683_10000731_pt1 | contig 12631 bp, 13 predicted proteins | sample DOMMetBare2Fresh_FD_187474 | JGI IMG/M metagenome (GOLD analysis project Ga0209683, IMG submission 187474) | Wetland sediment microbial communities from St. Louis River estuary, USA, under dissolved organic matter induced mercury methylation -... | ecosystem: Environmental > Aquatic >... | reverse complement strand
GAGCGCACCAATCGCCAATCAGTCATAACTGAATACGAGAAGCTGGTGGAAAAAGATCCTAATAACGCCGAGCTGCTGCATCTGCTCGGCTTCGCCCAGTTTCAAATGGGCCAACTCGCGTCAGCGCAGAAAAACTATGAAAAATCTTGGCGACTGCGCCCAGATCATATTGGTCTGTTGCGCGAGATCGGCCGTCTATCCAGTCAAACCGGCGATTATGAATCGGCCCACAAGGCTTTCAACCGAGCCATCGAGCTCGACCCCAACGAAGCGCTAAATTATTACTACTTCGGTGAGTTTCTCGAAAAGATCGGCGACCTACGGAGCGCTGCGGGTGCCTATTTGAACGCCCAAAGCTTGGCGCCATTATGGGACAAACCAGTATTTCGCCTGGGTCAGGTCTATGGCAAGCTCGACCGCCTCGCAGACGGCTATTATTATCTGGGACGGTCCCAGTTACTCCAAGACGAGGATGAGCGCGCCATCGCCGACTTCGAACGAGCGCTGAAGATCGTCGGTGAAATGTCCCCCCGCGGGCAGGTGATCAAAGAAGAGCTAAAAACCCTAAGAGACCGTAAACGCTAAGTTAAAGTGTCGCGCTCGCGCTCAACGAGGCTAACGAAAGAGTCCTCTGCCGCAACGGTTTGATATAGCGATTTTCCCGCTTGAGCAGCTGTTCGCGGAGATAGTGGGGATCAAAACCCAACAAATCGCAGATATTGCTAAACGAATACAACCATTCGGTGTTGGTATCTTCGACCCACTCGATGGCGGCCTGATAGCTGATCTTACCGGTGCTGCTACGCGAGCCGCGGTATTTTTCCAAGCACTCCACCGCGTCTTTCAAGATCGCGATCATCAAACGCTTCTCGCCCTCGAGTTTGCGCGATAGACCGCCATTGCCGTAGAACTGTGACGGCAGAAAAATATCCGGTTCTAAAATCCTCGCTAGAAAATCATCGTACATTTCTGAACGCACTCCTCAATTATTTGAATCGCATTCTATAACACAGGGTATAGTAGCGAGCAAGAAAAAAATCCCTATGGGCTGGGGGTTCGCCCATGAGAACCGGCGTTCGAAAATAGTGCGAAATGACAACAAACCGCCGGTCTCGGCAGCTGGGCAAAAGCCCAGACCGAGACCGGCGCGGTGGGTTAAGAGCGATTTAGTTAATGGCGCTTAAATACCGTCCATCAATCCGACCAACTTGGTCTTGGCGACGTTGTGATCCCAGACTTTTTGCACCACCGAGTCTTTTCGTCGCCCTTTCATGACTCGCTGGGTCTCATCTTCGTTGTAAACCAACACCGGGCCAAGTAAGGCGGCCTTGTAGAAACGCGATGCCGCCTCTTCGAGGTCTACACAAGCGGCAAACACCCACTCGATGGACTGCGCCACAACCATGGAGCCATGGCCGCGCAGCATCAAAGCATCTGCTTTGCCCAACGCTTTCGCCACCGCATCGCCCTGCTCGATGGTATGAATCAGCGCTGGGTCCATGTACTTGGGCAAAGCACCGGGGCCGAAGAATGCGCCAGGATTTGACGAGGCCGGGTAGAATGGCTTGTCGACCATGCTGAGGGTCGCCACCATGTGATTATGCAGGTGCGCCACGCTCTGGATATCGTTGCGCGCTTTGTAGGCACGCGCATGCATGTAAACTTCTGACGGCGCTTTGTATTTGCCTTCGATGACTTTGCCCTCGAAGTCGGTAACCACCATGTCATCGGGCTTCACCGTGGCCCGGCTCACCGGATGCGGCAAGATCAGCAAATGATCCGAGCCGGGAATCCGCACACTGATATGACCGCTGTAATCGACCAGCCCGGAGTTAAATAGCATGCGCGACGACATCGCCAGCTTTTTTTTAAGTTCAGTTAATTCAGCCATGAAAATACCCCTTTCAAACTCGGTAACGAAAAATTCTGGCCATCATATACACTGAAATAGCCAAGTCGCAACTTGACTCCGGCCGGTTTCACCGTGAAATAGGTGTATCAGGTTTGAGCGAAAGGACTGCACCATGGCAAACAATAGCGCAGCTGGCATCCAATGGGACTTAAGCGACCTTTTCGCCGCCCATGACGACAGCAAAATCGAATCGACGCTGAACGATTGCCGCGCCAGCGCGGAAAGGTTCGCCGAGCGCTACCGGCCGGCACTGGAGCATGGGCAATCCCTTAGCGCGGCAACCCTCAAGCAGGCTCTGGAAGAATTGGAAAAAATCTACGAAGCCCTCGGCCGGGTCAGCAGCTACGCCGGCCTGCTCTACGCCGCCGACACCGCCAAACCCGAATACCAAGACCTAGACCAGCGGGTCGAGCAACGCAGTACTGAGATTAGAAACCTGCTGCTGTTTTTCGAACTGGCGTGGCTCAAATTCGACGACGAGATCGCCGACAAGCTGATCAAAGACGAACAACTCAGAGATTATCGTCATTATCTTACCAGCTTGCGCCGCTACCGCCGGCACACGCTGTCGGAGCTGGAAGAAAAACTGCTCAACGAAAGAGACAACACCGGCCGCAACGCCTTTGGCCGGCTGTTTTCCGAAATCACCTCGTCGCTGGTTTTCAAACTGGAAAGGGACGGCAAGAGCGAAGATTTGAACTTGAGCCAGATCCTGTCGCTGCTCCATGAGCCCGACCGCAGCCTACGCCAACGCGCCATGGAGACGGTCTATCGAGAGTTATCGCAACATGGCCAGGTGCTGACCTTCATCTACGACACCTTGATTCAAGATAATCTCACGGTGGATCGCTTGCGCAGCTATTCGAATCCGATGGCGCAGCGCCATTTATCCAATGAGATCGACGGTGCCGCGGTGAAAACCATGATGGAGGTCAGCGAAAAGAATTATCCCCTCGCCCATGACTACTTTCGTTTGAAAGCGAAGCTGCTCGAACTACCGCAGCTCGCGCTCTACGACCAATACGCGCCGGTCGGTAAAGAAGTCCGGCCGTTTCCCTACGAAAACGCCAAACTGGTTGTACTCAACGCCTTTGCAGCCTTCGATCCTAAGTTTGGAGAACTCGCCGGGGAATTTTTCGCGAAAAATTGGATCGACGCGGAAATCCGCAAAGGCAAACGCGGCGGCGCCTTTTGCGCTTCGCCGTCGCCGCAGCTCCATCCCTACGTCCTGTGCAACTATGACGATAACCTGCGCGATGTCATGACCGTCGCCCATGAACTCGGCCACGGTCTGCATGGCTGTCTCAGCCGCAAGCAGAATTATTTCAACTACGACACGCCGCTCACCACCGCCGAGACCGCTTCGGTGTTCGCCGAAATGCTGGTGTTCGATTATTTGCTCGAGCAGCAAAGCGATCGCGACGTACGGATCGCGCTCTTGACCGGCAAGATCGAAGACATCTTCGCCACCGTCTTCCGGCAAAATGTTCTTACCCGCTTCGAAGAACTCGCCTTCGCCGCAAGACAAGAAAAACGCCTGACCCCGGACGCCATGGGCAAACTCTGGCTCGAAGCCAACGGCAAATACTACGGCGACGCCGTCACCATGCCGGACAGTTATCAATGGGGCTGGAGCTACATACCGCACTTCATCCACTCGCGCTTCTACTGCTACAGCTACGTCTTCGGTCAACTCTTGGTCCTGGCGCTTTACCGAATGTACAAAGACGAAGGCAAAACTTTCGTGCCGAAGTATGTGGCTTTGCTAGAAGCTGGCGGCTCCGACACGCCGGATGCATTGCTTAAGCCGCTTGGTGTGGATATTCACCACGCCGAGTTTTGGCAGAAGGGGTTTGAGGAGATACGCGGGCTGGTGGGCAAGCTCCAGGGGCTGATTTAGAAAACGGTAAACTCCCAGATCTGTATCGGGGTGAACTTTGCAGTCCTGTTCGGCAGTTAATCACTGGTTCGCCGCTCACATTGTGCGATTGCAAATCTGACACGCGTCGATAGCGCCACAAGCAAAGTTAATGTGATAAGAAACCACGCCAACGCCTGCTGGTACTTCATAGTTGCGCCCGCCACGACCATATTAAAAGCGAGACCCGCGGTCGCTGCGTAGAGTTCACCGAAGCACATCGCGACGAAAGCGATTGGCAGCGCACCGTCGACGGCATTCAACCAACGCTGCCACCAAGGCGTCTCGCGGACAACCCACAACCCCTGCATCAGCGAAAGCAATGTCACAAACCCTACGCCCATGATTTTATGCCCGACTCCCATAAAGAAAGTGCGAAACAATTGCCAATCCGGGTTGGCACCGGCGGGAAAAATTACATAGAGCGCTAGAATCCACAATACAAATGGGGACAACGCCAGAGCTGGTAAAATCTTCATCGCCATCATTGCCATAACCGGCGATTGGTTCATTCCGCTCGACAAAGCGATGGCGAATAGGCCACCGAATACAATACCGCCGAGAACTTCCTCAAGAGAGGTTAGCACCTCGCTCCAGGTGCTTGGATCGAAGAGAAGCCCGCCAGCATTTGCAATGCCGGAACCGGGTAATACGCTTCGAATCCAAAAGTCGCGCAGGTAAGATGTCAGACAAACAGCCATCCTACAGTCAACAAAGTCATGTCACGAAGAGAGTCGCCATGCGCTAACGGCAATTCCTTAATCCTCACCTCTATACGGATCTCGCACCCGGCTAAGAATGATCTCCGAAAAATAATTTTGACCAATAACACCAAGGCCACCACTACTGCCAAAATGAAAAACCCAGCTCTCATATCGTTGTTTACAGGGAAAATCAGCCAGTCCCAACGCCGCAACCAGACCTGACCAAAAAATGTGAAAAAGAGCGCCTGGAAAGCTACTTCACCGGCGACCATCGGGAATGCATTACTGGCCGACAATCCTAAGTAGGTCCGCGGCATGAGATAGTGGTAGAGACCCGCGAGTGCAGTGGCCGCGATGCCAAGCCAAAAAGTGTCATGAACCGCGAAAACCACCAAGAAAGGAATCCACATCGCGACTCTTAGAAAACCAATGGCCGCGAGAATTAGGCGGGAATTTTTGAAAACGGCGAGACTTACTCCCCAACCGAGAAGACCGCCGGCGACTAACGAGAACATCGCTTGCCGGAGCATGCGGGTAAAACCGCGGAGATACTCTAGATCGTCAAGTGATCGGATGTAGAAAAATGGATGCGGGAACCTCGTTGGATCGCGAATTCCCAGTATCAAAGTCAAATCGTAAAGAAACGAGACTGCCGCGATTGACAGAAATACTGTCACGCGGTCAATGTTCCATCTCCTCAATCAAGCCTCCCGAGAATTACTAATGGCGTAATCGATCATCTATCGAACTAGAAAACGCCACGGACCGCACCGCTAGCCGTGATCGACGGTTAGGTTCGCCGCGCCATACGTGAGGCGGCGCCAGGGCTCGGATATCTACCGATAGCCTGCAACATTTGGCGCTCAAATAAACGTTCGCTACGATTGAAAGCTAAAATTCGGAGGGTGACATCGCCAATCTCCGAGCGCGCGACAATAGTTACGCCATCAAGAACAAAATGATCGGCCCAGAGATCGGTGCGAGGGTTGAAGAAGCGGACAAAATGGCCGGTCGCTCCGCTGAGTGAGCCCACATCGCTGCCTTTCGACCGATTGCAAAACGCGCAAGCAAGCGCCAAGTTTTCCGCCTCGGTTTGACCGCCATGTTTCGCGCTGACGACATGATCGACTTCACAGCCGAAGAAGGCATCATCCTCATGAATTAAGCAATATTCACAGAGCCGATCCGCCCGGGTCGCCACCAGTTGGCGCAAGGCTGCGCTAATGTAGCTGGTCATCAGCCAGATGGGCGCGGGCGCGCGCTTTGGCCAACCGCATGAGATGCTCTAATTGGAGGTATTGATTCAGTTCCGAGATTTCATCCGGCGCAAGCCCAGTGGTCTTCTCGCGCTGGATCAAATCGGCGACTCTATCTTTAACTTCCTGTGAAGGCTCGAATGCCACAACCCGGCTCGGCGTGGTGCCCGCAGCAATAAAGTCGATAATCTCCTCGTAAGCCCTAACCATAGGCATAGCTTAACACCTCATAGTTTGTCGTGGCAACAAGTCCCATGGCTAGCTATTTCATCCGAAAACTCGGCGGCACCACTTCGTCAATGCCTTTGCCGGTCCAGTGCCACTTGGCGACGCTATCCCACACCTGTTCGCCCTTAGCCTGAACTTTGTCGAGCAACTCCTGTTCGTTTAGGCGCAAGAACTTACCGTTCTCGACTAGGGTTTCGCCATCGACGATGACGGTGCGCACGTCGCGGCTAACGGCGGTTTCCATTAAGGAACGGATCGGATCGTGCACCGCGCCGAAGGCCATGTCGCGCAGATTGACGATGGCGATGTCGGCCTTGGCGCCCTTCGCCAGCCGGCCGATATCGTCCCGGCCGATCATTTTGGCGCCGCCGAGAGTGATCGAGTTGAAAACGTCACGCGGATGACCGGCGAGAAAACTTTTGTCGGCGATGCGCGAGGCGATGCCGGCGTAGCGCATATCGGAGAGGATGTCTTTGGGAAAAGTGTCGGTGCCGATGCCCATGTTGATGCCGGCCTGACGATAGCGGTCGAAGGATTCCATCAGGATGCCGAGCTTTAAATACTTCAACGGGCTGTAAGCCACCGACGCGCCGGAATCGGCGATGATCTTGAGATCGTCGCCGTAGGGATAGGCGAGCCAGCTATGGCCGCTGACGAAGATGCAATGGGACAGCGACACATCGGGCGAGAGAAAGCCGATTTTTTTCAACAGCTCGATCGGCGTACAGCGTTCGCGCTGCATGACCGTGTGGAATTCGAACAAATTGATCGTCGCGTGAATTTGAATGCCGACGCCGGCATCCTTGGCCGCCTTCTTGGAATCCTTCAGCAAAGCCGGCGTGCAGGAGTCGACATGACCGGGAAACAGCATCGCGGTTATGCGGCCGCTGCACGCGCCGTTGTATTTCTTGGCGAAGTCGACGGCAGTTTGTAATCCTTTGCTGCCACGCTCATCGTTCCAGTCGTATTCCAACCGCCCTTCCTTATCGTGAAAGAAGGAAACGTTCTTGTAGCTCGGGCCGGCGACACAGCGAATGCCAACTTGATCGATCATGTCGACATAACGTGCCGGATCGCCACCGGCGCCGCCGATGTCGAAGGTCGTGGTCACGCCGCTCTTTAAGACGTGAATAATCGAAAAGCGCTGGCCGATGTCGACGTCTTTCAAATGCGCCGAGTGCGCGCCCTCACGGGTCGGCCCACCATGGGCGAGGTAGTTCGATGCGAAGAAGTCGGTCTTGGTCGAGTCGGCGAGAATATAGTCGCTGGCGTTGATACCCGAGTGAAAATGCGTGTCGATGAATCCAGGCGAGACTAGGCAGCCTTTGGCTTCGATCTTTTTATCGACCGGTTGCGCATATTCTTTGCCAACGAACTCAACGCGGTTGCCCTCGTAAACCACGACGCCGTCTTTGATGATTTCATGTTGGTTGCCGTCGAAACCGACAACCCAGCCGCCTTGGATCAGTGTTTTCATTGCTCATGCCTTTCGGAGAATGGAATGCGAACCAGTGGCAGGACTAACAAAAGCAGATTATTAAGACAAGCCAACGAAGCCGAAGCTCGCTTGTCATTTCGACCGCAGGGAGAAATCTTTCCGTGGCGAATGCGAACGAATCGCGAGAATTCACCTATCGCAGAAAAAATCGTCAGCGCGCCGGCGCACCCAACTCACTGCCCCACAGCTCCTTGAGAAAGCCGCTCTTTTCAAGATGAGTCGTAAAGCTGTTGTCGTAGAGTTCGTCGGTCTTGCGCCGCACGATGCCGCCGGCGAGACGGGTTTGCTCGATGGTGTCGGCCACGGCTCTTTCAGGGATGATCATGCGCCGGTCGACGATCTCTTTGGCATAGACATCATAGGACGACTGCAAGGCTTCGCCGTCGTTGGTGCGCATCACCTTGGCGACGGCAGCTTTCGCTTTGTCGGGATTCTTTTCGACGAAGTGAATGGTTTCGGCGAAGGCCGCCACTACCCGCTGCACTATATCTGGCCGCTCGCGCAGCATGCGCCCGTTGGCGTGCACTGAACTATAAACAAACGGCACACCGAGATCGACTAGGCGATAGAGAATGTTGAACCCTTCGTTCTTGGCGCGCACGTCAAGCGGCGGCGTGATCACGATCGCCTGGACGATGTTCATGCGCATGGCCTGAAAGCGTTCAGACTGGCTACCGCCCACTGGGCGAATCGTCACTTCGTTTTCCGGAATATTGAATTTCTTAACTACGGCCTTCGACAAGCGCTCGGAAATATTTCCTGCACGGGCGATGCCAATGGACTTACCGCGCAAATCCTCGGGCCGCCGCAGTTCTTTGCGCGAAATCATCACGTTGGGAAGTTTAACCAGCGGCGCCGCCACCAACTTGCCGCCGATACCCGCCGCCAAGGTTGGAATGGTCGCATCCGCGGCGCAATAAAGAAACTGAATCTCATCCGCCGCCAGCGCCGCCAACGAAGGCGCCGAAGCTTGAATATGAATATGCTCGAAGCTGATGCCGTACTTGTTGAACAGCCCATTCTCCAGCGCCGTGTACAAATGCATGAATCCACCGGACACCGCGCAAGTAGCGATGCGCAAACGTAGCGGCGCTTCACCCGGCTTGGCAAGATAAGGATTGGCTTGAACCGTTCCGAACCAGAAACACAAGGTAACGAACAAAACTAAGAAGCGCAGTTTAACAACACCGAGAATTATGTCTTGCGCCTTACCCCTCACCCTTTACTCCTTACCCTCTCATTTGCCCCACAGCTCGCGCTGAAAACCGCTGCGTTCTAAATTATGCACAAAACTGTTGTCGTAGATATCTTCCGCTTTACGCTTCACTGGCGTGCCCAAAGTGCGATACAGATCGAGCGAGTCGCTCACCGCTTGCCCCGGCACGATCATGCGCCGATCGACGATATCTTTTGTGTAAACGTTGTACGAAACCTGCAATGCTTCTTCGTCTTTGGTGCGCATGATCTTGGCGATGGCGGATTTAGTTTTGCCGGGATTTTTATCGACGTAGTGGATCGCTTCGGCAAATGCTGCGACCATGCGCTGGACCATTTCCGGCCGGTCGCGTACCGCGCGTGAACTGGCGTGCAGCGAGCTGTAGATAAACGGTATATCCATATCGATCAATCGGTAGACTACATTGTAGCCATCGTTCTTGGCGCGCACGTCTATGGGCGGGGTGATCACCACGCCCTGCACCAGATTGGCTACCATCGCTTGATAGCGCTCGTTCTGACTGCCACCGATGGGCCGCATGATGACATCAGAAACGTTGAACTTCTTGACCATGGCGCGCGACAACCGATCGCTCAGATCGCCGGCCCGCGCCACACCGAGCGCTTTCCCTTTTAGATCCTCCATGCGGCGAATCTCTTTACGGGTCACCAAGACATAGGGCAGTTTGACCAACGGCGCGGCGACGAGTTTAACGTCGATGCCAGCCGCCAGTGATGGCAGCGTTGCGTCGGCGGCACAGTAGAGAAATTGAATCTCATCGGCCATCAGCGCCGCCAACGCTGGCCCGCTGCCGCGGATAAACACATGCTCCATTTTGAAGCCGTACTTATCGAAAAGATTGTTTTCAAGCGCGGTATAGAGATGAGCGAACCCGCCGGACACAGCGCAAGTAGCGATGCGAATACTAACGGGCCGCTCGCCAGTACGGGCGAGATATGGATTGACCTGGGCAAGCGCGGCACTGCTCACCAGAAGCAGCAACGTAAGCAGCGCCAATGGCTGAATGCGCCTTGACCAAGAATTGCAATGCGCGTCAATTAATTTCTTTACCGTGAGCCACAAACCCATCCCGTGATACTCCTTAAGGTTTTTCCAGCCGCCGCAGGGGCGGATATTAGACGATTCTCACCGCCTGCTCAATCTATCAAAAGGTAATTTCAGTGCACAGAGTTTTGGCGGCGCCGATGGCTGACAAGGCCGACGAGATCACTACGGACGCTGCGGACAATAAAGGAATTAGCGGTAAGCTAAAAAAGAAAAGTCGAAAACCGCTCAACTGCCGGGAGGCTGCTGGGAGGCAGTGGCGAGCTGAGCGGTTTCAACCAGCCGTTGGGGTCAGCGTTTTAGCGCGAGGAACAAACTGCTCTGACCGCGGCGAACCAAAAACAGGACTGACTTAGTTTTTTCGTTACGGGCGATTTCACGATTGTAGTCGGCGAGGTTTTTCACCGGCTGGCGATTGACCTCAATGACAACGTCGCCGGCACGCAGACCCGCTTCTTCAGCTGCACTGCCCGGCTTCACCGCTGAGATGACCAAACCACCAGTGCGCTCCAAACCGAGATTCTCCGCCAGTTGCGGCGTCAGCGGCTGCACGGTTAAACCGAGCTCGCCTTCCTCCACCGTCGCGGCGACTTCGGTATCCTTCATCTCACCGACAGTGAGTGACAAGGTGGTTTCCTTGCCGTCGCGAATCACTTTGATCGGCACCGCCGCACCAGGCGCTACCCGTGCCACCTGTTGCGGTAGATCGGCGGATTCTTTGATCGGCCGGCGGTCGAACTCAATAATCACATCGCCGGTCTTGACGCCGGCGCGCTCCGCCGGTCCGCCCTTGACCAGGTCGGCGACCAAGGCGCCACGCGCCGGATTGATGTTGAGAGATTCAGCGATTTCAGGGCTGACCTTTTGCACCGACGCGCCGATAAAACCGCGCACGACTTTGCCCTTGTCGCGTAACTGCGGCAACAGCTCTTTGACCGAATTGGATGGGATCGCGAAACCGATGCCGACATTGCCGCCGGACTGGCTGAAGATCGCGGTGTTGATGCCAATGACTTCGCCGCGCAAGTTGATTAGCGGCCCGCCCGAGTTGCCGGGATTAATCGAGGCATCGGTCTGAATGAAGTTATCATATGGCCCTTGACCGATATTGCGCCCCTTGGCGCTGACGATTCCGGAAGTGACGGTATGGTCGAGACCGAACGGATTACCAATTGCCATGACCCACTCGCCGACTTCGAGCCGGTCCGAGTCACCCAGCGGCGCCGCCGGTAGCGTGCGTCCCGCTTCGATTTTGATCACGGCGATGTCGCTCTTCTGGTCGCGCCCGACTACCTTTGCGTCATAGTTCTTGCCGTCGGATAATGTGACTGAAAGTTTCTGCGCGCCATCGACGACATGATAATTGGTTAAAATTGTCCCGTCGCTATCGACAATGAATCCCGAACCGACACCGCTTTGGCGCTGTGGCCCGCGCGGCGTACGCCCGCCGAAGAAGCGCTGCCAAAATTCCTCCGCCGGATCGTTGCCCCCTGGCGCCGGCGCGTTTCGTGCGGAGCCGCGAACACTGGTCGTCGAAACGTTGACAACCGAGGGTCCTAATTTCTTTGCCAAGCTGATGAAGTCCGGCAAACCCTGCGCCTGAGCATTCGCACTGCTGGCCGCGTGAACCGACTGAATGCTGCCATGATGGCGCTCAAGGACGTTTAACCCTGCCACCCCCGCTAGTAGGGCGAAGCCACCGGCGACGATGATCGGGGTTTTTCTAACTGGTTGTTGGTCTGAAGACCGAGCCATAGTTTTTTTCTTCCTCCGCTGACATTAGACGCGACCATGGACGATTGGTTCCCTTTGACGAACCCCATGGTGCGCGTCAAATAGGCGGTTATCCAGCGACGGACTGCGTGCGGGCTTTGTTGACTTGGCGCCCACGGAGCGCGGCGTCCTTCCAACGCAGCAACCCAGCACGCATATACTCGGGATCGAGACCCAAGATTTCGCAAACATTGTCGAAGGAAAACAAATGGGAGCGGTCCTTGTCGAGGATCCACTGTTCGGCATCTTGGTGCATCATCTGTTTACGCTTGCAGTTCGAGCCGACGTTGTCCTGAAAACAGCTAACCGCGTCACGTAACACGGCGAACATCAAAACCCGCTCGGCATCCAAGTGGACCCGTCGCGTTTGCGTCGCTAAATACTGGCTCTCGATCAGCACATCGGGCTGAAAGATCGCCATCGCTCGCTCATCAAGCTGCATGCGTGGGCCATTATTGTCTTTGACCCAGAATGGCTGACGCTCACGATTCTCTTTAGATGTCGTAGCTTTCCCTGGTTTTCTCCCCATAAATACCTCCCCTGAGTTGGTTAGACGACCCAGGGTTAACCAAGGTTCCAAAATAATTGCGAATTTTTGAAGGGCACCGGGCGTCGCACCGGTCAGGCAAGTCGCGCTAGGAGCCCACCCACCCAGACAGCAGCTAGCCCGATCATAACCTGCAGCGCGATGTTCAGTAACGCCCCCGGCAACCGCCCATCCTGGGCCAGAGAGGCGGTTTCGTATGCAAAGGCGGAAAAAGTTGTGAAGCCGCCCAGAATGCCGACGAATACGAACAGGCGAAACTCCGGATCGAACACCCGCCGCTGCTCAGCGATCCCGCCGAGGAATCCGATCACCAGGCAGCCGAAAACGTTGACCGCTAGAGTCCCAACTGGAAACCAGGGTTTGTCCAATAAACGAAACACCCAGCCGGAAATCAGATAGCGCAGAACAGAACCAAGAAAACCGCCGCTGCCAACTAATAAAATTGCCTTCATGAATTTCAACCTGGAGTCGGAACAATCAAGTTAATATCGTGAGCGGGGTTTAAATCCGGCTC
>Ga0209683_10000729_pt1 | contig 12673 bp, 10 predicted proteins | sample DOMMetBare2Fresh_FD_187474 | JGI IMG/M metagenome (GOLD analysis project Ga0209683, IMG submission 187474) | Wetland sediment microbial communities from St. Louis River estuary, USA, under dissolved organic matter induced mercury methylation -... | ecosystem: Environmental > Aquatic >... | reverse complement strand
ACGGTTCGTCGTTCTCGAGCAACCGGAGGAGGGCGGGCATATCGGCTTTGCGCGCGGCCCTTCGCCCGGTGATCTGCGATTCCTTGCCGAGCGGCTGCTCGCGTTCTTCCAAGGTCGTTAGCGTCAGCTCCCAAGGCGGTAGGTCGAATCACCGTGAGGTGCAGCCCGGAACTCGGGCAGTTGCTCGGCGCGCGCGGAGAACGCCCGCAATGCCGGATGACCTGCGGCATTCACCACCCCGGACAGCGTCATCTGCGTGAAGTGCCAGGTAACCGCGGTCGTGACGCCCGCCTGAGTGATGCGGTCACTCGTGACGGCCAGTGGTTGACGAGCGACTTCCGATTCGAGGGCAGCGTATGCCGCAAGCAGTTGACCCGTCACCCGGTCGACCCAGGGTCGATGCTGCTTTTCGACCGGGCGCAGGCTGCGCTCGTAGATGATCTGCACGCACTTCTCGCATGCGGCGAGCGCGAGACCGATCAGGCGCAGCGCATGTTGCCGCTCGGCGCGTCCCGCAGGCAGCAGCGACTTCCCCGGCGCCGCAAGACTCTCCGCGTACTCCAGGATCAGCGTCGAATCCATCAGCACCTCGCCGTCGTCACAGACGAGCGTCGGCGCCTTGACCACCGGGTTGATCTGCTGGAACTGCTCGAACGTGCGGAAGACCGAAAGCGAGCGATGTTCCAACGGCAGGCCAAGCAATTGCAGGGAGATTGCCACGCGCCGGACGTAGGGCGAATCGAGCATGCCGACGAGCTGCAGAGCGCCTCCTGTTGATCACTTCGAGCGGCTGACTGGAGTCCGAACGTGATGCCGTTTGCCTGCGGGCTAACGACGCGACGGCTCGCGGAGCGCTACCCCCGCCCCACAAACGGCATCTTGGTCGCCATCACGGTCATGAACTGCACATTCGACTCCAGCGGCAGGCTCGCCATGTATGAGATCGCCTGCGCGACATGCTCGACGTCCATGCGTGGCTCGATTGCGACCTGGCCCGTGGCCTGCATCACGCCGGCGGTCATGCGCTCGGTCATTTCGGTGGCGGCGTTGCCGATGTCGATCTGTCCGCACGCGATATCGAACGGCCGGCCGTCGAGCGACAGCGACTTGGTCAGCCCCGTGATCGCGTGCTTGGTCGCGGTGTAAGGGGCCGAATTCGGCCGCGGCGCATGGGCCGAGATCGAGCCATTGTTGATGATGCGGCCGCCGCGCGGCGTCTGCGCCTTCATCAGCCGCAGCGCTTCCTGCGCGCACAGAAAGCAGCCGGTGAGGTTCGTGTCGATCGCGGCGCGCAATTGTGCGTAACTCAATTCTTCGAGCGGCACCGCGGGCGCGCCGACGCCGGCGTTGTTGAACAGCAGGTCGAGGCGACCGAACGTTTCCTTCACGCGTGCGAACAGTGCCTTGACCGATTGCGGATCGCAAACGTCGGTCGGCACGACCAGCGTGCGCGCGGTGGTGCGGGCCGCGGTTGCGTCGAGCTTCTCGCGATTGCGCCCGGCCAACACGACGGCGAAACCGTCGCGCGCCAGGGCCAGTGCGGCGGCTCGACCGATGCCAGTGCCCGCGCCGGTGACTAATGCCACTCGTGTCTCATTGCTCATGACGAATCCCCTTTGTTCGATTGCGGTGTGTCGGAGTCAGCAGCGCGGATCGGCTCGATCACTACGCGCGCGAAGCGCGTGAAGCTCCAGTACGCCCACGCCCAGTCGAGCAGCACGACCAGCCGGTTGCGAAAGCCGATCAGAAAATACACGTGCGCGAAGAGCCAGGTGAGCCACGCCGCATAACCCGACAGTTTGATGGGGCCGAGGACCGCCACGGCGGCCCTGCGGCCGATGGTGGCGAGCGTGCCGTAGTCGCGATAACGGAAGGGGCGCGCGGCGTCGCCGCGCAACCCGCGGATGATGTTCTCGGCGGCGTGGCGACCCATCTGCTTGGCGGCGGGGCTGACGCCCGGCACCGGCTTGCCGTCGGTCGTCACTGCGGCGAGATCACCGATCACGGCCACCTCCGGGTGGCCCGGGATCGACAGATCGGGATTGACGAGCACACGGCCCGCCTGGTCAAGCGGCACATCAAGCGCGCGACCGAGCGGCGAGGCCGCGACCCCGGCGGCCCAGATCACGGTGCGCGCGTCGATGCGCGTGCCGCCGATCTCGACGCCGAGTTCATCGATCGCGGTGACGCGGCTGTCGAGCCAGACCATGACGCCGAGCTTTTCAAGCTGGCGGCGCGCGCGGTCGGACAGATCGTTCGGAAACGCCGGCAGCACGCGCGGCCCGCCTTCGAGCAGGATCACGCGTGCGTTGCGCGAATCAAAGCGGCGAAACTCGCCGCTCAACGTGTGGCGCGCGATCTCGGCCAGCATGCCGGCCATCTCGACACCGGTTGCGCCGGCGCCGATCACGACGAAGGTCAGCCAGGCGCTGCGCGCCGCGTCAACCGGTTCACGCTCGGCCTGCTCGAAGGCGACCAGCACACGGCGACGAATGTCGAAGGCATCCTCCAGTGTCTTCAGCCCGGGCGCATGCGCCTGCCACTCGGAATGCCCGAAATAACTGTGTGTCGCGCCGCTGGCGACGATCAGGTGGTCGTAGCCAACGCGCTGTCCGTCGTCGAGCTGCACCGTGCGCGCGCGCGTGTCGATCCCGAGCACGTCGGCCATCAGCACGGTCACGTTCTTCTGTCGGGCCAGCACGTGACGGATCGGCGCGGCAATCGCCGGTGCCGCAAGCCCCGCGGTCGCCACCTGGTAGAGCAGCGGCTGGAACAGATGGTGGTTGGTGCGGTCGATCACGATCACATCGACCGGTGCGCGCTTGAGCGCCTGCGCGGCGAACAGGCCGCCGAAGCCGCAGCCGATGATGACGACGCGAGAGCGGGACAGTGCATTCATCCGCGCATTGTGCCGCGCGCGATGGTGTCTTCGCCTATATCGATGAGCACGATCACGAGGGTCAACGATTCATTTGATGACCACATTCGCGACCGGCCGGGTTCGACCCCTTCCGGTCAGTCAGCCCCGCAAATCGAAGTCTCGGAAGCTGCCATTCCAGTTCGTCGAGCGCCCGCCTTCGCCGCTCAACTGGGCAGGGAGCGAAGTTATGACGATTCGTCGACCCAAGGATTCAAAAGCGGGACTCGCGCGAGTTTGTAGTCACCGGTATCGCGGGTCACGACCGTCAGCCCGTGTTGCAGGGCGGTTGCCGCAATGATCAGGTCGGGCTGCGAAAACGTATGACCGACCTTGCGACCATCTTCGACGAGGAGGCGCCACTTGAAAATGACATCTTCGGAAACCTCCAGTACGCGCTGATCAAACATGGGCCGCACCCTGTGCAGCAGCCAGTCATTCAGTTCAGCCCGGCGAATCGGATCGCCGACCGTCTCAATACCGTAGCGGATTTCTGCAAACGTGACGGTGCTGACGAACAAATCCTCAAGCCGTTGGCCAGCGATGAAGCTTCGCACCCGCGCACTGGGGCGCGGTCGACGCAACTCCGAAATCACATTGGTATCGAGCAGCCAGCCGCTCACAACTTGACTGCCCGCACTGGCATCGCAGAACGGCGTGGCTCGATCTCGATCTGGCGATGTGGCGAAGCCTGCAAAGCCTCGATCAGCAACTCGCCGGTTCGCGCGCCCTTCAGACGATTGAATTCGTCTGAGTCGACAACCACCACCGCATCGCGGCCGTGCAGCGTGACGTGTTGCGGCCCATCGCTATGTGCCATGCGCACGAGTTCGCTGAATCGCGCCTTGGCGTCTTGAAGGCGCCAACGGCTGCGCGGAGGCTGCGCATTCGGCATTGCCAAGGCTGATGTTTTTCTAGTCATGCTGACTAGAATATCATGACTCCTCGCGGGCCGCAAGGCGATGACGTCTCATGGCCGCTCTGAGACCCCAGCAAGACAATCAGCGTCACTCAGGCTTTGCTGGCCGACCGAACAAGACATCCCAGTAAGGCACTACAGCGCCTGCACCAGCACCTGCGCGACGTGGACCGCCGCTCTCTGCGCGCCGTCGTGGATCTGGTGCCGGCAACTGGTGCCGTCGGCAACGATCAGCGTATCGGCGTCGGCTTTGCGCACCGCCGGAAGTAGCGACGCTTCGGCCATCGCCATCGACACGATGTAGTGGCTGGCCTCGTAGCCGAAGCTGCCGGCCATGCCGCAGCAGCTCGACTCGATCGTCTGCACCTTGAGCTGCGGGACGAGCCTCAACGCGTCGATCACGGCCGGCATCGCGCCGAACGCTTTCTGATGGCAGTGCCCATGCAGCAGGGCCTGTTTCGCGAGCGGCTTGAATACGGCGTTGAAGCGGCCGGCGTTCGACTCCCGCACGATGAACTCCTCGAAGAGCCAACTCGCGTCGGCAAGCTCCTCGGCCTCGGCGCCGAGCCCCATCACGAGATACTCGTCTCGCAGCCCGAAAAGACATGAAGGTTCGAGCCCGACCACGCTCGCGCCGGCGCGCACGTAGGGCAGCAGCGCGTCGAGCAGCCGCCGCGCCTCGATCTTCGCCTGGTCGACCATGCCGGTGCCGAGATAGGTCCGCCCACAGCACAGCGGCCGGCCATCGGCGCCGCGCGCAACCGCCACTTCATAGCCGCCGGCTTCCAGCACACGCTGCGCGGCGCGCAGGTTATCGGGTTCGTAGTAGTTGTTGAACGTGTCGGCGAGCAGCACGACCTGCTTGCGCGCATCTTGTTTGAACTGCGCTGGCGCAGGCGCGGGCGGTGCGCTGCGTGTGAACACATCGGCGCGAAACTCGGGCAGCGAACGCTGTGCCGAAAGTCCAAGCCAACGCTCGCCGAGCTGTGCGAGCAACGGCACGCGATTGCGTAGGTTGGCGAGCCAGGGCACGCGCGACGCGATGCCTGCGTAGCGGGGCAGGTGCGCGACCAGCTTGTCCTTCAGCGTATGGCCGTGGCGCTGCTTGTAGTGATGAAGAAACTCGATCTTCATCTTCGCCATGTCGACGCCGGTCGGGCACTCGCGCTTGCAGCCCTTGCAGCTCACGCACAGGTCCATCGCCTCGTACACGGTGTCGGATGTGAATGCATCCGGGCCCAACTGTCCGCTCAGCGCCAGCCGCAGCGTGTTGGCGCGACCGCGCGTCAGGTGCTGCTCGTCGCGCGTGACGCGATAGCTCGGACACATGGTGCCGGCGTCGAACTTGCGGCAGTGGCCATTGTTGTTGCACATCTCGACCGCTTTGCCGAATCCCGCGGCCGCATCGCCGCCGGTGCCGGGCGCGGTCAGTGTTTCAGTCGCGGGGTCGTTCTGCACATTCCACGCTGACCAGTCGAGCACTGGTTGCAGCGGCAACACCGCATAGCCCGGGGCGAAGCGGAAGAGCCGGCGGTCATCCATCTTCGACGGCCGCACGATCTTGCCCGGGTTCATCAGCCCGCGCGGATCGAAGAGCTGCTTGATCTCCTCGAGCGCCGCGGTCAGGCGCGGGCCGAACTGCCACGCCACCCATTCGCTGCGCGACAGTCCGTCGCCATGTTCGCCCGAGTACGCGCCCTTGTAGCGGCGCACGAGCTCGCTCGCCTCTTCCGCGATCGCGCGCATCTTCGCTGCGCCGCCTTTCTCCCCACCTTCGCGTATGTCGAGGATCGGTCGCACGTGCAGCGTGCCGACCGATGCGTGCGCGTACCAGGTGCCGCGCGTGCCGTGCTTGCGGAATACGTCGGTCAGTTGTGAGGTGTACTCGGCCAGGTGTTCGAGCGGCACTGCACAGTCCTCGATGAAGCTGACCGGTTTGCCGTCGCCTTTCAGGCTCATCATGATATTCAGGCCCGCCTTGCGCACTTCCCACAGCGCTTTCTGTGCTGCGTCGTCGGTCATGCGCACCACGCTGTCGGGCAGTTTCAGTTCGCCCATCAATTCGACCAGGCGCGCGAGCTGCGCGATCAATGCCGGCTTATCCGCTCCGGCGAATTCGACCAGCAGGATCGCTTCCGGCTCATCTATCAGGGCGGATTCGATGACCGATCGGAACGCGGGATTGGCGCGCGCCAGTTCGATCATCGTGCGGTCGACCAGTTCCACCGCGGTCGGCCCGAGCTTGACGATGTGCTGCGCGGCATCCATCGCCGCGTAGAAGGTCGGGAAGTTCACCACGCCCAGCACGCGCTGCGCGGGCAGCGGCACGAGTTTCAGCCGCAGGCGCTTGAAGTACGCAAGCGTGCCTTCGGAACCGACCAGCAACTGCGCGAGATTCACGCTGCCGTCGCTTGTGTACGGCCGCTCCGACTGTGGATGGAACACGTCGAGGTTGTAGCCGCCGACGCGTCGCATCACCTTTGGCCACAGGCGCTCGATCTCGGCGCGCTCGCGTTGGGCCAGCGCTCGCACGGCCTCGCCCAGTTCGCGCGCGCGGCCGGTGGCACGATCGAACGCGCCGAACTCGCACTCGGTGCCGTCGGCCAGCAACGCGGTGATGCCGGCGACGTTGTGCACCATGTTGCCGTATGCGATCGAGCGGCTGCCGCACGAATTGTTGCCGGCCATGCCGCCGAGCGTGGCCTGCGCAGACGTCGACACATCGACCGGGTGCCACACACCATGCGGCTTGAGTTGCGCGTTCAGCGCATCGAGCGTGATGCCGGGTTGCACTTCGACTTCACCGCGCTCCAGATCAAGCGCGGTGACGTTGCGCAGATGCTTCGAATGGTCGACCACCAGCGCGGCGCCGACGGTCTGTCCACACTGCGACGTGCCGCCGCCACGTGGCAGCAGCGGCACGCCGCGCGCAGCCGCGATGCGCAATGCGCTTGCCACATCGTTCTCGGTCTTCGGCACGAACACGCCCACGGGTTCGATCTGGTAGATCGACGCGTCGGTCGCATAGCGGCCGCGTGATGCAGCATCGAACAGCACCTCGCCCTGTGTGTGAGCGCGCAATTCGCGTGCGAGATCGGCCGCTTCGATGCGGGCGTCGAGCTTGACTCCCTGGCCGGCGGGTGCGAGTTGTGCGGTATTCATGCGCGCTGCTCCGCGCCGGCGCGCAACTGGGTCAGCACCACGTCGCGTTTATGGTCGAGGTGCTCGACCAGGATCGCACGCAGCCGGGCGCCGTCGCGCTTGGCGAGCGCGGCGAGCATCGCCTCATGCTCGCGCACGGCGACGTTCCACTTGTCGGTGTCGAAGTTGGAGCGGAAGCGAAATGCCTGCAGTCGCGCGTTGATGCGATCGAAGGTCTCCGTCAATACCGGATTGCGCGCGGCGCGATTGATCGCGCGATGGATCAGCGCGTTGACGCGGTAGTAGGCGGACAGGTCGCGGCGTGCGTGATGGGCGCGCATCTCAAAGTGCAGCGCACGGATTTCGGCGACTTCCGCGTCGGTGATCCGCGCGCACGCCAGTTCGCCGGACAAGCCCTCGAGCGCGGCCATCACCTCGAACGCGTGAACGACATCGGCGTCGGACAACAGCGCGACCTGTGCGCCGCGATTGGGCAGGTGCTCGACCAGGCCCTCGGCGGTCAGCAGCTTCAGCGCCTCGCGCAGCGGCGTGCGCGAAACGTGCAGTCGTTCGGCGAGTTCGCGCTCGTTGAGTTTCTCACCCGGCGCGAGCGCACCCTCGACGATCAACGTGCGCAGCCGCTGCGCCACCGCGGTGTGCAGGACTTCGCCGTCCAGTGCGATGACCTTGGCGCTCTTGATCACTGGTATACAAAAACCATTTTTCGCATCACGGTGCATAAGAGCAAGAACGAGCGTGAATCGCGCCGCATCTTGCGTTTTGTATACCAAAAGGCTACGCTGCCCACGCATTGTCTGCAAGCACTGCCCACGCGCAGCGAGGAACCCATGCTCAAGCTCAATTCGCATCCGACCGGCCGCCATTTCCTGCAGATCCCGGGTCCGACCAACGTGCCCGATCGCGTGCTGCGCGCCATCGATCATCCGACCATCGACCATCGCGGCCCCGAGTTCCAGCAGCTCGGGCTCAAGGTGCTGCGTGACATCAAGACGATCTTCCAGACGCAGCAGCCGGTGATCATCTATCCGGCATCGGGTACCGGTGCATGGGAAGCCGCGCTCGTCAACACGCTGTCGCCGGGTGACCGGTTGCTGATGTTCGAAACCGGGCACTTCGCGTCACTGTGGAAGAAGCTCGCCGAGAAACTCGGGCTGCAGCCCGAATTCATCGCCGGCGACTGGCGGCATGGTGTCGATGCAGCGCCGATCCAGGCGCGGCTCGAGCGGGACCGCGCGCACGAGATCAAGGCGGTGTGCGTGGTGCATAACGAAACGTCGACCGGCGTGACCTCGAACATCGCCGCGGTGCGGCAGGCGATCGACGCGGCGCGCCACCCGGCGCTGCTGATGGTCGACACAATTTCATCGCTCGCGTCGATCGACTACCGACACGACGCGTGGGGTGTGGACGTCACCGTGGCCGGCTCGCAAAAAGGGCTGATGCTGCCGCCCGGGCTGTCGTTCAATGCCGTCAGCGTCAAGGCACTGGATGCGTCGAAGCGCGCGCGCCTGCCACGGGCCTATTGGGGCTGGGACGAAATCCTCACCGCCAACGCCAGCGGTTTCTGGCCGACCACTCCGGCGACCAATCTGCTGTATGGACTGTCCGAGGCGATCGACATGCTGCTGGAGGAAGGTATCGCCAACGTGTTCGCGCGGCATGATCGCCATGCTGAGGCCACGCGCCGCGCGGTGCGTGCGTGGGGCATGGAAGTGCTGTGCCTGAACCCGGCCGAATACAGTTCATCGCTGACGGCGGTCGTGATGCCGAAGGATGCGAGCGGCAAGCATCACAACGCCGACACGTATCGCAAGGTGGTACTGGAAAAATTCAACATGTCGCTCGGCACCGGGCTGGGCAAGCTGGCGGGTTGGGTGTTCCGCATCGGTCACCTCGGAGATTTCAACGACCTCGCGCTCGCGGGTACGCTGGCGGGCGTGGAAATGGGATTTGCCGCGGCTGGGGTGCCGTATCAGAAAGGCGGAACGCAGGTGGCGCTCGATTACCTGGCCCAGTGTGCAAGCGCACCGGCCACGGCGCAGCGCAAGGCTGCGTGAATCCTGAGCCGCAGGACTTCGAAGCCGAACTTACGGCGAGATTCGCAAAGCTACTTGAGGAGACAACAGATGACACGTGACTTCCGCATCCGTCCGCGACTGATCGCCGCTGCGTTCGCAATGGCGACCAGCGCGGTTGCCCCGGCCTGGGCGCAGATCGAAATCAAGATCGGCCACGTCGGTGAGCCGGGCTCGATCTTCCAGCAGAGTTCGGATGAGTTCGCGCGCCGCGCCAACGCCAAGCTCGGCAACAAGGCCAAGGTCATCGTGTTTGGCTCCAGCCAGCTTGGTGGCGACAAGGAAATGATCCAGAAGGTGAAGCTGGGGACCCTCGACATGGCGGTGCCATCGACCGTGATGAGTTCGGAGGTGGACCTGATCGGCATCTTCGAGATGCCGTACATCGTCAAGGACCGCGCCCATATGGGTCGCATCGAGAAGGAGATCTTCTGGCCGAAGATCGAACCCGAGGTCGAGAAGAAAGGCCTGAAGGTCATTGCGATCTGGGAAAACGGCGTGCGGCACATCACGAACAGCAAACGGCCGATCAAGACGCCGGCGGATCTCAAGGGCATCAAGCTGCGCGTTCCCGAGGGCAAATGGCGCGTGAAGATGTTCCAGGAATACGGCGCCAACCCGAGCCCAATGAAGTTCTCGGAACTGTTCACCGCGCTGCAGACCGGCGTGATGGATGGCCAGGAGAATCCGTTCACGCAGATCTACTCGGCCAAGCTGCATGAAGTGCAGAAGTTCCTGTCGCTGTCGGCGCACGTGTACACGCCGGCGTACGTGACGGTGGGAGCCAAGAAGTGGGCGGCGTTGCCGGCCGATGTGCGCCAGGTGCTCGAAGAAACGGCGAAGGAGACACAGGCCTACGTCTATCAGACGGCGGCGAAGGACGAAAACGACCTGCTGGCGAAGCTGAAGGCGAGCGGCATCCAGGTCAATGAAGTCGACAAGGATTCATTCGTTGCCGCCAGCAAGGGGATCTACGAGGAATTCGGCAAGGAAGTCCCCGGTGCGAAAGAGCTGATCGACCGCGCCATCGCGCTGCGCTAGCAGGTGGCGATGCAAGCAGCAGTTTCCCCGGGCGGCGCGATCGCGCGGTTTCGTGCCGCGTACGGAACCGCGCTTGAGTGGCTGGTCATCGTGCTGATGGTCGTGCTCGCGGCCGAGGTCACGCTCGGCATCGTGTTCCGCACCATGGGGCGGTCGCTGGTCTGGTACGACGAGGTCGCGTCGGTATTGCTCGCCTGGCTCACCTTCTACGGCTCGGCGCTGGCGTCGGTCAAGCGCGCGCACATCAGTTGTCCGGAACTGATCGAGCAATGCCCGCCGGCAATCAAGCGGGCGCTCGACATCGTCGCGCAGATTCTGGTGGTCGCGTTCTTTGCGCTGCTTTGCTGGGTCGGCGCGTCGATCCTGCCGGTGCTTGCGACCGACTACCTCGTGAGCCTGCCGAAGGTGTCAATGAGCATCGTGCAGTCGGTGATCCCGATCTCGGCCGCGCTGATCCTGGTCGCCGAGCTGATGCACCTGTGGGCGCTGCTGCGTGCGGCGCCGGTGCATGCCGAAGGCGCGGCACTGTCCGACGGATTGCACTGAAGTGCGGAGACTGCCGACATGACGATGGTCTGGCTGTTCGCGGCGGTCCTGCTGCTGGTGCTGATCAACGTGCCGATTGCGGTGTCGCTCGGCATCGTCGCGGTCGTGGCGATGGTCGCCAGCCACGGTCTCGACACACTGCCGAACCTCGCCCTCGTCATCTACAACGGCGCGACCAACTTTCCGCTGCTCGCGATACCGCTGTTCATCCTCGCCGGCGCGATCATGAACGCCTCCGGCATATCGCAGCGTCTGATCGCATTCGCCTCGTCGCTGTTCGGCTGGATCCGCGGCGGACTGGCACACGTGTCGATCGGCTCGTCGATGTTTTTCGCCGAGATCTCCGGCTCGGCGGTGGCCGATGTCGCCGCGCTGGGTTCGGTGCTGATCCCCGGCATGATGGCAAAGGGTTATCCGCGTGCGCTTGCGGCCGCGGTGATGTCATCGGCGGCCACGCTCGCGGTGATCATTCCACCCTCGATCCCGATGATCCTGTACGCGGTGATGGCCGAGACATCGGTCGTGCAGCTCTTTGTTGCCGGCATCGTGCCGGGCGTGATTGGCGGCTTCGGCCTGATGGGCATGGCCTACTGGTTCGCGCGCCGCTACAACCTGCCGCGCGAGGCGGCATTCTCGGCACGCCGCGTGTGGGAAACGGGCCGGGACGCGCTGTGGGCGTTCCTGCTGCCGATCATCATCCTGGGCGGCATCTTCGGCGGTGTCGTCACCGCGACCGAGGGCGCGGCGCTTGCGGTCATCGCCGCGCTGTTCGTCGGGATCGTCATCTATCGCGAACTCGATCTGAAGCACCTGAAGCGCGCGGTGCTCGAAGGCGGTATCCAGACCGCGATCGTGATGCTTCTCGTGGCCACGAGCGCGCTGCTCGGCACGTATCTGTCCGAGGTGCAGGCGCCGCAGGCGCTCGCCAAAGCGGCATCCGAGTTCACTTCGAACAAGTGGGTGGTGCTGGCGCTGCTCAATCTGCTGTTCCTGTTCCTCGGCATGTTCCTGCACTCGGCCGCGGCGATCATCCTCGTGGTGCCGGTCGTGATGCCGCTCATCAAGAGTGTGGGCATCGATCCGGTGCACTTCGGCCTGATCGTCACCATCAACCTCGGCATCGGCCAGCAGACGCCGCCCGTGGCGAGCGTGCTGATGGTGGCGAGTTCCATCGCCAAGGCGAGCGTGTGGGAAGTCACGCGCGTGAACATCTGGTTCATCGGCGTGCTGTTCGCCGTGCTGATGCTGGTGACCTACGTCCCGGTGACGGGACTGGGGCTGGTCAATCTGTTCTATCGCTAAGGGGCTGCGTCGATGTCCGAATTGATCCGGGTCGAGCGTGACGGCGCGATCGCGGCCGTGGTGCTGAATCGCGCGGAGAAACTGAACGCGCTGACGCGGCCGATGTGGCAGGAACTCGGCGCAACCATTGCGCAACTGTCGGCGGACGAAACGCTCCGCTGCATCGTGCTGCGCGGCGCCGGCGAAAAGGCCTTTTCGCCTGGCAACGATATCTCCGAGTTCGAGACGGTGCGCTCGAACAAGGCGCAGGCGCGCGAATACGGAAAGGTCATGCATGCCACGGCGCAGGCGCTCGCCGATTGTCGCCATCCGCTGGTGGCGCAGATCCATGGCCTCTGTGTCGGCGGCGGGCTCGAGATCGCGGCGCTGTGTGATCTGCGCATCTGTGGCCAATCGAGCCGCTTCGGCGCGCCGATCAAGAACCTCGGCCTCGTGATGGCCTACGCCGAGATGGCGCCGCTGGTGAAGCTGGTGGGAAGCGCGATCGCGCTCGAGATCCTGCTCGAAGGGCGCATCTTCGATGCGCAGGAAGCCAAAGACAAAGGCCTGGTCACGCGCATCGTGCCGGATGATGAGGTCGCCGTGGAAACCCGCGCGACGGCGGAGCGCATCGCCGACGGCGCGCCGCTCGCCGCGCGCTGGCACAAGAAGTTCGCACGCCGCCTGGCCGACCCGCGTGCGTTGACCGATGCCGAGCGCGACGAGTGCTTC
>Ga0209683_10000727_pt1 | contig 12682 bp, 9 predicted proteins | sample DOMMetBare2Fresh_FD_187474 | JGI IMG/M metagenome (GOLD analysis project Ga0209683, IMG submission 187474) | Wetland sediment microbial communities from St. Louis River estuary, USA, under dissolved organic matter induced mercury methylation -... | ecosystem: Environmental > Aquatic > Freshwater... | reverse complement strand
TATCAGTTGTTTTCAAAAGCCGGAGACTGGCCAATAATTGTTTGTATAAATGATTTTTTAGATTGGCTAATTGTGTTTTGGAAATACCGGGCATTTTTTTCAACAATAACTTATCATCATATTCATCAAGCTTATCTAATGCATCAAAAAGCTGGATGATCTTAAGATCCTGGTTTGCTGAACTTCTTTTTATATAGAGCTTAAAATGCCGTTTTTCCGACTTTTCCAGCGAGTGAACGAGTTGAAATAGTATATCTGAAAACCTGTTGGACATAATAATGAATTTTTATAGAATCGGTTCGCTTGCAATGAGTTACTTGAATTATCAGTTGTCTTGGAATGATAAAAAACGACGGAAGATATTTCCAGTAAGTCAAAACCGCGACATAATTTTGATCAGTGTCTCTGTTATTTCATAAGCAGCAATCGTTAGAAGAGTAGACAAGCAGCAGAGAGGCCCAAAAGAGATTTTTAATGATTTTCATATGGCAAGCAATCGTGAGAGGCCAGTCCGTTTCTACGGAAGGGCCTTTTTTGTGCATGCAATTTACTTGAGATAATTCAACTTTTTTTAAAAAACTTAATCCAGTTACGATTTTTTAGCAATTGTCATCACATGAGCACTCATTCCGATCATTATCGGATCATTTTCAGTGTGCTTTATATACTGCAGCATTTTATTTCGTGAGTCTTCATTGTTCCATCTTTTCATAAAATCCGGGACAAGCCACCCGAAACCTTCAATAGCAATTGAATTGAATTCAGAAAAACCAGCTGCCGTAAATTCTTCTTCTATTTCTTTTTGTGTATGAAAATGTGCATCGGTAAAATACATTGGATGATTAACGGGATTAAAGTGATTGCCATTTTCAAGATCTTGTTTCAAAATGTTTTCAAAAGCTGGGTCATCAATAAAACCTTGCCAGAATCCATCAAACAAAGAGGCATATCTTGTAATTGTAGCTGCTAATATAATTCCTTCTTTTTTCAAAACTCTTCTTGCTTCTGCAATGGCTTTTATCCTACCATCTTTTTCCTGTAAGTGATAAAGTGGCCCGAATAATAACACCAGGTCAAATTTTTTGTCATCATAAGGCAGCTGTCTTGCATCGCCCAAAGAAACAGAAGCAAGTGGTTTGTTTTCCGAAATAGAAATTCTTGTAGCCGCTTCAATATGGAATTCAGCCGCATCAAGCAAATGAACATGATGGCCTAAGTCATGCAGCCAAAAAGAATAAGCTCCGGTTGCGCCACCAATATCTGCAATCACCATTGACGGTTTAAGAAAACGTTGAATCATCTCCTCTGAACGAACTTTTTCCAGTCGAAACACATGCTGACCTAAACGGTCAGTCTCCATTTGAGTGCTGTTATAAAATTTATTTATTGTTGGCGTAGGCATCCGATTCTAAAATTAGAAAATAATTCATTCAGCAAATTTGTCTGTATCCATTTTTATAAATAACAAACTCCCGGCCATAAGACCGGGAGTTGCTTTGCAGGTTCTGAATTCTCGCCATCAGAACTTAATTCCTATACCTGCGTTTAGGTTAATTGTACTTACATGCATTTCTTTATGCAGAATCTGAGGATTAGATTCGTTAGGCTCAATAATAATGTTGAAATCGGGTCTCATTTGTGTATAGCTGAGATCTCCCATGAGAAATACCTTGTCGGTTATATTAAACCGCACATCGGTATTTATTCTCCACGCAAAAGAAGAAGCCCAATCTTGTTGTGCATAAACTACTCCCTGATAAGTTGCCTCCGGGGATCTGGTTCTGGCAACACCACCCAATAGTTTAAAATTAATATTTGCATTGGGAGATAAGGTCCCTGTAAAAACCGGTCCAGCTAATAAACCTACATATTGATAATGTGTTACATCGGCGTCTGGAATGTCTTCCCCCGTAAAATCTTTCACAATCTTCTGGTCCATTTTATGACTGCCATATAACGCATTAAAAGAAATGCCTACATATTTTTCAAACATGCAGTCATAATTTAGATTCAGATTAACTCCTGTTTTTGCATATCCGGCATTTTCATTGCCCGCATTATTTGAGGCAAAATCGCTTATAGGAATTGATGGCCCAATATTAAATGAAAGGAAAGAATTCATTTTTTTAGCCACCTTTTTTTCCTGTGCAGTTACTACAAAGCATACCAGCAAAGCAGCAACTAATACAAATACTTTTTTCATAACACACAGTTTTAAAATTATCTGATCACACTATTTCATCCGCACTTTTGAAAGGTAGAAAAAGAAGAACATCTGCTTCATGACTTCTACACTTAAATAATGTGATAATGATCACTCTTTCAGATACTTATATCTTTTAATAAAACAAGATTTTGCAATTAAATGACCAATGATGCTGAATATTAAATGAGGTAGGATTTGCGATATTAATATCTTGCCCAGTCGCAATTATGATAATAATCATTCAATCCTTTGACATACTGCATTTAATAATTCCAGATTCCTAAGTACCTCTGTACTTCAAAAGCTTTTTTATGGAAAAAAGATATAATGGAAATAAATACGTTTATTTCTTTGGCGGCGGTAAAGCCGATGGTAATGAATCGATGAAAAATTTATTGGGTGGTAAAGGAGCCAATCTTGCTGAAATGGCTGGTCACCCAAAATTAAAATTACCGGTGCCGCCGGGGTTTACTATCACTACGGAAGTCTGCACTTATTATTACGATCATAAAAAAACATATCCAAAAGAATTACGATCACAAGTAGAGGCATCGCTTGAAAAGATGGAAAAATTAATGGGCAAAAAATTTGGCGATGTAAAAGATCCGTTGCTTGTTTCTGTTCGTTCAGGTGCAAGGCGTTCAATGCCGGGAATGATGGAAACGGTTTTAAACATTGGTTTAAATGAAAAGACAATAAGGGGGTTGATAGCACAAAGCGGTGATGAACGTTTTGCTTATGATGCTTATCGCAGATTAATTATGATGTATGCAGATGTAGTGATGGAAAAAGGAAATGGGGCAGAAGTTAAAAACGGTAAAGGCATCCGTAAAATGTTAGATGAAAAACTTGAGTATATAAAACAAAAGCAAGGTTATACAAGTGATACTGACCTGACTGTTGATGAATTGAAAGATCTTGTAAAAGATTATAAGAAGACAGTAAAGAAAGTTTTGGGAACAGAATTTCCTGATGATCCATGGGAACAATTATGGGGAGGCGTTGGTGCAGTATTCAGTAGCTGGAATGGTAAACGTGCCGTTGAATATCGGCGGATTGAAAAAATTCCTGATGAATGGGGAACCGCAGTGAATGTGCAGGCAATGGTTTTTGGAAATATGGGTAATGATAGTTGCACTGGAGTTGCTTTTACAAGAAACCCCGGTACAGGTGAAAATAAATTTTACGGTGAATATTTGGTAAATGCACAAGGCGAAGATGTAGTGGCAGGTATAAGAACTCCGGCACCTGTGAATGAATATTCAAAAAATGCACAGAGCGAACATTTTACCACATTGGAGAAGCTAATGCCTAAACTTTATAAAGAATTGGATGGATATCAGAACAAATTAGAAGTGCATTACAAAGACATGCAGGATATTGAATTCACAATTGAGAAAGGAAAACTTTACATGTTGCAATGCCGCGTAGGCAAAAGAAATGGTATTGCCGCTGTTCGTATGGCAACAGAAATGTATGCTGAAAAATTAATAGATGCAAAAACTGCTATCATGAGGGTGGCGCCAAACCAATTGGTTGAGTTATTACTTCCAATGCTTGATCCAAAAGCAGAACAAACAAATACAGTAATTGCAAAAGGATTACCTGCAGGACCCGGTGGTGCAAAAGGTCGCGTTGTATTTTATTCAGATGAAGCTGTTGAATGGGCACAACGTGGCGAAAAAGTTATTCTTGTTCGTGAAGAAACTTCACCAGAAGATGTGGATGGTATGCATAAAGCCCAGGCGATACTTACTACAAAAGGTGGAATGACATCTCATGCTGCATTGGTGGCAAGGGGTTGGGGTAAATGTTGCATTGTTGGTTGTGGTGATATTGAGATCCATCACGAATCAAGAACATTCAAAGCAAAGAACGGTGAAGTAATAAAAGAAGGCGACTGGATCACATTAAATGGAACAAGAGGTCTTGTATATGAAGGCAGTTTACCATTGGTAGCTATTGATATTGCGAAAAACAGATCATATAATGAACTGATGAAGCTGGTAGATAAAATAAAAGTAATGGGTGTACGAACCAATGCTGAAACACCAGGCGATGCAGCGCAGGGATTAAAATTCGGTGCAGAGGGTATTGGCTTGTTCCGCACTGAGCATATGTTCTATGGTGAAGGAAGTGAACAGCCTTTGTTTTTGCTTCGCAAAATGATTGTTAGTAAAACCGAAGCCGAACGCCGTGAAGCGCTGAACGATTTATATGTCTATGTAAAGAAAGATATCAAGGATACGTTGCTTGTAATGAGCGGATATCCTGTAACTATACGCTTACTCGATCCGCCGCTGCATGAATTTGTTCCTCATGATAAAGAAAAGCTGCACCAGTTAAGTGAAGAATTAGGCATAAGAATGAGTGTACTCAAAAGAAGAGTGCTTGCATTACATGAAAATAATCCGATGCTTGGACACCGCGGTGTGAGATTGGGAGTTAGTTACCCAGAAATAACAGAAATGCAGGTGAGAGCTATTTTTGAAGCAACAGCAGAGATCATTAAGTCAGGCAAGAAAGCATTTCCTGAAATAATGGTACCTGTTACTTGTACGGCAAACGAGCTTTCACATCAAAAGAAAATTGTGGATCGTGTTTATAAAGAAGTATGTGAAGCAATGAATGTAAAAAGCATTCCTTACTTATACGGAACCATGATCGAGATACCACGAGCCGCATTAAAAGCAGGACATATGGCAGAAGTAGCTGACTTCTTCAGCTTCGGTACAAACGATCTTACACAAATGAGTTTTGGTTTCAGCCGCGATGATATCGGTGGGTTCTTACCCAATTATCTTGATCAAAAACTATTAAAAGATGATCCATTTCAGACCATTGATCAGGAAGGAGTGGGCGAATTAATAAAAATCGGAACAGAACGTGGCCGCAAAACCAAACCACATTTGAAAGTTGGTATATGCGGCGAACATGGCGGCGATGCTGAAAGTGTAAAATTCTGTCACAGGATTGGTATGAACTATGTAAGCTGTTCACCTTTTCGGGTGCCTATTGCCAGGCTGGCCGCCGCACAGGCAGCTGTGCAAAACCCGGAAATTAAAATTGATAATAATGCTGCAGGAAGAAAGAACGGATATCCTCTTAAAAGCCGTTTACAAAAACGGCAGCCTGAATACGTATGATTTCTGTGCAGAACAGTGGGTAAGTGATGAAGAAGCATTTCAGCAATGTAAAGCATTAGCTGATGAATTGGTAAATGAAAAACTGACAAAATACAATGATGCACAGAAAACAGAGATGAGTATTACGAATTTTGGCCGCTATTGGGTTGCACATGGCGGATACCTTATTTACCTGAAAGAAGGTGAAAAGAAAATAAAATCTGATCGGGAAAAAGACAAACATCACGAAGAACTTAAGGAAGAATTAAAAGAAGCCAGGCTAAAATTTACCCATTATCGCATAGTTACCTATTGGTGGAGCTTTGCGTTTTCAATCATTAGTTTTTTCTTGTCTTTGCTAAGCCTTTACCTTATCCTCTCAAAAAAATAAACAGCATTATTTATCATCGTCTTCTTTCACCACTTTACCGAGAGGGTCAATATAAACCCATTTCCCACTCTTCATCACTTTTGCTGTTCCTTCTCTGAAGCGATCGGCGTAGCCATATTGAAACTGGAGAACTAATCTGCCTTGTTTGTCAATATAACCCCACTGACCTTTTGCATTACAAACCGGCGCAAGACCACTGCTGAAGCAACGGGCATTGGTAAAGTTCATTGGAATAACAAGATTGCCTTTTTCATCAATAAATCCCCATGATTCTCCTTTTGCTACAGCAGCCATTCCTTCATTAAAAGAATAAACTTCACTGTATTGGGGTTTTACAAATTCATTACCGGTACTATCAATAAAGCCCCATTTGTTATCTAACATTATTCCGGCTCTGCCTTCTACGAAATTCATCCCTTCATCATAAATGATTGCGATTATAACTTTGCCATCTTTATTTACATAACCATGCTTGCCGTCTTTTTCTACCAATGATAAACCACAAGCTATCTCGTTAACATGTTCGTACTCCTTTGCCCATTTTTGTGCCGAGCCTGACATGCTCATAAGCATGATGGCCGGCAATACAAATATCTTTTTCATACCAACTAAATTTTGGGTTGGAAAATATCTTTACCCACTCAAGGTAATTTCATTAAAAACGGAAGGATATGACTTCAAACAGAAGAAACCTTGATTTTAGGATAGCCAAATCAATTATACAAAAGGAAAGGAGCTATTTCTGCAGCCCAATTATGGGAAATGTCGGTTTTAGGTTGTTTTCCGGATCTAAAAAGATCAAATGCGTTTTTTATGCCCAGTAATTTATCCAGATGACCACCGCCTGATGGATTTGCATTGGTAACATAAGCTCTTTCTTTTATCTGCTCAGGATAAAGTTTAAAAAGAGCAGAGATCATATCAATACCAAAAACCACTGGACGAAACTTATTATAATCTGTTATCGTCAACTTAAGACCATTGCAATTTTCATTTTTATACAGGCTATCCGTCGGTTTATAAGAACAGGATTTGATATCAATGCCGGCTAAATTCTTTTGATCCACAGCTTCTTTTATTTCTTCTGAATTGGCCCATGGAGCGCCGAATTGCATAAAAGGATTATCCGTTCCCCGCCCTTCATTAACATTGATGCCTTCCAATAATCCCATGCCCGGGTAAACCAATGCCGTGGAAACATTTTGTATTGCTGGTGATGTGGGATAAAAATCATTTGCAAGTTGATTTCGTTGCCAATTTTTTACTGAAATGATTTTCAAATCAAGCCCTTTTACTTTTTTATTTGAAAAATAGTTGGCCAGCTCTCCCAATGTGCAACTATGTCTTATCGGTATTGACCAGCGACCGATAAATGAAGAACAATTTTCTTCATCAAGCATCGGCCCTTCGGCTAAATTCAGATCTCCGCTAATAGGATTTGGCCTGTCTAAAATGATAAGTTGCTTTTTATTTTTTGCACAGGCTTCCATCATATAGGTCATCGTCCAGAGATAGGTATAGAAACGACAACCAACGTCAGGAATATCAAATAACACGACATCTATATCACTTACGTCTTCTTCTGTTGGCATCAAACGATCGCCGTACAAACTGATTACCGGCAGACCGGTTTTAATATCAATTGAATGTTTTTGATAAACGCCATCTTCACCTTTTACAGAAATACCATGCTCGGGAGAAAATATCTTAACAAGGGTAAATCCATTTTTTACCAATGCCAGCCTGCTTAAAACCCGATCTGATGTGAGTGCAGCGTTATTTGTTATCAATCCAAACCGAATGTTTTTGTACAATTCAGCTTGTTGTAAGAAGCTATCAATACCCGGAATAACTTTTTGCTGCATGCTGCTAAGTTCTGAATAATTAAACTCATATTCTTAGCTCATCAGGATTCCATAATTTCACAACGTAAAAATCTTTTGGATGGCAATAAGAATTTTTATAACCGGCGGCACATTTGATAAGGAATACAATGAATTAAACGGACAGCTTTATTTCAAAGACACTCATCTGCAGGAGCTGCTCAGCTTAGGCAGAAGCCAGGTACCTGTGGAAATAAGAACGCTGATGATGATCGATAGTCTTGAGATGACCGATCATGACAGGGAATTGATAGCTCATCAATGCAATAGTTGTGAAGAAGACAAGATCGTAATTACTCATGGCACAGATACAATGGCCGAAACGGCACAAGTGCTTGCTGCAAAAGTGAAAAATAAAACAGTTGTATTGACCGGTGCGATGATACCAATAAAATTCGGCAGCAGTGATGGTCTTTTTAATCTTGGAAGCGCATTAGCATTTGCACAAAGCTTGCCATATGGAGTTTATGTTGCAATGAATGGCCGATATTTTCATTGGGATAATGTGAGGAAGAATAAAGAGACAGGGGTTTTTGAAGAAATAAAGTGATCAATCTTTATACTCTTCCAATAAATGTGCAAAGCCCTGCTCGGGATAATATCCTTTTATCGGAGCAAAAAATTCAATGATCTTTTTAAAATCTGCCGCTTCATCATCAGTGGTATAAAATGGCTCAGAAACACTCATTTCTTTTTTTGAATAATCAAGTCCTGCCATCACAATAGGCACATTTGCTTTTTTAGCAATGTAGTAAAAGCCCGTACGAAGTTTATCAACTTTTTTTCTTGTTCCTTCCGGAGATAATGCAATAACCAATTTTTCAGCATTGTTAAACTTATCTACAACCTGTTCAACAACACCATGTTTACTGAAACGATCAACTGGTGTACCGCCCAGCCAACGAAATATAAATCCAAACGGGCCTTTAAAAAGTTCTGCTTTGCCCAGGTATTTCGCATGTTTTATTTTTAAAACACTTCTGAATGCTATGCCAATTAAAAAATCTTTCCAGTAAGTATGCGGAGCAACGATAACCACAGCTTTCTTTAAATGATGGGGAAATTCATTCACGGCTTTCCAGCCTTCAAGTTTTATATATAGTTTCCAAAGAAATCGCAAATCAATTTGTATTGAAATATTATTTTAGTTCACCTGCCGGTTCTGTATCCTTGTATCTGTTCTTCACCTCAACAAGTTTCAATTTCATTCTATTTATTTCGGCCTGGTATTTTGGAATGTTGACCAAGTTCTTCTGCTCCTGCGGGTCAGCTTTCAGATTATAAAATTCCCACTCATTTGCTGTATAAAAATAGATGAGCTTATATTGTTTTTCCCGGATACCCATGTGTGGTATCACATAATGATCAATCGGGTATTCATAATAGCGGTAGTACAACTCCTTCCTGGCAAGTTCACTTTGTTTACCAGTTAGAATTTGTTTTAAACTCAACCCCTGCATCCAATCAGGAGCTTTTACACCGGCAACGTCCAGCATTGTTGGCGCAAAATCAATATTCTGAACTAATGAAGTATTAACCGAGCCAGGTTTTATTTTTCCTTTCCATTTAACTAACAATGGTGTATTCATACTTACATCATACATAAATCGTTTATCGAACCAGCCATTCTCTCCCAAATAAAATCCCTGGTCGCTGGTATAAATAACCATTGTGTTTTCTGATAAACCGCTTTCATCAAGATAATTGAGTATTTGCCCAATGCTTTCATCAACTGAAGAAACGCAGGCAAGATAATCCTGCATATACCACTGGTATTTCAATTTCAACAAATCTTTGTCCTTTGGTTTCAATTGTTGTAACAACTTGCCTCTTTCAGCAAATATTTCTTTCATTCTCTTTCTTTGAGCATCAGGAATTCCATTCATAAAAGCATTATAGCTTCTTATTTCATTTGAGTCAGGCTTCAGATGGGGAATGTCTAAAATATATTGGGGATCGATCTTCAGATCAGTGCAAAGTGTCATGTCTTTTAAGATACTCATCCGCTGATGTTTGAATGCAGCGCCTTTACCAACTGTATCAGTAAAAAGTGTCGGCTGCTCAGGGAAGGTCTTTTTACTGAATATTTCAAGCCACTTTAACTCAGGCACCCAATTTCTATGCGGCGCCTTGTGGTGCATCATCAGGAAAAAAGGTTTTGAAGGATCCCGTTTCGCTTTTAGCCAACTCAATGTTTGATTGGTAATAAGAGTAGTGGCATATTCATTATACCTCACGGTATCCTTATTCATATTAATAAGTCGGGTGGAATAATAAAGCCCTTGTCCAGGCAACACTGCCCAGTAATCAAATCCGGTTGGCAATGAATGAAGATGCCATTTACCAATAAGGACTGTTTGATAACCCGCCTCCTTCATCAGTTTGGGCAAAGTGATCTTGCTGCCATCAAAAGAGGTACGGTTATCTTTTATTCCATTCAAATGTGAATGTTGCCCGGTTAATACAGTTGCTCTTACCGGAGAACAAATGGAATTACCAACAAAGCAATTGGTGAACCTCATTCCTTCTTTGCCAATCCGATCAATATTGGGAGTAATAATAAACTTTTTATTATAGGCGCTTATAGCATCTGCATCATGATCATCACTCATGATATAAATGATATTGGGTTGTTGTGCTTGTGATGATACAGCCAATAAACAAAGTATAGCAAGCCGGTAAATCATGATCGATCGTTTGATTGAAGTTAAATATTATCCACAATCATCAATAATGTATTAAATAAATAGCTTCGTTATGTGCATTATATCAAGTTTATAATTAAGTTTACATTGTTTAATCTATAAAGATTAATTAATTCCATTAGATTCTGCATGACCGATGGATCAAAGCATACAAGTCTCCTGAAGGCTGAACCATATTTTGTTTGGGTATTGGCGCCACAATTAGATACGGATGATCCGAATCTGAAATATTATTATGACTTTGATGCCAACATAAAAGAATTTGCAAAAGCACTTGATGAGCTGGAACTTCCTTGGAAATGGCAGTCTGTAACCATCAATGATTATAAAACCATCATTGATAAAATTGCTGATTCAGCAAACGGTCATATACCACTTGTATTTAATTTATGTGATGGTGATGAAGTAAATGGTGCCCCCGGTCTGTCTGTTGTTCGATATCTCGAAGAAAAGAAACTTATTTATACCGGGTCAAGAGAAAAATATTATCACATCACCACTTCCAAGATCACTATGAAACGGGCATTTGATGATGCCGGTGTATCCACTTCTTTATGGAAAGCTATAAATAGTCCAGCACAGGATATTAATGGTGTTTGTAATTATATCGGTATACCAGTTATTGTTAAACCTGCTGTATCTGGAGGCAGCATGGGTTTGGGATTAAAGAATGTGGTTAACAACGACGATGAATTAAAAAAAATTATTGATGAACTATACCAGGGTTATCATGGCTGGGATTTTACTTTTGGTGGATTAGTTGCTGAGAAGTTTATTGCCGGTCCGGAGTTTACAACATTTATTACCGGCTCTTATGATCAACCAGATGATATCAAAGTTTATCAACCGGTAGAAAGAGTTTTTAATGAAAAACTTCCCGATCATGAAAAATTCCTTTCTTTTGACAGGCTTTGGGATACTTATGAAAATGAAAAACCGGTAGGTGAGAAAGAGTATGAAAACCTTTGGGAGTATTTTAAACCCGATGGAAAATTAGAGTATGCAATCAAACAATTGAGCATCGATGCTTATTGTGCGGTGAATGGTACTGGTTATGGAAGAATTGACATCCGCATGGATAAAGCAACGGGTAAAATGTATGTGCTGGAAGTAAATTCGCAATGCGGATTAAGCGAGGATGAGAATCACACTTCGATAGGCGCTATGGTAAGGTTAGGCAATGACAAGTTCAGCGACATGCTCGGGGCAATTATTGAAAACGCCCTGCAAACAAAACTTAAATACATTAAAGCGGCTACGCTTATCAATAAATGAACAGCGCAATTAAGGCCGTTTCAATACTTATTATTAACTAAAATGATTGTATGAAGATTTGTGTGCTCCAACCGGACTATTCTCATTCGAAAGTAGATTACCAGTATTACGATCCTATTCGCAATCTTTCTTCGCTGATGCCTGAAGCAGAAATGGACCATGTGCTTATCAGCAAACTGACCACTTACAAGCAGCTTAAAGAGTTAAAGAAAAAAAATTATGACTGTTTCGTAAACCTTTGCGAAGGTTATCCTGATTGGGAAACTCCCGGGTATGATATATACTTCAATGCAGATATGCTGAACATCCCGGTTACAGGACCAAGTACAAAACTTTTTGATGTGCCCAAGCGATTGATGAAGTATGTAGCGTATTGCGAAGGAGTGAGAATACCAGCTTATGCGATCATTGATACATTAGAAGAAATAGAAACAGCTACTGCTCATTTAAAATATCCAATGTTTGTAAAGCCGGCACATGCTGGCGATAGTCTTGGTGTTGATGAACACTCATTGGTTCATAACCAGGAAGAGCTAAAAGCAAAATGCGCCGAGATCATAGATGAATTTGGCCCGTTAATGATTGATGAGTATATCGCCGGTCGTGAATACACCGTACTGGTTGCTGCAGATCCAGAGAATGAAAAGGAGTGTATTGCTTTTCGCCCTGTTGAGTACAGGTTTCCTGAAGGGAAAGAGTTCAAGACTTATTCTTTAAAAACATCGGAGCTTCATCCTGATTGTAATTTTCCCTGCGAAGATGAAGAGTTGGACAAAAAACTTCGTGAAGCATCAAAGAAAATATTCCTTGGATTCGGTGCGGTTGGTTATGGAAGAATGGATTTCCGTGTAAATGATAAAGGCGAAGTTTTTTTCCTTGAAGTGAATTTCACTTGTTCTGTTTTTTATTCAGATGGATACGAAGGTTCAGCTGATTTTATTTTAAAATATGATGGCATCGGGCAAGCTGGATTTTTAAAGTTGATCATTGAAGAAGCAATGAATCGCCATCAGCGCAAACAGAAATGCTATGATGTAAAAGGAAATTCTATTGCAGGCTTTGGTATTTATGCAAATCGTGAATTACCACGCGGTCAT
>Ga0209683_10000726_pt1 | contig 12685 bp, 7 predicted proteins | sample DOMMetBare2Fresh_FD_187474 | JGI IMG/M metagenome (GOLD analysis project Ga0209683, IMG submission 187474) | Wetland sediment microbial communities from St. Louis River estuary, USA, under dissolved organic matter induced mercury methylation -... | ecosystem: Environmental > Aquatic > Freshwater... | reverse complement strand
CCGGTGGGACCGCTCCACCAGCGGTGTCGACGACCACGATTCCCACCGCGGTTGGTTCCTCGGATGTGAGCGTGTTCGACTTCGGATACAGCCCGGCTTCGAAGACGGTTCCGGTCGGCACCACTGCTGCGGCAGCCAGCGTGTTCCCGCTGCAGGTGCGGGGCCTGGACGTCGTGGCCAAGTCCCAGTTTGTCCGCGCGTTCACCGCGCCGGTCGTTTCCTGGGAACCCGTCATCAATCTGACGCCACCTGAAGCGGGGAAGCACGATCCGCCGGCGCCGCTCAACTACTATCCGGACGACGGCGGTCCGACCAAGATCGTCAACAACAGCGTCCAACTGGTCGCCGTCGCGCCCATCCCTCTCTGCGACTGGCTGGTCGACGCGTACGAAACGGAATCCGGCAATATCACGGCCGCCTACTTCACGCTGCCTTTCGGGTTGCGTTCGCTTGCCTACCTGTACAAGACCAACAAGAAGCAACAACACAAGCCCACGCTTGAATTCAACGCGCCTTCGTTCGCGAACGACCTGAAGGGCGGCATCCAGCTCAAGCTTGGGGCAGGCTCCGGTTTCAACGCCGCGGAAAGCAATCTGTTCCGCGGCTTCACGTTGCAGATGAACAACGTACTGGATCTGCACGGTCTGAAGACCGATGCGACCACCCTGGGCGAGGATGTCGCCTTCATCTTCGGCAACGACTTCTTCAATCCGCCCACAAGCCTCGACGATCAGCGGGGTGTGCCGCTGACCCGGATCGACTTGAGCGGCTACGGCGCCAGCGCTTTCAGCAACTGGATCAACAAAGACGCGCAGTTCGCTTCCACCAGCCAGGCGCGCTTCGACGTCATGGTCGGACGCACCGCGCACGAAGTCATCCAGGTCAAGAGCATTCTGTACCCGTGGGGCATCCGGGTGGTGCGCACGATCACGCTGTTCCGCGTGGGTAGCGGTTACGTGTACCGATTCGACTCGGGCTGGAAGGCGGAAAGCGACGGCAAGTTCGATTTCCGCTTCAAGTATGTCCCCAACACGGCCCAGCCCGAAGTCGAAGCGAGCGTGGCGCCCTACAGGATCCATCCCGGCACGGTGAAAGGGCTGTTCAATGTCCGGAACATCAGGACGGCCGTCAGCGACGTCCTGCCCTATCTCGGCAGCATGGACATCACGTCGTTCTACGAGCTCGACCCGTCGATCAACAAGCCCGTCAAATATGCGGGCGGCGTGTCGCCCGTCCCGGTCAATCTGCAGCCGGTCTACTTCGATGCCGACGTCGAACTGGAGAGCGTGGTGCAGGGACAGGTGGGCGGTCGCGTGCCCGGCAAGAAGATCCTCGGGTTCGTGCAGCTAGCGCCGCGGGGAATCCCGCTGTCTCCCGGCGCCTTCCGCGCGCTCCTCGACCGCCAGTTCGGCGCCATCGGCGGACCGCTGGACTGCATCATGGACATCGGCAAGAGCGGGCAGAAATTCCGCGTCAACGGCATCGACGTCAACGCGTCCGTCGATGCCGCCGGCACGACGCCCGTGTTCGTCGCCGCCTCCCGCGGCAATGTGGTCCTGCCGAAGGATGGATCGTGGAGCCTGGTCGCGCATGCGCGTGGCAGCGGCGATGTGACGCCGCTGCCGGAGAGTGTGTCGGTGCCGCTCATACGTGTCGGCGAACTGGCCGACGACATGTCCTACCCCGATACCGCATTGCTGCGCATCGCCAATCCCGGCGACCTGCTGCGTGCCCCCGCCAACGAAACGATCAACTTCGGTTTTCTGCAGAGCACCAACACGCAGAAGGTGCTGTTCCTGACGCCGGCGTTCGCCCGGCAGTTGACCGACACCGTTCCGGGGAAGCTCCTCAGCAAGACGTCGCCGCTCTTCGTCGACGCCTATCGCCTGATCGGCTCCAAGGCGGTCTTCCCCAATATCGGCGATGCCGAAAGCAATATCGGCACGGCGATCGCCCTGACCAAGGACTTCGCGCAGAACGCGCTGCAGGACGGCGGGAAGAAAGTGCTGGAGCTGATGTCCATCAGTTCCGCCGACGGCATCAACCGGCTGAAGGAGGACGGCTACAAGCTGCTGAACAACGTCAAGAAGTTCGATCTTCCGACCGGCCCGTGGCATCTGATCAACGAGGACTACCTCAAGATCTATGTCGAGTACAAGGCACAAACGCAGGACCAGGATCCAAAGAGCACGCAAAGCCGAACGGGCAGCCTCGACTACGACGTCAACTCGTTTGCGCCCGCCGTCGCGGACCGCTGGAAGAGCCGCCTCAACAACATCGCCATGGTGGTCGATCTGGGGCCGTTCCCGCGGCTTCTGACCATCAAGGGCAACTTCGACGCGAAGAAGGGTTCCGAAGCGGGCTACGTAGGCGATCCAGCCGACCCCGTCAACTTCCCCGCGCCGCAGCTCGAGCTCAGCGACGCACTGGAAAAAGCCAAGGACATACTGCAGATCCTGGCGGCCCTGCAAGGCGGCGACTACGTCGAGGCATTCAAGCGCGGCATGAAGATCGCGATGAGCAACAGCGCCGACAGTTGGGAATACAAGTTCGAGGCGTCCCAGGAAATCCCGGTGCTCAAGTTCCCGCCGGGCCCGCTGGCCAACGACCCCAACGCGCCGCTGAAGCTCGAGGCATCCCTCAGATTCGGCGTGTATTTCAACGCCGCGCTCACCAGCGCGGCCCTCAGCGATCCGAAAAAGCTTCTTCCGACCGCCGGCGCGTTCCTGGAGTTCTACGGCCGGCTCTCGGTCATGTGCGTGTCCGTCAGCATCGCCACGGTCTATGCCGTCGGCCAGGTCAACCTGAGAATCGCGGGCGACACCAAGGTCGGCCCTTCAGTGGACATGAAATTCGGCTTCGGCGCGCAGATCGTGGTGGGCCTGCCGGTGGTCGGCAACGTCAGCGTGCTCTACATGATCGGCGTCGAGATCTATGCGGATTCGACGACGCTCAACGTTTCCGCCTTTCTTCTCTTCCAGGGGCACGCGGAACTGATCGGCGGCCTGGTGAGCGTCACCATCACCATCGAGGCCAAGGGAACCGTCAAGCGCATCGCGGACAAGACCGTCTGCGCGGCGCAAGTGACGTTTGCGCTGGATATCAGCATCTTCCTGGTGATCGACATCAGCTTCAGCAAGTCATGGGAAGAGCAGCGGAAAATCGCGTAGCAACGCGGATCGCCATGCAGCAGGCTGCGAATGAGCACGTTCGAAACGCCGCGGAATGAATCGATGAGCACGGGAACCAGGGTACCCAGGCGCGCACGTGTTGGCCCCGACGGCGCATACGTCCGACGGGCGGAACCTGTATCACCCGGCCGCCCGCTCCTGACACAACGATCCTGAGGATTCGCAAACATGGAACAGAACCAACGCTTTGCCATTCTCACGTTTCCGCAGTTCTTCGACGGCAACGTCCTCGGCGTCAACGTCGTGTTCCTGCCGCGCAATCAGAATCCGCTGATGAACGCGATCGAGGCGGAGCCGCCGATTCCGGACGCACCTCCATTCGCCGACGCGAAGCTTTCCTTCGTCGCGCGGATCGTGAGCGGTCTCTCCGGCCTGCCCGGCACGGCCCCTGCCCTGGCGCCCCTGCCGCTCCCGACCGCGCAGCCGACCCTGGCGCGGCCATTGTTCGATGCGCTCGCCGAGCAATTCAAGATCTTCAACAAAGGGACGCCGAATATCAATGCAAACGTCAATGCGACGTTGCAAAGCGCGCCAGCGCCGCTGACGCTGGAAAAATCGGTCAAGAAATACCTGCCGCACAGCTATTGCAAGTCGTTCAACTTCGTCGCCCCGCGCACACCCAACGCGGTCACCGACGATTCCTACCATTGCGCCGTGCGCGGCGCGACGCCGAATCCGGGTTTCGTCCAATCGCCGGACAAGATCAGCTGGGGTCAGGTCTTTGCAAGCGCCATGCGGCAGCCCCTGCTGGCGCAAGCGCTGGGCATGATCTATCAGAGCCAGATCACCGTGAACCCCGCTCATTTCCCCCAAGGAGGCTGGCTGTATGTCGATCTCGCCGAAGACAGCGATTACGCGGCGCAGCAGAGCGTCGATGACACGTTCGTCAAGCGCTATGCGGCGCGAATTCCGGTCCTGGAAATCGGCAAGCAACGCAGCGTATTCGGCGCGATCCAGTTTCCGGTGCTGCCGGCAGTGCCCCCCGGAAACTACGACGAACTCTTCATCGAAGCCGCGGACTACGACGACGGCTTCGCAAAGGTCGTCCACGCCTTTCAACCCGTGAGCAACAGCCTGCTGCTCGAGCAGAGCGATGGTTTTCATCCGACCCGGGAAGTCGGGATACGACTGGGATGGGATGACGAGCAGATCCTGATCTGGTACATCCGGCAGCTCGCGGAAGACCCCAGCGTCGGGCCGGCCAAGCGCATCGATGCGCCCATCGGCGCATTCGGCTACAAGATCGACGTCCGTGAAAAGAAGAACCCGCCGGGACCCTGGGAATCGCTGAACCAGGTCACGAGCAAAGCAGCGCTGACGGTGGTCAATCCCGTCACGCACCAGGTCATGACGCTGGGCGACTTCACCGACAAGGAGCTCCCGTATCAGGTCTACCCGGCTCAACTCGATGGCGACCTGGGCAAGAACTACTGGCTGCCCATGTATTTCGCCGCCTGGGCCGGAAAGTCGATGGTGTTGCCCGACGAAGACGCATCGGCAATCTATCAGCACGCGAAGGTCGAGGCGAATCCGGACATTCACGTGAACGGCCCGCCGGCAAACAACCTCAACAAGATCTACGATCCCGCAGCGATCGCCACAACGCTGCGCTACGGCAGGCCCTACCAGTTCCGCATTCGTCTGGGCGACATGAGCGGCGGCGGTCCCGCACTTGGCCGTGCTCCGCAGGATGAAACACCCTCGCAGACGGCGGACTGCCGCTTCAAGCGCTACGTCGCACCCGACACCGTTCGTATCGACGGGCTGCCGGCCAACACCGACGCCATCCTCTTTGCGGACACCAAGCTCACGATGAAGCGCCCGCTGCTGGGCTATCCGTCCGTCGTGTTCACCGACAAGTACGTCGATCCGATCAGCCTGCTGCAGAAGGCGTCCGACGCCATGAAGGGCAAGGAGGCGTTCGGCATCGCGGATCCCGACGTGGAGAGCGTGGAGATCACGGTCGAGCTGCAGACCTTGAAGATGGACAACATGATGAGCGTCTCGGGCCGCGAGTCGTACATCAAGTTCTACACCACGACCCGGAAGTTCCCGAATGCGTCTGCGGTGTTCGAAGACGAGTTGGTCGTTCCGCTCGAATACAAGGACTGCAAGGTGCTCAGATTCGGAGACCCGGGCGACCTGGGGGATCTGGGCGTCAACCAGGCACAACTCGACGCTCTGCCGCAACTGGTGTTGCCGCGGGCGAGGACCATCCGCCTGACGATTCGGCCCGTCTGCGAAGACAGGCCGGACTACTACGGACTGGAAAAGCCCGACCACGAGTTCAACACGCGCTATGGCAGGACGATCCAGTTCCAGCTGCGCGCCGATCCGCTGGAGGACGAAACGGCGCTCCTCAGCCCCGCGCGGCAGGTGCGCGGGATCTTCCTGCAACCCGATCCGCCCTTCCTCTTCGACGGCAACGTCGGCAGCCTGCTTCTCGGCAAGGAAGTGGAGAAAGCGCCCGACATGGTGCAGCGCCTGGCGCAGCAGCTGGGCGTGGAGAACAAGGGCCTGTCGCTGGTCGCCCGGAGGGGCCAACGGGTGCAGTTCGGCTGCTCGCATCGCATCCGTCACACGCTGTCGCCCGACAACTCGTCCGTCACCTTCGCCAGCAAGGGCGACCTCGCCCATCACTGGCTGTGCTGCATCATCCTGGACCTGGAGCGGGACTGGACCTGGGACGGTCTGGAGGATCGCAGCCTGGTGATCGAGCGCAAGAAGCGGTTCAAGGAAGACTCCATCGCGACGGAAACCGAGACCCTCGAGGTGGGCGACATCGAAATCAAACGGACCGCACCGTTCACCGCGATGCTCGAACCCGACCGCAGCCACACGACCCTCCTCTTCATCGATGCCGTGGAGACCAAGAACGAGCGCATGCAGTCCCCGCCTCACGCCACGGAGCCGCGCTTCCCCGACCTCATCGGGCTGCAGTACACGATCAAGCCGGCGTTCAAGAATCCGCTGGGCGCCGCCGTCGACGGCGACTATGCGCTGACGCTCGAATTGCCGATCGCCACTCCGCCGGCGCAGGTTCCGAAAATCGTTTCCGCGGGGATCGCGCTGTCGCCGTACGTGGCCAAGGACAACTACTCCGAAACCGAGCCGCGCCGGCGCTTCCTGTGGATCGAGTTCGACGAACCCGTGCGCGACCCGAAGGACACCTACTTTGCACGCGTGCTGAGCAACGCGCCGGATCAGTTGATCAGCGACAACAGTCCCGAGTTGCTGGTCACCCCGGACGAACCGTCGCTGCCGATCGATCCCGAGCACCTCCGCGTGGTCACGTTCAACCAATCGAACGACGACGCCGGACTGGATGCGATGCAGCCAATGGAGAAGTCGAACGGATTGGACAAGGATGCCGGCCGGTTCTATCTGCTGCCACTGCCCGCCGGCCTGCATCCGGAGTCGCCGGAGATGTTCGGATTCTTCACCTACGAAATCCGGGTGGGCCACTACCGCTACACCGACACGACGACCCAGCATGCCAAGGGCGACGCCGCATGGACCACCGCGCAGGGGCGTTTCGGCCGAAGCCTGCGCGTGCCCGGCATCCAGCACCCGGCGCCCACGCTTACCTGCACCGTCAATCGCGACGAGGAGAAGCTTTACGTGACGGCGCCCTACGCCGTCGCCGTGCACAACGGCAAGAACGTCACCGCAGATCCGCCGCGTACGGAAATCTGGGCCTTGCTCTACGCGCAGGTGAAGCAGGCCGACAACAGGGAATTCCGCAACGTCCTGCTCGACGATCGCGTTCTCGCCGCGAATGTACAGGTGGAGCACGACAAGGCCGTGAGCTGGAACCGGGCGTACACGGCCGCGCAGCGCAATACCTTGAAGCGCGTCGCCGTCAGGAATTTCAAGGATGACGTCGACTACGGCAAATTCCGACATGTGTTCAAGCTGGCCGATCCCGCGACGGTCAACAAGGACGCGACGAAGTTTGGAACCACGATCTGGGGCAACGCCGAAGTCATCCAGTTGCTGGCCCAATTCGGCCTGCCGCCCGACTCGCCGCTCAGCGTACTGTGCGTCGAAATTCTGCCGCACATCACCAACGTCTACGAACATGTCAGCAGCCTGCACGAGAAGGACGTGCGCACCAGGATGCGAGCGATGGTGGGCAGTTCCCAGTTCGCCTCCGAAGGAGCCCTCTCCGAAGGACTGGCGGCGAGAACCGTGGCCCTGCAATCCGTCAGTTTCAACGACGACCGGCCGCTCAGCGAGCAATTGGGCCACTACCGGATTCTGCGAACGTCACCGCTCATGAAGGTGCCCTTCGTATGTTGCCCGTCACCATGACGCGGGAACGTCGCCGCTGATGCTGCGACTCCATATCCATCGTCGGGGCGGCCGCGACGCGAGTACGGCGAGCAAGCTGCTCGGCGTCGTGCTTGTCGTCTTCGCTCTCGCGTGCGTGGTGCTGCTGTTTCTGGGGCTGTGGATTCTGCTCGCCGTCGCCTTCGCCGCGATGGCGATAGCGGCGTTGGCGGGGGCCGTAGTGCCCTCGGGGCGCGCGCGCAAACCCGTGGTCGGAACGCACGCGATCATCGACGGGCAGGCCACGACACTTCGCGATGTTGACGGCGTGAACGGCGTGGGCGGAAAGGAAGGCGCGTCGTCGCCATCCCTGGACGGCAAGCCCTAGCGCGCAGCGCTACCGGGCGCACAGGCAGCGACCGATACGCCGCGATGCCACTGCGCGGCTGCATGCCCCGGTTCATCGCGTGTCCTGTGGCAGGGACGGATGGTGCACGCCCATGTGGTTCCCGACAAGAGAGGAGTCGAATGAAGACGATACCAAGCATGATCCTGGCGGCGGCAATTGTTGTTGCGCCCTGCATCGCGGGCGCGCAGGCCGTCGTCACCGAGCGCAGCATCTCGCTCAACGCCGCGTTGGAATTGGCCACGGCAAGCCTCGAGCGCTGCCGCGTCGACGGCTACAAAGTCACCGTAACCGTGCTTAACCGTCATGCCCGCACCGCAGTCGTGCTGAGCGACGACGGCGTGAATCCGCACACCATCGAGAACAGCATGCGCAAGGCGTACACCGCGTTCACCACACGCTCGCCTTCGGTCGAAATGGGCAAGCGGCCCCAACCCGGGCTTTCCGGGTTTCTGATGCTGGAAAAGATCACCACGATCGAAGGCGGGCTTCCGATCTTCGCCGGCAAGGAACTGGTCGGGTCGATCGGCATCTCCGGCGCTCCGGGGGGCGACAAGGACGCGGCATGCGCGCAGGTCGGTCTCGACAAGATTGCGAAAGGGCTCGCCGGCTAGGCCGAACGAACGATCCCAGGCGGAGACAGACTTCCCTGTTCTGGCGTCGAGGTTGTAGGCTGGGTCACCGCAGCGATGCGGCTTCTTCAATTTGCTGACAAGGAGTAACGATGAAATTCGACCACAGGCATCAGCATCTGTTACCCGCGTTTTGCCTGGGCTTGGCGCTGCTGTCGGGCATTCCCGCGGCAGCGGCGAGGGAAGCGGGCAAGCTCGCCAACGTGACGATCCTGGCCACCGGCGGCACGATAGCCGGCACCGGTGCGACGAGCACCACCACCGTCGGCTACACCGCGGCGACCGTCGGGGTGCAGCGCCTGATCGAGGCCGTCCCGGAATTGAAGAAAGTCGCCAACGTCAAGGGCGAGCAGGTATTCCAGATTGCAAGCGAGAACATGAACAACGAGTACTGGCTCAAACTCGCCAAGCGCGTGAACGAGCTGCTCGCGCAGGACGACGTTGACGGCATTGTCATCACCCACGGCACCGACACGATCGAGGAGACCGCGTACTTCCTCAATCTGGTCGTCAAGAGCAGGAAGCCGGTGGTGATCGTGGGCGCGATGCGCCCCTCGACGGCAATTTCCGCCGATGGGCCGGTCAATCTCTACAACGCCGTGACTTTGGCCGGTAGCGAGGAGGCGGTGGGCAAGGGCGTGCTGGTGGTACTCAATGACCAGATCAACGGCGCGCGCGACGTGACCAAGACCAACACGTCCAACGCCGATACGTTCCGCAGCTGGGAACTGGGTTTCCTGGGCTACATGCAGGACAACAAGCCGCATTTCTACCGTGTGTCGACGCGCAAGCACACCGCCGACACGGAGTTCGACGTCGCCAAGCTCGATACGCTGCCCGCGGTGGACATCGTCTACGGCTACGCCAACATGAACCGGACACCGATCGACGCGTTTGTTGCCGCCGGCGACAAGGGAATTGTCCACGCCGGTGTTGGCGACGGCAGTCTGGCGCGTCCGGCGGTCGAGGCCGCCTTGATCGAGGCCCGCAAGAAGGGCGTGATCGTTGTGCGGTCGAGCCGTGTCGGTAACGGCATCGTCGCCCGCAACGGCGAGGCCAAGGATGACGAGTTGGATTTCGTTGTGTCCGACACGCTCAATCCGCAGAAGGCCCGCATCCTGCTGATGCTCGCGCTCACCAAGACCAGCGACACGAAGGAGATTCAACGCATCTTCTACACCTATTGACCGAACGTGGCGGAGCGGGCTCGGGAAGACCCGCTCCGCATTGCAAGCGTCGCGACGTCATCGACGGCGATCCGGCTCTTTGGGCCGTCATTTCCCGAATGCTGCTCATGCCCGCGACGATTCCGGACGCAAGCGGTTGCGAGACCCAGTTCGGACTCGGGCCTCGCCCCGACCTCGGCGGCGATGACCTCCGTTGCGAAATCGTAACCTTGGAGACTGATCATCGGCTCCGGCTCCAGCTGCCGTGTCTTGGGGTCCAAGGCGGAAACGGCCGACATGCCGCCGTCGCACCGACCGAGCGCCAGCAGCGGCCCATCGAATCCGACCCAGTGCGGAACCGCGTAGCTGCCGCCGTGGCCCTCGGCGTCCTGCCATTTCTCCCAGCTCCTGCCGACATCCCGCACGAAGCACGAGGAGCGGCCCTCAGGCCTCGCGCGGATTCAAGCGCAGTTCCCTGAACACGTGTTCCGGGAGATGCAAGGATCGCCTTACCGTGCCCGGACCCGTGAGCGCATGGAGCGTGCTCGACTGGAATTCACGCTGATGCAGGATGTACACCACCAGTGCGGAACTGGCCACCGACAACCACGGGTGAAAGAACCAGGCGATGGCCGCAAACGCAAAATAGAACGCGCGCAGCCCCTGGTTGAAGTCCTCCGCGGCGCGGCTCGCCACGAAGGTCATCGTGTCCAGGTAATCGTCGTGTTCCTGCGGCTCTTGCGTGAGCGGGGCAGCCCCGACCAGGATCGTGCAGAAGTGATACTGGCGGATCGCCCACGTGAACTTGAAGAACGTGTACACGAACACGCCGATCATCAGCATGATCTTGATGCGCGAAAAGAGTTCGGACTCCGGCCGCGTAAACGGCAGTTCGGCGACGACGTCTATTACGCGATCCGTCGTACCCAGCATGGCGACCAGCCCGCCCAGGATGAGTATCGCCGTCGAGGCGAAGAAGGTCGCGCCGGTCAGCAGGCTGTTGAACGCCGCAACGTCGGCGATGCGGTGCTCGTGCTGGAGGACGCGTTTGAACCATTCGCGCCGATAGAGACGCATCGCCACGACGAGGCTGGCCGTCTTCCGGGTTTTGCGGTCGGCGAAATAGGTATACCCGGCCCAGCAGGCGACGAACCAGCAAAGCACGAAAAGGTCGATCAAATGAATCTTGGCCATAGCAGATCTCCTGCATCTGTTCGAGCGTTTGCGGCCGTTTGTATTGCACCGCACAATCGCAGGTTACGGATCCACGCCGCTGACCGCCAATCGCAAGTTCCGATGATCGCGATCAGCGTGGACTATCAAGTGCAAGGCGATACGCACCTACCCAACGTTCCGGTAGCTCGGTCGCGCCGATCCGTGTTTCGCCGGAGCGATATCGCCTGCACGCGCCCGCGCTGCGGCCGGCACGCACGGTTCCAGAAAATCGCAACCGCCCCGGGCGCGCCCATACGCCGTAGTGGCGCGAGAGAGGGCGTAACTCCGGCACGACCGCGGACAACGCTCGACAAGCGAGTTTGCCGGTCGCCGCCAGTCGCAGCCGATCGGCAAAGCGGACGTCCCGCCTCAGTTGAGTCTCCACGCATACACCGGGCTGTCGACATGGCGCACCAGAATGGCGACATCGACGCCTTCAATGGAAGCAATTCGAAATCGTCCAAAGACGTGAGACAGGTTCATCGCGAAGTGCGAACGACCCGCCGCGTCCGCGATGGGCCGCAGCGTACCGGCCGCGGGCTGGTGTGCCCGCCAAGTCCATTCCGCGGTCGACCCGCTGCCCGAACCGCGTTCGCGTGCCGGTGCGATGGTGTACACGATTCCGTCGTCGAGCGGCGAAAAGTAGACAAGACGCGCGATATTCGGCGCATATTCCAGCGCGGCACACGGCCGCAGCACGGGTTTCGGCCCGACGGACTTCAGGGGGACGATCTCCCGCGCCGGGTCGGCCGGATCCAGCGCATGCAATTCGTCGCGCGCGTGCACCGACACGACGATGATGTCGCGCGGCGGATCGATCTGCATCGCGTTGTGATTGGCGATCCCGGGGAGCTTGTTCGGGAAGTGCTCGGTCCAGCGCCCGAAGGTTGCGTTTCCGTTGTCGCCATCGGGATGAAAACCGATGAAGGCGTTGCCTCCGCCGTCGTCGCCCGAATGTCCCCACAGCACCCGACGCGAGTCGTCCCAGGTCGTCCAACCGGCAGAGTTGAGAATTGCCGTGGGATGCCGCGGGCCATGGCGCCAGCGCAGGGCGTCGAGGTTGAAAAGGTGCGGTACCGCCACCGCCTTGACGGCTTTGCCCAACTCCGTCTGGCCCTTGAGCAGCATGTAATCGTTTCCCAGAGGGTCGTACTGGACGTAAGCATAGGTATGCGGCGGAAGCGGCGACCCGTCCGGATACACCGAATCCGGATATTCCGCGCCCGCACCGTAATCGCGGTCGCCACCGCAGACGTAGCCGTCGGAGATCCTTCGCCATTCTCGGGAGGCGAGATCGAAGGCATGGACATCGGAACCGAAATAGTCGTTGTGCCCGCCTCCGAAGACGATCATCGATCCGCTGGCCCCGAATCGCGATGCGTAGGCGGCGCTGTTCCATGCCTCGGTGATGGCGCTGAATCCCGCGACGCCATGCCAGGGTGACTTGGGGTCGCGCCCCAGCATCCGCCGCAACCGCTCCTTCACCGTGCGCGCGGGATTCAGGTGTGGATCGCGCGCCGGATCGTTGTCCTTCAGGTACCGCGTCCCCGGTGGCGTCGGCCGCAGACCGAGGTCGGGGCGATCACCCGAGATCGCGTACCAGCGATTCAAGCGCATCCGTTCGAGCCAGGAAGGGGTCACGGGGGACATGGCCCGAATTGTCCGGTCAGCAGGGCGCAATGCAATAGATGCGCCCCTCCAGCCGTCGTGTGGAACAGCCGGACCATCGCGATTCACCGCATCGAGACGGTGATCGGCCCTGGTGCGGCCAGTGCGCGCACCGCCACTGCTCGTCGGCACGCT
>Ga0209683_10000725_pt1 | contig 12687 bp, 11 predicted proteins | sample DOMMetBare2Fresh_FD_187474 | JGI IMG/M metagenome (GOLD analysis project Ga0209683, IMG submission 187474) | Wetland sediment microbial communities from St. Louis River estuary, USA, under dissolved organic matter induced mercury methylation -... | ecosystem: Environmental > Aquatic >... | reverse complement strand
TGCGCGACCTGCGCGCCAGCAGCCTTGGGAGCAGACCGTCCTCACTGAGCTGCGAGAGCGTACGGGAGGCACCGGCAAGTGGCTGTAGGGTCCCATGAAACATGTTCAGCACCATGAACCAGATCGCCGCCGACTTGGCCGCACCACCGAGCAACGGAGCGAACGTGGGCCCCAGCGTCAGGGCTAGATCACCGCTGATGCCTGGCTTGCCGATGATTCCCAGCCACACGATCGGCAGGAGAACGAAGTAGACCCCGGCCATCCCGGCGCTGACCCAAACGGCGCGGCGCACGTTTCGCACCGGATCGATGGTCTCGCCGACGTGACAGGTCGCCGCCTCGAACGCCGGTGCGGCGAACCCGATGAGGTAGAGCCCGGCCATAGCGCTGGTCATCCCGCCGAACACGCCTTGGAAGGGCACGACGAGATGGAAGTCGAATGCGCGTTGCCAGTCAACAGTCCCGGCAGCAATAGGGATAAGAGACGAGGCGAACGCAAGAGCTGCGGAGCCGATGGCCACGGGCTTGGCCAGGCGAGTCACCCAGCGGATCCCGGCCAGGTTCAGCGCCGTGAAGGCGGCCACGATAGCCACGGCAAGGACCGGCACAGGGAGCATCGGCAGGTACCACTGGTGCAGCGCCGAGGCCGACAAGAGCGCGGTAAGCCCGCACGTCGGGACCCAACCCCACCAGTAGCAGACTCCGGTGAGGTTCGCCAGCACCGCGCTATACGGCCGGAAGGCCTCCGCACACGTCGCGGCGATGCCGCCGACCCGGTTTGGCCACATGAGGCTGAGCTCGATCCAGCCGGGCGCTGCCGCGAAACTCAGAAGCAACCCCACGACCAGCAGCGGCACCGCGCCACTGCCCTGGGTGAGCATGAGGCCACTGATGAGGAAGAGGCTCTGGTTCGACCCGCCCATGGCCAAGGCGACGGTCCCGAACCACCCGATGGTCCGGGGGTGGACGTCGCTGTCCCCAGGCGGGGCTGGAGCCGCCGCTCGCCGCGCAGCAATGTCAAGACTCATCGCACATCCCTACTGTCCTCACCTGGGCACGCAATGGGGGCGGTCGCTCGGGGGGGGCACAACGGGTGTGTTCTGAGCACGAAGTGCCTCTCGTTCGGCAACCCGGCTGATCGCGCGGGTCCGGTGGTCTTGCCGCCCCGCCTTGCACCGGGCTGCGCTTTCGTGGACCAAACCAAGATAGGTAATTGACCACGCTGTCCGCCTCCGCCAAACGACTGGATGTTCTTCACCAAATGGCCGATCCCACGGCTCTCACATGGCACCAGCGGACCCTCCCAGCGACGCCGACCAACCAGAGGCAAGCCCCGCAGCGGCCGTCCTGACCCAGATACTGACTGACCTTGACCGGGTCCAACCCTTCCCCCAGGACCATTTCCCCACTGCGGCGGACGTCGCGGAGCTTCTGCGGAGTATCGAGGGCTGGTAGTAGCGAGCCTTGGACCGTAAGTCAGTCGGCTCATCAGCGAGATTCGGTTGCATTTCGTGAACGTCCACCTGTTGCTGAACGCCGACTTCATGCGGGTCAGGATGACGAGTTGATCGGGCCCGACGACGATCTACGTACGGAGAACGGTCTGCGGAGCAAGTGGATGCTGCTGATCGCAGCCTGTGGTCGTCCCGTAGACCGATGGCGAGTTCAATCGGTCGTCGCAACACCGTTCTGATCTGAGGTGTTGTGGATGTCGTTGAAGAAGGACTTGATCGATAAGCAGGCGCGGTTCTGGGTGTTGATGGCCGGCGGCGCGACGTTGACTGGTGCCAGTGAGACTGTCGGGGTGAGTAGAGCAACTGGCCGTAAGTGGCGACAGGCGACCGGTGGTCGGATCCCGCGCAAACGCCCGGAACCGTCGGGACGGTACCTGTCTTTGGAGGAGCGGCTACAGATCGCCGACCTGTACCTGGGAGGGGCAGGCGTTCGGGCGATCGCCGTCGAGATCGGCCGCTCGCCCGCGACGGTCAGTCGTGAGCTGAAGCGCGGTTCCGCGCCAACGGCCCGGCGGGCGGGGAAGTACGCGCCGTACGCGGCGCAGAAGCAGGCCGAGCTGCGCGGTCGCCGGCCCAAGGCCAGCAAGTTCGACCACGCCGAGCTGGCGACCGTGGTGCAATCGAGGCTGTGTGTGAAGTGGAGCCCCGAGCAGATCAGCCTCCACCTCGCCGAGACGTTTCCCGAACGGGCGGAGATGCGGGTGTGCCCCGAGACCATCTACCAGGCGCTGTACGTCCAAGGCCGCGGTCATCTGCGCGCTGACCTGCACCGACACCTGCGTACCGGCCGTGCGGTCCGGCGCCCGAGAGGATCCGCGACCACCAAACGGGGCAAGATCCCCAACATGATCTTGATCAGCGAGCGACCGGCCGAGGTCGCCGACCGTGCCGTGCCCGGACATTGGGAAGGAGACCTGATCCTGGGGTCGAACTGCCGCTCAGCCATCGCCACCTTGGTGGAACGGCAGACCCGGTACACGATGCTCGTCCACCTGCCCGACGACCACAGCGCCACCGCCGTCCGTGATGGCCTCTTGGCGACCATCAAGACGCTGCCCGAGCACCTGCGTAAGCCGCTGACCTGGGATCAGGGAACCGAGCTGACCAGGCACGCCGAGATCACCTTGGCCACGAAGATGGACATCTACTTCTGTGACCCCCACTCGCCCTGGCAGCGAGGATCCAACGAGCACACGAACGGGTTGCTGCGCCAGTACTTCCCCAAGGGCACCGACCTATCCGTCCACCCGCCTCACAGGCTGCTTGAGGTCGCGACCGAGCTCAACGCCAGACCTCGCAAGACACTGGGCGGACTCACACCCGCAAAGCCATGCAGCGTCTACTGTTTGACCCCGAAAGGCCCATCGTTGCGACGACCGCCTGAATTCGCCAATCGATGACCGGTCACCGTTCTACTTGCGTGAAGATCGTTCGCCTGGCCCGATTCGAGGTCAGTCGCGCCGACACGGAATGACTTTCGTTTCCAGCTCCGCCCCGAGGCCGAGCCTGATTGGATGGGCTCATGGATCCAGTCGTCCGTGTCACCGGTGGTCTCGTCCGCGGCTCGAGCCGCGACGGCGTCAGCTCTTTCCTTGGCATCCCCTACGCGGGGCCCGCCGTCGGTGCGAACCGGTACCGGCACCCGCAGCGGGTGGTGCCGTGGGACGGCGAGCGGGATGCGACCACACCCGGACCGACCGCCGCCCAGTCGGCATACCCGCCGCCGCTGGACACCGTGCTCCCCAGCTCGGTGGCGCCGGGCGACGACTACCTCAATGTCAGCGTGTGGGCCCCTGCCGAGGGGGGCAGCCGACCCGTCATGGTGTGGATCCCCGGGGGTGCCTTCGTGCGAGGCGGGAACTCAATCCCCATCTACAACGGGTCCGCGTTCGCCCGCGACGGCGTCGTCCTCGTGGCGATCAACTACCGGCTCGGCGTCCCCGGGTTCGGCGTCCTCGAAGGCGCCCCGACAAACCTCGGTCTCCGCGACCAGATCGCGGCCCTGGAATGGGTTCGCGACAACGTGGCCGCGTTCGGCGGCAACTCCGATGACGTCACCGTGTTCGGCGAGTCCGCGGGCGGCATGAGCGTCGCAACTCTGATGGCCTGTCCCGCAGCGCGAGGCCTCTTCCACCGGGCTGTCGTCCAGAGCGGAGGGGGGACGAACGTCTGCTCTCTCGAGGACGCCCGCCGGGTGAGCGCCGAGGTCGCCGCCCACCTCGGGGTGTCGGCAACGGCCGAGGCCTTCGCCGCCCTCGACCCAGACGCCGTCACTGCGGCAGAGTCAGCCGTAGCTCTGGCCATCCAGGCCGATCCCGACCCGCAACGCTGGGGTGCCACCGTGCTCAGCGGCGGGCTAGGCATGATGACCCTCTTCCCCGTCATCGACGGCGAGCTCGTGCCCGACCTCCCCCTCGCACGGATCGCCGAGGGGTCCGCCGCCGGCATGCCACTGCTCATTGGCACGACGCGAGAAGAGTTCCGGCTCTTCCTCGTGCCCACCGGCGTCGCCGCCGCGGTGACGTGGGAGGCCTTGCCGTTGCTGGCCGCCCGCTACGGCTGGCCACCCCAGGCTGTCGAGACCTATGTCGCGAACCGACCGGGCGGCCTGCCTGGGGACATCGCCTGCGCCATCCTCACGGACGCAGCGTTCCGGGTTCCGTCGGCACGCTTCGCCGCCGCCCAGCACGCCGCGGGGAGCACAGTCCATGCCTACGAGTTCGCGTGGCCCACGCCCGTCAGCAGTCTCGGGGCATGCCACGCCCTCGAGCTAGCCTTCGTCTTCGACACGCTCGGCGAGAGCGCGTCCATGGCCGGAGAAGCCCCGCCGGTGCACCTCGCCGACGAAATGCACCGGGCCTGGGTCGCCTTCGGGCGCGAGGGGGCACCGGGGTGGCGGCCTTGGACTCCGGAAGATCAGGCCGTCATGACTTTCGACGTCGCCTCCGAGCTGACACGCGGACCCCGCAGTGACGAGCTGGCCCTCTGGGACTGATAGCCCGTTCGACGCGCGGCGTCCTTATCGCTCCGTGTCTTCTGAATGCTCTCAGGTGGACGGTGTGCGTACTTGTTCATAGACCGATCGTCGTTGATCAACCGCGACGGGTGACCGGCGCAGCGGGCTCGGACACGCTCAGAGAGTGTGTCTGGACTGGCCGCGAGCCTCAGGGCGCGCACTGGTGCGGGCCGAACCGCGTGCCGAAGGATGGCGAGGTCCTCATGCGTGGTGACCATTCCGTTGGCAATGAGACGGCTGGCGCCACGGATGAGGGCGTTGCGCCAGATCACCGCGAGGTTCGCTGCCTGCAGGGACACGTCCAAGAGAGCGGGGCGAAGGAAGCCGACTTGGTCGAGGTCGACGTACACGGTGCGCTCACCGTTGACCCACCGGCGCATGGCCATGCCCCACGAGACCGACGACTTCCCCACGGCGCGTGGACCGATGACGATCGTCACCTCACCTGCAGAGCACTTCGGCAACTCCTGCGTGCCGGGGGTGCTGGCAGCGGCTGTCACCAGGGTTGCGGCGTCGTGGGCCAGGCCTGCGGGGTCGCGTCCCGTGGTGTCGATCCCGGTGGTGACGAAGGGGGCATCGGCTAGACCGCCCATCATGATCACAGCCTCATCGGCTGCTTCGGAAGGCTATCCGCGCGCAGCGAGACGCTCCCGCAGCGTCCGGTTCGTCGAGGGTCAGATGGCAGAACGTGATGTCGGCCTCGACTGCGGCCTCGGCGAAGTCCTGCCCGTGCTCAGGGTCGATCACACCGGAGACTTGCCCGTCGCGGGAGCACCGCACAACCACAACACGGGCAGCAGCTGTGTGGTCATCACCATGACCACACCCTGGGGGGCGGTGAGCCGTGGCCACATGCTCCGCTGGCCGTTCCACTATCGGGGCTGTGGAGGGGCGACTGAACGGGAACGGATCAGCCGATCTGCTGTCACGGCAGCGTTCTCGCTGGGCGTGCGGCGGCGCGTTCGGTCCCGCGTCGGGCGAGCAACCGAGGCCCAGTAGCGGCTCGCAGTTCAGGTCAGCTCGGAGATCTCGAAGAGATGACCGTCCGGGTCGCGAGAGAAGGCCCGGATCTCACCACCGCGATCGAGTGGCGTGGTCAGGAACTCGGCTCCTCGCTTGCTGAGGAGCTCGAAGGCGCGCTGACAGTCGCCCACCCGGAAGATGATCTCTGCGCTGACCCGATCGGGATCGTCGGGTACCGCCAGGGTTACGGTCGGCTTGTCCGGAGTTGGCTCGCCACCGGTGACGAGCAGCAGCCAGTTCCCCATGAGATCCAGCACTACCGATGTCCCGCCATTATTCTCCGAACACCGAGGCGTCCAGGACATCGACGTACCAGTCACGACTGGCTGCAGCATCGGCCACGACCAGCATGCGCGTCAGCGCTTCCGCCTCGAACCGATCCATGCTGCGCACGCTACCCGGAGAAGCCCTTTCGCGGTTGCGACAGGGATCTGTGGAGGATCCCGCAACGGAGCCCGGGCGGCCATTCCCAGCCGGCGCTTTGCGGCAGTCGCCGCGCAGGATCGCTGGGTCCTCGATACCGCGTACGGCGCGTGGCTCGACGTCGTCCTTCCACGTGTGGATCTCGTGGTCGGGCTCGACTACCCACGGTGGTTCTTCCTCCAGCGTGTCTTCAGCCTCGATCCACCGGTGAATCGTGGCCAGGAGGAGTCCCGCCCCCGCACCGTCGCGGGCAAGACCGTCACCCGCAGCCTCACCCCAGACCAGGCCCGCCGCTACCAAGCCTGGTTCGACAACGCCCGCCGACTCCGCGACCTCCTGGGCGAGCTCGAGGCCCGTTCCCTACGCGCGTTCGAAGACGCCGAGGGGTGACCCGTCAAATGCCGAGATATCACCGAGCAGATGTGCGGAACGTCAGTCTTACCGTCGCGTGTGAGGTGAATTGTCCGCTCAGAGACCGGCTGTGACGAACATCCGTTCTATGCTGCGACGGGCCTGTGCCCTTCTTCGGTGAGGGATCGGGCTACGAGACAGTTCGGAGCCTCCGACGACTACGGCGGATTACCACTGGATCACGTCTCAGACCGTGCCGCCGGCATCATCTGAGCGCCGACGTTCAACGCCCAGACTGTTCCCTTGATCCTCCGGTCGCGCGCGGTCTGAGAACCTGGGCGGCCCGGCCGGCGGCACCGTGGGTGGATTGATCAGAGGCCATCCCTGCCTAATGCTCCAACGGTTACGCAGGCGCGACCACAACCTCGTCAACATGACGCCATTTTAGGCCTTGTGGAGGTCCTGAGCGTCAGGATGGCAACTCCCGGGTGATCCAACGCTGCGGTCCACCTGCCCATCGGTGACCGGTCACCGGCACTTACTTGGTGCCAGGTCCTTCTGGGGACACGAGCCGGGAGTCCGGGTCCATGGGGGTGAGCTCGAAAACCGGGTGCTGCCCGGCCTCGGCGATGAAGCTCTCCACCGGGTCGTTCTGGTCTGCCTGGAAGTACTGCCGCGTGGCCGAGGCGACCTGAACGTACTGCTGGAGCACCGGCCCGGCCTCCGGCCCGTCCACCTCCCGGATGGCGTAGTCACGTGTGTCGCGGCGACGAGCCAGCCGGACCTGGCCGGCGGCGCGGGCGTTGTGCACCCACGACACCGCCCCGTACGGGGCGACCAGCCAACGCCGCCCGTCATGCTCTATAGCCAGGACAGGATTTCTGCGTACCTGGCCGGTCCGGCACCCCCGCGTGGTCAAGAGGTAGGAGTGCGGCACGAGACCCGCACTGACGAGCGCACTCATGACCGCGTTCTCCACACGGCGCCAACGGCCCGGCCGGTAGCTTTGCCTGGGGCGAAACCCGGCCGGTATCGCGTCGGTGTCGCTTGCGTCGGTCACGCCGCCACTCTGCCACCAACTGGTCCCGCGACACTCCACGAGTGGTACCTCCGCTCAAGGAACGGTGACCGGTCATCGATGCCCTGCGCACCCGGTGAACGGAAGACGCGGGCGCGTTGGAGGGAGCGGGCCGTCAGACGAGATGGCTTTCGGGTCATGCCTCTTTAGTCGAGGCCGTTGTATGCACCCTGGCGGCGCGTGTTGAGCAGGGGGTTCGTCGGTTCGGAATCCCATTGCCCTGACGTAGCCAGAACCCGAACAATCCGGTTGGTCATGGCGATCAGCCGGCCGTCGCCGCCGGAGCTGGCGTACGACATCGGCACATCGCTCAGCCCCGCTTGCTTGACCATGTGCCGCACGTCTTCCTCGCTCCACACCCAGATGGCGCCCAGGACGTCATCTTGATCGGCGTGTGTGGTTCTGGCATTCATCGTGCTTGCGGGTTCGGCCTCGATCGAGGTGTCGGTTTGCCGTCGGCTCGCGGTGTACAGAAGTGCCGCAACCGAGAGCAGTCCGGGCACGGCGAGGAACGCTCCGCTGAAGAGCAGCACGACACTCATGGCAACGGAGGCGCCCACTGCTCCGTACCAGACGGGCCGATCGCGGGGCAGCAGCCTGATGCCCGCGATCAGTCCGGCGACCGTTACTGCGATGAAGCAGGCGGACGCGGCCAGCATGATCGCCCCGAGCTCGGCCCGGGTGGAGATCGCCCAGATCGACACGCACAGGGAAAGCAGTGCGAGAAGCCCGAGGCTGCGGCGCGGGACTTCTCCGGGCCGGTTTCCCTTGGCCAGCCAAGAGGGTAGTGCGCCGTCTCGAGCCAGCGCCGCGCCGAGCCGGCTGGCCCCGGCGAGGTAGGAGGTGATGCTGCCGAGGGCGAGCAGGCCGGCAACGGTCGCGGTGACCACGGGCCCGGCGTTTCCGATTCCCGCGCTCAGGAGCAGGCTCAGGGGCACCGGCGTGTCCGCCAGTCGTGGTCCGAGCACCAGCACACAGGTCAGAGCGAGTCCGACGTACAGAACGGTGATGATGGCCAACGTCAGGACGGTTGCCCGGCGCAGGTCTCGGCCCGGATTGCGGAACTCACCTGACAGGTGGGTGACGGCCTCCCAGCCCGCGAAGGAGAAGAACAGCAGGCTGGCAGCCTGGCCGATCGCCGGTACCCCGTGCGGTGCGAAGGGCTGCAGATTGGCTGTTCGGGCCATCGGCAGCGCGGCGATACACGCGATCGCCAGCAGCAGGGCGAGCAGACCCACCAGGACAAGCTGCGCCCGGCCGGACACCCGCAGGCCGAGAGCGTTCGTCGCGAAGCCCGCAGTGATCAGCACGGCGGCAACCACGACCGCCTCGCGTTGCCCCCCACCCAGGGCGCTGGCTACATACTGACCGCCGACAAAAGCGGTCGCCGGGGCCCCCACGGGAAGGGCGAAGTAGAACCAGTAGCCGACGACCGCCGACGCACGCCGTCCGAACGCCTTGGACACGAACGTGGCTACCCCACCGCCGTCGGGGTAGCGCGCGCCCAGCGCGGCGAAGGTTGCGGCGATGGGGATGCTCAGCAGCACCAGCCCGACCCAGGACAGGATCGAGGCCGGGCCTGCCACCTTGGCAGCCAGAGAGGGCAGCGCCAGAATCCCGGCACCGAGGATCGCGGCGACATAGATGGCCGTCCCCTGGCCAACGCCGATGCCGGTATTGATGCGAGTCGTACTCATCTGGACCTCCCGATGGCGTGTCGCACAGGAGCACCCTCATGCGCGACACTGGCGAAACGAAACCCGTTGAATCCATGTGCTTCTGATTCAGTGGCCGCGATGCTACTCTGTCTTCTATGCAACAAGAAATCACCACATCCGCCTCTGAAGCCAAAGGTAGCCTCCTGGACGAGGTCGACGTCACCCTGCTCGACCTGCTGCAGAGTTCCGGGCGGATGAGCATGGCCGAGCTTGCCCGCCGGGTCGGGATGAGCCCGCCCGGGGTCGCCGAACGCCTACGCCGTCTGGAGGGCTCGGGCGTGATCTGCGGCTACGCGGCGCGAGTCGATCCCGCCCAGGTTGGCTACACCCTCGGCGCCTTCGTACGCCTGACGCTGAACAGTCCCACGACCGCCAGGGTGGAGCTGGATCAGGTACTGACCCGGCGAGAGATCGTCGAGGCCCATCATGTCGTCGGCGGGGACTGCTGGATCCTGAAGGTGGTCGTCCGTGATACCAGGCACCTCGAAGAGCTGCTGCTCGCACTGGCGGCTATCGGCCCGACCACGACGTCCATCATTCTGTCCTCTCCCGTCGAAGGGCGCCCCCTACTACCTGCGCTCCCCAGACAGGCCATACCAGTGGCAAAGCGGACCTGACTGGATTCCCGCAGCCGGCCCTTCATGGACCAACGGCCTGGGACCCGGACGCCAAAGACCAACCGCGGTGGTTACCACGGTGACCGGTCATCGATCGGTCTACGAGCACCGAGGCTTGGCTGACGAATCCGACTCTGTCGGACCGTTCATCATCGTTTGCTGCGTTGCCATTGCCCTGCCTTTGTGTCGCTGGTCCGGGATACTCAGTGCCCTCGTGCAGGCAGACATCCGCCGTCGGCGATGATGCCGCCCACCTCGAGCCTGATCAGGTGTCCTCGTATTCCGCCGTAGACGCATCCGGCGCCTGTGGAGACGCCGAACGCGAGGCCCCCGGGGCCGTCCGAGCGCCCATATGCCTCAACGGAGGAGTTGTCGTAGCCAAGTGGCGCCAGGACACTGGCTACACCGGTGCGGTCGAGGGGACCTTCGTTGACTGCCTTCTGAAGCGCGACGGTGACGCGCTTACGGTGAGTCTCGGCCGTCTCCTGGATTCCCTTCGGCAGCGTGAATCGTTGCCTGTAGGCCTCGTTGTTCGCTGGCATGTCGACATCCGGAGAGGGCGAGCGAATGGCGGCACTGTCGTGTTTGCCGAGTGCCAACAGGTCAATGTCACGGTTGTAGGACGCGAAGTCCGGGGAGTTCCTGAACTCAGCAGGGCAGGTGACCGTGGTGAGCGAAAGCTCCAGGGCTGTGGTGCTGCGCATCTGTAGGCAGGTGCGCAGCCTGATCACGTCATAGGTCCAACTGGTCGGGTCGCCGCCTTGTCCAATCAGGGCGATGTTCCAGGTGATGGTGTTGCCGTCGATGCTGCTCGAGTAGACGTAGGGGCCTTGCTCAAGGGCGAATTCGCGTCGCACGCGGTCACGGTCTGGAGAGGACCGAAGAGAACTCCTGGCGGTGTCCTCCAGCTGGGACAACTGACTCTGTATCTGTGCGACGGCCTTGTCCTCCGCCTGTTGGCCGCCTGACGCGCACGCCGTCAGCGCGGCGCCGACGATCCCCATCAGGAATGCCGATGCTGCTGTTCGGTGCCACGGCTGAGACCATCTGGTCAGTTGGGTTGTCACTGTTCCGTCACTTTCATTCTCAACGTGCCTCTCACGGCGTCGGCGGGGGGCGCGGGGTGGCTACGGGTGCGTCGTCGACAGGACTCCGCGCCCGCCAACCAAAGCCGGGCGAGCTGCCGAGGTATCGGCCCGGTGTCCCAACGTCGTGCTTCACACGGCGACGCCGTCGCGCGGACGGTTACCAGGTTGTTGCTCGCGGAGGTGCGTGGACACATGGGCGTGCGGGTTGGTGATGGGGCCCTTATTGTGCCCGACCTTCAAGCTCAAGCCGCGGCAGCCGTCATCCCCTCAGGCTCCCGCAGTGGTAGCCCCGATCGCGGCGGACTCCTGCGAACGCCAAGCCGGGTGAAACCACCCACATGGCCGGTCTCCAGATGACCCGCATGGCCATCCTCACTCGAACAACAACGCACGCAACGCGCAGATGCGTATGGCTCGAAGCTCTCCGAAGTCACTGGGATTCGCTGCCTACACAGATAGCCTCTGAGGCACCCGATCGCACGGCCTTCTGTGGCAGGTTGTCGTATCGGCGGTACGCCGTTCGTTGTGTGGGTAGAAGCGGTCATCGGGACCGCCCGGAACTGAGGAGAAGTGGGATGACGCACTACCTGTTGACCGTGCACGGCCCCGCCGAGATGGACGATTACGGAAACTACGGCTCCAAGGAGGAGATGGAGAAGGCGTTCGCCGCGACCGGCGCCTTCAATGACACGCTTCGCGCCGATGGCTACTGGGTCTTCGCTGGTGGGCTTCAGCCGGCATCGACCGCGACCGTCGTGGACGGCCGGGGTGAGACGCCGGTGATGACCGACGGCCCCTACCTGGAGACCAAGGAGGTCATCGGAGGTTTCTGGGTCATCGACGCGCCCGACCTCGACGTGGCGCTCAAGCTCGCGGCCGAGGGGTCCAAGGCGTGCCGGGGCAAGGTCGAGGTCCGTCCGTTCGAGGGCCTCGCCTGAGCCGGCCCGGTCCACCACGAGCCTGAGAGTGGATCAAGCAGGGAGCGATGGTCGGCATACGGGTGCCTTTCTCTCCTCGTGGTTCACCGGTCCTATCACCGATGAGATGTTCACGAAGATCACCCACATATCAAGCATGTGAGTGCGTTCAGATCGAGGCGTTGACTAGGTACGGGAGGCGAGATTGAAACCGCCAACGGACGACCCGTGCTGGGGGCGTCCGTAGCTCAAGGACACCGTTGGCCCGGTCGTGCAGTTGAGGCTCCCACCCGTTCAGGGCCAGCCAACCGGTGGCGTCGGGCAACCCAACTCTCCTCGGGGGCGGTGTACCGAGAGGTCTTCGTGGCTAGTGAACGTGCCGAGATGTGGGCGAGTGAACTGGATGGCGCAGCACCTCGGGCCCAGGTAGTCGTCGTAAAGGGCATCAGCGCTCGTCCACGCCAACCCACCACAGCAGGGTGGCGGTTGCGGCCGACGCGGCGATCAGCAGGACGGCCGAGGTGGCCAGCGGCATCGACGCAGCGGAGATGACCACGACGACGATCCCGCCCAGCAGGCCCAGGATAGGCACCACCTGATCTGCTGCCCAGTCGATCCGTACACCGCTGATCCCCGACTCGAGAGCATCCAGGACAAGCAGGTACAGACCCATCGTCACTGCCGTCTCGGCGGCAGTGAGCATCGAGTTCTGGGTCTGGGCTATGGCCATCGCGATCAGGCAGAGGCAGAACGCGGTGCCGGTTGCCTGCCACCGTCCCAAGATGGAGGCGCCGAGCGTGAGCAGCGCGGCGACCCCGAGCGGCCACCAGCCGTCGCGGAGGCCGGAACCCAATATCAACAGTGGTATTGCGCCGGTGGGGACCAGGAGCCACCTCATGAGCGTGACCCCGCCCCGTACGGGTGAAGGGCGGGGTTGAGGACG